>Ga0187772_10000654_pt1 | contig 15537 bp, 15 predicted proteins | sample 0116_SJ02_MP15_2_FD_133137 | JGI IMG/M metagenome (GOLD analysis project Ga0187772, IMG submission 133137) | Tropical peat soil microbial communities from peatlands in Department of Meta, Colombia - 0116_SJ02_MP15_20_MG | ecosystem: Environmental > Terrestrial > Soil > Wetlands > Peat | place... | reverse complement strand
CCGCAGCGATCGCGAGCATTGAGAGCACCGCTACTAAGTTTGGTTGGAATTCCGGGACGACGGTCGGAGGCTGTGACTGCAAGAAAAAGTTGACCGTAGTATTTGATCCGTCCGTCACAGTTACCTTAACGTTGGGCGCCCAGTACACGGGATTATAAAAGTCGTAAACCGAGACATTGTATGTCCCCGCTGGAACTCGCATAAGATAGAACCCGCTAAAGCCAGAGAACGCTTCGAACGTTTGATTTCCGTCATTTGCGTGAATCTGAGACCAATCAACAACACTTCCGCTCGGTGAAACTACCACGCCGCTTATAGTACCTCCCACCCCATTGTACATCGGTGTGGAAGCAGCGAACGCCGGACTGTTTGCGGCCAACACTAATGCCATGCCAAGAGAGATCAGGAAAGCTGTAGCCAGTCTCACATTAATTCACGCTTAGAGAATCACACTTCTCTGTCTGACGATAAAAGATTTCACAGACACGAAGACGTCAAAACATGAATCACCAGAATCGATTGTTATCGCAGTCCTGGAATTCGATCACGGAACCTCAGAACCTGAAGGGAGACGAAGTGGGTCAGGAGACTAACACCTATGGCCAATAGAAACGAGAACCCTACCCCCCAAGTCATGATCGTCAATGAGAGAATCAGGAAGAAGATGATGAACGTAAATGAACCGACAACAACACCCCTCAGGAGCTTAACAGCTTCTCCTCCGCCCTGAGACCGGTGAGTGAACACCGCCAAGGTCGTAGCATAGATTGGGAAGGGAGAGAGGAGCCCCGTAAGTTGCGGCCCCAGAAACGGAGCAGCCCCCGTTATGACAATTACAAGAGCTGTAGCGGATACCATGCGTGCCGGTAGTTCCCACCTCGTTCGCCAACCGGACAGACTATCGGACCCGACATGGGGCATCAGCAAGGCAACCGCCACCAGAACAAAAAGAGCTAGTGCGAATTCGACGAATAATGGTAAGGCTACCATATCAAGAAGGAGAGTGCAGGCAAAGAATGCCACCATTCCCAGTAATGTGCTCCCGAACCAACTGAGGCGTAACGCAGAGCGGCCGTAAACCAAACAGAAGACGAACACTGAGACGATTCCGAGCATTATACCCTCTGAAGCCTTGTACGCGAAGAAATTGCCTTGTTCCAAAGCCAAGAAGAAGGCGACGGGCGCTGAAGTGAACGGCAGGCCGATAAGCCAACCGCTCACTGTAGTCCCCCATCGTCTGCCGGCGAGGCTGACCACTGCGATGAATGTCGGAACGAGCAACAGTTTGAGTACGAAAGTGATCCAGCCTATATCTATCATCGATGATCCGAAAATATCGATCCCTCGGTTGTAACCATTGCGACCGGTCCGACACAAACACGACCCCATAATCTGCGGATCAGCCTGGGCCACCGGGTCTCATGGCATGGCAGCCCGCCGGAAGAGCACTCTCGTACGGTAGGAACCGTAGTGACATTAAATAGCCGCTTTTCGGCTGGTTGCGCCCATCTGCGTGAAGTCGATGAATCCGGTCGAAGTTAGCCAACTCTCCAAGACGTTCGAGACAAGGGAGGGTAGGCTGTTTCGAAAGGTTCACAGGAGCGTGGTGGCTGTTGACGGCATCGACTTCAGCGTTCCGAAAGGGGAGATCTTCGGCCTCCTAGGCCCGAACGGCGCGGGGAAGACGACTACGATCAAGATGCTCTGCACCTTGATCACGCCCAGCTCCGGGGACGCGTTCATCAACGGGTTTAGTGTTGCCAAAGACCAACAGAAAGTTCGTGAGAACCTAGGAGTAATGTTAACCGGCGAGCGAACGCTGTACTGGAAACTGACGGGACAAGAGAATCTGGAATACTTCGCGGCGCTCTACCATCTCGATTCAGCCTATGCAAAGAACCGCATCTTAGAACTACTGAAATTAGTTGGCCTAAACGAACGTCAAGATACACTGGTCGAGAATTATTCGACTGGGATGAGGATTCGACTCTCTTTTGCTAAAGCACTCTTGAATGATGCGCGGGTGCTTCTGTTCGATGAGCCTACGGCAAGCCTCGATCCGCAATCTTCGCACCTGATTAGGGATATAATACGAGACTTGAAGCGGGAAGGCCACGCGATAATCCTGACGACTCATAACATGGAGGAGGCAGACTTGCTAAGCGACAGAGTGGCGATAATCGACCAGGGCAAGATCGTATCCCTCGGCCCCCCTTCAGAACTTAAACAGAAAGTGAAAAGCTCCGACGTAATCGAGATCGAGGCCAGAAACCTTGCTAAACAAACACCTGCCGCACTGCAGTCCTTCAGCGAAGTCTCAAAAGTCGCAATCACGCCGTCTCAAACGGGCGAAACGGAACTGCTTCGAGTGCACGTCGAGAAGGGTAAGGAGGTGCTACCGAGAATCCTTGAGTTTCTAGTCCGAAAGCAAGCCACCATAACAAAGGTCACATTCATCGAACCGACCCTAGAAGATGTTTTCATCGCTGAGACCGGCAGGAGCCTGAGGGACTAACTTGCCGACATCCGGCCTGAAGTCGGACATGCAGGCCTTAACGGCGATATTCTGCAAGGGCCTGAAGCACCACATCAGATACCCCGGAGAATTCGCCATCTTCCTAATGCTCCCTTTCCTTTTCACTTTCCTCATTCTTGGAATGGGAGACGCAGTTGGCGGAAACAACGCGGCTGCATACTTCGCGGCGAGGACGGGAACGACCAACATTGTGATCTATGAAATTCTAGGCAGCGCCGTTTGGATGACTAGCTGGGTTGTGATTGAGGACGTTGGCACTGCAATACGGGACGAACAGATCAAGGGAACGCTTGAACAGAATTTCCTAGCTCCAGTCCACAGGTTCACTCTGCTCGTTGGCCTAAGCTTGACAGATGTCGTTATCACCTCTATACTCTTCTTGGTAGTGGTCGGCGTGACGGTAGCCGTTGTGTTACCGTCAAGCTTTCTAACTGTGATTCCTGCCTTCCTAGCCCTGCTGCTCGGGTTAATTCCCTTATTCGGTATTGGGTTTCTTTTTGCGGGTTTTGTGGTCAGATTCAAGGAACCATACATCTTCATCCAAATCGTCAACCTAGTCTTCGCCACATTGACCGGGACATATTACCCGGTAACCCTCTTGCCATACTGGGTCCAAGCCCTATCCGGCGTATTACCCCAAACCTATGTAATTGACGCCATGCGCCGAATCGTTATAGCAAACCAAACCTTGGTGAACCTCTACGGAAGCATCTTCATTCTACTAGCCTTGGCCCTTGCATACCCAATTCTGGGTTATGCGGTGTTCAGGAGAATCGAAAGGAAGGCGAGTGTGACCGGTGAATTCTCGAAATATTAGCTACCCTTCGCGGCTAATTGAGGAATTCAGAGCCTCCTTCCTCAAAGACATCCGCTCCTACTTCCGATATCCGGCATGGGTCATAGGCGAATTCCTTAGCACCCCGCTCTGGTTCTTCTTCTTCGCCCTCGGCGTCACATTATTCGTGCCGGTCGTTTCGGTGGCGGCTCGTGGGACGGCGAGCACCGGTATCTCTTACTTCTTCTTCGGCTTTATTTTCATAGTTCTCTTCAGCACCTCGGTATGGGGTGTAGGCCAGAGCGTCAGAAACGAGCAGGAATCCGGGACGCTTGAACAATTCTTCCTAGCGCCCGCCAATCGCGCAACTTTGATACTGGGCAGATGGGCTAGAATATTCCTGACTGACTCGCTCATCATCAGTTACACTACGGTGCTACTATACTTGATAGGTGGAACGGCGGTGGCAATTCTCAACCCCACCCTTTTCATTCTCTCCGTCGGCCTGTATGAACTCAGCCTGATCGGCTTCGGCCTCTTCATGGCGGGGTTGACGATCAGGATCAAGGCCTACAATTCAATTGGCAACGCGATTTTCTTCGGATACATGATCTTCACCGGCGCCCTCTTCCCCATCACAGTACTACCGCAACCAGTCCGGTACTTCTCAATGCTACTCCCATTCACCTACCTGAACGACCTGATGAGACACGCCGCCCTCGGAACAACGATGATCCTGCCCGAAAATTTGGAGTACACCGTTGCAATCCTCGCGTCTGTGGCCATGCTAATCTTCGGATTCGTTGCATTCAACAAGATTGAGCAAGATGCACGCGTGAAAGGAAGCATCGCAACCAGTTAGACTCCAAGTACCGCCCTTCGGAAAGACGGTGGGAGGGCGCGAACCTGAGCTCGTTTAGCTCATCAACTTTGAAAGAACAGGTAAATGGAAGCAAACGGTACAGATTGGGAAAATGGGTTTCGCCATGGAATTCCTAGAGCTTGGCAGGACCGGTATCAAGGTATCAATGATCGGGCTTGGTACATGGCAGTGGGGTGCCCGGGAATGGGGTTGGGGGCATGATTATGGCCGCGCGGAAGTGTTCGCGGCGTTTCAAAAGGCGCTGGAACTTGGTGTGAACTTCATCGATACAGCCGAGATCTATGGCTGGGGAAAGTCGGAACGGCTTGTCGGGGAAGCAATCAAAGGCCACCGCGAGGAAGTGGTCGTTGCCACGAAAGTGTGGCCATGGAACCTAACGGCTGGGAGATTGATTCGAGCTTCGGACCGAAGCGCGCGCAGGCTTGGGGTAGACACCATCGATCTTTACCAGATCCACTGGCCGAACCCAATCCTCCCCATACGAAGTACGATGAAGACTATGAGGAGATTGGTGCAACTTGGGAAGGTGCGTTCTGTGGGCGTTAGCAATTTCAACTTGGCGATGACTAAGGAGGCTCAAGAAACACTTTCACCCTTACCACTAGCCTCAAACCAAGTCAAGTACAACTTGATCGATAGGAAGATTGAGGCAGACCTCCTCCCGTACGCTCAAGACGCGAACGTCACAATCATCGCCCACACCCCATTATCTCGCTCCCTCCTAACCGGCAAGTTCACCCCTCAGAGTAAACCAACCAGCCTCGCTCAAGCAGCTAGCCCAAAATTCTCTCCCAGAAACCTAACCAGAATAAACAGGCTCCAGCAAACGGTGTCCGCCATATCGGCCGCCCACAACAAGACACCAGCCCAGACCGCATTGAATTGGCTGATTAGCAAACACAACGTCATAGCCATTCCCGGTACAAAGACACCGAAACACGTGACGGACAATGCCGGGGCCGTCGGTTGGCACCTTACCGAGGGCGAATGCAGAGAACTAGAATTAGTCGCATCCGGAATGACATTTGATAAAGTCAGCATGATTCCGAACCTACTGACCGCTCTCATCAATGAGATCACGCCAACCCGACGATCAACAAAGTGAGTCTTCGTGCATGTTTTAAGAGAGCACTACTGTAAAGGAAGATTGCCTCAAGGCGCGAATGTAATTGGTGGCCACGCTTCGGCTAGGGTATTGGGCGGCACAGGAACAGTACGACCCGCAACGCCTTCTCCAGTACGCGGTGCACGCCGAAGTAGTTGGCTTCGACCTCATCGTCACGAGCGACCACTTCCATCCCTGGAGCGATACCGGCGGCCAATCTGGGTTCCCATGGATCTGGCTTGCCTCCGCAGCCGAGAAGACCAAGAAGGTGGAGCTGGGAACTGCCGTCACAACACCGCTTTTCCGTTACCACCCCGCCCTTGTGGCTCAAGGGTTCGCCACACTCGACAATCTCTACCCGAGCCGAATCTTCGTAACCCTCGGCACGGGCCATTCGATGAATGAGACCCCGCTCGGCTTCAAGTGGCCGGGTTTCGAGGAGAAAGTCGCCAGGCTACAGGAGGCGATAGAGATAATCCAGAAACTGTGGACGGGCGATTTCGTCACCTACGAAGGGAAATATTACCACCTCGATAAGGCGAAGCTCTACACAAAACCGAAAACCAAGATCCCCGTCTACTTAGCGACCTCTAACGAGAGAATAGCAAGGTTGGCAGGACAAATGTGCGACGGCATCCTAACCAACCCCCGAGGACTAGAACGCTTCATGAAGATCGTCCGAGCAATGGAGAAAGCCGCCACAAAAGTCGGGAGAGACCCAACCAAGCTGAGCAAAAGCATGGAGTTCAAAGTCGCCTACGACATAGACTACAACAGAGCGCTGAAGTCAGCCATGTTTTGGGCCACGACAGCGATACCTAGAGAAAAGCGGGAGAACATTTGGGACCCAAGAGAGCTCCAAGCGTTAGTTGGGCCGGAGGAAGAAAAACAGATCAAGGAATCATGGCTGATCACATCAGACTCAGACGACATAATCAAGCGCCTGGGCGAATTTCTGAAAATGGGCTTCGACACGGTTTACATCCACAGCGCCAGCCCCATTGAGGAACGATTTCTCAACCTTCTCGGACGTGACATTCTCCCATGGATGCGCGAGTACTACGAAAGCCTATTCCGCCCCGTCCGCACCATAGCAGTAGAATAAGACGCCTACTATACCCGCGACAAAAAACGCTCTTCGAGAAATAAAACATCGGGCCACAGGAATGCCCCGGCCAACCGCCCCCTAGATCAAACGCAAACCGCCCCCATCCTGCCCAAGAAAAGTGTAAGAACAACCTGGAACACGCCGTATCCAGCCTCTTGCTGAGGGTCTTGTCTTGAACCAAAAGTTCCCGTTGGAATCCCTTCTGTCGGCCAGGCGCCTGGTTTCTCCCCAGCTTGTGGATGACTACGTGTATTTCCTGAGCGATATGGGTGGGATGATCAGCCTTTACCGAATGAAGAAAGAAGGCAGTTTGCCGGAGCCATTGCTGCCTTCAGGATTGGCGCTTCAGAACCCGCACTTGATGATTGGCGAATCCTATGTTGTATTTCCGAGGTTAGGGAAAATCTTGGTTATGGTCGACAACAACGGGGATGAGAACTACCAGCCAAGCCTCATACCCTTAGAGGGGGGAACCCCTGAGTCGCTTTTTGCAGACAAGTACCGGGGACAGCAGGTGGCTTGTATGCACTACGACAGGGCCGCCTCGACCGCCTACTTTTACCGCGACGACCGAAAGACACCAAACATCGAATGCCTGAGGGTTAAACTGAGAAAACTTGAGGAAACTTCGCTTGGAACAAGCATTTACGGCAACATCTGCGTAGGTTCAAACAAGGACCATTCCAAAGTCATACTACTTGACGGCTACACGGCCGCGGACAACGTTTTGTATCTCTGGACGGAAAACAAGGGGAAACGTGAAACATTATTCGGTGTTCCGATTGAGCAACGAGATCCAGCGAAAGAATACCCTCCGTCAGGGATTGAGAGATGCAACTTTACAGACGATTCTAAGAAGATATTGTTCAAAACAACTCTGCTCGACGACAAGGGCTCACTCGCATACATTCGGCTGGACGAACCCTCCGCACTACACCCAGTGTCCATCTCGGGGATCAAACACACAGGCTTAGGAGAACTCGAGGATATACGTAAAATCGAGAAGAACCGTTTCCTACTACTATACAATATCGATGGCTGTTCATGGGTATATGAAGGACGATTCGATGACGGCCCAAAGCCGCGCATGGTGGTTCAAGACAGAATCGTCGGACTCCCCCCCATATCCGAAGGCATGGTCTTAGGGATTGAACCGGCCGTCGCCAGAACTCACACAAAGGGGAACGGCTATGTGTTCTCTTTCACAACCGCTACCGACCCATCGCAGCTATACACCTTCAACCCGAGGATTAAAGGAGAAAAAAGGTACACTGCGCTCAGTAGTGAAAGAGTCGTTGGAATACCCGACAAATACCTGTCACGCGGCGAGGACCTAAGCTACACCAGCTTTGACGGATTACGAATTAACGCACGCCTCTACCTTCCGTCTAGAGAACTAAGCTTCAAGGAACCCTACCCCTTAGTGCTCTACGTGCACGGCGGACCGCAGGGACAGGAGAGGCCTGACTTCACCTGGTTTTCCATGCCCCTAATACAACACCTAACCCTGAACGGCTTGGCAGTATTTGTTCCAAACGTCAGGGGAAGCACCGGGTACGGGCTGAAGTTCATGAAGTGGGTGGACCATGACTGGGGTGGCAAAGATGCACGAGACCACGTGGAGGGCTTGAAAGCCCTTGAGAAGGACCCGCGCATCGACTCAACGAGTAGGGGAGTGATCGGAAGGTCATACGGCGGCTACATGACATTGACTTTGGTTTCAAGGTACCCAGACCTTTGGAAAGCCGGCGTAGACATGTTCGGCCCATACAACCTCCTAACATTCCTAGAACGCCTCCCAGAATCCTGGAGAACCCAATTCTACCTCTCCATAGGACATCCCGACAAGGATAGAGAATTCCTGATCGAAAGGTCCCCAGTCACCTACATCGACCGGGTGAAGTGCCCGATGCTCATAATCCAAGGGCGAAATGACCCCAGAGTTGTGGAGGAAGAGTCTTCCGACCTCGTCAAACGGTTAAGATCTAAGGGCACCCAAGTGGACTTCCTCGTCTTCGAAGACGAAGGCCACGACGTGCTCAAGTTCAAAAACCGAGTCACATGCTATTCTAGGATCACCAAGTTCTTCACCGACCAACTCAAACTCAACTAGTTACCTGTAGGATAGACCCTTGAGCGATTATATTCTCGAAAACAAACCACGCGTCCGCCACGCGCGGGAGAGTAGGCGTTTGAGTTTCCTTCTCTTTGAAGCAATGTATGGACCAATCGCACTGGGTCGTAGCATTTACCGTCAACTACTCGTACTGCTTACCATGTTCATTTTTGGGGGTTTCATATTTGGCATATACGAGCACCTGCCTCCACTCGATGCGCTGTTGGCTTCCGTCTCCACGATAACTACGATCGGGCTGTACGTCCCCAACGGCGGAAACTTCCTAACCTTAAACAGGACGGAGGCGACGCTTCTTATCCTGATGATCATAGTCTCAGTTGGAGCTGGTGCATCCGCAGTGCAGAGCACAGTGAACAGCGTCGTAAATGGTGACATGGCGAAAGGAGAAGCCGACAAGCGACTCATTGCCAGACTGAAGAACCATGTGATCATCTACGGGTACACGCATATGGGAAGATACGTGGCCGATAAGTTGGAAGAGCTGGGTTTAGACTACGTGGTCATCTCAAGAAATCCAGCCGTATACCAGGAGTTGATCAACAAGGATATCTTCGCAGTGATCGAACACGAAACTCAACCCATCGAAGCTCTGACCGCTGCGGGAGTGGAGAAGGCCTCGATGATCATAGTGTCACACGCCGATGATTCCGACAATATGCTCTTCGTCCTCAGCGCCCGCAAACTGAGGCCGGACATTAGAATCGTAACCGTTGTTCATGACTCAAGTCTCGTAGGGATGGCGAAGAACGCCGGCGCAGACGTCGTAATCCCCGCCTCAGTCACAGTCGGCCATCTACTCGCCCTCTCAGCGGTCACAAAAGACATCGTAGGTGTAGTCTTCTCCGAAAAAATTGGCACAAAGGAACTTGCCGAATTCTCCATCTTCAAGGCCTCGCCATTAATCGGGAAAGGACTTGCAGAGGTAGCTAAGCTGGCCGTCGTCGTCGGAGTCATAAGAAAAGAACAGGTCCTACAACATGTCTTCGACCCGGACTTTAGACTTCAAGAAGGGGACACGCTGCTCGTGCTGGGCGACCCATCGAAACTTCAGATCATCGAAAAGGAAGCCGAAGCAACCTAGAACACATTGCCTTAAGCACGCCTGTAGTATGTTATCTTTCGCAAGCATTCATCCTAAAATTTCTGCCCTAAACTACCCTAAGCATAAGCATGCGAAGACTTCAAGGGATGTGATCGGAAACGTGAGTTCTTCTCTCTTTGACTATGTCGAGGATTTTTCTGAATTCGTCCGTTCCTGCTTTCTCCGTCAACTCATAGATGATAGCTTCGGTCGTAGTGATTTCCGCTCCAGCAGCCTCCATTCTCCGTAGCGCGGCCTCCCGATCGACTGGGGCATGAGACGACGTCGCGTCCTTTACCAATAGAACCCGGTAATGCCCCAAGAGCAGATCTAGAACGGTCTGTATTATGCAAATGTGGGTTTCAATGCCGCACATGATCACGGTCTTCCTTCGAATCGTGTTGAGTTTGGTCATGAACTCCAGGCTGTCACAGCCGCCGAAGGTCAGCTTTCGGATTGGAGGGTCCGGGATGAGCGCTTTGAGTTCCGGTACGGTGTCTCCCAGCTTCTCCTGCTCCGTTGCTATGATTGGGACCTGCAACACCACAGCCGCCTTAATCAGCGCCTGGATATTGTGGATCATTGCCTCATGTTCTGCTATTGTGTCGATCAACCGATCCTGAACGTCCACGACCGACAGAACACAATTATCACGTTTAGCCCTCATCCCATCAGAGCCCCATAGGGTGCTGCGTCGACCTGTCTTAAAGGCAGAATGGGTGACCAGAAGGGCTGATCATTTTCTCAAGCACTATGTAGATGCCCAACGTATCGCTTGGCTGAACGTTGGACGGCTTCCGCCGCGCCGGCCATTATTTGCCTCCCAGCGAAGGCACCGTATATGCGATCGTATCGGTAGTGGTTTATGGAGGCGGCTATTTTGTCTACCGATGCGGCGGATAGAGGTACGAGGTTTGGGTAGCTGTACATGAAGCTGACCCAGCGTCGATCCATAACCACCGTGATGATGTCACCCGACAAGAGCACTCCCCTCCCGTCTGCGCCCTCGGGCCAATAGCAAACGGTCCCTCCATCAAAATGACCACCAAGACGAACCAATTCAATATCCGGCAATGGTTTCGTTGAGTCACCCTCCCAAAACCGGATTCTCGGTGACGGATGCATGACCCATTTTCGGTCGGCGATGTTGAGGTAGATAGGGGCATCAAAGGCCTGGCCCCATTCGACCATGCTCGAATAATAGTGGGGATGAGAGATCGCTATGGCCTGAATTCCGCCGCGTGCACGCAGCTCTTTCACCGTCTGCTCATCTAGGTAAGTAACGCAGTCCCAGAGCAAATTCCCGGAAGGAGTTTGTACTAGAAGCGCTCTCTGGCCAATTGCAAACTCCGGAACCGTCAACACACTAGTCAGACCATGTTCTTCCTCATGAAACTCATTCCGAAAACCCTGATGCTGCATTTCTTCAAGCGTGGTCCATTGTTGCCCTTTCCACCCCACGTACTGTCTCTCGTCCTGGCAGACAGGACAGCTGTTGGGTGGTTCTGGTGCTTCCTTGTATTGAACTCCGCACGTTACGCAGATGCATTTGCCCAAGACTGACGTCTCGGACCTAGATACCGCGCAAGCCCGAATTATTTTTGCCCTTTAACACGGCAAATGACCCTGTGGGCGCGTCAAGACGTTGGTTGCTGAGCTTGGCCGTTCTTGCGAATGTCAGCCACCGTGGCGTTGATGGCTGTGACTATGTCTTTCGTTCTGATCTCTACCAACTTGTCTATGTCCCCTCCGCCCACAATTGCGGTTTCGTCCCGCAGCACTTGTTTGTCTAGGAAGACGCGTTTTATCTTATTGAATGGTGGGACGCCTCCGGCGGGGTAGCCCGAGTGCTGAAGCACTTCTTGAGCGTCAGCCAGCCGCACATCTCTGACATTCAAAAGCTCCTTCAACTTCTTATGGCTAACCATGCTAAGGGCCGGAACGATTGCTAGCAACGGTTCACCATGTGAGTCAATCATAACGATGGATTTGGCAATTTTCTCCGCTTGAACCTTCTTCGCAGCTTGCTCAACGGTCTTCACCGGTTCATCGAACTCAATGAAACGAAACCAAAGATGCAAGGAAGAGAGGTGAGCCTTCAGCTGCTCACCGTATTTTGCCTGATCCGTGTTTCGGACCGGCACTTATCACACCTGCGTTAAGTCTGAAGGCGTCACTGTTTTCCCCTCTGACGTTGTCCTTCTAGGGCGGCAAAGACTGCATTGTTTCTCAGAAGCAAACCTCTTTCGCCCTTGACCTCAGGATTCTTCTCGTGAAGCTAAGCTTCCACAGCGCACGATGCCGTCAGTCTGTCATCTGATGCATAATGCGACTCATCCACTCTGGGTTTTGAATAATCTTCTCGAATAATTCCATCTCCGCCTCTGAGATCCTAGGCAGGGCCCGTGTTAATTCTCTATTCGCCACACCTATTGATTCATAGAACTCTTTACGCGTATGACGGAACGTTTCAGCATCCGGGAAACTTGGAAAAGTCCACCCGGTAATCTTGCGGCCGGACTTGGCATCGTACTCTATGACAGTCCAAGCACCCATTATGAAGCTCACTCCACTTTTCAAAATGTCCGAGTCCGTTCTACATATAGCAGACGCATAGTGCCCATGGGTCGCAAATAGGATTCTTTAATCTCTCCCTTCTCCGCAGACCAACAGTAATAGATATCTACCAGCGTTTTAGGGGAAACAACACTTGATCGGAAGCTTTCGTTCACCCACTCTCGACGCACATTCCTTGTGCGCCTCCAACAAGATGATGCTGGGTTAGCTACGGTCAGATATGTTCATGCTTGACAGTTCGGCCTCGAAGTTATAAGCTCCAACTACCCGTCGTAGTTGACGAAGACGGTATCAATCGGGCTATTCATTTGCTAATTAGACTGTTCGCTCTGTCTACTATTCTCTTAGTCGCCATAGGAAGCGTCGTATCGGTAGGACCCGGTTCGCGTGTCAGCGGGATTCTTCCAGTGAACGAACTGATTCTACAAATCGATAATTCCACCGCCGCACTGGCCCCCACGACGCCTCCAACCGAGATCGAAAGCGCAGCATCAACTCCTTCCGCGGAATCCATGCCTCCCCCTTCGACTATGACCTCCGAACTAATTCCCTCCGCCACTGAGATATCGCAACAAACGCCAAGCTCAACTCTCCTGATAGTAACCTCTTCAATCGAATTCTCTACTTCGTCGTTGGCCAATCCTTCGACCGGGAACCCTACGGTATCCATGCAAACATCTACGGAGACCACGCAGAGCGTCGTCAGTTCAATGTCAACCTCCGCGACGACGCCTGTGGTGTCCACGTCAGAGGCCTCTTCTTCAATTTCCACATCTCAACAATCAACAAACTCTCTTCCAACCTCAACCCTTGAAACAACTGAGGGGTCAGTGTCGTCGAGTTCGTCTCAGAGTGCAACGAGTCAGACGACTGGAGTTGAGTCGACGGTTTCGACTCCGATCAGTTCATTCACGTCTGCTTCATCTGTTGAGTCCTCAAGCACTGCAGCTACCACTAGTGCATCAGCTCAGGGCGGGAACCTCGTAACCACAACTGTTACCGTCGCAAGCTCATCTGTAACCCAATGGACCCGCCATTCTTGGTGTAACTCTAACTATCAATACTATTGCTACCCAGGCTACTCGGGCTATCCAGGATACCCATATTATCCCAGCTACCCATACTATCCCGCCTACCCCGGTTACCCCGGCTATCCCAGCTATCCGAACTATCCAGGCTACCCGGGGTACTCATACCAAACTGTGACAACGGTCTATTACTCAAGCTATGTGACGCCCGAATTAAGTTCCGCAACGACAATTATGCTTAATCCCGTCCCCGGAACAACCGTACACGACGTCTGGATCATTATAACACCACTACAAGGAGGCGAGTACGGTGTGGTTCTGAGCGCGCAAGGTCTCCAGCCCGGCGGCATCTACCTCCTCGACGGAACTACCGGCGGAGCCCAAATTGGCACACCCTTCGCCTCAACATTGGCGGCATCCGAGTTCTCCGCAGACAGCCAGGGCAACGCAATATTCTCCTACATCTCAGCCACGAATCCTCGAACAGCATATTCTGGCGTTTCACTCCTCTATCTTCCCAACGACCAGATCACCGCTTCAGTGCTGGTGGCAACCGGGACACTGAGCTGACTCACGATCATCTAGCGGAAGCCAGGAAGGAAAAATTCCTTAACCCAACGTATTCTCATTCTCGACCATGAACGTGGTCAAGCACGTACCTGAGTTCGGGTTGCTAACAAATCCGCTTTGTAACATGGCCCTGGAAATTGCTAAGGTTAAGAGACTAGGTTTCGACTATGTTGAGATCGGTATCGAAGAGCCCAATGCTACCCCGTCGATTCTGATGTCGCAGAAGACTGAGATAGTTACCGCTCTTTCCCGGAACGCGATTTCTCCGTTGGGGCATACGGCGTACTGGGTTGGTTTCGGCTCATGTCACGAAGAGGTGAGGGCGGGTTGGGTGAGGGAGGCGAAGGAGATGATACATGCGGCTTCGCAGCTTGGAATAATGCTGCTGAACTTCCACTTCAACAGCAGACTTGGAATGGTTGGGCGAACGGAGAGGTCTAGGGAATCCTTCCTACTGAATTTCATCAATTCTATGACGGAGCTCACACAGTTCGCGACTCAGAATGGGGTTCAATTAATGCTTGAAAACGTTCCCCCCGAACCGGGACATCCCTTAGAGTCGCTCGCCTATTTCTCGCGAGTCATGTCAGCCGTCCCCTCACTGAAGTTCCACTTCGACATAGCCCACGCCTTCATAGAGAACCGCATGATAGGCATCAAAGAATACCTAGAGACATTCCCCGAGAGGCTAGTACACATCCACATTCATGATAACCACGGGGAACTAGACGAACACCTACCCCTAGGAGAGGGAAAGATTGACTTCAAGAAGGTTGTAAAGTTGCTGAAGGAATTCAACTATGACAAAACGGTTACATTCGAAGTTTTCACGTCGCAGTCCGATGCCGTCCGTTCTCGCCACTTTCTCACGAAACTTTGGAACAAGTCATGAACTTAAAGGCGGAGCCTCGGGTCTCTATCCATTTTAGTTTGAATGTAACCAAACTCGCAAGGTGCAATTCGAAATGCCTGATGCGGTGACTTTCGGCGAAATAATGCTGCGGCTCAACCCGCCTGAATTCCAGCGTTTCGTGCAGGCGGATAGCTTTGATGTAAGCTATGGAGGTGCGGAAGCATCGGTTGCAGTAAGCCTGGTCAATTATGGAGTCTCTACGGCTTTTGTAACCTGCCTGGCGCCCAACGAAATAGGCCAAGCGGCGGTAAATTACCTGAGGCGCTTCGGAGTCGACACGTCCCACATCATCAGAAAGGGAGACAGAGTCGGAATATACTTCTTGGAAACCGGCTCAAACCAGCGTCCCTCCAAGGTGATCTACGACCGCGCACACTCCGCCATAGCCCAGATAACACCAGGCACCATCCCCTGGAAAGAAGTATTCTCCGGAGCCAAATGGTTCCATTTCACAGGCATCACACCCGCCATTTCACAAAGCGCGGCCGATACCTGCCTTGAGGCGGTGAAATCCGCGAAAGAAAATGGGCTGACGGTCAGCTGCGACCTGAACTACCGAGCCAAGCTGTGGAAGTATGGAAGGACGGCCGGAGAAGTAATGACGGGACTAATGAGCCATGTAGACGTCGCCGTGGGAAATGAGGAAGACTGCGAAAAAGTATTCGGCATTAAGACTGCAGAAGCCATTAGGGCAGTTTCCGCGGAGAGGTATCTCCCAGTCGTACGCGAGCTAACGAGCCGCTTTCCAAAGCTTAGGAAAGTTGGAATCACGCTCAGAGGAAGCATAAGCGCCACCCACAATACTTGGACTGCCGTGCTCTATG
>Ga0187772_10000653_pt1 | contig 15538 bp, 10 predicted proteins | sample 0116_SJ02_MP15_2_FD_133137 | JGI IMG/M metagenome (GOLD analysis project Ga0187772, IMG submission 133137) | Tropical peat soil microbial communities from peatlands in Department of Meta, Colombia - 0116_SJ02_MP15_20_MG | ecosystem: Environmental > Terrestrial > Soil > Wetlands > Peat | place... | reverse complement strand
TCCCGGCGGCGTGGGAATGCTGGTCCAAGTGGTGACGGGCAATCGCAATCGTGCGGCGGGCGAAATCCGGCACCTCTTTTCGAAGAATGGCGGCAACATGGCCGAAACGGGCGCGGTGAACTGGATGTTTCACCGCAAGGGTGACATTTCCGTCGCGAAGGAAGCGGCCGACGAAGACAAGATGATGAACATCGTGCTCGACGCGGGCGCGGAAGATTTGCGGGACGATGGTTCGCACTGGGAAGTGGTGACGCCGCCGGAAGCGTTCGAGAAAGTGCGCGAGGCGCTGGCCGCTGCGGGGATTCATCCGGCGTCTGCGGAAGTGGCATGGGTGCCGCAGAACTACGTCAAGCTGACCGGCCAGCAAGCGCAGCAAATGTTGCGCATGATGGAAGCGATGGAAGAGCACGACGACGTGCAGCACGTCTACGCGAACTTCGATATCGACGAGAAGGAAATTCAGGCCGCGGTAGCAAGTTAGAACCTATAGCGTAAATACCTTACCGCGGTTTACAGCATGCCGGCGGGAGGGTCAGTCGACCTCGACGCGCCAGAAATCCATTCCAGCAACTCGCACGATGCGCGCCTTGCCTTCGAACACGCAGAGGAACTCCGCCGTGTCCGGCATCCACTCCTCGTCACCCACGCGAAAGAGCGATCCGCCAACCCGATGCAGCGTCTCGCCATCGAGCATGAGCTGGCCTTTCAGCACGTAAACGAGCGCGTCGCCGCCCCACACGCTTTCGCTGCGGTATCGACCTGCGAAGACCTCATATTCTTTCGGCGCGCTGAAGCCGCGCGGACCCGAAAACTTGGCGTTCACATACCAGTCGGAGCCGTAGCTGACCTCAACCACCGGCCCGGGCTTTTCGTGCGAGTCGCCGTTGCTCGCCCCGGAGGCACTCGCAGGCTGCGTTCCTGATCTTGCGCTCTCCGCCCGCGCGCGGCCGAACATGAAGGCATGATTGGCGAAGACGCCTTCAACGATGCTTATGAAATTGTCTCCGCCCGCGTGCTGCAAAGGAATTCGCTTTCCTTCGTCTGCCAAGAAGAGTTGTTTGCCTTCGACCACGAATTCCAATTTCCGTCCATTGCCATCGGCCAAAATTCCCGCATAATCTGCCGCGTTGTCCACCTCAAGAGGATTGGCGATCGCCGGCGGCGCCGGCAGCGTCTTCGCCTCGCGTTCGGCGCGAAGCAACCGCACGGCATATTCCGTCACGGCCGTCGGCCGGTAGCCCTGCATGGCATTGATCGAAGCAAACGCCGCCACGCCGCCATCGAGGTCAACGTGAATCGAGGATGCGAACGCAACCATGCCGCCCGTATGCCGCAGAATCTTGTGCCCATCGAGCGTGTCCACAGCGATGCCGTAGCCGTAGCTTGCCGTCTGGCTGAATTCAGGAGCCTTGATGTAAGGGGTCGACATCAGCGCGAAGCTTTGTTCGCTCACGATGCGCCCGTGCGGCCCCTGTCCATGGTTCAGCAGCATGCGCGCATAGTGCGCCATGTCCCCCGGCGTAGAGGTGATGCACCCGGCGGTATCGTCCATCACCAAATTCGGCGCTGGCGAGAGTCTTCCCTGGCGCGGATACACCTGGTCGTCCCAGAATGCCTGATAGCCGACCGCCGCGCGGCCGCGCGACGCCGTGCTGATCACGCCGACTGTCTCGGTCATCTCCAGCGGAGTGAGAATCCGTGACTGAACACACTCGCGCCACGGGCGCCCGTCGAGTTTCTCGGCCAGCAGCCCGAGGATGCCGAAGCCCGCATTGCAGTAGTAAAAGTGTTCGCCCGGCTTGAAACCCTGCACGAGTCGCGCGTCCGCGTCGGCGAGAAAGACGCCCAGATTGTCCGGCAATCCTGAAGTGTGGGTCAGCAGCTGGTGAACCGTGATCGCGCCAAAGCGCGCCTCGATGGGCAGCTCTGGCAGATAATCGAGCACTGGCGCCTGTAAATCCAGCTTGCCTTCCTCACGCATCTGCAACAGGACCAAAGCGACAAAAGACTTGCTGATCGAACCGATCTGGAAAAGATGCCGCTCGTTCACAGCGATGCGCTTGTCTACATCGGCAAAGCCGTAGCCAGTGGTTCGCAGGGTCTTGCTGGAATCGGTCAAGCCCAGCGTCATCCCCGGCGCGTTCATGGCCGTCATGTAGATGCCGATGTAGCTGTCGAGGTCCTTTTCAACGGGAGTTGCGGCAGCGGGCTGCGGCATGGCTGCGCGCATCGCGGCCGTCCAGAAAAAGGGCGCCGCCACAGCCGCTCCCGCGCCGTGCGTAAGGAAGAGACGGCGGCTCATACGGCCAATGGACATGCTGGTGAAGGCTGGAGTCTCCATGATGGTCTGACAAAACGCGAATCCTACACATCGCAGCCATTTTCGTCAAAGATTCAATTGGGAGATTAATGGACGTATGCCTTCTAGTTTTTCCCAATTAGACCGTTAGGAATCAAGCTGACGAAAAAGGGCTTTCTCGGAGTCGCAGGCGCACGTACACTCTGTGCGATGCGCGCGTCGGCGACGATTGCGATGGGGCAAAGTGCTCGCGGGCAAGGCGCGGGCGCAGCCGGTTTGCGGAGCGATGGCAGGCTGCGCGTGCTGGGAGTCGATCCTGCAGTGGCGGGGGCGACGGGCTACGGCATTATCGAGTATCATGGGCCAGAGGCAAAGTTGCTGCGATTCGGCGCGCTGAAGTTTCCGGCCCGAGCGACGTTCGCAGCGAGGCTGCGGGGAATTCATCGCACGATCGCGGAGTTGGTGGAAGAGTTTGCGCCGGACGCGGTGGCGGTCGAATCGGTGTTCACGGCCTTGAACATGCGAACGGCGCTGAAGCTGGCCGAAATTCGCGGCGTGGTGCTGCTGGCGGCGGCGCAGGCCTCGATTCCGACGCACAGCTATTCGCCGCGCGAAGTGAAGGCGAGCGTCGTAGGGTATGGCGGCGCGTCCAAGCAGCAAATGCAGCAGATGGTGAGTTCGCTGCTGAGGCTCTCGAGCGTGCCGGAGCCGGCCGACGCAGCAGACGCGCTGGCGGTGGCGCTGTGTCATGCGCATCTGGCGCAGGCGCGCGAGCGAATGGCGGCAGCGACGGAAATCCGAGCAGGGACAATTCCTCAACGAAACCACGGGCGAGCCAAAGGCATCTCACACTGACAGAATGATGAAGATGGCCAAGGCACTATTGGGAATTTTCGGCGTGTGCGCCTTGGCGGCGGGCGCGACGGCAAGCGGCGCGGATCCTGCTGGTCGAGCGCGAGTGTGGGTGGAGGGAGCGGCGACTCCGGCGGCCAGCGGCGCGACGATTACGTTTCGCAAGGTATTCAAGTCGAGCTATCCGGAGTTTGTCGAAATCAAAGTGAGCGATTCGGGCTCGGGCACATACGATATCCGGCAACTGGACGAGGACCCCAATCCGCATCCCCTGGATGTTGGCGCAGGGCTGGCGCAGCGAATCTTCCAGCTTGCGGCGACGCTGCACAATTTTCAAGGCGCGAATCTGGACGTTCACCGGCGGATCGCGAACCTGGGACAAAAAACGCTAAGGTACGACAAGGGCTCGGAGAGCTACGAAGTAACGTTCAACTACACGCTGAACGATTCCGCCACCCAACTGCTCGACATCTTCGAGGGAATTGCGCGCGAAGAGGGCGATCTCGCCGATCTGCAGCGGACGATGAAGTACGACCGATTGGGCGTGAACGACGTGCTGATGCAGGTCGAGAGCGACTACAACAGGAAATTGTTGCCCGAACCCGAGCGGCTGCTGCCCACGCTCGATCAAATCGCGTCGGACCAAAGGATCATCGATATTGCGCGGGAACGCGCGCGCAACCTCGCGACGCACATCCGCGGCGGGCACTAGCCGCTGCCCCTCAAATGTGCCCGCCACTTCGACGTTTTTAGTTTGCGAAAAAGAGGTGGTTCTTAGGGGGTCGGACTTTGTCGCGCTTCGAGCGCGCCGACATGAGGTCCGACATAAGTGCCACCTTTTGAGACCGGCGCTTCAGCGCCTGAGGTAGTCCTTTGACTCTTTCCGCAGCCTATTCTGTCGGGCATGAATTTCTCGTCGCTTTTGGAAACTTTCGCGTTGTTTGCGGGTTGAAATTGGTCATGGGGGAAGGCGATTCCTGTTCATCTGATTTTCGAGGTACTCGTGCCGTTCCAACTTGTTCGGCCTCCCTGGCCAGCAGGTTCGGTGATCTAGTCGTACATCTTGTGGAGTGAGCGCGATGAAAAGTTTTGCCATCGGCAGCTCGGGCGGCTTTGCAGAAGCGCGTTGCGGGGTGGAACGGTACCAGTGTGTAAACTTCGGAACTTTTCGCGCTCGTGCGGGGAACCACAAGGATGTACACCAGAGAAGCATCTGAGAAGATGCGCAGGAGACACGCGCTCGATTACATCCATCCTCCAACAAGGCTAGCCGCATCTGACGTAAACGTAACTTGCGGGGTGTGAAAAGAATGGTGCCAACCATGAAAATTGCCAAGGCTCTTGTGTATTTTGCATTTGTAACGCTGGTTGCCTTGATTGCCTCTGCTCAAACCAGCTCCGTGGAATCGAGAATTGCCGGGCCCATCGATGATTCGCAGCGCACCGTGCTGCACGGAAACGTATATCCGCTGGCGCGGCCGGAATTCGATCGCGGACCGGCCCCCGCGAATTTGCCGATGGAACATATGTGGCTGGTGCTGAAGCGGAGCCCAGCGCAGGAAACGGCGCTCGAAGCGCTGCTGGCGCAGCAACAGGACAAGACTTCGCCGAATTATCACAAGTGGCTGACGCCGACGGATTTTGGCCTGCAATTTGGTCCGAGCGCACAGGACATCAGCACGGTGGTCCAGTGGCTCACATCGCATGGCCTTGGCGTATATCAGGTCACGCATGGGCGAGGCCTGATCGAGTTTTCGGGAACCGCCGCGGCGGTGCAGCAGGCGTTCCACACTCAGATTCACATGTATGACGTGAATGGCGAGCAGCACTATGCGAACGCGACCGATCCAGAGATTCCTACGGCGCTGACGCCGCTGGTTGTTGGAGTACACGGACTGCACAATTTCAAGCTGCACCCCGCCGGCCACCGCGTTCAGTTCTCTCGGAATGGTGTCCCGTTGAGACGCATCGCGCCCCAATACACATACCCTTCGGGTTGTACCCCCACGGGATCGAACGCGAACTGCAATTTCGCTCTGGGTCCCGCCGACTTCGGAACGATCTACAACGCGGCGACGCTTTGGAGCGGAGGCACGACTGGCAGCGGACAGAAGATCGCGGTTCTGGGGCAAGCCACAGTCAACATGACCGACGTGACGACGTTTTATCAATTGTTTGGTGTCACGCCAACGCCCCACGCTCCTATTGTTACCGGTCCTGCGGCCTTTCCTCCCCCGACCTTGGCAGAAAGTGACGCCAGTGGAGATGAGGGGGAATCGGACCTGGACCTCGAATGGTCCAGCTCAGTCGCCCCCGGCGCTCAAGTCTACTTTGTCACTTCGAGTACGGTGGACGACTCTGCCGTATACGCCGTGGACACCAATGTTGTCGCCCAGATCATCGGTCTTAGCTATGGTTTGTGCGAGGCATTAAACCAAGCTGGCGGCGGAAACACGATGTACAACGATTTGTGGCAGCAGGCCCAAGGAGAAGGAATAACGGTTGTGGTTTCGACAGGAGACAATCTGGCAGCCGGATGCGACACTCCCACAGCACCGACGACACAGGATCCCATTGTACCGCCGCAACCTGCTAAGGACGGTTTGGCGGTGAGTGGCCTCGCCTCCACGATTTACAATCTGGCTGTCGGCGGTACCGATTTCAACGATTTGACAAACCCGACGACGTATTGGAACACCTCGAATTCGGGAAGCACACAGCTTTCTGCCAAGAGCTACATTCCCGAGACCACGTACAACGATTCCTGCACGAATGCGATTCTCGGCGGTTTCCAGGGCTTCAGCAACATCCCGCTTGTAAATTGCAACAATACAACAACCCAGGAAAACATAGACCTCATTGCCCCGTTTGGCGGGAATGGGGGAGCCAGCAATTTGTACGCAAAGCCTGGTTGGCAAGCGGCTCCGGGCGTGCCAAATGATGCAGCACGTGACCTTCCGGATGTTGCCATGTTTGCAGGAGACGGCTTTGCGAGCAGCTTCTACATCGTTTGCGAATCGGACGCCGCGCCAGCAAACGGGTCTGAGTGTGATCTGGGCGATAGTGGCAACGACATTTCGGGATTTGGTGGAACATCCGCGTCAGCACAGGTATTTGCAGGAATCATAGCCCTCGTCAAGCAGAAAAACAGCCCAAACACCGGGATGGGGGTCGTCAACGGAACCCTGTACGAACTCGCCTCCGATCAGTCCACACTAAGTTGCAACTCGAGCAGCCCTGCGAGCAACTGCGTCTTCAATCAGGTGACTGTAGGCAATATTGCCGCTCCATGCGCAGTTGGTTCTCCAAACTGCGGAGTCACTCTATCAGGCGATCCGTACGGCATCTTTACGGGATGCGACACATCGGCTGGCTACAACCTTGCGACCGGCTTGGGTTCCGTCAACGTGGCGAACCTGGTGAATGGGTGGTCGGGCGCAGCAGCGAGCAGTACGGCCGACTTCCAGCTCTCGCTACAGAACTGCAACGCGACCGCGAATGTCACCAGCCCGGGCGCTTCCGGGAACTTCGGGATAACGATTACCGCGGTGAACGGCTTCACGGGAAGCTATACGGTGAGCGCGTCCGGGTTGCCATCCGAAGCCACGATGTCATCCACGCAGACTACGGTGGATGCGACGCACACCAACGTAACGGTAACTGTAGCGACGACTGCGCCAACAACTGGCAACATTGCGCCGAGCGGGCGGCCAGCGTGGCCCGGGTTGCTCGTGAAGATCGCGATTCCGTTCATGGCGTTTGCCGCTTTCTTCCTGTTTATGAGCCGCTACCGCGGATGGTCGCGCCGCTGGGGCGTCGGATTAGCACTGGCAACTGCCCTGGTTCTGCTCGTAGGGTTGGTAAGCTGCGGTGGAGGTGGTGGTGGCGGGGGCGGGTGTACCACCTGCAGTCCTGGCACGCCGACCGGTTACGTGAGTGGCGCAATCCTAACTGTGACGAGCGGAAGCACGACTCACACGATGCCTTTCAACGTCAACGTGGAATAGGAGAATACGAGCGCACCGAAAGGCCCGGCGCAGAGCCCGTGATCACTCCGATGACGCCGCCGATACCAGCAAGCGTCATGACGGCCTTCTTAGACTGAAATTCTAATCGGTACAAAAAATATTAGAAATGCCCGTAAGTTAATCCCCGTCAGCGAAACTGAGCTTTCTAATCAGTACAATCTGCATACCGTAAGCGAAGAAAAAGCGAAATATGCCGTCGTGCAGCGACCGTGGGCGCCCGAGAGTGTGGAGACACGCCTGGCGTTAGTCGGTGGCCTGGACGGTGGCATTTGGCTCATTTTTTTTCGCCGGCAACCCAAAGAAGCGGGAATGTAACGTTTCTACACAATCTGTCACAGTCAGATTTGCCAGCCGGTCTGTATCTAGTTGAAAAAGTTAGGCTTCCTTGTGGAAGAAGGGTTGCACGAAGTGTTTCAGATCTAAAAGAGACTTCTGATTTTTGGGGAGATAAGGCATGGCTAGGCGTGAGTGTCCATTCTGTGGGAAGAACGTATCTGCGGCGCTGACTCAATGCGTTTTTTGTCGAGAGACGCTTTCACCGTTGCCGCGCGGAGCCGTCAATAGCAGCAGCGACAACGTACCTGACGGCGGCTCGCAAATTCGCCGTGGGATGTTGTACATGTTGCTCGCTGCGGTGATCGGCTATTTTGCCGGCGGTTACAGCGCGATGCAGTTGCCCTTTCCGCTGAACCCGATTCTAACCATCTATCTCTCGCCGATGTTGTTCCTCGGTGGCTTGGGCCTCTGCGCGCATGGCTACTACTTAAACCACAAGTCCGCGACGCATAGCTCGGTCTAAGCGCGCATTCGTCGCAGCGCTCTTCAATCGCGCTGCCGTTTCATCGTTTAGCAACTGAATCGCGCGACCGCGCCCGCATCCTCCTATCCACCTGCCGATTCCACACCACAACTTGTTCGCTCCTAGTGTGTTTTATTAGCGGGCTTGGGGCGATTCTGTATAGCCAGGCGCAACCAGCACGCCTATCCTGTCGCCCAAGGAGGAACTCCTAAATGCGCCGATACATCGGTTCACTGGTTTTGGCTGGGGCTTTGCTCACTTCCTCAGTCGGTTTCATCGGTTGCTCGGGGCACGTCCGCTACTACGACGTCGAATATGGTGATTACCACCCGTGGAATCACGAAGAAATTGTCTACTACGATCGATGGGAGCATGAGACTCACAGGGAACACCGGGATTTCGACAAGCGCAGCGCCGACGAGCAGCGAGAGTATTGGCGGTGGCGGCACCAACAGCACTAGGTTAGGTTGCAGCAGAGTTTGCGCATTCGTTGAAAATTCAACCCGCCGGCGGCTATCTTTCCCGGCGGGTTTTCTATTTTGTTTTTTGCTTTTCCATTTCCCAAAGCCTGCGATACATTGCGCCTCGCGTTGTTGAATTGACTGATTTTTGAGGTACAGAGATGAATCGCAGACGTTCCGGTATTTTTGTTCTTCTCTTTTTTGCTTTCCTGTCAGTTGTGCCAGCCAGCAGCCAGACAAGAAATCCAGCGGGTACAGGCGACCTTGAAGGCGACCTGAAGGACCTCGTCGCCACCCCAGGGGTGAGCGGGTTCGAAAAGCAGCTCAGCGAGAAAATTCGCGCGAAGCTTGCGAGCTTGCATCCCGCGGTCGACAATCTCGGCGATGTGACGGTGACTCTGGGCAGTGGTTCGCCGCACCGGCTGATCGTCACGCCGATCGATGAGCCAGGATTTGTCGTCAGCGGCATCACCGACGACGGCTACCTGCGCGTGCAGCGGCTGCCACAGGGCGGCTTGCCGCCAATCTTCAACGAACTCTATTCCGCGCAGCCGGTTTGGGCAGAAACAAGCGGCGGCAAATGGATCGATGGCGTGGTCGCGGGTCTTTCGGTTCACCTGCAGCCGGGGCGTGTGAACGCGCCGCGGCTGACGGACCTTGACAACATCTATGTCGATATCGGCGCAGCTTCCGCGGCCCAAGCGCGCAAGGCGGGCGTCGACAATCTGAGCCCGGTAGTGATCAATCGACGGTTGTTTACGCTCGCGGGCGGCAAGTTGGCAGGTGCGTCGATTGGTGACAAATTCGGCGCTGCCGCCCTGATCGAGTTGCTGCGCGAACTCGATGCCACGAAGCTGAAGGGAACTCTTACCGTCGCTTTCGTAGTTCAGCAACGCACGGGCGCGCGAGGCCTTCAGCGCGTGCTTACGACGAATCCGTTCGACGAAATGATTTACGTCGGACGCTTGCTTCCGGGTGGGCCTGTTCCCGGCGCCGAAAATGTGCATCGCGCGCCGCGCCGCGAGCTGGGGAGTGGCGTGCTTGTGGGGCTGCCGCAGAGCGAAGGCCAGCTCGAAGGATTTGCCGCGGAACTGAAACAGCTTGCGGATGAGAACAAGATTCCGTTTGCGACGGATTATTCGTCGGGAATTGTGCCGCAAAGTTATCTGGCGCTTCCGTCATTTCCTGCGAAATGGGTACACATCGGAATTGCGACCGCTTGGCCGGATACGCCGGCCGAGGAAATCGATTCAAGTGATTTGGTCCAATTGAGTCGGCTTCTTAATGTACATGTGGCCGCCGGAGAACTTGGGTCGGGCTCTGGAAGCGCCCGTGTCGGCGGTGCGGTCGGTTATGCTGACGGAGGTTTCCCTTCTTCCGCCAAAGCTCCATCGAACACTGCCATACTTTCGGCTTTGGTACGGAGTTACAGCCTCAGCAATCATGAAGGGCCGATGCGTGATGCGGTCATGCGTCTTCTACCAGCTTGGGCGAAGCCCGAGACCGATGATGCCGGCGATTTGGTGCTGAAGATCGGCACTGCGGCTGCAGGCGAGCACACGGCGAGCATTCTCGTGGTTGCGCACATGGACGAGATTGGGTACGAAGTGAAATCGATCTCGAAGGACGGGCGGCTGGAAGTGGAATCTGAAGGCGGAGGCGAGCCCAGCTTCTTCCTGGGGCATCCGGCGCTCGTACATTCCCCTGGCGGCATAGCTCACGACGCAATCATGGAATTGCCGAACGGATGGGACGAGCCGAAATTCGAATGGCCGCGCGGGCGCAACTCCGAAACGGCAATTCGCGTGGATGTGGGTGCGCGCACGCCGGAAGAGGTGGCGCAGGTCGGGATCAAGCCTGGCGATACGGTGACGATTCCGAAGGTGTATCGTCCGCTGCTGGGGACGCGCGCCAACGGGCGCAGCTTCGACGATCGCGTCGGCTGCACGGCCCTGATTTCAGCAGCGTGGGCGCTGGGAGGTCCGCTGAAGGACCGCAACGTCACGTTCGTGTTCTCGACGGCTGAGGAGATCGGCTTGAACGGCGCGGCAGCGACGGCAAAGCGACTCGGCGTCGAAAGTCATCCGGATTACGTTTTCGCGGTGGACACGTTCGTCAGCTCAGATTCGCCGATCGAATCGAAGCGCTTCGCGGACGCACCGATCGGCAAAGGATTCGTGATTCGCGCGGTGGATAATTCGAATATTGTGCGGCCCGATCTGGTGGAGAAAGTGATCCGGCTCGCGCGCGCCAATGAGATCGCGGTGCAATACGGCGTGACCGGTGGAGGTAACGACGGCTCGACGTTCTTGCGCTACGGGTCTGTCGATATCGCGCTGGGCTGGCCGCTGCGCTATTCGCACTCACCCGGAGAAGTGATCGACACACGCGATGTGGACGCGCTGGCGCGGATTATTACCGCAATTTCCAAGTCCTGGTAACGAAAGGTCATGATGCGCCCGGGAAATTGCGCCGGCGGTCAGTTCAACTTATTGCGATACGACCAACTCTGATTAGTGCGCACTTCGCCGCAATTGGCGTTCGGCGTTAGGACGAAATTGTTCCATGTTTCGCCGTTCCGGCTGCCCCATTGCAGCTGTCCGACCCAGTCATTTCCCGATCGATTCAGCACACCCGAGACGAAGTTGTCGGTCCGTCGAATTATCAATTGATTTCGATACACCGTAAAAATCCAGGAAAATGGCTTGCCTGATTGCTCCCGCCAGGTTCCATTCAGACATTGAGGCAAACGCAAGGGAGCCTCTGCAACTTGTTTCTTGGGTGTGTCTGCCTGAGGCGAAGCCGGACTCTTCATTTCTCTATTGGAATTCCCGTTTACAGTTGAGTATTTCGCAGTGGGTGGCGTCGATTCGGAACTTGCGTTCACTGAGTCCTTAAAGCCAGTGAATAATGCGAACGACGCCGCGAGAATAACAAAACACCTGAGGAACATATCAGCCTCCTTCTTCGCCCCAAATCGAGAATTGAGTTTACCAGTCCACAGCTCCAATAGGTATGTGCGTTGTTGCGGCAAAAATGAAAATTGCGACTCACGGCTTTTGCGTGGGCCGCATCACGACTTCACTGATGAAGCTCTGCGGCGCCTGCGTGACCAACATCACCACAGCATGAGCAATATCGTCGGCCTGCAGCATCTTGCTGCTGTCCTTGCCCTTCGCTGGGCCACCACCATGCGAAAACTCGGTCGCAACAGAGCCGGGACAAATCGCGCTGACGCGGATTCCGTACCCACGCAGATCCTCGGCCACGCACTGGGTGAAGCCGAGGAGCCCCCATTTCGACGCGCAGTAAATGCCGCCGCCAGCGAAGGCATTCTTACCCGCGAGCGAAGCGATGTTGATGATATGGCCAGACCGCCGCAGGATCATTCGCGGCGCCAGCGCCTTCGTCATCAGGAACACGGATTTCAAATTGGTGTCTAATACTGAGTCCCAGTCTGCTTCGGAGGCTTCATGGGAAGGGCCAAACAGGCCGACGCCGGCATTGTTGACGGCAATGTCGACGTGGCCGAGCGAAGATTCCGTCTTTTGTACGAAGGCATCAATGTCTGCAGGCCGGGTGACGTCGCACTGCATCGCGAACACCTCAATGCCCGCGCGTTCCAGCTCGCTCGCGGCGCTTTCGAGTCTCTTGCCGTCGCGCGAGCAAACGCTTACTCGGCTGCCGAGTTCGCCGAGCTTTCGCGCAATGGCGAATCCGATGCCGCGGCTTCCTCCGGTGATCAGGGAGGTCTTGCCGGCCAAAAATCTTTCGCTCGATGGTGTAATCGGTTCCACGTGATTGCTCCCAGGCAACGTTTTGGGTCAATTCTGCATGGTATCATTTAGAAGAGGACAGCCAAGTCGGGAGAACCCCAGCCCATGTGCACTCCGCAGTTGTGCTTGGATTTAGCCTTGCGCGCGCCGAGCGCTTTACCTATAATCCCGTCGATTTTGATTGTCCCGTTTGCCCGCAGAGCTTTTGGCGCTCAGGTTGGCCGCTTTCCCAATTCGATTTGGCTTAGGAGGCAGTGAGTGACGACGCGAACGTGTTTGAGTCGGCTGGCGGTTCTTCTTGCGGCTGCAGTTGTCATGGGTGCGCCGCGCCCCGCCTTCGCACAGGCGACTGGAGGAGCGAGCGGCGGGCAGGACCAGTCAAAGCAGCCGGCTTACTCCATGTCTGAATACAATGACTTTCAGGCGGCAAACTCCGAAAAGGATCCGCAAGCGCGCCTGAAACTACTCGACAGTTTCGTTCAGAAGTATCCGAATTCGACCCTGATGCAATATGTCTACCAGCTCTACTATCAGACCTACAACCAGACGAAGGATTATCCGAAGACGGTTGAATACGCCGACAAGCTCGTCGCCATGGGCGATAAAGTAGGTGCCGATGTTCGGCTGGGTGCGCTGCAAACGCGCGTGCAAGTCTTCCCCGCGCTCGGCACCAAGGACGCGGAGCAGATCACCAAAGAGCGCGATGCGGCCCTGGAGGGCGCAAAGCTGCTCGATAGCTTCCCGAAGCCGGCGAATGCGACAATGTCCGATGACGACTTCAAGAAGCAGAAGATGCCGGGATTGGCGTTTTTCTTCGGCGGTGCTGGAACGGCCGATCTTCAACTCAAGGATTACGCGGCCGCCGTGCAAGCGTTCAAAAACGTGCTCGCCAACAACCCTACAGATGGCGCTGCCGCGTACCGTCTGGGGCTCTCTTACCTGGGCATGAATCCGCCGCAAAGCCTCGACGGCTTCTGGGCCATAGCGCGCGCCATCGACCTGAAGGTCTCCGACGCCGACAAGATTAAAACCTATTTGCAGCAGCAGCTTCTGGCGTATGAGCAGCCGGGTTGCGATAGTCAGGCCACGGATCAGCTCAATGAGCTGCTGCAACTTGCGCAGAATTCGCCGGATCGACCGGCCACCTGGACGATTCCGAGCCAGCAGGATCTCAACACCGCCCGGCAGTCGAGCAACGTCCTGAGCGTCATTACGGATCTCAGCGGGGGCGGCGACAAAGCCAAGACCACGTGGCTGGCGGACTGTGGGGCGGAGTTTCCGGAAGTTGTTGGGAAGATTGTCGACGTTAAGCCCGGCGATGGCTTCGTAGATTTTATGGTTTTCACCGGCGCTAGCGCCGACGAAATGCAGAACGCCACCACCGCGAACATGGACGTCAAGGTGTGGACGTCCGCACCGCCTCCGGGTAGCACTGGGGGAACGGCGTCGCCAGGCGGTGGCACGGCTCCCGTTCCACCTCAGCCAGATGTTACCCGCTTGCAGAAGGAAGACGGCATTCGGTTCTCCGGGACGCTGGCCAGCTACGATCCTTCGCCGTTCGTGCTGCACTGGGACCAGGTGAAGGTCGATCCGAGCATCATCCCGGAGAAGGGCAGCACCGGCAAACACAAGGTGCCGCCGAAGAAGAGCCAGTAGCGACCTAATAGTTTTTGGGATTCAAAAAGGGGCGCTGCGGCACCCCTTTTTTTGTTTGCGCGGCCTAGCCAGCGTCACTTCAGGTTTTCGTCATACCACTTCACAATCCGATTCAAGATGTCGAGATTGTGCTTTTCCTCCTGCGGGCCGTGCGGCTCGCGAGGATACTCAACCAGTTCCGCTTTTACTCCGTAGTGCTTCAGGCCCCGATATAGCTGCTGGCTTTGTCCGAGCGGGTCGGTCGTATCGTTTTCCCCTTGCAGGATCAACGTGGGCGTTTTCGCGTTCTTCATATACATGAACGGCGAGCTGTGCAGGAACCCTTCCGGCTTTTCGTAGGGCTGGCCGAAGAACCACTCGTCGTACGAAGGATGGCTCTCGGTTCCGAATTCTGCGATCAAGTCGGCCATTCCCGCGCCGGAAACTGCGGCTTTGAAGCGCGTGGTCTGGGTAATCGCCCACTCGGACATATAGCCGCCGTAAGACCATCCGCCGATGCCCAGACGGTTCGGGTCGGCGACGCCGCGCGCGATCACCGCGTCCACTCCGGCCATCACGTCTTTGAAATCCGCTCCGCCCCAGTCGGCTCGATTGGCCTCGACGAATTTTTCACCATAGCCCGTTGAGCCGCGAACATTCGGATAGAAAATCGCATACCCGTGACCGACGAGAATCTGTCCCCAAGTTTGAACCGAATCATCCCATCGGCCCGTCGGTCCGCCGTGCACGAGCGTGATCAGCGGAAGTTTTGAGTGGCCGTCGTAATTCGCGGGCAGCAGCAACGCGCCTTCGATTTGCATGCCGTCGAAGCTCTTGTACTTGAAAAATTCGGGCTTAATAAGCTGGACCGAGTCCCAATCCTTGTTGAAATCGGATACCCGGACGGCGGCCGCAGAACTGCTGGCGAGCCAAAGCTCATTCGGCTGCGTCGCCGAGCCTCCCGCAAATACAAGCACGGAATCGGCGCCGGGAGAAAAATCAAAGCTTCGGGGATTCACCGGCAGAGCCGGTAGCGCGTCCGCCTTCCCGTCCACCGTGATGTGGCAGAGCTTGGAGCCAAAGCCTTCCTCGACGTCTGCGACGATTTCGCCCGACGGGCGCCAAACATAACCTGAAATCGCGCGATCGAGGCTTTGGGCCGTCAGGTTCTTGGGCGTTCCACCTGTTGTCGCGATGAGGTGCAAATCGTGAGGCTCGGGGCCATCGACGCGCGTGCCCATGTAAGCGAGCCACTTGCCGTCTTTCGAGACGTGCATATCGCCGAACGGCCCCTTGGGCGCGAAAAGTTCGGTCATTTTGCCGTCCGCCACCGTCACGGAGAAAATTCGGTCCGTGTCTTCATCGGATTCGGGATGATCCGTGGCCGAAATAATCAAGCGGTCGCCCGAGGGCAGCCATTCCACTTCGCCCACTTGCCACGGACGCCCAATGAGCGATTTCGCCTTGTGTGAGTCGACATCAAGGAGCCACAATCCTGCCGGCTTGTCGTCCTTATCGACCACGTGTGCATCGTCTTTGTCTTTTTCCTTCTTCTCCTCATCGTCCGTCTTTGCTTCCGGCGCCACAAAGGCGATCTGCTTTCCGTCAGGCGACCAGGCAAATGACGCGATGCTGCGCTTGCCCTCCGTAATCGCTTGGGCTTCACCGCCGTCGATGGAAATGAAATA
>Ga0187772_10000652_pt1 | contig 15566 bp, 12 predicted proteins | sample 0116_SJ02_MP15_2_FD_133137 | JGI IMG/M metagenome (GOLD analysis project Ga0187772, IMG submission 133137) | Tropical peat soil microbial communities from peatlands in Department of Meta, Colombia - 0116_SJ02_MP15_20_MG | ecosystem: Environmental > Terrestrial > Soil > Wetlands > Peat | place... | reverse complement strand
CGTCACCCGCTTTACCGCCCTCGCTCAGATTGGGGAGTTTACCGCCCTCGGCGTCCTTTTTACCTATCTGTTTGTCCATGGGATCTATCCCGTGATCTTTCCTGCCATGCCGGCAGCCAGAGGTAAGAGCCTGCTGCCTCTGCAGGCTTTGGCCAACTGGATCGCAACAACCGGAGGCAAGAAGAAGGCTTATGCAGCCATGGCCATGGCCATCGTCCTGCTTTTCTATGCGAAACCGGTGTTTCATGCCGATCTGAATGCGATGAATTCGGTCAGCAGGGAGACGCTGTCGGCGGAAAAACTTTTGGCTGACGTTTGGGGAAACCTCTTCAACAGAATCTATGTGATGGTGGAAGGCGGGGACGTTAAGGAGTTGCAGCAAAAAGGCGACCGTCTAGCAACTCTTCTGGATCAGGATATCAGAACCGGCACGCTTGCTTCGGCCTTCGTGCCATCCATGATCTTTCCGAGTGAAGAACGGGCAGATCAGAATTTTTCGGCCTGGCGGGCCTTCTGGCAGCCGGAGAGAAGGGCGGCCCTTCAGAAAACCATGAAGGACGTTTCAATCGAACTGGGCTTTGCGCCGGACGCATTTGCAGCCTTCCTTAACCTGGTCGAGATAAAAGAAATGGCATCTCTGGCGATTCCCCAACCCTTTTTCGGCCTGCTCGGGATAACGAAAAGTCGTGACCGCTCAACCTGGGTTCAGGTATCCACCCTCACTCCGGGGCCAGCCTACCAGGGGGGTCTCTTCTATGAACGGTTCAAGTCGAAAGGTCTGGTGAGAATATTTGACCCTGTCCTGTTCAGTCAGAGACTCGGTGACGTACTGCTGTCCAGCTTCATTAGAATGGTCTTGATCGTGGGTGTCATGACCACACTTGTTGCCTTCTTTTACCTACTGGATTGGCAGTTGACATTGCTCGGCCTTCTCCCAACTCTGTTCGCGCTGATATGCACTATGGGGACCCTCAACCTGCTCGGGCAACCGCTAGGCATTCCCACCATCATGGTCACGGTTGTTGTTATCGGCATGGGATCGGATTATGCCCTTTACCTGGTTCGTTCGTATCAGCATTATATGGACGAGGATCACCCTTCACTGGGTTTGATCCGTCTGTCGATTCTTCTTTCCTTTGCCACAACGTTCATCGGCTTTGGTGCCCTGGCTCTATCCGGCCATGCTCTCTTGAAGAACGCAGGCATCGCGCTGGCGCTGGGCATCGGGTATTCCTTTATTGGTGCGGTCAACATCACACCACCGTTTTTGAAACACGTTTTCGAACCCATTCGATGGTCCCACGAAGAGGTCCTCCCGGGTTCGAAGCGGCACCGGTTGCAGGCGATGGGGCGTTACCGGCATATGGAACCTTATCCACGACTTTTTGCCCGGTTCAAGATTCTGCTGGATCCGATGTTCCCTCGACTTGCAAGTTTTCTTCACTCACCCCGTCATATGATCGACATCGGATGCGGCTACGGGGTCCCGGCGGTCTGGCTGCTGTCCCTGTTTCCCGAAGCTAAGGTCTATGGTCTCGATCCAGATCGCAGACGGGTGATGATTGCCGCCAGGGCTTTCGGTGACCGGGGATCTGCAGGAGTCGGGAAAGCGCCTGGTCTGCCTCCGGGTTGCCCGGATCAGGTGGATACGGTGCTCATGCTCGATATGATTCATTTGGTTTCCGATGATGAATTGAAGCTCATGCTTCAGCGGCTCCATGATAAAATCTCGCCTGAAGGAAAACTGATCCTCCGAACCACCGTCCCCTCTCGAAAGCGCGTCCCCTGGCTCCGCCGGATGGAAGAATGGCGGCTTAAGGTGCTCCATCGCACGCCGTATTTTCGATCGAGCGAAGAACTGGCAGCTTTTCTATCCGAGACCGGTTTTATGGTGGAGATCGAAGAGCCGACTGCCTTGAACCGTGAAGAAACATGGTTTATCTGTCGGCGGGCCACGTGGGGACATAGCTGACCTTCGGCTTTCGGTAAACATCGGGTGTTTTATTATAGACATAGAGGTGCTATCAGGATGGCTGCAAGCGAGACGTTATTAAAGAAGTGGAGACTAGGTGGGGACTGAATGGGTTATACCAAGAAAAAAAGGGTTTGCATTTGAATCTATCACCACTCGCAAACCCTTACAAGTCATGGTGCCTAGGGCCGGAGTTGAACCGGCACGGTGGTCACCCACCGAGGGATTTTAAGTCCCTTGCGTCTACCAATTCCGCCACCCAGGCGTATTCGTAACACGTGATTCGTGAATCGTCTATGGCCGGGTTTCTATGTTTTGCTTGATGAGCCACCAGGAAATCGCTCGTCGTAAAACAAAAATATAGCTTTTACTTTATTTTGTCAACTCCGTTCTGAGACCTCGATATCGCTTTAGAAAATCGTCATTGCGAACGAAGCCCTTCACTGCATGGCGTATTGTTTCATGCAAGAACTTATGTTAATAGAACTCCTATACCGACACAGATACTAACCACTGTCACTCTATTTCGATGGTGAGGAGAGGAGAAGCGATGCGATCCGATAGTATGAAGAAGGGTATTGAAAGAGCACCCCACCGCTCCCTTTTTAAAGCCCTTGGGCTGACGGATGAAGAGATTGAACGGCCCATGATCGGAATTGCCAACTCAGCCAATGAGGTGATACCAGGCCATCTTCACCTCCACCAGCTTTCCGATGCTGTCAAGGCGGGCGTCCGAATGGCCGGGGGGACGCCCCTCGAATTTTTCACGATCGGTATCTGCGACGGAATCATCATGGGGCACGAGGGAATGAAATATTCGCTCAGTTCAAGAGAACTGATTGCCGATTCGATTGAATCCATGGCCATGGCCTACCCCTTCGATGGCCTGGTCCTCATCCCTAACTGCGACAAAATCATTCCCGGAATGATGATGGCAGCGGCCCGGCTTGATATTCCAACCATTCTTGTAAGCGGCGGGCCCATGCTGGCCGGCGAGTTTCAGGGCCGGGAGATCGACCTGATCACCGTGTTCGAGTCCGTCGGGAAGGTGAAGGTTGGGGAGATGACGGAAAAGGACCTGAGGGAAGTCGAAGGGTGTGCCTGTCCGGGGGTGGGCTCTTGTGCCGGTATGTTTACGGCAAATTCCATGAATTGCCTTGCGGAGGTGCTCGGCCTGGCACTTCCTTATAACGGAACCATTCCGGCCATCTTTGCCGATAGAATACGTCTGGGGAAAAAATCAGGGATCCAGATTATGGACTTGATCCGAAAAAAGGTGACGCCTTCCAAGATCCTGACAGAGAAGGCTTTTGATAATGCGATCACCGTGGATATGGCTTTCGGAGGCTCCACCAATACATCACTTCATCTTCCTGCTGTTGCCAGGGAGGCAGGGGTTAAGCTTTCTCTGGAGACCTTCAACAGGATCAGCGAAAAGACGCCTCACATCTGTAATATGTCACCGGGAGGGCCCTACCACATACAGGATCTTCATCAGGCCGGAGGAATCCCGGCTCTGATGAATGAATTGAGTCGCGGAGGGTTGATCCATCGAGACCCGTTGACGGTCACGCGAAAATCAATCGGAGAAAATCTTAAGGGAAAGAAAGTCCTTAATCCCGAAGTGATCCGTCCCATGGAAAGGCCCTATCACCCTACCGGAGGGTTAGCCGTCCTTTTCGGAAATCTGGCTCCCGAGGGCGCCGTCGTGAAGCAATCGGCCGTTGATGAAGCCATGCTCAAACATCGAGGGCCCGCCAGAGTTTTCAACTCTGAAGAAGAGGCGGTCAAGGTCATTCTCGACAGAAAGGTCAAAAAGTGGGAAATCCTCGTGATCCGCTATGAAGGGCCAAAGGGAGGACCGGGGATGAGGGAGATGCTGGCCCCGACCTCTGCGATTGTGGGCGTTGGGAGGGACCTGGATGTCGCTTTGCTGACCGACGGCCGTTTTTCAGGAGGAAGCCGCGGAGCAGCCATCGGCCATATCTCGCCCGAAGCTGCGGATGGAGGCCCCATTGCCGTCGTGCGAAACGGCGATCAGATTGAGATCGATATTCCCGGGAAGAAGCTCAACCTCCTCGTCTCCGACGAAGAGTTGAAGGAAAGATTGTCCAGGTGGAAACCGCCTAAAAGAGAACTGAAGGGTTATCTCAAACGATATGCAAAACTCGTGACATCCGCCAATACCGGTGCTACGTTTCAAGACTGATTATGGAATCAAGGAAAGGAGAGTTAGGGGGGAAAGTAGAAATCTTCGTCATTATCCACAATCGAATGTTGAATCATTGTGGAATTAGATTGTCCTGCGCTTGATGGGTGCCGCTTTAACCATTTTGCACAAAGAATAGGCACACGGAACTTCTGAATTGGATTAGTAGATTTAAGTCTTTTTAGGGTTAGAGGACAAGTGACCTTGATTTAGTTCTTCTTCCTGTTCGTGCCTCGGTGCGTGCTCCCCCCGTGTTCTCTACCATAAGATTCTTAAAATGATGTAAATGACCAACAATCAAATCAAGACGATGATCATTGCGGCGACCCGATTGCTACCTTTTTTTACTAATCGATCGGGATCGCGCCTGCTCTCGACATTCTTCCAAGATTTCTAAGGACGGTGAAGGCTTTCGCATACCAGGGAGTTTTCGGATGCTTGGAGCCAAGGCAGAGAGCGTATACCTCACTTCTTAACTGCCTTGATTTGGCTTTCCACGATCTGATATCCATCCGCAAGAACTTCGCCATTTCACTTCTGCGTGATCGTTCTGTCCCATTTTATTTGATTTCTTTCTTACATCCCACGCAAAAATACAAACTTTCTTCCGAATCCTCTGCTGTAATGGCTTGCTCAATTTTTTTCATCATTTCACGGTCTTTATTAATGCACTCCACACAATAAATACTTCCATCTTCAGTGTAATAACCGACTGCCTCTTCTTTCTCGGTCATTTCTTTTCTCCTTTCATTACAAATGCTCTCTTTACTCAGAAACATTCTGATGAGTGGTTTTCCTTGGACTGTCTGGAATATCAGAAGTTCTAATCCGATGTTGAATTTGCTAATAGATGAATCATTTCGACTTTTTTACAAACCCGATCACGTTTGGAATAGGCCGGGCAGCGGGCAGGGTATCATTTTCATTAAAGCTGACCGGGAAACCGACCTTCTCGAACTTAACATCGTTGGCTGAAAAATAAAGGCTCGCCTGTTGTCCTCCCTCCAGATACATCGCATTGTGAATCGAAATAGGAATGGACAATAATAGATTGGCAAAGTCATGCCCTGAGTAAGGAGACTTCGCAAAGATAAACAACGCCTTCCCGCTTTTGTCCATGCCGAAAACCGCCATGCTCCACGTCTTATCCTGTTTGCTCCAGACGTTCTCCTGCAGGCAACTGATCATTCTTATATTCTGGATAAGCGTTTGATACTTGGACCTAAGCTTTTCAAAGTCCTGGCATTTCAGATCGATAATCTGGATCTCGGGAACGGTGGGCTCTGTGGGATGAAACGCCAGTACAGCTTGATAGACCGGACTCAGCCTTGGATTGTTAATATGGTTGAAGTTCTTCATGTAGCCGACGTTTCTTATCCCATCCTCCTGGTACATTCCTGCATTGATGGCAGAAATGAGATGGTGCTCCTCACACCATTTCTTTGCCGTCAATTTTGTTCTGCCAAGCTCCGAAGCACACAGAAGCTTGAACGAGTAAACTCTTGGGTCAATCTTCACGATAGTGATTCTTGAATCCTCGATCTTTGATGTCCCCTCGGATGCAAACTCCCCGAGATGTAACCCTTCGTCAACTTTCTTCCATAAATCGTCTCTCGATTGGACGGCGTGAGGAGAGAAAACCGTACTGAGGATGGCGGTGAGAACCGCCAGTAAAGCGGTGATTCGTCTCATGGACTCCTCTTCTATTTAGATATTGCAGCGTAAGAACGGCTCCGAGTTCGATAAAAGTCTATTCGATTTGGAGCATGGTGTCAATGAGCAAAGGTGACCTTCCCTCCCCCAGTCTCTTCTGTTCCCCCTTGGGGGAAACCTCGGAGAGGCCTCAACGGCCCGACCGTTTAGGGGTTCGGGCGTGACGGCCCTTGCGGGAGTTTCTGCTCCGGATGCGTTTATATCCCATTCCTATTTAGTATGGGCCTTATGAAAGCTCGGAGAGGGATCTCCCCCGGTCGGGGCAACAAATGGGGGGAGATCAAGGCGTGGGTGAAAGGAAAAAGCGGAGGTATCGTCGTTTAGGAGGAAGCCGTTTCGCCATTGTAAAAATGCAGGTAGATCCCCAATAGGTCGTCGGCCAATTTCTCGGTTCTCTCTTTAATCTCATACAAACTTGATAAGAAAGACTGCAGGGATTCGTCAATTTTGGTTAAGTTCTCACGGCTCCTCTTTGAACTTTCCGAAATCTTTTTCTCCCTTTCACGACATTCATCGATGAGCTCTTTCAACTTCTCTCTTTCTTCTTCAGTCCACTCTGACACAAGCTGATCGACTGTCTTCATGATCGATCCCGTATGGCACCCTTCTGTTCGTAGAAGATAAGAGATACCATAGCAAGATATATACCGTCTTCCAGGGTGATCCGAACAAACACGAAATACCTTCCTCCTTCGAGCAGTTAGACAATAGTAAAAAATCTCCTCAAAAGCGGACGCCTCGAAAAAGAGAAAGGCCTTGCTTTTTTTGGAAAAATATTTTCCCTTTTTCGGAAGATCGAATGAATTCAGTCTGCGGGTAAGATGAAATTCGGGCGACTAATGCAAACGCATTTTATAAATTGACATCCGCCCCTCACCCTTCCCCTCTCCCCCGACGGGGAGAGGACGGGGTGAGGGGGCAATCGCCTCGTAAGGTTGCTTCAAAATGTTGTCCTTTTCTCATCAAATACGATGTTTGAGTAATCCACTGTACTGTGGTATAAGAGCAAAGTCTTCTCCGAGACCTTTCAGGGGTATGGTAAAATCAATTTTTTATCAGGAGGCATAGAGATTCGACCCGAAATCCCCATTTCTAAAAGAACCCGTGTCATTTAAAATCGTTCGTGTTATATTTGAATCACAATGAAAAAATTGGCTAACCTAATCACTCGGAAGATTTAATCGCCCTAATTCATACAAAGAAAGGGAGGCGGTAGAGATGAAGAAGTTAATTGCTGCAAGTGCAATAGTTTTTTTCTTTTCGATACCGGTTATCTCTTATGCACAGCCGGAGCAAAATGTGCAGAAGGCTCCCCGCGTATCGCAATCCCCCGTTCGTGAAGGTAACTTTGCCGTTAAACTGGTGGAGGTTCTTAAATTAGGCACGGCGAAGAACGAGGCGGAAGCTGAGAGCATATTGGCCTCGGCAGGTATCGCACCCCAAAACGGATGGATTGCTGATTATCCCTTGACGCCCCATATTATCGGAGAGGTGCGAAAAGCTATCGGTGTGGCGCTGGATTCCAGCAAAATAGCGCTGAACAAGGACGAGGCGTTGATGGCGGTTCAGGTTCTCATTGATAATGAGTGGAGGATGCTGGCCGCCCCTGCTGAAGAACAAGCGAGGGAATACGGTGAGTACCCACCTGCTGGCCATGGTGAATACGAAGAGGGATATGACCCATATTACAATTCTGAACTTTATTACTCCCCTTATTACTCTCCCTATTACCCCTACTATTATCCGTATCCGTACTACTACGGTGGTTATTACTACCCTTACCCTTACCCTTATCCTTATTTCGGCGGTGGTTTTGTAATCGGAGGATTCCGAGGGGGTCATTTTGGAGGCAGAGGATTCCGAGGGGGTGGTAGGGGCGGAAGACGTTGAAGGTCTTGATCGTAAGAGATCCACTTTGGGGAGAATTTGGACCAAGAGTTCCTATCAGACAGGGTTCGACGGCAGGATCAGAAATGGCCCTGCCTTTTCTTTTTGGAAATCTTTCTTAGGCTTGCTTTCTATCCGTACTCGTTAACTCTGAGGGTTATCTCAGGGTGAACATTTGCAGGCGTAAAAAGAGGTGCGAAAGATGCAACCCACCAACAAACTGGTGAGTCCTATGTTGACTGATTTCTACCAGATAACCATGTCTTATGCTTATTGGAAAGCTAGGGTGCACGAGGAGGAGGCTGTATTTGACCTTTTCTTCCGCAAGAATCCTTTCCGCGGAGAGTTCGCAATTTACGCCGGACTCGAGGAGAAGCTCAGGCTGTTCGAGAATTTTCATTTTAGCGACGATCACATCGCCTATCTCAAGGAGCAGATGCCGCGATGCGAGAAAGGATTTTTCGACTGGCTCAAGAGCGTGGACTGTTCCAAAATGAAGATGTATGCATTGAAAGAAGGAACGATATCTTTTCCTCGCGAGCCTTTGATGAGAATACAAGGACCTATAGCAGTTGGCCAGATGCTCGAGACATCCATGCTTACACTGACCAATTATCCTAGCTTGATGACCACAAACGCGACTAAATATCGTTTAACTGTCGGGTTTGACAAAGGCTTGATTGAATTCGGTTTGCGAAGGGCGCAAGGTCCGGACGGAGGGGTTTCAGCTTCCCGTTACAGTTATATGGGCGGTTTTGATGCAACGAGCAATGTTCTTGCAGGCTATCTTTTCGGTGTACCCATAAGGGGGACTCATGCCCACTCTTATGTGCAGTCTTTTACAGGCATTGAGGATTTGAAGGATCACACTCTTGCCGGGGCAAATGGAAAAGTACATGATTTTGTCAAAATGGTTTTGGGAATCCGCGCGGAGTTAGGTTTCCATTATACAAATGAAGGAGAACTTACATCATTTATTGTTTATGCCCAAGCTTTTCCAAGAGAGTTTCTAGCGCTTGTGGATACTTATGACACCTTGAAATCAGGCGTTCCTAATTTTATTTGCGTGGCCCTTGGGCTTCTCAAATTAGGCTACAAGCCGATCGGGGTAAGGTTGGATTCCGGGGACCTCTCCTACCTTTCAAAGGGAACAAGGAAAATGCTCGACGAAATAGGTGCCAAGACTGACCCCGGTCTTTCAAAATGTCTGATTCTGGCCAGCAACGAGATTAACAAGAGCGTCCTGATTTCTCTCAAGGAACAGGGCTATGAAATCGACACCTTTGGTATAGGCACGCACCTTGTGACATGCGATGACCAGCCTGCAATGGGATGTGTCTACAAACTCGTTGAGGCAAAGGGTATCCCTCGGATAAAACTTTCCCAGGAATTGAGCAAAATGACTATCCCCGGCAAGAAAGAGGCATACCGTCTTTTCGGTGAGGACGGTTACAGCTTGCTGGATCTGATGGTAAGAGTAGGAGATAAGCCACCGGAACCCGCAAAACGTGTATTATGCCATCACCCGTTTGACCATATCAAACGTGTTTATGTCACTCCCTCAAAAGTTATTCCACTCCATCATTGCGTCTGGGATGGAAAAAGGGTTTACCCGAATGTTCCGTTAAATGAGTCCAGGGATTATGTTTTGAATCAGCTACGGAGCACAAGAGAAGACCATCTGAGGGACATCAACCCTACTCCTTACAAGGTGTCGGTAAGCGAAGAGCTTTACAATTACGTTTACCACCTATGGACGGAGGAGACTCCTGTGAGAGAGCTGAAGTGATAAATTTCTAGGTTCGTTTGGGGTGAAGTGAAGTTCTTCTCTTTGTGAGTCGTCATTCTTTCACTTCAAAGAACTCAAGAAAAGGTGTATATTACCAACCGTCATTGATTATTGGCAACTTCCAATCCCCAAAATCGTTTGTAATGAAGCTTAAATTCAGAGAGAATGCATGTGGAGACTAAATACCTAAGAATGATCCGAGGGATGAAGAGAAGGGGGCGAAAGGATTGGACGGTCTATATTCTCCGCTGCGGGGATGGGTCGCTCTATACGGGGATAGCAAAAGATGTGCAGGCTCGGGTCAAGCAACATAGTGAGGGTCGGGGGGCAACCTACACCCGAACTCGCCTGCCCGTCAAGCTGATATATCGACAACAAGGCCTGACGCATTCCAAAGCTCTGATTCGAGAAGCACAGCTAAAAGCGATGCCTCGGTCCAAGAAAGAGGAAATCATCTTTAATGGACACTGTGCCTAACCATTCATTCCAGCCGACAGCTAATGCTACGGCAGAATTCAGACGTAATGATCTTTTCCAGTCTAAAATCAACAGCTTCTGGCGTAGATTGATCTCCAAGCTTTGTAGGTTGAAGAGGCAGCCCCTTTCTTAACGCTTGCTTCCTGCAACTTTCTCTTCCCTAATTTTTGGAAAAGATGTATATTATAATCGCAAATAAACAATGCGGCTATGCTCGACCCCTATGAATAAGTGACTCTAAACTGAAACTGCCAGCATCGGGACATTTTTTTAGGAGGAGACGTATGAAACTGAAAGAACAAACGGCACTCGTTACCGGTTCAAGCCGGGGTATTGGTGAAGCCATCGCCCGCGCCTTGGCAGCAGAAGGCGCGCAGGTCGCTATCACGGGACGCTCGGCACAAGAACTGGAAGCATTGCAAAAGGAGTTTAACCGCCTGGGCGTGCGATGTGAGAGCATTGTCGCCGATCTCACGCAGAAGGGCACCGTTGAGAGAGTGTGGAGCCAAGCCACCCAAGCGTTCGGGCACATTGACATCCTCGTCAACAACGCGGGTATGGGCAGCGGCGCGAACCCTAGGCCCGTTGTGGATTACAGCGACGAGATCTGGGAGACGCTGCTCTACGTCAACCTCACCGTACCCTATCTGTTCTCGAAGAAAGCGTTGCCTTCGATGATCGAGCGCAAGTATGGGCGCATCATTATGACCGCGTCTGTCAACGGCAAGATAGGCTTGGTGCACGGCGCGGCGTATGCGGCAAGCAAACACGGACTTTTGGGGCTGATGCGCACGTTGGCGATGGAGACGGCGAAGCAGGGTATCACGGTCAACGCCATTTGTCCCGGACCTGTGCGCACACGCATGAACAATTTGCGCGTGGAGTATGACGCGAAGCGTCTCGGAAAATCGGTTGCGGAATATGAGGCAAGCTTGACGGCGATTGGTCGCCGTCTTGATGCACACGAGATTGCGCCGCTTGCCGTGTATCTTGCCAGCGGCGAAGCGTCTGTCATCACGGGACAGGCTTTCAACATCGATGGCGGGTTATTGATGGTATAACAGCATCTTGGGATATCACAAGCAAGACCATCAGAGAAAATTGGCCGAAGAAAGGGATAATCACTAGAAAGAACTTTTTGGAGATAATGAGGGCGGTGGACGAGGAAATCTCGGAAGAAGGAGAGAGTATGCTTTGCACGATCCACAGGCGCCAATTGGATGAATGGGTGCATCTTCCTCGTAAACTTGAGCTAATAATACAATGTTTCAAATCGAAATCAATAAGGAGCGGCAAAAAGTTTTTCACACTTCTTTATGGAATAATTCAGAACTTTTGTGAAAAACGCTTCCACTCTTGCCTTCCGTTAAAATATTGAAGTTTGAGAAAAATAGAGTGGTTACGAGAGCTTATCATGATAGCCGAGACTCGGCATCGAAAATGCAAAAACGTTTTGAGGAACAACTTTCGGAAGTGAATTTAGGCCAAAACTGTATCAACCTTATGTTGGCTTACGAGCTATACACATTCAATAAGAAAAAAGGCTATGAGTTCATCGGGGTTCTCCCAGAGAGAAGAGAGAACCCAATGAGAATAACGAAGGACTCTATTATGAATTGGGGAAAATCGCTTTTAGGCGATAATGTGGATAGCAAGAACGTGTTTTTCAAGCAGGTGGCAATAGACAGCCTTTCAGGTAGAATCCTTTGGGTTGATCTGCCTTTCGATAACAATACAATAAACACTAAGCAAATAAGTCAATATTCCATTGTCAAAAAGCAAAGGCAAGCTAAGAAACGGCTCTGGTTTTTTTAACTTTTTCTTCCTCGTAATGTTGGTTTTACATTTTTGTTCCACCATACAACCTTTCAGCTGGAAATCAATGATGAACCTTTCCCATTTATCTCAACAATCGAAATTTGAATCTCGACCTGAAGATATCAATATCCGAGGGCGCAGCCATCCTTTCTTCTGTCTGAGGCGCCTAAGAGAATATTTTGTTTTCTATCCAAATAGATAGCCTGTCCCCCTCCAACCTGGTTGACCAGCGAATCTTCCTTAGAAAGCTGATGTCCTTTTGCCTGAAGGGCGGAAGCAACCTCATCAGAAATTCCGTTTTCCAGGTAAACCTCCGTCCCTTCGAGATGCCTCGCCCGCGACGCATCAATCGCTTCTTGTAAATTCAATTTGAAGTCGATAAGGTTTACGAGGAACTGCACATGTCCCTGAGGCTGCATATCCGCACCCATCACACCGAAGCTCATCAAGAAATTTCCGTCTTTAAAAACCATTGCCGGGATGATAGTATGCATCGGACGTTTCCGTGGTTCCAGTCTATTTAAATGGCCGGGATCTAAGGAGAAAGATTTCCCCCGATTCTGTAAGAGAATGCCTGTTCCATCCACCACCATCCCTGACCCAAAATGCATAAAAATACTGCTAATGAAAGAAACAGCATTTCTATCTTTATCGACAGCGGTGACATAAACAGTTTCGGAATTTCTTCGGTGAGAAGGAGGAGTAGGAGGAGCTTTCGCCCGATTTCTGTCGATCCTATCTCTAATCTTTTTGGCATATTCTTTGGAAAGGAGCTCGGCGACCGGAATCTTCTCGAAATCAGGATCGGTAATATGATAGTCCCTATCACTAAAAGCAGCCTTCTTTGCCTCGATCAGAAGGTGAAGATATTCTGGACTATTATGTTTTAGGGTATCGATGTCATATCCTTCCAGAATATTTAACATTTCGAGCACAGTCAGCCCCTGCCCATTCGGAGGAAGTTCATAGATGGTATAGCCACGGTAATCGGTTGATATCGGCTCCACCCAGGTTGTGATATGATCCCTAAAATCTCTGGGAGAGAGAAGCCCGCTGTTTCGATCAGAAAATTCCATGATGGCATCACAGATTTCACCGTTATAAAATGTCTCGGCTCCATCACGTACAATCTTCTTATAGGTTTGAGCTAAATCTTTATTAAAAAACATCTGTCCGGGTCTGGGTGACTTCTGATCGATGAGGTAGGTCTTGGATGAACCTTCAGAAGAGAGAAGAAGCTTCTCCATGTTCTTCCATTCTCCTGCAATGACTTCGGACACAGGGTATCCATTCTCCGCATAGTAAATCGCGTCATCAAAGACATCTCCAAGGCTTAATGTTCCATAACGATCCAATGCTTGAACCCACCCGTGTAAAGCCCCAGGCACTGTGACTGTCAGGATGCCCCTTTCTGGGATCTCATCCATCCCTTTTTCTCTGAACCATTCAATGTTCGCGCGGTACGGTGCCCTACCACTTGCGTTCATCCCGATTAACTTGTTTTCGCGGGCCAAGTAGATGAGAGCAAAGGCATCGCCACCGATCCCCACAGAATGGGGTTCTACGACATTCAACGTACTGACCATTGCTATTGCTGCATCCACAGCGTTACCACCCTTTAGCAGAATTTTATAACCCGCCAAAGTTGCCAAGGTCTGGCTTGATGAGACCATCCCTTGAGTCCCCATTACAACAGACCTCTGGGCAGCGTTCTCCCGTTGTCTTTTTGAATAATATGTGAATTCCATTGATAAACCTCCCCTTAATATTGGGTCTGTTTTTCCATAAGTGATTAAAAATATTGGGGTGATCTATTCCAGTTAATTCTATCTGTCTCAATCTTTTTCACTTACTTCTAGCACAATTTTAGCACAGTAGTTTTTGGGTTAGCAAACCCAAGGTCATTCCACTGTAATATTTTATTCATAACTATTGACTCGCAGGTGTGAATATTGTTGGGTAACTTCGTAAATCCTTATCCAGGCGTCTTCCCCCAAGACTGCAGATTTCAAGTGGTAAGTGTTCCGTGACCTCCTCCCAAATTGAAGGCGTCCCCCAAAGCTTTTTCCCAAGCTGTCCATCGGACAGCTTCAGAAAATACCCATATCTTTGGGTTTTTTCTTCTTGATATTCAACTCCGTTTTTCATATTCAACTCACCCTAAAGCAAATTCTTATCGAATCTGTGCAGACGCACTGGAAATACTTGAAGGACCTCTGTAAAAGTAGTAAAGATTTCTAAAATAAAAGACCGTTTCAAAATTATTGAAAGAGGACTGGTTTTTTATTAGAATGTTCAAACGAATAGTCTTCAAAAGAAAGGAGTTCGTCCAATGTCGAAAAAGATTTCGCCTGCACCTTCGCAAACAAGGGGGTTTCTTAAAGGATACGGCCTGATCATCGGTTTTGCAGTACTTTTTGTAATCTGCTTGCTTCCCCCTCAACCGGGGCTCCCGGTTGCAGGGCAGAGAATGATAGGTCTATTGGTTTTCTCGGTTATCGTATGGATGACCGAATCGGTTTCATACCCCGTCAGTGCATCCATTATCATTTCACTTATGGCATTTATGCTGGGATTTTCACCAGACCCAGCAAAACTCAACACCATGTTCGGAACCAGCGCAGCCTTGACTATAGCCCTAGATGGATTCAGGAATACGGCCCTTGCCCTGGTTGCCGCGGCGCTCTTTATCTCCGCAGCAATGATGCAGACGGGGCTTGATAAAAGAATCGCGCTTGTTGTCCTTTCAAAAATAGGCGCAAAAACCAACAGGGTGCTCCTAGGTGTTATCATCGTTGGATTTATCCTGAGTTTCTTCGTACCGAGCACCACGGCAAGGGTTGCCTGCCTCGTACCAATAGTCATGGGCATAATCGCTGCGTTCGGTGTTGACAAGAAAAGCCGTTTCGCAGCGGTCCTCGTGATAGCCACAGCACAGGCAGACAGCATATGGAACGTTGGTATCAAGACTGCAGCAGCGCAAAATATGGTCGCAGTCGGATTTATTCAGAAAATGGTCGGCACCACGATCACATGGCCAGAGTGGTTCATTGCGGCAGGGCCTTTTGCCGCCGTTATGTCTGTAATACTTTATTTCGTCCTGTTAAAAACCATCCCGCCGGAGGTAAAGGAGATAGAGGGTGGAAGGGAAACAATCAAGAGAGAGCTTGCCAAATTAGGCCCTGTGACCATGAACGAGAAAAAACTCATCGCCATATCACTTCTCCTTCTTTTCTTCTGGTCAACCGAGAAGATAATCCATCCCTTTGATACCTCATCCACGACAATAGTCGCCATAACCATAATGCTGATGCCTTATATAGGGGTAATGACCTGGAAGGATGCACAGCCCAAGATTCCCTGGGGCACTATCTTACTGTTTGGGGTAGGTATCAGTTTAGGAACGGCACTCCTGACAACAAAAGGTGCCGCCTGGCTGGCAACGATCATCACCGGAGTATTCGGACTTAATACAATATCAGCACTCGGTATTATTGCAGTCCTCGCAGCATTCCTTATAGTCATCCATCTCGGGTTTGCAAGCGCCACGGCACTTGCTTCTGCATTAATCCCGATAGTCATCGCAACACTACAGAGCGTGGGCACACGGGTAAACATCGTAGGTATGACGATGATCCTGCAGTATGTCGTAAGTTTCGGCTTTATTCTACCGGTGAACGCACCCCAGAACATGGTCGCTT
>Ga0187772_10000651_pt1 | contig 15572 bp, 13 predicted proteins | sample 0116_SJ02_MP15_2_FD_133137 | JGI IMG/M metagenome (GOLD analysis project Ga0187772, IMG submission 133137) | Tropical peat soil microbial communities from peatlands in Department of Meta, Colombia - 0116_SJ02_MP15_20_MG | ecosystem: Environmental > Terrestrial > Soil > Wetlands > Peat | place... | reverse complement strand
CTCTGGATGGCTAGGTTCTATCAGAGGCTTGGCGACTTGGACTCGTTGGAAGAATGCCTCCGGTTCATCCGCGGCGCATCAACACGCGAAATGGAGATACCTGAAAAGGTGGCGCCAGTGGAAGGCTACAAGGAGTGGATGCAAAACGAGACTGAATACAACGAGCGGGTTGTCAATGGGATCGACAAAGCCGGGCGCACTTCCCCATTGATTCCCGGCTACGTTGCTTGGGCTTGTCCGCTTGGCTGGTCACACGCAGAATACGTCAGGCTCCAGGGAGATGACGAAGGTCTCGATGGGCGTGAACTGCTGCTGGACGGGCCCTAGGACGATTACTCTTCAAATTAGCTGAATTGCATCCGGGCTAGCTTGGTGGCCCAGACCCATTTTCTCACGCTGTCTCTGCTTCTTCAGCCGGTATCGGTATCAGACGCTTGTCAGCTAGGGAGTCAGCCATTCTCAGTGCCCTATCGAACTCTCTTTCGAGGAAGACTCTCTTCGATTTTCCATATTGTATGACGTAGCCCACCTTGACCCGGGTAAGGTACACTGCGGTGGCTGCGATCAAGGGGATGCCCGGGAGAATAAATCGCAGAGCCGAGGCCAACACCCCCGATGACACGACTTTCGGGAGCATTCCCGTCGATGCCAGCAACGCTCCTATCTGAGCCGGGGCCAGCAACTCGGCGGCGAAACCAGCGATGGTTATCGCCAGTCCGATCGCGAGAATGCCCCAAGAGCGCCTCGCCAGTCTGTCTATCCTTGTTATCTCGTCATAAGGTATTGAGATCGCGCGTTTGCCTCCCTGCGCCGAAGACATGATGAGTCTCTTCGTCGTCACAGTGAGTTTTTTCCCTCTCTGAACCCTTGCCTCTATGAGCTTCTCCTTGGCTTCCTGGAATGGTGAAATCCCAGGCTCCTTCGAGAGTCTCGCCATGAGCTTCTTCGAAAACCCCGCGATCAGAACAGATAGAGTGGCCTGTGACGAACTCCTGAGAGCACCTTTCGAGAGCTTGCTCCTCGTCTTCGGGTTCTTCATTAGCGAGCGGATTGCCAAGGAGGCTCCCTCGATGTCGTCCGGCCCCCTGAGGACAATCCCGTTGAAACCGTCTCGAACCACCCAAGATTGGCCGCCAACGCCCGATGTGATGACTGGCACCCCTCGGTACATGAATTCAAGCTGCGCAATTCCAAGAGCTTCGCTTCTGCTCATGGTGATGTTCACAAATGACTCGTCTATGAGCTGCGCTTTCTGGTCGTCTGTTATCTCCCCCAGAAGGGTCAGATTATTCATCCCCTCAGCTGCGGCTTTGACCTTCTCGGCATATGGTCCTTCTAGCTTGCCCGCGATCACGAAGCGAACCTGATCATCTTGGGCAAATGTCTTGGCAACCTCGAGGACTGAGAGGGCATTTTTTCTTTCCTCAACTGTTCCGAGGAAAGTGACCAGTTTTACAGACGCCCGAAGGCCGAGGCTGTGTTTGATTGTTTCGCTCCTCTTCGCCGTTTCAAAGACCTCTTCATCGATGCCTCCCGGCAGAAGGAAGAACCTGTTGTCGTCTGCGCCCAGTGCCCTCATCTGATCTTTCTCCAAAGGAGTGGTGACGATTACGAAATCCGCTTGGAGCATGATTTCCTCTAGGCTTATTCTGTTCCACACCTCCCTGAATGTGCGCTCCTGGACCGTGTACCTCTCGTCGCTGGCCTCTTGGAAGTGGCTCATGTGACAAAAGAGGATGGGTGGGTTCTGCCCCCCTTCCCCTGCCAGGTGTCTGTTCCAGACTACGAACTTGATTGTATCTTCTGGGCCATTCCAGAGGGTCGAATGTGTTATCAAAACGTTCAGCTTGAGATCTGAGACGATTTTCGTCAGAACACCCACGAAGTTCCTGAAGAGTATCCTTCGAGGAGGCCAGCTTGCGATTTCGCTCCCTACTCGAATGATGGGGATGCCGAGGTTCGCGTCAAAGGTGTGCAAGTATCCGCCTCTCGTTTCTATCTCCTCCTCCGAGACGATAGGCTCCCAGTCGTGATAGGCACTTGTGATGAGATAGGCGGAGTGGCCTAGGTGATTGAACTCTCTTACCATCCTTTGTGCCACAAGTTCCTGGCCCTTCGAACGGCTTGTTTCGTACATTATCACGCCGATTCTGAGCATTCCAGCTGTCACTTCCCCCGGAGAATCCAAGGCAGCTCTTCTGAGAATTCGAGGTTGTTCCTCAAAAGACCTTCGAAGAACTGCGCTAGATGATTCCTCTTCACAAGGTAGTCGCACTCCAATCCTGGTTGTTTTCTCCCATCGACTACCCCTATGCCGACGTGGGACGCCGCGAAGGCCGGATTGTCTGCGGGCGAATCTCCCATGAACATCAGACCTCCTCCGATGCGCAGCATCTTCTGGAGATTCTTGACTGCCAGGCCCTTGTCACCTGTGCCTAGAGTCACGTCAATCATTGGATATAAGGAACCATGCAGAACTTGGAAACCTAGTCTCCTAATCTTGGAAATAATGTTATCCATCACCGCGGAACCAGGCGCGTTTCTGGGACTCCACTCGGCGCAGAATCCGCACAGTTCACCCGTTGTCGTCTCCTTGAACTCAATTCGGGGCCTGGGTTGTACCCTCTCCACAAGCGTGACTGCCCCTGAGAGGTCCCCATGTCGGCGCACGATCCTTCTGGCACCTCCTTTCACGACAGTCTCGACGCCATAAACACACGACCATGCATCTGCAAATGGAGTTCTGCGCCGGACGAATTCGTAGTCCTTCGCCGTGACTATGGCTACAGGGATTCTTTCGTGGATTCTGAAGAGAACCTGTGAAAGGGACGGCGGAACCTTCGACCGCGGTCTCGGAACTCGAAGAGGCGCGAGGGTGCCATCGTAGTCGCAGAACAAGGCATGGATTTTCATGTGAACCGGATTAGGAATCACTCCCTAAAGACATTCCCGTGAAGGCGGGAAAATAGTCAGCCCGCCGAAGGCGACCCCCGGGGGCGCTGACGTGAAACTTTGGACCCACCAGGGGTGGGGTTCTCGGCCTCGAACTGATGGCTTTGCGCGCAGACATCCGAACTAAATAACCCGGAATAGACTCTGCCACCGTGAAGGCTGTCGTCTTCGACGGCTCCTTGGCGTGCCTAGACATTCCCGTGCCCCAAAACAATGCATGGGTCACGCTCGCAGTGAAATTGGCGGGCGTATGCGGAACCGACCTCGCCATAGCTTCGGGACACCTCAGGGCGAAGACACCCGTGGTCCTCGGGCACGAGATCTTCGGGACGGTCAGGAGCGCCCCAGAGGGAAGGAAGGATCTCCTCGGGAAGAGGGCGGTTACCGAGATCAATGTTGCCTGCGGAAGGTGCGCCTACTGCAGAATGGGACTCAACACCCACTGTGAGAATGTGGAGGCCCTGGGTATTGACCGGGATGGGGGATTCGCAGAGTACGTATCCGCTCCCATTGAGAACGTCCACCTGGTCCCCGATTCGATAGCTGACGAAGAAGCGGTCTTCGTCGAGCCGCTCGCGGCCGGCATACAACTTACGAAAATGAGTCCGCCTGTTCCGGGGTCAACCTGGGCCGTCATCGGGACGGGGAGGATGGGCCTGCTGGTCCTCCAAGTCCTCATGCAGCACAATCCCCAGGTCCTGGTTGCCATAGGCCACGAGGGAATGAAGTTAGAGATGGCCCGACGCCTGGGGGCGAAGGTGTTCACCGAGGCGCAGGCGGCCAAGACCCTGGAGCTCACAGGCGGGGTGAGGTTTGACAACGTAGTAGAAGCGACCGGCGCCCCGGAAGGACTTGGACTAGCGTTGGAGCTTGTGAGGCCGAGGGGGACGATACACCTGAAGAGCACGCACGGACTCCCGGTTCAGTTCGACGCCACGAAGGTGGCTGTTGAAGAGCTCAGGATTCAAGGGTCAAGGTGCGGCCCCTTCGACGAAGCCATAGCGCTCATCGAGCGAAAGGACATGCGCCTTACAGAGATGGTGACGCATAGGTTCCCATTGGATAAATGCAGGGAGGCGTTCGAGGCGGCAAACTCGAAAGAGGCCATAAAGGTCGTCTTCGAAGGTGTTTCGGACCCCATTTGACGCCATGAGACAGTGAACCATCCCGAAGGTGTTCAACGGCCTGGTCTCTCACAACGTAGAACGTTTCAGTCAACTGAGCGTCGAGCTAGGTTGAAATCGCGCCTCCATTGCCGAGGTCACGCATGGACCGGAAGAAGCTGGCGCCGATTTTTCTCATCATTTCAGTCGTGTTGGTCATCATCGACTTCTTCCTCCCATCCACCGACGGGCTAGGCCTGACCGGTCAACTGGCCGAGTGGGCGCTCCTTGGGCTTAGCCTGGTGTTCCTCGTCCTAGCCGTGGCCTTCCGGGGGCGGAATTTCTAGCGCCGCCCGGCCAATAGCGCGTGAATAGCCAAACAGCGCAACGGATTTATCGCCGACACCGATGGAATAAGAATAGCATAGGTTTGTCCCAGGGTCAAAGGAGGCTGGCGGCCATAATGTTCACAGACATCGTAGGTTTCACTTCCCTTGCCCAGGCAAACGAAGCAGAGACCCTCAAAAAGCTCGAAGAACATAGAATCATGCTTAGATCAATCTACCCCAAGCACGGCGGCATGGAAGTGAAGACGATCGGGGACGCGTTCCTCCTCGAGTTTCCCAGTGCCCTGGACGCGGTCAGTTGCTCCATAGAAATGCAGCAATCGATGCACGACAGGAACCTCGGAGTTTCTGAACAGAGCCGCCTGCTGATGAGGATTGGCGTTCACGTCGGAGACGTAGTCCATAGTCAGGGAGACATTCTGGGCGACGCGGTGAACGTCTCTTCAAGAATCGAGCCGTTTGCCCCACCAGGCGGAGTCTGCATCTCCGAGCAGGTTTACGACCACGTTAGGAACAAGGTCGACCTTCCGCTGGAACGCCTGGAGGGCAAGACCCTAAAGAACGTGAAGCTGCCCATCGAGGTGTATAGGATAGTTATGCCCTGGGAGACTGAATCCAAACAGGAAGCCGAACTGGACACGAAAAGAGTGGCCGTGCTGCCTCTCCGCAACATGAGCCCAGACCCCAACGATGAGTACTTCGCTGACGGGATGACCGAAGAACTGATTACAGCTCTCTCGACCGTCACAGAGTTGACGGTAATAGCCAGGACTTCAGTGATGCAGTACAAGGGGTCTCCCAAGAGAATCTCGGACATTGGAAAGGAGCTTAACGCGGGGACTATGATTGAGGGGAGTGTCAGGAAGGCTTCAAACAAAGTAAGAATCACCGTTCAACTGATAGACGCCAGAAACGAAGGGCACCTCTGGGCCCAGAACTACGACAAGGAATTGAACGACGTATTCGCGATTCAGAGTGAGGTCGCTCAGAAAGTTGCCGACTCACTCAGGGTCGAGCTACTGGAGTCGAGCAGGCAGAGGATAGAGAGAAGATCAACCCGGAATACGGAGGCGTACTCCCTCTATCTGAAGGGGCTCTTCTACATGGCCAAGCGGAGTCCCCAAGCGCTAAGGAAAGCGGCCGACCTCTTCGAGCAGGCGACGTCACTCGACGGGAACTTCGCACTTGGCTATGCGGCGCTCGGTCGAACCTATGGAATCATGGCGGCTAACTTCGTGGAAGACCCCGTCACTTATTACCCGAAGTCCAGAGAATGCGCGTTGAAGGCCCTGTCTCTAGACGACGGTCTGGCAGAGGCTCATGTTGAACTTGGAACATTCGCCATGGGTCATGATTGGAACATTGAAAAGGCAGAAACAGAATTCAAGGAGGCGATCAGACTCGACCCGAACTACGCGCCCGCGCATCAGCTGAACTCGTTCATTCTCATGTGGGAGAAGCGCTACGACGAAGCCTGGCAGGAAATAAACAAGGCACTGGAATTGAGTCCGCTCTCGCTCATAATTCATTCGAACATCGCCGACTACTACTACTTTACGAGGCAGTATGAGAAGGGAATCGAGTTCGCCAAGAAAGCGCTGGAATTGGACCCTGCGTTCTTCTACGTCCGAGACAGTCTCGTCAGGTGTTATGTCGGAATAGGGGCATTTGATGAGGCTCTCAAAGCTTCGGATTCCTACTACGAAGCAACTCCGCTTGTCGACAAGAAGCTCATGCGAGCTCACATCTACTCCGCCATGGGAAGGAAGGAGGAATGCCTCCAACTCCTTGGTGAGTTGGAAGCCAACATGCAGAAGGAGCGCGCCAGTCCATTCTACATCGCGAACATTTGCTTCCGGCTAGGAGAGTACGAGAAGGGGTTCGAATGGCTCGACAGAGCTTATGCGATGTACGATCGCTTCATCTACTTGATGGCGACTGCGCCTGACCTTGACCGTGTGAGGGAAGATCCCCGGTACAAGGCAATGGAGGGGAAAGTGAGATTGACCCCCCTGTTGAAAGAAGGAAGACCCGTCCCCGGATAATCCCCAACCCATGGCCCCGCTCTCCGTGAAAGAACCCTCCCCCCCCGCTTCTACAGGCTCTAAGTTGCAGCCTGAGCCGCACGGGTTAGTCCTTCGAGGGTATTTCACAAAAAGTCTTGGTGCGTTCGACCAACCATCTTTGCGAGTCCTGTGAAGCAATCTGATGTTGCCGATGACTCAGTGTCCTCCCGTGTGCTTGAAGTGACACTTTGAAGGGTGTGGAAGATGGCACCAACGTTGCGGCGTTTGCTCCTGTTTCCTAAGTCCGGCGGCCGACCAGGAGTTTCCTGAGGCCTTCAGCGAGGTGGCCAAGCAGAAGGCAATCAGGGTGAATGTGGAATGGCCGCCAGTGAATCGCCGGGGAAGCTTTCCGTTACGTGCATCTCGTACGTGAAGATGCCCGCTCTTATGGCCGGGTCCTCATCCATCATCTTCCTTGTCTCGTCGGGTTTCGTCGCGAATATGCAGAGCCCTCTCATGTCTGTGCTGTCGTTCACCTGACAAACGATTAACAACTTCTTGTCCCGTCGAAGCCCGAAATTTCGCCTACCGTGCTCCCAGACTATAGCGTCTGCCCCTGGTTCATCTCTCTTGGGGGTCTTGTGGAGTATGACGATGGTGTAGGGTCTGGTTTTCATCAGCATTTCCTTCATGAACTCGTCAGAGACGGCGCCAAGACGTCCACGACCTGGGGGCCTCGGCCTGCCTCGGGACCTAGGCGGCAAGGGACATCGTCATTTCCATTCTAGAGCTGCGATATAACAAGTTGGAAAGATGGGGTGTGGGGAACACTTTCGCGAAGCTCCCTCTCCCACACGAAACAACCCGCTCCCATCTTAAATCCGGCCTGTGCAAATCCTCCCGGTTGGCTGCAGACCCGGCCAGACCTGGGACTTTCCGCAAGGTAATCACTGTTCGCCACGCGGTCGCGATATATGTCAGCTCGGTCTTGGGGGCGGGGATCCTAGTCATACCGGGGCTCGCCGCCAGGACGGCGGGAGCCGGTTCGCTTCTGGCCTGGGCGTTCCTGTCCCTGGCCAGCTATCCTTTCGCCTTCACGTTTTCTAGCCTTTCGGCCCGCAAGCCCGAATCCGGAGGAATCTACTCGTTCGCGAAGGAGGCATTCGGCCGAGGCACAAGCTCCATGACCGCGTGGTTGTTCGTTGCCTGGGTCATTCTCGGTGCGCCCGCGATAACCCTTGCTGCTGGAACCTACCTCGCATATGCTTTCCCAATCTCGGGCCCTGGAATCTTCGCCGTGGCCGCAGGGATTCTGCTGTTGGCCTACGGAATCAATCTTAGGGGGATCCGGCTCAGCGGCAGGGTGCAGGTCGCGGTCGTTGTCGTCATGGTAGCGATACTCGCATTGGGGGTCGCCGCTTCGAGCCCTCGAATCAGCACTGCGAATTTCTCGCCCCTTTTCCCCGACGGGTTCGCAGCCGTTGGGATAGCGTCGGCCTTGATCGTATGGTCCTACCTTGGCTACGAGAATGCTTCGAACATTGCTGAGGAGTTTAAGGACCCCAGGAGGGACTTCGGAAGGAGCGTCACCATCAGCGTCCTGCTGATCAGCGTGCTCTACATGGCCGTGGCGTTCACGGTGGTGGGGACGGGAGCCTACGAGTCGGGAGGTGGGGTGACGCCGTTCGCTGACATGATGTCGAATGTGTTCGGTTCCTTCGGGGGGGCAGCAGTTTCGATACTGGCCGTGATCATGATATTCTCAACGGTGAACGCCTACACGTCAGGAATGGGCCGGTTGGTCTATGCCGCCGCAAACGACGGAAACCTTCCGAGCTTCCTTGCAAAAGTTGACCAAAAGTCAGGCGTCCCACGCCGTGCGCTCCTCGCGCTGCTGGCTATGATAATGGTCAGCCTGACTGTCTACTACTTTGCTGGGGTCGACGTCCAGTCGGCCTTCCTGGCTGCCAGCGGGGCTGCAGTGCTCACCTATGTGGTAGGCTCGGCCTCGGGGATCAAGCTCCTGACAGTCAGGGGCGCTCGCAAGACCCTCCCCTGGATTTCGCTGCTTGTCTCTATCGTAATCTTGCCCTTCATCGGCCCCTTGTTGGCAGCGAGCGTGCCTGTCGCGGCCCTCGGGTACATCTACGGCCGATTCGGTCAGAGAGGTCGAGTCCGGGACTCTTTACTAGGGCCGAGCAGGAGGGTTTCGCCAAAGCGGAACGGCAGAGCTCTCTAGTAGCCCGCAGGTATGCCGTCCCCTCGGATGTCGCACACAGCCTTCTTGTAGCGCTTCGATACTTCGACTGCCTGGCACACCCCCGTCCTTCCGGGCATTGGCAGCCTCTGTACCTTGAAGGAACCACTTCTGAAGTTGTCGTACCCATCCTCCACCAGCAGCTCTCTGCCCCCGCTCCAAAGAAACCTCGGGTGCGCGACGTTCTCCTCGGCTGGCATGAGGTAATCGACCGAGTTGGTAACGAACAGGGCGTGCTGGAGCGGTCGATAATCGCCCCCGCTCGTGCCTATCGAGAGGTATGGGCGACCCTCTTTTTCGAGAATCATCGAAGATAGCGTGTGGAGTGGACGTTTTCGAGGCTCCACCCGGTTAGGGCCGGCCATGCTGAATCCCGATGCTCTGCCGTTGAGGAAGATGCCACATTCCGGGACGTAGACGCGGGAACCGAAATGTTGGAACAGACTCTGGATACCGGACACTACGTTTCCCTCGGCATCGGCGATGGAGAATGCAGTGGTGTCTCCATCCAGGCCCATGCCCCTCGAAGGAAGGGTGTTCACCTTCGCCGAAAGGAACGCGTCGATGTCGACATGGCTGAAGCGCGGATCCCCCAGCAACGCGTCCCTCCTGGCGTAGGCGGGGAGAACGGCGCCCATCATCGATTCAATTCTTTTCCGGGAGAGGGAGCCCATCTTCGACAGGCTGTGCTGAGACAGGAGCTTCAGTATGAGGAGGGTGGTCGCTCCCATGCTGTTCGGAGGCATCTCGTAGACGGTGGTGCCGTGGTAGTCCAAGCTCAGAGGAGGCACCCACTCCGGCTTGTAGTCGGAGAAGTCGTCGAGACGGCAAGGGACTCCAAGTGAATCGAGCGTTGAAACTACCTTCTCGGCAGGCCAATCGGAGTAGAAGGCCTCCGGGCCCCTTTTCGCTACTTCGGAGATTACACGGCCCAGGGTTTCCTGCCTGATCCATTCCCCGGGAGTGGTTGGCGCGCCCGCCGGTGCGAATATGCTCCTGGCCTCCCTCGGGAGATCCTGGTAGGCGCCTGCTACCGAGCTGCAAATCCCTTCTCCCGCCGGGAAGCCTTTCTCTGCGAGCTCGACCGCCGGATCAAGCAGGTCTTCGAATTTGGAGGTCCCCAGCCTCCTGTACATCTCCCAAACCCCTGCGATGTAACCCGGAATGACGCACGTCAGTGGGCCGAATCTGGGAATCTTTCCCATCGCCTTCGCTTGAATCAGACCCAAGGTGAGGCCCGACGGCGACCATCCGCTGCCATTGAGGCAGCTGACTTTTCCGGACCTCGCCTCGTAGAACATCCCGAAGAAATCCCCACCAATCCCTCCTGCTGGATGGAATGTTACCGCAAGAGCGAAGCTGGTGGCAACCGCTGCGTCAAAGGCGTTGCCCCCTTTGCGGAGGACGTCGTACCCTGCCATCGAAGCAAGGGGCTGCTCGCTGGCTACAGCAGCGTGCTCCGCGATGATTGTCTTGCCAGGTGCCACTGCAAGCATCTGTCTGCCGTGCGGTTCTTAAGAAGTGGGCGTCGAGGCTTCATCCTCCACTCCTTCTGGGAATCTATTTATAGAACAATCAGGTCGTATACAACCATCAGGCGATAACCAATGAGCCAATCGGAGCTTGATGCGGTGCTTGGAACAGTGGAGAACCCTATCCGCAGGAGGATCATTGCCAGGCTGAGCGAGGAGCCGAACTACCAACTGCAGCTGTCGAAGGAGCTGGGGCTCAGCCAGCAGCTGGTGGCGAAGCATCTGATCACCATGGAGGACGCCGGACTAGTAAGCACCGTCTCCCAGGACAGCCCGCGTGGGCCGCAGAGGAAGGAGTATCTCCTGAAGAAGAGTTTCTCGGTGACCATCGATCTCGTGCCCAACCTGTTCCGGGCGAGAATGTTTTCGTTCGGAGCACTCCCCGGTGTCCAAGAGAATGACGAGAAGGCGCAGATGGTGGCTCAGGTGAGCGGGGTTCTGAGGTACCCTGAAGGGGCCTCAAGAATCAGACCCCTGACCAAAGTCGTGGCCGAAGTGGACAAGAAGCTAAAGGAGATGGAGGAAGAAAGGGCGGTGCTGCTCTACCTCAGGAGCCTCGCGCTTCGCGAGGCGGCCAGGATAACCACGTCCCTCCCGAGCGAGGACAGAAGGAAGGTTGTCAGATACCTTATGAGAGAACAGGGAGACGGAATAGGAAGCATGAGCGCTTCCCTCGGTCTTCAGAAACAGGTAGTCGGCGAAATTCTGGAAGAGATAGAAAAAGAGCTAGTCGGAACGGACTAAAAAGGGAGAAGAGGAGCTGAGCTCCTCTACAGACCTATGTTAGGAAAGCTAGCCTGTGGAACGCCAAGCTGGCCCTGGAGGGTTCTGATTCGGGTCGCGTATTCCTTCATCCGGGCGTTGTCGCCCTGGACCTTCGCGATCCGGTACCCCTTCCATGCCTTGCGGAGGGCTCCCCAGACTTGTCCCTTCTGATATTCTGGCATTTGTCTTTGGACCTCTGAGCTTTCAGAGGCTGGAGGGTATTTTGCGAGGGGAGTCTATTCAAGTTGAGCCGCTTATCAACGCCGGCTACCCGAGGATTGGGCCTCAGACCAGGGATCTGAGGAGCAGCCAGATGTTGCTCGGGTGTTCGGTGATCCTACGCTTGGAATAAGCGTACCACCTGTCCCCGTAGGGGAGGTACTCCGAGACCTTGTACCCCGACTTCACCAATTCTTCCTTCATCTCGTCTCTTATCCCCTTCAACAGCTCGAAGCGGAAGTCGACATGATTCGACTCGTCAAGTTCCTTCGCCCTGTCGATCAGCGCAGAATCGTGCGTCCCCACAGCGAAACCCTCGCTCCGCTCGAAGAGAGTTCCAAGGAGCTTGGCGAAGTTCTCACTCACCTCCTTCCTCGTGGTAAAGACGAAATCACCGCTCTCCCGGTACGCCCCTTTGACAAGGCGGACGGTGCCGCCGGCGTCAAGGATCCTCTTGAGGTCTGATTCACTTCTGCGGGCGTAGGACTGGAGGGCGACACCGGTGCGGGCATGCTTCTCGTGGGTGGCGAGGTAGATCCTGATCGTCTGCTCGGCGAACGCAGATCCTTCCATGTCTATCCAGAGCAACTGATCGAGCCTCTCTGCGTTGATCGCAATCTTCTCCAAGCGTGCCTGCATCCCAGTCTCGTCTGCCCCTAGCCCGAGCTGAGTGAGCTTCACCGAAACGAAACCGTTGATGCCGTTGTCGGAGATCGCCTGCTGAAGCCTCAGGTACTCTGATGCGTGGGCATCTGCTTCTGCGGGATCCTTGATCTCCTCCCCGAGGAAGTTCACTAAGACTCCGATCCCCTTCGAGTTGGCCTTCTTCGCATCTTCGATGGCCGAATCCATGCCTACCCCGGATATCCATCGCCTCGCAATCGGCAGGACGAAGGTCTCCTTCAGTCCCAAGTCTGGTCAGCTCGCGTCCAAGAAGACTCCATATTAATCGTGCATCCGAATGTCAAAGGCGGGAATGAAGTCGATCTATTCGAAGCGGGTCAAGGCGCTCAAGGAGGAGCTCGTAGAGGCTGGCCTCAGAGGAGCAATAATCGTCCCCGGGCCGAACATGCAATACTTCACAGGAGTAAACTCGCTGCTCCTCGAAAGGCCGTTCATGCTGCTGGTCCCTGCTGACGGTGAGCTTCATCTAGTCAGCCCCGCCTTTGAAGCTGGTCCCTACGAGGCGGGGTCGCTTCCCATGGAGATCCACCCCTGGACCGACTCCCAGGGGTCTGACGGCGCCATTGCGAAGGCCGTCAAGGGAGCAGGCATGAAGGGCAAATGGGGAGCGGAGGGCAGAGTCCCCTACCTCTATCTGGACAGGCTAATGGATCACGCATCACCGAAGCTGAGAAGCGCCGAGCCGATTCTGCAGGGGATGCGAGAGGTCAAGGACGAAGAAGAAGTGAAGCTACTCAGGAGGGCGGCCATCATACTCAGTCGAGCCTTTCAGGAGTTCCCAGGCTTGCTGAAGGAAGGGCTCACGGAGCTCGAGGTCGCAAAGGCCGCGGTCGACTTGATCTATGCGAAGGGAGCGACTCATGTGGACGACATGCTTGTGCAGTCTGGCGCAAGGGCAGCGGACCCCCACGGCCTGCCTTCTGCAAAGAAGATAGAGAGGGGGGATAGCATCATAATGGACGTGGGTGCCACATTTGAGGGGTACTACGCGGACATCACTCGGGCGTTTTGCATGGGCCGATCACCTGAGATGGAGAAGGTATACCACCAGGTGTTGCTGGCCAACACGTCCGGTATCGGCGAAGCGGCGAAGGGGGTGCGAGTGGGGGAGGTGGACGCCGCGGCCAGGGATGTCCTGAGGAAGGCAGGAATGGGCAGATACTTCACCCACAGAACCGGTCACGGCCTCGGGCTAGAAATCCACGAGGCTCCCTACATTGTCGAAGGGGGCAGGGAGAAGCTAGAGTCGAACATGTGCTTCACAGTCGAGCCCGGGGTATACGTCAAGGGCAAGCTTGGGGTCAGAATAGAGGACGACGTCCTCATCGAGGGAAGGAGAGGAGTTGCGATAACCGACACACCGAAGGAGTTCGGCTGGTGGAGGTAGCTACTTCATCTTCGAGAACTGGGACACCATCGTGTTGGTGTCCTGGACGTGCTTGATCTTCTCTATCTTCTCCAGGACGAGCCTGTATACCTTCTCGTCGCTCCCTATGGCAACTTCTTTCTTCGAGCTTACGACTGCGAGGATGTCGTAGTTTCCGGGAACGATGTGGACTTCTCTGACCTCCTGAATCTTCATGAGGTTATCGACCACCTCTTCTTCGTGCCCGGGCGTGACCTTGATCAGTATGAACGCTTTTTGAAATACAGCCAACTCTAGCTGGGCGCGAATGACTGCTTTTAAAAAGTCTTGCACCGTGAAACGACCACTTTGAAGAACAACGAGGTGGCCGAACTATTGGACAGGGTGGGGGAACTCGTCGAAGCGAACGGGGAGGACAGGTTCAAGGTCATCGCCTACCGCCGCGCGGCCACAAGCATCAGGAACTTGAATGAAGATGTCGAGCAGGTGTGGAGGGAGAATAGACTCCAAGACATCAAGTATGTCGGAGAAGGGATAGCGAAGAAGATCGATGAATACCTGAGGACTGGGAAGCTCCAGCTCCTGGAGAGGCTGAGGGAGAAGACCCCAGCCGGGGTGCCCTTGCTCATGAAGGTGCAGGGGGTCGGACCCAGGACCGCCTATCACCTGTCACACGATCTGGGGATAACGAGCGTGGAAGAACTGAAGAGGTCGCTCGAACGAGGGACGCTGGACTCGGAGTTCGGGCCCACCGTGAGGGAGTCCTTCCGCGTGGGAATAGAGAGGCTGCAGAGTTTCGAGAAGAGGATGCTCCTTCCCGAGGCCGAGGGGATCTTCCAGGAGATGGCGTCCTACTTCGGTGCCCTGGGCGTCGAGGTCGGCATGGCTGGGAGCCTCAGGAGGGGGAAGAGCACGGTCGGCGACCTGGACCTGCTCTCTACCGACAAGAGGGTCATCGACGCGATCAGGGGCTGCCCCGGGGTGGCGCAGGTTCTGGAGAGCGGGCCTCGCAGGACAAGCGTCAAGCTCAAAGACGGCGTCCAGGTCGACGTCAGGCTATTCGGCGAGGAGGAGTACGGGGCGGCTCTGGTCTACTTCACCGGCTCCAAGGACCACAACATCGCGCTGAGGAACCTGGCCATTGACAGAGGGTGGAAGCTGAACGAATACGGGCTCTTCGACAGGGCTAGAAAGAGGCTCGCGGGGAGATCCGAAGGAGAGGTGTACGGGAGGCTGGGAATGGAGTATGTGCCTCCGGAGTTGAGGGAGAACAGGGGGGAGGTCGAAGCAGCCAGGAATGGGAGGCTCCCGAACCTAGTCAGGTTCGACGAAATCAAGGGAGACTTGCAGATACACAGCACTTGGAGCGATGGGTCAGCGACCCTGGAGGAGATGGCGATCGGAGCGAAGGAAAGGGGGTACGAATACATCGCCGTTACGGACCACTCGGTTTCGGTCAGGGTGGCGAACGGCCTCTCCGAGGAGAGGTTCAGGAGGCAGTGGAAGGAAGTTGAGGAGCTGAACGACAATCTTTCGCCCTTCAGGATTCTGAAGGCGGTCGAACTCGAGATCAGGAGCGACGGGTCTCTGGATTTCGAGAGAAAGTTCCTGGACGAATTCGACTTGGTGGGCGCGTCGCTGCATCAGAACTTCAAGCAGGACGCCGAGAAACTTACAGAGAGAGCTGTCAAGGCGCTGTCCCATCCGTCGGTCAATTTCCTATGCCATCCCACCAATCGACTGATTGGGAGGAGGGAAGGGAACCCACTCGATCTAGCAAAGGTGATACGGACAGCGAAGGAGAACGGGAAGATGCTGGAAGTGGACGGGGAGCCCGATAGACTGGACCTGGACGAGGTTTGGGCCAAGAGGGCCATGGAGGAAGGGGTGCCCATCGTCATCGACTCGGACGCACATTCGGTCGGTGAGCTGGATAACATTGCCTATGGGGTAACGATGGCAAGGAGGGGGTGGCTGGAGGCGAAACATGTCATGAACACGAGGAGTCTGAAGTCGTTCCTCAATTCAGTCAAGTAGGCCCTTTCCAAGATTAATAATGGAATTTCACGGCCCGAGACCCTGCGGGGGTGGCAGAGCCTGGTCAAATATGCCCTGAGCATTGGACGCGTGGGACTTAAGCGGCAAAACCGAGAAATCCCATCCCTTAGGGGTTCGTGGGTTCGAATCCCACCCCCCGCATTTTGTAGTTTTGCACATGAGTGTGAGATAGCATCGATTAGCTAGATGCGGCCGATATCACACACCACAGGCATAACGGCGAGCAAAGACCTCGAGACTTCGGCATCTTCCATCTCGATGAAAGGGTTATCATCTCGCTATT
>Ga0187772_10000650_pt1 | contig 15576 bp, 19 predicted proteins | sample 0116_SJ02_MP15_2_FD_133137 | JGI IMG/M metagenome (GOLD analysis project Ga0187772, IMG submission 133137) | Tropical peat soil microbial communities from peatlands in Department of Meta, Colombia - 0116_SJ02_MP15_20_MG | ecosystem: Environmental > Terrestrial > Soil > Wetlands > Peat | place... | reverse complement strand
TGACTTCTATCTTCTCATCCTTGAAGAGCGAGTAGGTGAGTGCGTCGTTGGTGAAAACGACGTCAAACTTGGGTACCATCGACTTCACCGTAGACACCCATAAAGAGTGGGAATCGGCGTCAGCTATTGGGATTGCCATCCACTTCGCAGGGTTGACGCCGTTTCCGTCTAGGGCGCTCTTGATCATCGTAATCCTCTCGCCCGCAGTGAAGGGGTTATCCCGTTCGTGGCTTCTTTGGGCGCTACCCACGACGACGTAGACGTACTGGACCTTTGTGAGGGCATACTTTACCGCAGCTAGGTGGCCAAGATGAAATGGCTGGAAGCGGCCTACTATCAGACCGACTCGCAATGCCTTTCAATTCTCGCGATTCTTTTTGGTCTATTTAAGAAGATTCCAGATTTCAAGCCTTCATCCATCCCCTCACGATGGATTCCGGGGGTACGCCTCGTCTATGTTCGAGAATCGTGATCTCGTGCCCCTCATCGCTTTATGTCAGCAGTTCATGGCGCGCTGCGTGGAGTTCCTCGATGTAGATGGCTCATACGGGGAAGGCGGCGGTCAAATACTGAGGACTGCCCTTTCTTTCTCTGTAATTACCGGGAAGCCCGTACGTGTTTCCAATATTAGGGCAGGACGGGAGTCCCCTGGCCTGAAGAGGCAACACGTCTCTTCACTGAAGGTCCTTGGCGCTGTCTTCGATTCGAAGTTTGAAGGAGTCGAAGAGGGTTCTTCACGGGTAACGTTCATCCCTGGACCCCCTCGACTGGCTCGAATGTCCCTCGACATGCAGACAGCAGCCAGCATAACGCTAGTGCTTCAGGCGGTAGTGCCCGCCGCCGCCCTTGTGCGCTCTCGCCTCGAACTGGAATTGATTGGAGGGACGGATGTTCCATGGAGCCCGACCTACGACTACTACGACACTGTCGTCAGGAAGGCGTTTTCCGCCATGGGGATATCCTTCTCGACGAAGATAGCCAGGCGGGGCTACTATCCGAGGGGCGGAGGGAGGGTAACAGTGGTCGTTGAGCCTTGCCATGCAATCCGGCCGTTAAGGATTGACGAATCGCCAAAGGTCGACGAGGCAGACGTGATCAGCAGATGCGGTATGCTCCCCATTCGCGTCGCGGAGAGGCAGCTGGCTTCAACTTCCTCCGTGCTGGAAGCAGGTGGCTTGCGAGTTGGGAGGAAAGTAGTTACTGCCGAACAGGCGGACTCGCCGGGTTCTTCTGTGCTCACGTCGGCAACAGGTGGGACCTTCTTTCTTGGTTCGGACGAGCTGGGCGAAAAGGGGAAGCCGGCGGAGCAGGTAGGCAGGGCGGCTGCGGAAAGATTCTTGGAGTATGTCAGTTCCGGCGCATGCGTCGACGACAATCTGGCTGACATGATTGCTCCCCTGCTTTCCCTCGCACCCGGTCCATCAGCGATCAGGGTCGCACACCCCTCGAGGCACCTAGACTCGAGCTTTCACATTGCAAAGATTTTCACAGACTGCAACTACAGCGTACGCAACGAAGGAAACGTCGCCCTAGTAACGGTCGTTCCAGGGTGACTTGTGGGGCCCTCAGAGCAGCACAACGTCTAAAAAGGCGGGCCTTTTCGCCCGTTCCAACGGCATGTCCTACGAACAGTATCTCCCAGGTGCTACAGCGGTCGGAATTACGTACAAGGACGGTGTCGTGCTGGGAGCTGAGAAGAGGATCACACTTGGGAGTTTTGTCAGGAGCAAATCTGGGAAGAAGGTTTTCAGGGTGACCGACACGGTCGGGGCAGTCTGCGCCGGAATGGTTGCCGACATGCAGGCTCTGGTAAAGGAAGTGTCGGTGTACTCCAAGCTCAAGGAGCTAGAGTCCAGAAGGCCGCTGAAGCCCAACTCGGTCGCAAAGCTGATGTCCACTCTGATGTTCCAGAACCGTTACGCCCCACTGCTCACGCAGGTGATTCTCGGGGGTGTCGGTGAGAAGCCTATTGTTTACGTGCTTGATCCGCTTGGTAGCGTTATCTCGGACGTCTATGCCACCGTGGGTACCGGGGAGGAGACCGCAATCGGCGTAGTGGAGGCCGGCTTCGAGCAGTCGATGTCACAGAAAGCGGCAAGGGACCTTCTGGTATCCGCCATAAAGGCGGCCATAGCCAGGGATGCGATGAGCGGCAATGGGATCGACATACTCACCATCGACGGCGCCGGAATCAAGGAAGAGTCGTTGAGCCTTTAGGCGACCGCACGAATGTGGACGTATAGAGGGATAAGAGTCCATTGGCTCGGCCACGATTCATTTGTCCTGCAGGGCTCGAAGACAATCATTATTGACCCCTTCAAGGCCAAGGGGGAGTATGCAGCCGACCTGCTTCTCATAACCCATGAACATCAAGACCATCTTAGCGGAAATGACATCAAACACTTCTCCAATGCATCAACCACTCTGGTGGCTCCTCCAATCTGTGAGGGGGCATTGTCGGCGTTCCCTCAAGAAAAGAAACTCCTCAAGCCCGGTTCCAAGGTCGATTTGAAAGGCGTTTCCATCGAAACGGTTCCCGCATACAATCTGAACAAATTCCGCGAGCCGGGCAAGGTGTTCCACCCAAAGGCAGATGGTCGTGTTGGCTACATTGTGACGCTCGACGGCGTCCGGTTCTATCATGCGGGGGACAGCGATGCGACACCAGAGATGAAATCTCTCACAGTCGACGCCGCTTTTCTTCCAGTCTCAGGAACTTACGTGATGACGCCTGAAGAAGCTTCTGAGGCCGCCAAGGCCATGAAGGTCGATGTTGTCGTCCCCATGCACGTGGGTTCGATAATTGGGACCAGGGCCGACGCAGAGAAGTTCAAAAACCTGGTCGGGGGCAAACCGGCAGTCGAGATACTCGATAGGGAGTGAAACCTACTCGGGAACACTGTCGGAGGATAGCTTCCCATTCTCCAACTTGATGAACAAGAATCTATTGTCAGCAAATACGAGGGTCAGCTCGTTCTCCTTTTCCTCCACAGTGAGGAGCGCCTTTCCCAAGATCCCATCGAACTTTGCCAACGCCGACTTACCCACTCCTCATAGGTCTGTATTTCTGTTTTGCCGGGTCACTCTTCCGCGTAAGACGTTAGACTGGCCGTTTGGCCCCTATCTCCAACCGTTTGGACGGGGAAACCTGTCGTAGCCCTCACCAAATCCCTGATCACTTCGTCAAGACTCTTCTTCTTTCCTTGTACTTTGAGCCGCTTTAGAGCCCTGTGGGTGTCCTCGTGCACTTTGACTGTTTTCATGAAGACACCTTGGTGACTGACCGCCACTATTTAGCCTGCAAAGGAGTTTTTGACTCAGTTTCGTCGCGAGTTCATCATCTGCCCACGGAGCTAACCCGGGCTATGACTGGGACGGCGTTCACCTCATCGTCAGCGATACTCTCTCCGCCCGTGATTTAGGTTTTAATCGCACCGTAAACAATGCCAATGATAAGCGCAGTCTCCCCTTCAAAAGGTGGTTTTCGAAAGTGACTAGCTTAAAGTTCCCCGACGACCTATCAGGCAACAATTCGAAGACACACCTTACCACTTATCATGCCTGCTTCAAGATTGACATGGGAATCGATTGCTTCAATGTGCCACTCGCCCATTTAGCGCGCGCACGGGGGTGGCGCTGTTCCAGGTGTCGCTCTAACTTCTCATGCGATCGTGAAGGCCGTAGTCTGATATGTAAAATCGAATGTCGTGGTACTGCCCGATGCATTTGTAATCGAGCCCACGAAGGTTGAGGAAACGACCAGTTCGAAGTTCGAACTCCTCGGCGTCCCTAGGCTCACACCGTAGTTGCTTACGGAGCCGGACCCAGAGTTGTTGCATCCCTGGATTGCCTCCGGAGTCGTGTTCGCTACATAGTTTGTCACTGTGAACGGTGGATTCGTTCCGATCGTCGCAGTGGAGGTTCCGGTCGAGTGGAAGTAAGCTGTATTGGTGCTCTGCAGCGCGAGCGTGTACAGGGATTCGAGGTCGTAGAAGTAACCTAAGACGGTGTTGCTGGCGGCCGAGCCGGTGGAGTTCACCCCGTTCGGGGCAAGGAGAGCAAGCACGGTCCCGTTGCTGAAGTCCCAGAGTGTATACGGGTGGGACTTGCCGTTGAGGACGATGTTGAGGCTCACCTTGTATGTCGGTGGGCCCTTGTAGGCTACGGTGTAGCTGAAGTCAAGGTCGACTGCTTTTCCGTTCTTTGTGCCTTGGAAGGTGATTGCCAAGGAGGAGTAGTTGCCGAACCAGCCGACCAGCTCCCGTTCCTCCGTACTGTTGGAGGGAGAAGTCGTAAGGCACGAAGTCGTGGCGCCGGTGGTCGTAGACGTCGCACTTGACAGAGGGCCCACTGTTGTCACGCTAGATGTGGCAAAACCTGTTGTCGTGCTCGATCCAATGCTGGCTGTTGAACTCGGCGTACTGCTCGAAGCACTGGACACAAAGGTAGAGGAAGCGGAGGTAGAGGAGGTAGAGGAAGTGGGACCGGTCGAGGTCTTTGTCGTGGACACCAAGTAATACGCAATTCCCGCAACCGCCAATATCACAATCACGATGGCTATCGGTACGACTCTGCTAATCCCCCTCTTCCCGAGACTCATGCCTGTTCCAACTTCGACGATCTACTAGTTATGTTTGTGCCCTAATTGGCGGTCACCATCCTCCTCGCCTCCTCCGGTTTCCTACAGCGCTGACAGATCTCCGATCTCGAAGTAGCTTGCTCCCATGACATGATGATGCTTTATTTGCGGCACTGCCAGCGAACAGGCCGTGGGTTTCCTCAGGGGTGTAAGGGTGGTCGATGCGACCAGGCTTTTGCCTGGAGGGTTCTGCAGTATGTTGCTTTCTGATATGGGGGCGAGCGTCGTTAAGGTCGAGCAGCCTGGACTGGGCGATTACATGCGTGCGACCCCTCCAACAGGGAAGGGTGCCAGTCCTGTTCACGCCTTCGTCAATAGGAACAAACGAAGCATCGGGATAAACCTGAAGACTGAAGAAGGAAGAGGCGTACTGCGCAGGCTCCTGAAGGAAGCAGATGTCTTCATAGAAGGTTTCAGGCCCGGCGCAATGAAGAGGCTGGGTTTCTCCTTCGAGTCTGCAAAGCAGGTGAACAACAGAATCGTATATTGTTCGATATCTGCTTACGGCCAGAGGAGCCGGCTGAGTTCAATGCCAGGCCATGATATCAACTTCCAAGCCATGGCCGGCACTCTGGGGTACTCTGTCCCTCCCTCTGTCCCTCAGTTGCAGCTGAGCGACATGGTCTCGGGATCGTATGCCGCACTTGCGATCGTGGGGGCGCTGATGAAAAGGCAGAGCGCTATCTACATTGATGTGCCCATGGTGCCTTCTCTGCTCTCGTGGATGGTCCTGCCAACCGCGTCATACCTGGTAACGGGACACGCTCCCAATGAGGGTGACAGCTTGATCTTCGGGTCCACGCCCTACTACAACATCTATCAGACCTCGGACGAGAAGTTCTTGGCCATCGCGGCAATCGAAGACCAGTTCTGGCACAACCTTGTGGCCAAGATAGGGGCTCCCGAACTAGAAGGCAAGAGATTTGGCACACCGCGGGAGAGAAGCGAAGTGGGGCGCCGGCTCACTAGGATTTTTGCATCAAAGAGACGCGACGAGTGGGCGCAGCTCCTTATGGAGGGAGAGACCTGCGCTACACCCGTCCTTTCAGTCGACGAGGCCCTGGCAAGTGAATGGGCGAAGGCGAATTCTATGCTAGTTCGTGTCTCGGGAAATGGTGTTGTTCTCAACTGGCCTGTCAGATCGAGACCTAGGATGCGGGAGGGTGCGTTCACTGCAGCCCCGACACTCGGTCGCGACACCGACCGAGTCTTGGCATCTCTTGGATACAATGCAAAGGATACTGCAAGACTCCATAAGACAGGTGCGGTCGATTAGCCGTGCAGACTTCCGGTCTTCGCCAAGCCGAATGACACTGATTTGGCGATTGGGTGCCGGTGAAGAATGCGGAGCCGGAGAGAGGGGAAACCTGCTAGAGGGTCAATCTGCACACCCCCCATCAAACCTGTCCTAGAATTCTTTAGGGATTTCACGCATTATTTCTGCTACTCTGGTGAGTCTGTCCTTATACTGGAGAATCTTGATCAGCGAACCCTTGAATTTCAGCTGTCCTCGTAGCACTGCCGATTGAATGTCGACGTCACCCTTTACCAACTTGCTCCATGCCTCGTATGTGCCGTCGAATGAAAACTCGGGTGCAGTCCCTCCAGCGGCTTTCTGGAGTGTGGTGACACCGTTATCGACAGCGAGTATGAAATTCTGTCCTGAGTCAGTCACATTGAAGGCTATGCTTGTCTTTAGGGACTTTGTGCTTTCCTGCCATTTCTGATCCTGGACGAGAGCGGCCTGTACCTGTGAGAAGTACTCATCGCTGAGGAACTTTGTCATGCCTGGGCGTCACTACCTAACGCTCTGCTTTTGAGCTTGCCGATGGAGCCTGAGCTTAGGACCGTCGTAAGGTGCGCTCCTCCCACGCGCAATTGCTCGCAATCTCTTCGTATAAGCGGGGCTGACTTACCTGTCGTCTTGACTATGACTGCCCGGCAGTTCCCGTCGACCGGAATGACGGTGGCCTTGCCGTATCTCGATTCGAGAACCACGGCAAGATCCATCCTGTCAGAGTCTGAAAGCTCGCTGTCGGACATAATGAGGACATACCTCTTGGGCATTTTATCCCCCTCCGCCAAACAGGAGCCGCGAGTAGAACTCTGCAATGTCTCCACGGACCAAATACCCGCGCAGCTTTACCCTGACTCTTACGGGATCCGCTGTGCCCTCCTCGAGGCTCCCTTCGACGAGCCGCTGTTTGTCAAATCGCAAGTAGAGGTCCGAGTGCTCATCGAGCAGCCCTCCGAGGCTTTTCGCCATCCTTTGTTTCGTTTCTGTCCCCAGCTCAGCCGAGATCCGGCCGAGGACTCCAGCTGCGGCATCCCCTGTGAGGTGATACCTCACCAATATTATCGGGTTACCGTGATGCCCCTCCATCCTTTCTTCGTTCGGTTGAGTGGTGACCGAGAACATGGCGGAGACGGCGGCGGAGAGTTTCGCGGAGTCCTCCGTGGCGTGCAAAAAGTATGACACCACAACGGACTGCACAGGTCCTTTCATCGTAAAGGCGTTCCACAAGTGATAACTATTAGCAATTTCCGAACCAGCTTCGTGTCTGACAAGCTGACCGTCGTGCCTGGAATAAAGCACACGGATACGTTCGAGCGGGGGAAAACCGACGATCTCCAAGACGGTTCAATGCGGTTGACGAACCTCTCAGGCGACCTTTATCGACATACGAGAAAGATGTAGCATCCGATGAGCAAATTTGTTCTAGGCGTGGAAAGCACCGCGCATACGTTCTCGGTCTCAGTCGTCTCATCTGAAGGCAAAATCCTCGCGAACGCTAAAAGTGTCTACAAGCCTTCAGCGGGGAGCGGGATACATCCCTTCGAGGCATCGCAGCATCACCTTAAGGTTGCCGGCAAAGTCCTCGTGGAGGCGTTCGAAACATCGGCCGTTAGCCCCCATCAGCTTGACGCCGTTTCGTATTCAATGGGGCCTGGCCTCGGCCCGTGTCTCCGTGTTGGGGCGGTGGTAGCGAGGACCCTTGCATCTTCTACGGGCAAGCCGTTGGTACCAGTCAACCACGCGGTGGGTCACATCGAACTGGGGTGCCTTCTCACGGGGGCGAAGGACCCGGTGGTCCTCCTTGTGTCTGGTGGGCACACAATGGTCATTGCTTACTCTGGGCGGAGGTGGAGGGTGTTGGGCGAAGGCCTTGACTTGACCTTGGGACAGCTGCTCGATCAGTTCGGGAGACACGTCGGTCTCTCTTCACCATGTGGTGGGATGATTGAAGCCGCCGCGAAGCGGTCCTCCGACTACCGAAGACTGCCATACTCGGTCAAAGGGAACGACGTTTCGTTCTCGGGTCTGCTAACCGCAGCGAAGGGAATGGTGGACGATGGGGAGAGTTTCGATTCCATCTCCTATTCGATTCAAGAGACCGCGTTCGCAATGGTCACAGAAGTCACAGAAAGGGCACTGGCCTTCACGGGGAAGCGAGAGGTCATGATAGTGGGCGGCGTAGCAGCAAACGCTCGGCTGTCGCAGATGATGGCAAAGATGGCCGAAAGGCACTCTGCTTCCGTGAGTCTGATGCCTGTATCACTCAGCGGGGATTGCGGAGCGCAGATTGCTTGGACAGGTTATCTCGCGTACTGCTCTGGTATTAGAATACCTGTCGATGAAGCGGACATTCGTCAGTCTTGGAGGCTTGACACGGTCGATATACTCTGGAGAAACTGAGCCTCCACGAGGCCAACTCGTCTATCGGGGCGCGGAAGCCGACGTCATCCAAGGAGTGTGGATGGGGTTGCCTGCAGTCTTCAAGGTCAGGAAGCCGCTTGCCTACAGGCTTGAAGCCTTGGACCTGGCATTGAGGAGGCAGAGAACTCTCCACGAGGCAGAGCTCATTCACTCCGCACGAAAGGCGGGTGTCAGTGCGCCAAGGCTCTACTTCGTTGACACCCCGCGAACGACGCTTGTGATGGAATTCGTCGAAGGGACGAGACTGAAGGAATGCGTGTTGAAATCCGGAGAGAAGGACGTCGAAATTCTCTTCCGCGAGATGGGGCGAGACGTAGCGAAGCTCCACTGTGCGGGCATCACCCATGGGGACCTCACAACTGCGAATGTTATACTCAGGGCAGGTGAACTCGTTTTCGTTGACTTCGGCCTCGCAAGTCACTCAGTACGGCTAGAAGACCACGCAGTGGACCTGAGGTTGATCAAGGAAACTCTCGTAGGTGCCCACTCCTCCATAGCCCCGATGGCGATGGAGAGTTTCTTCAAGGGGTATCGCGAAAAGGCAGGTGGAGCTCGAGCCAAGGCTGTCGCGAGACAGCTAAGGAGCATCGAAAGGAGGGGAAGGTATGCCAGGCTCACCTAGCATTTGGTTCGCCACTTCCAATAGACACAAATTCCAGGAGGGCTGCTTGATTCTAAACGAGTTCGGTGTCTATCCTCGAAGGCTTAAGACGAAGGGCCAAGAGCTCCAATCTAGTGACCCTGCGGAGGTAGCTGCGCATGCGGCAGTTCAGTCATATTCCGTGCACAGGAGACCGCTTTTCGTTGAAGACACGGCACTCTCCGTTACCCACCTGCGCGGTTTCCCTGGCACCTATGCATCTTTCGTTTTCAACACCATCGGGGCTAGGGGAGTCCTCAAGCTGATGTCAGGGGTGACTAACCGAAGTGCAGAGTTCATTTCCGCCGTTGCGTATTGCGACAACTCGCTTGAACCGAAACTCTTCGTTGGGCGGCTCAGAGGAAGGGTTGCTACCCAAGCTGCCGGGAGCGAGGGGTTCGGCTTTGACCCGATATTCGTTCCAACCGAAGGGGAGAAGACTCTTGCCCAAATGACTCTTCCAGAGAAGTGCATGGTGTCTCACAGGGCTATCGCGCTAAGGGCCTTAGGCGAATGGCTTAGCCTAAACCGCACCGGGCAACGTTTATCAGCACAAGACCAAAGACGTGGCAAGAAGGTCGAGAAGTGATGGCTCGCATTCATTCTCACAGGCATGGGAAGTCTCACCAGACTAGGCCTTCGAGCAAAGCCCCCCCCAGCTGGATAAGGTCCAGTCCTGAAGAAGTGCGGGGGACGATTCTGAAGCTTGCGAAAGAGGGAGTGCCGCCGAGTCGAATCGGGCAGACCCTAAGGGACGACTACGGCGTTCCCCTTACGAAATCCATCATTGGAAAATCCGTGAGCAAGGTGCTCGCAGAAGGGAAAGCCTCGCCGAAGCTGCCCCAAGACCTTCAGGACCTGATTGATCGCGCTTTGCGGATACAAAGACATCTGAAGATCCATGGCAGCGACAGGAAGAATGTGCATTCGCTTGAACTAGTCGAGGCGAAGATCTATCGACTCGCGAAGTACTACAAGGGAGCTGGCCTCCTGCCGAACGACTTCAAGTACACGGCGGTCGTAGCCCAGCTGGCCTAACGGAGCCTGACCTCCGTTGAAAACGGCCGACTTGCAGGGCCTCATCGACAGGTACAGGGCTCTCGCTCCCGATATCCTCAAACTCGCCCTGAGTGGTAACCGGATCCTCATCGTCACCCATCTGGACGCCGACGGCCTCGCGAGCGGCTCAATCATGCTGTCGTCGCTGACAAGAAAAGGAGCGAATGCAGTTCTCCGAACCGTACCTGACCTCGATTCAAAGACGATCCACCAACTCCAATCCCAGCGATACGACTTCTACATCTTCACCGACCTGGCGTCCACTTTAATCGCGGAGCTCGGGGCGGCCTTCGATGGGAGGTACCTGGTGATTGATCACCATCAGCTGCCTGATGAAGACATGAGGAACCCGGCAGTAGTGAACTCATGGGCTTTTGGATTCGACGGAGGCAGAGAGGCCTGCTCATCGTCAATGGCATACTTCTTCGCCTACGCCCTCGACCCATCAAACAGAGACCTTTCCCCTCTCGCCGTTGTCGGGGCGGTAGCGGACAGGCAGGACGGAGGGCAAGGCAGGTCCCTGACCGGCCTCAACAGGGTGGCGATGACTGATGCTCAATCTGCCGGGATGCTGGCGCTATCTAAGGACCTGATGTTCACCGGACGGGAGACTAGGCCCATCCACGAATCCATCGCTCTCACCTCAACTCCTTACTTGAAAGGACTCACAGGGAGCAAGGATGGGGTCTTGGTTGCTCTCCATGATTCCGGGCTCCGTCTCAAGGATGGGGGGACGTGGAGGACCATCTCTTCTATGTCAGATGGAGAGAAGATGAGGCTGACGGAGGTCATCGCAAGCGTTCTGGCACCGTCCAATGGTGCCACAAGTGCGATAGCCATGCTCATAGGGGAGATCTATACCCTCGAATTCGAGGATTCCTTCACTCCGCTCAGGGATGCGAGGGAGTACGCCACCCTCTTGAACGCGTGCGGGAGAATGGGTGTCCCTGGAACCGGCATTTCTGTGTGCCTCGGGGACAGATCTGATGCCTTGAAGTCCGCAATGAAGACTCTCTCTGATTACCGCTCTGGGATCAGCAAGTCCCTCGATGCAATGACAAGTGACCCAAGCCGGCTCGAACAGAGAGGCAACCTCGTAATTGCGAAGTGCGAAGGGATCGTCGACGAGAAACTATTAGGTCCTGTAATCTCGATCATCACATCCTCTCCAGGGTTCCGAGACAAAGTGGTCGTGGGGATGTCCTTGAGTAGAGACTCGGAGCTCAAAGTATCTTCCAGGGTGGGGGATTCCTTCGAGGGAGCAGTAAACCTAGGGCTGCTGATGAAAGAAGCCTCCGAGGCAGTCGGCGGTGCCGGCGGAGGACACACCATGGCTGCTGGGGCGAGGATCCCTGCCTCTGCAGCGGAAGCATTCTTGAAGGAAGTCGCAGAAAGGGTTCTTGGTTGAGAACGTTCGTCGGACTCTCAGTGTCTTGTAAGGACGCGGGCGTCAGCGACAAACTCCTCACGGTCCTGAAGCCAGACAACGCCAGGACACCTAGCGGGATGACGCTGAGGATGGAGACGAAGGGGAAGTCGCTTGAGTGTGTGATAGAAGCGGATTCCCCATCCGTGGCAGTCTCGACGACCTTGGCGATCCTCAGAGATGCGCTCTTGTTCCAGGAGGTATGGCTTTTATCGCAAGCTAGGCGGGGATAGGGACAGAGATATGCTGGATGTGAAACTTCTGCGGGACTCCCCCGACGTGATCCGGGCGGACTTGCAGAAGAGAGGAATGACCGACAAACTCCATCTCGTCGACGAGGCGATTACAGCGGACGCCGAGTGGCGGACTGCCAAGACCCAAGCCGAAGCCATGCGGCACGAGTTGAACGAATTGGACCGCAGCATCGCGAACCTCGCCCGGAACAAGAAGCCAATCGAGGCAGAGCAGACCAAAGTGCGCGAAGTCTCCCGTCGGGCAGCTCACTATTCCGAGGTCCAAACAGCTCAATCCCAAAAGCTCGAGGACATTCTGATGGGGCTCCCAAACATCCTCCACGAGAGCGTCCCAGTGGGCAGGGACGACGGCGAGAATGTCATGGTCAGGAATTGGGGGGAGACTCGGAAGTTCGACTTCGAACCGAGGGACCACATTGACGTGCTGACCAGTCTGGGGATGGTTGACATGGAGCGGGCCAGCAGGGTGTCAGGGGCTCGCTTCTTTTTCTTGAAGGGGGACGCCGTCAAACTGGAACACGCGATAATGAGATACGCAATCGATCTCCTGTCCGGGAAAGGGTTCATCCCCGTGGAGCCTCCTTTCATGATGAGGAAGGAACCCTACTCCGGGGTGACCGACATGAATGACTTCGGGCCAGTAATTTACAAGGTAGACGGTGAAGACCTTTACATGATTGCCACCTCTGAGCACCCTCTTGTCGCTATGCACATGGACGAGATACTCGACGGGAAGGATCTGCCCATGAGGTACTGTGGTTTCTCTCCCTGCTTCAGGGTGGAGGCAGGGGCCCACGGAAAAGACACCAAGGGCATTTTCAGGACACATCAGTTCTACAAAGTTGAGCAGATCGCCTTCTCCCGGCCCGAGGAGAGCTGGGCCCTGCACGAGCAGCTGATTGCCAATGCCGAGGAGATATTTCAGAGTCTTGAGTTGCGCTACAGAGTCGTGAACGTGTGCACGGGGGACATGGGGTCAGTGGCAGCCAAGAAGTACGACCTCGAAGCATGGATGCCAGTCCAGGGAAAGTTCAGAGAGATGGTTTCTTGCAGCAACTGCACTGATTATCAAGCGAGGCGGCTCAAGGTAAGGTTTCGGGACAAGCAGAGCGAGGCGACAAGGCTAGTCCACACCCTCAATTCGACAGCGGTTACGACGAGGGTGCTGGTCGCAATCGTGGAGAATTTCCAGCAGAGGAACGGTTCCGTCAGGATTCCTGAGGCACTGCACTCCTACATGAGAGGGATAGAGTCTCTCTCGCATCAATGAGGTTATAAGCCGGACGACGCGGGGCGCGTTCAATTGCCGAAGAAAGTAGCCAAGGTTCGGGATAAGTGGAAGCTGAAGTCGTGGGTAGTTGTCACGGCATCTCCTTCATTCGGCAACGCACCGATAGCAAAGGTTCCTCTCACGGATGTCGAGAAGCCTTCTGGAAGGGTTGTAGAGACTACACTCTACGACATCCTGAAGCAGGATCCTCAACACTATAGTTTCAAGCTCTATTTTCAGATTGACAAAGTGGAAGGCGAGACCGCTACGACGGTCTTCAAAGGACACGAGTACTCCCGCGAGTTCCTCAGGAGCCTCATCAGAAGAGGATCATCGATGTCCGACTTCATCAAGGATTATACCACGAGAGATGGATACGTGGTAAGAGTCTACTGCACGGCTCTTTCGCAAGGCAAGATGAATAGCTCGAAGAAGCACGACCTAAGGGTAGTGATGGACCGAGTAATCGCGGAAAGGGCGGCCAACCTCAATTATGACCAGTTGGCACAGGAACTCGTGCTTCAGAAGGTCGCATCGGACGTTTACAATGAGGCCAAGCGGATTACCCACCTGAGACACGTCGGCGTTAGGAAGAGCAAGCTCATCTCGAGGCCTGATGAGGCCCGACCTCCTCAGCTAGCCCCGCTTGCCGCTTGACACGATCTTGATGATGTCCCTGTTCGTAAGTTTATGATCCGCTGAAAGTCTCTTTCCGTTGCGCGCATCTATCGCGTACAGGAACGTGTCTGCGAGCTCTGTGTGTACGGTCCTTGCGAGGTCGAGGGCCGTCGACCCTCCTCTCATGACATAGGCGTCAGGGAGGACGTTTCCCTCCTTGTCGGCAAGCTTGGACTCGTCCTCCACCGGGAAGACAACAACTGCGTTTAGGAGACCAAAGTAAGCCTCGTTGATCGCCTCCTGGACCCCTGTCCCACCATAGGTCTTCATCACTTTCTCCTCCACCATTCTGAGCGCTCCAGTCTGAGCCGGGCTCAAGGTGACCGAGGTCAACACGGTGAAGCCTGCGTCTCCTGGGACGTACTGTATGAGCCCATGCTCGGCTGCTCGTCGGAGCAGCAGCTCGGCCTCCGAAGCGCAAGGGATGACCTTCCTCCCAGTGTGTTTCAGCCTATCGATGTTCGTGCCAGACGCAGGGAGGTCGGACTTGTTCGCCGCGATTAGAGATGGCTTTGTGAGCTTCCTGACGTCGACGACGAACTGCATGAGCTGCGCATCTGTCCATCCACTTGGCTTCTCTGTGCGGAGATGCTCGTGCAGGATGACTTGTTCGACGTCTCCCAAAGAGACAGAGAGTCCAGAAAGACGAGTTGCGAGATGTTCCAAAACCTTCCCTCCAGTCTGTTCGAGGGCCTTCGATACTCTGTCCCAGTCCTTCCTTATTAGACCGTAAACCCACATATCGAATTCGTGCTCAACCATCTCGACATCTTGGATGGGGTCGTGAGAGCCTGGCGGGACCTTTCTCCCCTCAATGTCCGTTGACCCGGAAGCATCAACCACTTGAATGAGGGCATCGGCCTGTCTTACGTCGTCCAGGAACTGGTTCCCTAGACCTCTCCCTTCAGATGCCCCCTCAACCAGCCCTGCCACGTCCACGAGTTTCACCGGTATCAATCGTATCCCGTTCACGCAGATGGAGTTCTTTGGTTTGTCAACTACCCCCATCTCTGCGCAAGCACACCTTGTCCTGAGGTATGCTACCCCGACGTTAGCCTGAATGGTAGTGAAAGGGTAGTCAGCTATGGGGACGTCCTTCAGGGTGGCGGCGGCAAAGAAGGTCGACTTGCCAACGTTGGGTTTGCCGACGACTCCCACAAGCACGCGCTACTTAGGGTCACGGCCCGTTATAACCGTCTGGCCCTACGGCAGAGCGAAATCGAAAGAGTGTGTATAATCGAGGGCTAGGCGACTGGCTTGTGGGCCGCGATGTGGGTCCCGTAGGATGTCGCGCATTTTACACTCGTCGACAAGGGCTGAACTGAACGAGAGCTGGTATCGGGTTGCCTCCCACGGCATCAGGAGCCTACATGCCGAGATCGGAACAAGGCGCTCAGAAACCGCGGTACCATCATGAGTCTCACTAAATCGTTTCAGCTGTCATTTTGAGAACCCCTTGAGGAGACTCGCCCGTCCAGACGGATTAGGTTCAATCGATATAACGCCCATCGCCGAGACCATAAGGGAGGGACTAAGGGTAAGGGGACGAGTGGTAGGTTGCCCAAGGTTTTGATTTGCGATCAGGTGGAAATGGATAAGTTGGGTCTGGGTCAACGAGTCCAAGTTGACTACCGACCTTCAATATCGCGTGAAGATCTGCTCCGGGTGGTCGGCGAGTATGATGCACTAATTATCAGAAGCAGGACGAAGGTCGACAGGGAACTAATTGACAAGGCCGCGAATCTGAAGCTCGTAGCCAGACCTGGGACTGGTCTCGATAATGTCGATGTGGACTATGCGAAGTCGAAGGGGATTACAGTGGTGAACAGTCCCGAATCGCTCGTCGAAGCAGTTTCGGAGCAGGTCACCCTTCTGATGCTGGCGCTCAGCAG
>Ga0187772_10000649_pt1 | contig 15596 bp, 14 predicted proteins | sample 0116_SJ02_MP15_2_FD_133137 | JGI IMG/M metagenome (GOLD analysis project Ga0187772, IMG submission 133137) | Tropical peat soil microbial communities from peatlands in Department of Meta, Colombia - 0116_SJ02_MP15_20_MG | ecosystem: Environmental > Terrestrial > Soil > Wetlands > Peat | place... | reverse complement strand
GTGCAAGATGGTTGATCTCGAAACGGAACAGATGCCCGCCGCGGAACCTGCCGGGAAGGTGCGATGAGCGGGATCGACCCCCGGGCTGTCATTTCGGCGTCCGCGAAACTGGGAAAGGGCGTGTGCGTTGCCGCCTACGCCGTCATCGGCGATGAAGTCGAACTCGGCGACGAGTGCGTTGTCGAATCCCACGCGGTGATTAAGGGCCCGTCCCGGTTCGGACGCAGGAATCATTTCTCTTCGTTTTGTATCGTCGGCGGCGATCCGCAGGACCTTACCTACACGGGCCAGCGCGTCTGCCTGGAAGCGGGCGACGCCAACGAGTTCCGCGAATACACCACGGTGCACCGCGGGACGATTAAAGGCGGGGGTGCCACGCGCGTCGGAAGCCACAACCTGATCATGGCCTACGCGCACATCGGGCACGATTGCATCATCGGAGACCACACGATTCTAATCAACGGAGCCCAGCTTGCCGGGCATATCCAGGTCCAGGATTACGCCACGATCAGTTCGTTCTGCCTGCTGCATCAGTTCGTTCGCATCGGCGCTCACTCATACACCGGCGCAGGTACCATCATTACGCAGGATGTTCCGCCGTTCTCGCTCATCGTCGGCCCGCGGGAAACGCGTTGCTATGGCATCAACAAGGTCGGCCTCGAGCGCCACGGCTTCTCTCCGGAGCGCATTCAAACCATCGAGCAGGCCTACCGCTACCTCCTTCGCTCGAAGCTCAACACCTCGCAGGCCGTCGAGAAGATGAAGGGAACCCTGTCGGAGTCCGAGGACGTCCAAAGTATTATCCGGTTCATCGAGTCGGTTACCGACCGCGGCTTGACGAAATAGGAGTGCGCGTGCCTGCAACCGCCGAAAATACGGGCTGGGGATTGATCGCCGGAAACGGCGACTTCCCTTTTCTCGTGCTCGAGGGTGCGCGCAGCCGAGGGATTGAAATGGCCGTAATCGGCATCCGCGAGGAGGCATCGCCCGCGCTCGAACGCGCGGCCAAGCGCTTCCACTGGATCAGCCTCGGCGAACTGAGTCGCGGCATCGAATTGCTGCATCAGGAGGGCGTGAAGCACGCCGTGATGGCGGGTCAGGTAAAGCACAACAAGATCTTCAGCTCGATTCGTCCCGACTGGCGTCTCGCGAAGCTGCTGTTGACGCTTCCGACGAAAAACACGGACTCGCTGATCGGCGCGGTTGCGCGCGTCCTGCAGGACGAAGGAATCGAACTTGTGGACTCGACAAAGTTTCTCGGGCCTCTGCTCCCTGCCACGGGCGTGCTGACACGGCGCGCGCCGGATGCCGCCGAAGCCGCTGACATCGCATACGGCAGAGATGTAGCGCTGAAGATTGCAGGGCTCGACCTAGGGCAGACGGTTGTCGTCCGCGACCGCGCCTGCGTGGCGATTGAAGCGATGGAGGGCACGGACGAAACGATTGAGCGCGCCGCGCGAATCGTGGGAGGGCAGCAGCTGGTTGTTGTGAAGGTCAGCAAGCCGTCTCAGGACATGCGCTTCGATGTGCCGGTGATCGGCGTGAAGACAATTGAAGTGATGCGCCGCTCGAATGCAACGGCGCTTGCCATCGACGCTGCCCGGACGCTGCTCTTTGACCGCGAGGCGCTGCTTCGGGCGGCAGATGAAGCGGGCATCGCGATTCAGGCGTTCGCGTTGGAGACTGCTTCGGCAAAGAAACACTCGTGAGCGAAAAACCAATTCGTGTTGCCGTGGTCGGCGTCGGTGAATTTGGGAAGAATCACGTCCGCGTGTGGCGCGAGCTTGAGGGCGCCGAACTTGCCGGCGTGGTGGATACCAACGCCGATCGCGCCCGGCAAATCGCCGCCGAGTTCGGCACGCAGGTAATCGGCGACCTTGACGCCCTCGCAACAAGCGGCGTCACGGCGGTTAGCCTTGCCGTTCCCACAAGAGATCACGCCAACATAGGCTGCCGCCTGCTCGAAGCAGGTTTCGATGTGCTTGTTGAGAAGCCGATGGCTGCTTCGCTTGACGAAGCCGATGAGCTCATCGCTTCCGCAAGGCGCGCAGGCCGAATTCTGCAAGTGGGGCACGTCGAACGCTTTAATCCAGCCGTCGCTGCGGCACAAAAGATCGTTTCGCGGCCGATGTTCTTCGAAGTCCACCGCCTCGGCATCTTCACCCCGCGCAGCCTCGACATTGACGTGGTCTACGACGTGATGATCCACGACCTCGACATACTGTTGTCCCTTGTGAATGCGCCGATTGAGGACCTGAGGGCCGTCGGCATCCCCGTGATTACGGATAAAGTGGACATCGCCCACGCCCGCGTCGAGTTTGCTACGGGCACAGTCGCCAACGTGACCGCGAGCCGCGTCTCGACCGAGCGCGTTCGCAAGATGCGCTTTTTCCAGGAGCACGAATACATCTCGCTCGACTTCACGCGCCAGGACGCGCTACGGATCCGCGTGCAGCCGGGCGCTTCGCAGCCGGAGATCGGCTTTGAGAAGTTGCCGACCGTTGCGGAAGAACCACTCCGCGCTGAGCTTCGCTCCTTCCTCGAGTGTGCGCGCACGCGCAGGCAGCCTGTCGTGGATGGGGCCGCCGGACGCCGGGCGCTCGAGCTCGCCGATCGCGTTATGGCAGGCATCCTAGACCATGGTCGCCGCGTCCAATTAAGTGCATTCACCCCGCAGGAAACTCGATGATTCCGCGCACCTTAGTCCCGATAAATGTGCGTCCGCTCAAGGACGGTGACCTGAAGCCAGGCCACCGTCTCGATACGTACATGGACGACAGGACGGTTGTGCCCTCGGGCCTTTCCGACGCCGCGCCGCTCGACGGCAAGACGTCGATTCCCGCTCATCTTCCGCTTGGAGTCTTGGTGGACCGCACGCTTGTCCCTCGGGGAATGCCTGCGAAGCCTATCGAAAGCTTCGCGCCGATAACGGAAACGGTTCCCATTGCGATCCTTGATTCCCGCATCGTTGTGCCCGCCTATGTCGAGCCAGCCGCCGAAGAGGAAATCAAAGAATTCGAGCACGCTCCGGAGCTCACGCCCGACCTGCGAGAAGTCATCGAGCCGGACATCTTCATCACCGGCGACGCGAACCTTCTGATCGAGCCGGAAGAGAAGCGGGATTCGAAGTCGGACCTGCTCACTCGCGTGATGTCGCTGCTGGTCCACATCGCCGTCATTATCCTCCTAGTGTCGCTGCCGAAACTCTTCCCGGCTCATCCACCGACGCAGCAGGATATCGACCTCGCCAAGAGACAGTTGCAGTGGATCTACGATCCGCCGTCGCTGGAAACCCCCAAGCCAAAGCCTGTGGCACCAACTCCCAAGATTCAGATCAATCCGGAGACGTTGAACAAAATTGCGCCGCCGATCGAGCATCCTGTAGCGCCCCCTCCAACTCCTGAGCGGCAACCGGAACTGCCGGATGCGCTAAGGCCACAGGCGTCTGCAATTCCGGCGCCCGTCCAGCCGCAGCCATCGCATCTCGAGCCGGTACTTCCTGTGACGCCGTCGCCCAACAAGCTCAACCTACAGCTGCCTCAATCCTCGCCGGGGCGAATGCTGCAGGATCAGATGAGCGATGCGATTCGGCAGGGAGCGAAGAGGGGCGGGATTTACCGAGGCGGCTCCATCGCGCCGGGCGCGGGCGGTGGCCCGGGGATGGGCCAGGGCTTTCAGATTCTCTCCGATACTCAGGGAGTTGACTTCTCCAGCTACATCCAGCGATTGCTCGATACGCTAAGGCGCAACTGGTACGCTGTGATGCCTGAGTCCGCAAACCTGGGGGACAAGGGCCTCGTCGCGACGACTTTCAAAGTGATGCCGAATGGCAGCGTCGTAGCGCCGGATCCGATCCTCGAAAGGACCTCCGGCAAGGTGCCCTTGGATAACGCGGCGATGTCCGCCATCCACGCTTCGAACCCCTTCGAACCGCTCCCCCAGCAGTTCCACGGGCCCTACTTAGAGCTGCGCATCTGGTTCCTCTATAATCTACGGCCGGAAGACGTAGGGCTTCATTGAAGCTTGCCCGCGCACAAGTCGTAGGCGCCTTGATCCTCGCCGCCCTTGTGCTGATTCTTCTGCTGCTCCGCCTTTGGAAATTCTCCGGATGAGTGACCTCGCGCGGCTCGTCGTGATTCTCGGGCCGACGGCTTCCGGCAAGTCGGCGCTGGGAATCCGAATCGCCGAACGCCTCGGCGGCGAAATCCTCGTCTGCGATTCGACGCAGGTCTACCGGCATTTCGACATCGGTACCGCTAAAACGCCGCTCTCCGAGCAGCGCGGGATTCCGCACCACCTGGTTGACCTTAGCGAGCCCGATGATGTCTTCACGGCCGGCGAATATCGCAGGCGCGCGATCGAAGTTCTCGACGGCGTGCGCAAGCGCGGCAAATTGCCGATCATTACTGCCGGCACGGGGCTTTATCTGCGCGCCTTGCTCGAGGGCCTGGCCGATGCCCCACTGCGATCGGAGGAATTGCGCGAACGCCTCCGCAGCAAAGCCAGGCAGCACGGCCCGCTCCATCTGCACAAACTCCTCGCACGCATGGATCGTGAAGCGGCCCGCCGGATTGCTCCGCGCGACACGCAGAAAATCATCCGCGCCATCGAAATCCGCACGCTGGCGGGGAAAACGGTAGGCGACGTTCATCGAAAGGGCCGGGCCGCCATCGAAGGCTACGATGTGAAGAAGATCGGACTCCTGCCGCCCCGCGCCGCCCTGTATGCCCGAATCGATGAGCGCGTCAATTCCATGATCCGCGCGGGCTGGATCGAAGAGGTTCGCAGGCTCGTGGCTGCTGGCGTCTCGCCTAATGCAAAGCCATTTCAGTTCATCGGCTACTCGGAGCTGCTTCGCCACATCGAGGGCCGGCTAGGTAAACCGGCCGCGGTCGCGCAGATTCAGCAGGCCACCCGGCGATTCGCCAAGCGCCAAATCACCTGGTTCCGCAAAGAGCCGCACGTTCACTGGCTCCCCGGCTTCGGCGACGGTCCTGAGACGCTTGCCGCCTCGCTGAAGCTCCTCCAGTAGCGTTCCCGGCCAATGCTTGATCCGCCGGTCGATGTCCGATATGCTGCCGCCAGCATACGGTACCGTATGGAAAACCCTTTAAAGCGCAGCCGGGCGCGCCTCAAACCGCGTGACTGGATTGCAGCTGGCCTTGCCCGCCTCGGAACCCAAGGCGTTGACTCGGTTCGTGTCGAGGTATTAGCCCGCGACCTCGGTATCAGCAAAGGGAGCTTCTACTGGCACTTCCCCGACCGCAGCGACCTCCTGGAGCAAATGCTCTCTCAATGGGAGCGCGGTGAACTCGATTGGCTGGCGCCTGACCAAGATGGCGACGAGGGCGCTGCCAGCCGGTGGGCCCGCCTTGTCAATCGGACTGCAAACCCCCGGCGGATGCAAATCGAACTCGCATTGCGCGAATGGGCGCGCCGCGATGAGCGCGTGGCAAGGCGCCTCGCTCTCGTGGAAGGCCGAAAGGCTGCGTTCATCGCCGGCGTGCTGAGGGAAGTGGGGTTTCAAGGATCATCGGCCGAGTCGTGGTCCGAGGTTGTTCTGCTTGTTTCTCTGGGCTGGCTGGACCGAGCGACGCGTGACCCCGAATTTCAGTTGGCAAACCGAGGCCTCGGCGACTTCCTTTCCGAACTCGTGCTCGCGGCTTCGGGCCGGCCCCCGACCGGGTAGATTTCTCCCTTGCTCGACAGCGGAAGATTTTGGAACCTTTCCTGCCCCATCAGAAACCGGTATAGTTCCTGTGGGCCTGCCCTCTTTGCCTGGAGCTCTGGCAACCCTCATGGCGTCGCCGGAGTCCAACAGAGCGCGGCGTTGCTGCTCGTTGGTCAGTGCTGCGGCTGATCACCCGCGCACAAATACATACAAAACACAGGGGAATCTTTCACATTGAAGAAGATGAGAATCCCGGCCTCTTCGCTCTTGCCCATTCTGGTTGTCGCCGTTCTCGGCCTACCGGCCTGCGGCAAGGGTAGCAGCAGCGCGAGCGGCACGGTGACCTCTGTTGCCATCACGCCTGTCGGGACCACGACATCTCCCATCGACGTCCCGATCAATTTGACAACGAACTTCACTGCGGTTGTCAACGTGAGCGGCGGCACGACTTCTACAAGCACAACCGTCACCTGGGAAGTAAACGGAGTGGCGGGCGGAAGCTCCACGACGGGAACGATCGTTGCCTCGGCCACCGACGCTCAGGTAGGGATCTTTACGGCTCCGGCCGTCGTGCCCAATACAAACAATGGCCAAGTAGATATCACAGCTGTCGCGCCCCTGACCCCAGGGACGACCGTGACGACGGGAAACACGGTCACGTCGAATACGTCGGTCGTGCAAGTAGGCGTCGGGAATGGCTTGGTCATCACTCCCGCTGAGACTACGGTTCCCGCCGGGGGCACGCGCCAGTTTTTGGCACAGCTGAATGGCGTCAGCGACACAAACGTGACGTGGGCTGTCAGTTCCGCAAACGGCGGGAATATCGGCAATATCGATCCGCAGAGCGGTCTCTATACGGCGCCGAACTTCCCTCCGCCGGGCGGCGTCGTCACCATCACGGCGACCGACAACTTAACGGGAGCCAACACGATGGCCACAGCCCAGATCGTCTATTCCGATCTCTCGTTTAACGGGCCGTTCGCGTTTTCCTACACCGGAAACGACAGCGCGGGATTCTTGGCGGCGGCCGGCAGCATCGTGACGGATGGCAGCGGCCACATCGTCAGCGGGATTGAAGACGAGGATAGCACCCTCACGGGCGTATCTTCCGAGCTGCCCATCACTGGAACGTACACAGTAGGTCCGGATGGCCGCGGCTCGGCCACCATTAGCACGGGGCGTGCCGTCGAGACATGGCAGTTCGTCCTCACGACGAACCAGCACGCCCTGCTGACGCGCTTCGACCGCAACTTCACCGGAAGCGGCACGATCGATCAGCAAGCGCTTCCGCTTACCGCAAACGATTCGCAGCTCGATGGCCCGTTCGTCTTCGGCGTGTCGGGCTTGTCTACGAGTTTTCTTCCCGAGAGCGTGGCGGGCAGGTTTGACGCGCACGGTGACGGCACAATCCCTGCAGCCGGATCCATTTTTGACCTCAACAACAACGGCGCAATCACTCCCAGTGCGTCCCTGCAAGCTAGCACGTACGGCTTCGACGCTGCCAACGTGGGGACGGGCCGCGGCACGATCACGCTCAACGGGATGGGCGCAAACCCGCATGAGTTCGCCTTCTACGTGATCGACTCCAGCAGTTCACAGGGACATTTGCACCTCGTGGAAATCGACGGAAACGGATTTTTCGCGGGCGACATGTACGCCGGACTCGCCGGCGGCCCGTTCGGCGTAGCAAACCTCGCGGCGGGCAACTATGCCTTCACAAGCGGCGGCACTGCCACCGTGGGGATGCCGGCCGGCCCGGTCGCGTATGCCGAGGGCGGCGTGTTCACCTCCGACGGAAACGGCAATATCTCCAGCGGAGAACTTGATTCGAACATCGGCGGTACTGCCGACGGAGGCTCCTCGCCGCTCAAGCCCTCGACAGTCAACGCATGTCCTTACACGGTTGACCCGACAACGGGCCGGATTTTCTTGAATCTCCTGACAGCCGCTGGAGCATGCCCCCCCGCGCCGGGTGCACCGACCCCGCAGTTCGCCCTCTATCAGACGGCGTTGGGCTCCGGCGTTCTCATCGAGCTCGACTCCATCGCGGTTTCCGTGGGCATCGAATTTGAGCAGGTGCAACCGCTGCCGGGAACCGCCCCCGCGGGGAACTTTGCATTCGCCCTAGCGGGCCAGGGAGCCTTCCACAACACGCCCGCCTTGTTCCAGCCCGATGTTGACGGCCAGTTCGCTGTCGGCGCGAACTTGATCCTCGAGGCGGTTCCCGGAAACGTTGACATCAATAACTTCAACGCCGTGTTTAAGAGCGACCCCCTCACCGTGACGGGCCTATCCGCGAGCACGCCGGACGCAAGCGGCCGCGGCACATTGACCTTCTCGGCGACCAATCCGGCGGAGACCTTCGACATCGTCTTCTATATCGTCAACGCGAATACCGCACTGCTGCTCGACACGGATACGAGCCCCGTCGCTACCGGCTCCGTCATTCAGCAATTTTGAAGCAACACTCTATTCGGCGCCGACACATCCACTCGTCGTCATTCTGAGTCCGCCATCGGCGGACGGTGAATCTCTCTTCGTTTGAACCTCGGGGGAAATTCTCCACCACAACGTACGTCGCTGGCCGCGCGTTCGGATCTATGGCAAACTGAATACTTTAGGGACGCGACCGGCGCGCACTCGATGCGCGCTCATGCCTGCGCGGCCTGCACGGGAAGCCATGGATCCGCGGTTCATCCGCAATTTCTGCATCATCGCGCACATCGACCACGGCAAGTCGACGCTCGCCGACCGCCTGCTCGAACTCACCGGCGCGCTCAGCCAGCGCGAAATGACCGCGCAGGTCCTCGACTCCATGGATCTCGAGCGCGAGCGCGGCATCACGATCAAGGCCAAGAGCATCCGTCTGCACTACAAGGCGCGCGATGGAAACGAATACCGCCTCAACCTGATTGATACGCCCGGGCACGTGGACTTCTCCTACGAAGTTTCTCGCGCGCTTTCCGCGTGCGAAGGCGCCCTTCTCGTCGTGGACGCGAGCCAGGGCGTCGAGGCGCAGACCGTGGCAAACGCGTTTCTCGCCTCGCGCCATAACCTCACGATCCTTCCCGTAATCAACAAAATCGACCTGCCCGCGGCGCGCCCCGACCACGTCAAAGAGCAGATCGAAAACGTCCTCGCCATTCCCGCCGACGACGCGCTCCTGATCAGCGCGAAAAGCGGGCTGGGCGTCGAGAACGTCCTCGAAGCGATCGTCGCAAAGGTGCCGCCGCCGAAGGGCTCAGCCGGCGCACCCCTCCGCGCGCTGATTTTCGATTCCTGGTTCGACATCTACCGCGGCGCCGTCGTTCTCGTGCGCGTGATGGAAGGCCGCATCGCGCCGCGCATGAGGATTCGCCTCTGCGCCGGCAACGAAGTCTATGAAGTCGAAGCGCTTGGCGCGCTCACGCCCAAACCCGTCGTGCTCGATGAGCTGGCCGCCGGCGATGTGGGCTTCGTGATCGCCAACATCAAGCGCGTGGCCGACGCGCGCATGGGCGACACGATCATCGAAGCGGACCGCCCGGCCGAGCCGCTGCCCGGCTTTGAAGCCATCAAACCGATGGTTTTTGCTGGCCTCTTTCCCGTGAACTCGAGCGACTACGAAAACCTCCGCGACGCGCTGGGCAAACTGCAACTGAACGACGCTGCGTTCTTCTACGAGCCGGAAAATTCCGTCGCCCTGGGATTCGGTTTCCGCTGCGGCTTCCTCGGCCTTCTGCACATGAGATTGCGCAGGAGCGCCTCGAGCGCGAGTTCAATCTCGATCTGATCACCACCGCGCCGAGCGTGCGCTACCGCATCACCACGATCACCGGCGATGTGATGGAAGTGGACAACCCCACGAAATTTCCGCCGCCCACCTCCATTCGCAAGATCGAAGAGCCGATCCTGACGGCCATGATCATCACGTCGGAGGAATCCGTCGGCGGCGTGCTGGCGCTGTGCGAAGAAAAGCGCGGCGTGCAGAAGAAGTTCGAGTATCTCTCGCCCACGCGCATCATGCTCACGTACGAAATGCCGCTCAACGAAATCGTGCTCGATTTCTACGACCGGCTGAAGAGCGTCTCGCGCGGCTACGCCTCCCTCGACTACCACCTCGCGGGCTACCGCGAGTCCGATCTCGTGAAGCTTGACGTCCTCATCGGCGGCGAGCCTGTGGACGCGCTGACGATCATCTGCCATCGCGACCAGGCCTATGAGCGCGGCCGGGAACTTGCCACGCGCCTGCGAAAACTGATTCCGCGCCAGATGTTCGAAGTTCCCATTCAGGCCGCCATTGGCAGCCGCGTGATCGCGCGCGAAACGATCAGCGCAATCCGCAAAAACGTTCTCGCCAAGTGCTACGGCGGCGACATCACCCGCAAGCGCAAGCTCCTCGAAAAGCAAAAAGAAGGCAAGAAGCGCATGAAGCGCGTCGGCCGCGTGGACATTCCGCAGGAAGCCTTCCTGGCCGTGCTGAAAGTCGCCGGCTCCGCCGACGAAGATTAGAAGGGGGTTGCGTGGCACAGACACTCACTTGTCCCGAGCCTGCGGAGGGATGTCTGTGCTCTTGCCCTGAAAGAGTGCTGCGGCCCCGCCTTTGAACTTTCGGGTGCTCCACCCTCGTTTTGTGAGGGTGGGATCTTTCAGGTTTAAGCGTAGGGCCGCGTCCTTCAGCGCGGAAGCCTTTGTTGGAGCGCCGACGTGTGCCAGCGCGAGGATTTGAGGATCGTAGTAAGATTTCGAGTATGGCAACAGGCGTTCAAACGCAGTTAGCGGCCCACAGCGCCAAGCAGAAAGGCGAGTCCTCCAACTTTGAAGCTTTTCGGCTGGCATGCCCCGATTTTGCGGGCAGACCGCTTGTCAGTATTCAATGGGGTGGCGATCCGCCGGATGTGCTGTGTCTCGACGCCAGCGCGAAGCGAATCGGTGTGGAACTCGTTCAGTGGGTCAATGGGCAGCAGATGGCGCGGTCAAAGGAGCGCGACAGACTCGAAGCTTCTTACCGGCGCGTAATTCGGAGTTCCGATGAACCACAGCCAAACAACATAGGGCTGATTTTCGTCAGCGCGAAAGTTGTTCTCGCTCCGCAGTATGCGGCCGCATTTCGAAGCGAATTCTATGGGTTCATTAGCCGCCTTGATGCGAACTGGCCCAATAGTCGGGAATGGTATGACCCCCAGGGGTCGTTTTTCACCGATTTTTCCGGCTTCCCTTGTCTGACACAGCACCTTGAGGGCCTGCATGTCTACGCCAAAGAGCGTCGATTCGATTGGGGCCCGGGCGTTGAGTGGATTACATTCTGGGCACACGGAGGTGCGTACACGCCCAACTGGATGCGGGACGCGTTGCTCGACAATGTTAAGCGGAAGATCGCCAAGTACGGCAAACCAGAAAACAAACTCAGATTGCAGCAACAAGAGCTCGACGAGTTTCACCTGCTGGCATACTACGATGAAGGCATCATACACAACACGCCGTATAGCGCTCCGGGGTTCGGGTTTCGAGAGATCGGTGCGCTAGTGACTCACGAGCTCGAGTCGAGTCCGCATCCGTTCGATAGGGTTTTCCTGCACAGCCAGCTGGAGAAACCCGCCGCCATTCAAGTCTGGCCGGCGTTATGAAAACAAGAATCCTACGGTTCAAAGTCAGCTCGATGAAGTGTCCGCAAATCTGCGTATCCGTATTTTCCACAATAGACAGGATTCCAAGAATCGATTAGCGTGAGTTGGGGCCGTTTTTCGGCTCGCTGTGGAACGATTCTGTGGAAGCTCCTCCAAGCGAGGGGCTGGAAGCTCTTTGACAACTGAATAGCGGACGGCAGTTCAAGGGAAGGGTGTTTTCTGATCCCTGACTCTCGACGCGCTCTAATCGGTACACATGCGAAACAAAATCGCGCGCATCTCACTGAAAACAAACCGTCGGTGTCCGTCCTAATCAGTACAGTCTCGGGAGTTCACGAGTCACTAGTTACTAGCCACGAGTCACTGCCGAGGCTTCGGCATCACGAATCACGCCGCCGCCCCAAGTGTCACACGATGCAAGGCGATTCGTCGTCTAACTCCTTGAAAACAAAGCAAAGGGACACCAGTAAAGTGTCACAAAAATCGCACTACGAACTTCGTTTGCGGCGGACGGTGGCGTCAAGCTGGCCGCGGGCCAAGCGTACGGAAATATCATCACCGGATTCGACCTGATCCGCGGCGCGGAGGACCTTTCCGGAAGCGTCGTAGGCGATCGCGTAGCCGCGCTCGAGAAGATTCAGCGGGCTGCGCTCGTCAAGCTGAATCGCCAACTTTTCGAGCCGGTGCCGCTTCGCAACCAGCGCGCGTTCGAAGGCCGCTCGCAGCGCGACTTCTCTCTGCAAGATTCCCTGCCGCAGAAGGTTCGCGCGGCTCCGCAAATCGAATGACGCTATGCGCGCGGCCGTTCTCGTCAATTGCTGCTGTGCCGTTGCGAGCTTCAGCCGCAGCGTGATCGGCAGCGCAGAAGCCAGCTCGTCCAATTGCTGGTGGCGCCGCCGGACGAGCACTTCGAGCTGGCGGAACCCGCGATGCGTCTGCAAATCCCGCACACGGTGCCGCCGCTCGGAGAGCAGATAGCGCATGTGGTGGACGAGCTGCCTGAAGTTGTCGGCGATGTGACTTTCGAACTCCTTGCGCGGGCGCACCACGACTTCGGCGGCAGCAGATGGAGTCGGCGCGCGCAAGTCGGCGACAAAATCCGCGATCGTGAAATCGGTTTCGTGACCGACGCCGGTGATCACGGGGATGTCGGATGCGGCAATGGCGCGTGCGACGGCCTCTTCGTTGAACGCCCACAGATCTTCGAGCGACCCGCCGCCGCGCGCGACGATCAAAACGTCCGCCACATTCGCGCGATTGAAATACTTGATCGCCGCGGCGATCTCGTTGGCTGCGCCTTCGCCCTGCACCTTCACGGGATAGAGCTGCACGCGCACGTTGGCGAAACGCCGCTTGAGCACGCGCAAGATGTCGCGAATGGCCGCGCCCGTGGGTGACGTCACGACGCCGATGCAGCGCGGCAGAATCGGCAGCGGCTTTTTGCGTTCTTCGTCGAAAAGCCCTTCGGCCTCGAGCTTCTTCTTGAGCTGCTCGAAGGCAAGCTGCAGCGCGCCCGCGCCGACCGGCTCGATGTAGCTAACGTAGACTTGATACTCGCCGCGCGGCTCATACACGCCGAGCGAGCCGCGAACCGTGACATGCAGCCCATCCTCGGGGCGGAACTTCAGGCCGCGCACCTGGTCGCGGAAGCAGACGCAGCGAATCTGGGAGCTCACGTCTTTCAAGGTGAAATAGAGGTGGCCGGATTGCGCGGCGTGGTAGTTCGAGACCTCGCCTTCGATCCAGATGTCCGTGAAGGCGCGCTCGAGCAACTCGCTGATGCGCTCGGTGAGTTCGCTGACTTTCCAGACGTGGCGTTCGGGCGCGAGATCGAAAAGTGATGGCTGGCTCATGAGTTTAGCGGCGCAGAAAGTTGATGATCCAAAGAATCAGTGTGAGCGCCACGCTCAACAAGATGCACGTAACGATCGGGAAATAAAACGATCCGTGGCGGCCCTGATAGGCAATGTCTCCCGGCAAGCGTCCGAGCCGGAACGGGAGCTTCGCGCCCAGCATTAAGAGCGCACCCGCGCCGACGAGAACAACTCCGGCGACGAGCAGCAGCTTTCCGAGCTCGCGCAGGGAATCCATGGGCGCCATTCTAGCGTGAATCTGGGACGATTGGTCGGGACGGGAGACGCGCGGGCGCAGCAAGCAGCGCCCCTACGAACCTAGAACGGTGCTAGACGAGGTCGAGGCCGGCAAAGAAGTAGCCGATCTCGAACGCGGCGGTGGCGGGCGCGTCCGAACCGTGCGTGCAGTTGTACTGGATGCTCGTGCCCAGTTCTTTGCGAATCGTGCCGGGCGCAGCCTTCGCGGGATCGGTGGCGCCCATGGTTTCACGCCACTTGGCGATTCCGTTTTCCGCCTCAAGCACCAACACGACGGCTTTCCCGGAACTCATGAAGTCCGTAAGCTCGCCGAAAAAAGGACGCTCGCGATGAACAGCATAGAAACCTTCTGCTTCAGTCTTCGTAAGCCGCAGCGACTTGATCGCTACGATCTGGAACTTCGCCGCGTGGATGCGGCTCAGGATTTCGCCGGTCAGGCCGCGGCCCACTGCGTCCGGCTTGATGATCGCGAGCGTGCGTTCGATTGGCAAATGTCGTCTCCCCTGAGAGTTTACTATCGGCGGCGCCTCTTTGCGCTGCGCACAGAGCGTTTATTTGCAGCGGCCTTTGATTTCATTTTCGAGCGGCCGAGAACGGCGGCCATCGTGTGCCCGATTTCCGCGGGGCTTTGAACGGTGTGAATTCCGGCGGCGCGCAACGCTTTGTATTTTTCGGCCGCCGTTCCCTGCCCGCCGCTGATGATCGCGCCCGCATGACCCATGCGAAGGCCGGGCGGCGCGGTTTGTCCGGCGATGAACCCGACGACGGGTTTCTTCACATGCTTCTTGATGAACTCAGCCGCGGTTTCCTCCGCGCTGCCGCCGATTTCGCCGATCAACACGATGGCGTGCGTTTCGGGATCTTCGTTGAACATGCGAATAACGTCTAGGAACGACGTGCCAATGATCGGATCGCCGCCTATGCCGATGCATGTGGACTGGCCAATACCGAGGCTGGAAAGCTGGCCGACCGCTTCGTATGTAAGCGTTCCGCTGCGGCTCACGACGCCGACGTGGCCCTGTTTGTGAATCGAGCCGGGCATGATGCCGAGCTTGCATTGGCCGGGAGAAATGATCCCCGGGCAGTTCGGCCCGATCAGGCGCGTCTTCGAATTCTTCAGCGCTGCCGCAACGCGCACCATGTCCAGCACAGGGATGCCTTCGGCAATGCAAATGGCGAGCGCGACTCCTGCATCCACCGCTTCGAGGATTGCGTCGGCGGCAAAGAGCGGAGGAACAAAGCCCATCGTGGCGGTCGCGCCTGTCTTGCGAACCGCTTCCGCAACCGTATTGAACACCGGCACGCCCAGATGCTTCGTGCCGCCTTTGCCGGGCGTAACTCCGGCAACGATTTTCGTGCCGTAGTCGATCATCTGCTGTGCATGGAATGTGCCTTCGTGGCCGGTAAGTCCCTGGATGAGGACGCGGGTGCTTTTGTTGACCAAAATGCTCATCGCGCACCCCGTGCTAGAGCCACGGCTTTTTCCGCGCCGTCTTTCATGCCGCTCGCCACTGTGAAGTTCAGTCCCGAGTCGCGCAAAATCTCCTGGCCCCTTTGAACGTTCGTCCCCTCCATGCGCACCACGACCGGAACCTTGATCTTCAGCTCGCGCGCGGCGCTTACGATGCCGCTCGCGAGCATGTCGCAGCGCAGAATGCCGCCGAAAACGTTGATGAACACGGTCTTGACGTTTGGATCGCTGAGCAGAATGCGAAATGCGTTCTTCACGCGCTCTTCCGACGCGTCGCCGCCGACGTCCAGGAAGTTCGCGGGGCTGCCACCGCTGAGCTTGATGATGTCCATCGTCGCCATCGCCAGGCCGGCGCCGTTGACCATGCAGCCGACCGTGCCATCAAGCTTGATGTAATTAAGCCGGTACTTCGAAGCCTCGACTTCGAGCGCGCTCTCTTCATCGAGGTCGCGCAGCTCTTGATATTCAGGATGGCGGAAAAGCGCGTTGTCATCGAAATTCACTTTTGCATCAAGCGCGACGAGCCGGCCATCGCCGGTCACAACGCAGGGGTTGATTTCGAGAAGCGATGCGTCCGTTTCGATAAACACGCGGTAAAGGGATTGCAGGAATGACACCGATGCGTTCACGAGTTCCGGCGAGAGACCGAGACCGAAGGCGAGCTTGCGCGCGTGGTAGGGCTGAAAACCTGTATCGGGGTGAATGGCTTCGCGGAGAATCGCTTCCGGCCGCTCCTT
>Ga0187772_10000648_pt1 | contig 15622 bp, 15 predicted proteins | sample 0116_SJ02_MP15_2_FD_133137 | JGI IMG/M metagenome (GOLD analysis project Ga0187772, IMG submission 133137) | Tropical peat soil microbial communities from peatlands in Department of Meta, Colombia - 0116_SJ02_MP15_20_MG | ecosystem: Environmental > Terrestrial > Soil > Wetlands > Peat | place... | reverse complement strand
CCGGAAATGACCGTCACGTTGCCCGAGTTCGCGTTGGGAACGTAGATCTCGCCGGTGACCGGGTCATAGGCCCCAGTCTCGGGACCGGCACCGGCATTGTCGGTCCAGACCAAGTAATCGTTGGCAGCGCTGATCACGCTCACGTCGTCCGACCCGAAGTTGGGGACGAACACCTGCTGGGTTGCCGGGTCGTAGACCGGGGTCCCGGGGTCGAGCCCTACGGTGAGGTTCGCCACCACCTCGTCGGTCGCCCCGGAGATGACCGTCAGGGAAGCCGACCCCGCATCCGGCACGAAGATCTGGCCGTCCGCGTAGATCGGGGTCCCGGGAGAGGCTCCCACCGATATCGGCAGGCCCCCCGGGTAGGCGAACGCACCGGCGGGGATCTGCGCAAAGTCGCTCGTCCCCGGGGGTTCCCAAGAGAGATTGACCGAGGAGGCGCCGATGCCGTTCTCATAGTGGTAGACCCGAAGCTGGTGAGCCCCGGCCGAGAGCCCGACGAAGCTCGTCCCGGAGCCGGCCCCCTTGCAGTACCCTCCGGGGGTGCTCACCAGCAGATGGCCGTCGAGGAACGCCGTCGAGCCGTCATCGGAGGCGAGCGCGAACCCGTAGACCCCGGACCTCGGGACGTAGAGCGTAGCGGAGAACGCCGCCGTGAACCAGGCCGGGCCGAACGGGAACCAGTTCACCCCCGGACTCGCCACACCGAGCCAGAACATCGTGTCCTGCGGAGGGGCGGTCTCGGGCGGGACAGTCGAGCCGTTGGAGCACGCGCCGCTGCCGAACCAAGTGCCCTTCCACAGCTGGACCTCGACGCTCGCCGCGGTGTCGTTGACGATCGTGACATTGTCCCCCGAGGAGTCGGCGACGAAGAACTGCTCGGTCGAGTTATCGTAGGTCAGATAGCCCGGAATCACCCCGAGAGCGATCGACCCGATCACCGTTCCGCTCGACGCCTGGATCACGGTGATGTTTTCGTCGGCTTGGTTCGTCACGTATAGGTTCCCGAACTCATCCTCGTAAGCGATGCCGAACGGGGAGACGCCGACCGGGATCGTTCCCACCACGGTGTTGCCCTCGGTCTCGATGACCGTCACGTTGCCCGCCGCCCCGTCCGTCACGAACGCTTCGCCCACGGGGGCGACGAAGGCGATGCCGATCGGGAGGTAACCGACCGCGACCGTCGCGACGATCGTGTCGGTCTCGGCGGAGATCACGCTGACGTTGCTCGATTCGGCGTTGACGACGTAGACGCAATCCTGGACCGGGTCGAACGTGAGCGCATACGGGTCATCGCCGACGTGGACCGTCGCCACGACCCGGTCGGAGGCATCCGAGATCACGCTCACGTTGTCCGAGAACTCGTTGGCGACGAACACCTCGCCCTCCGAGGGGTCGTAGGCTACCCCGACGGGTATCGAGCCGACGGGGATGGTCGCCACGACCGCATCCGTGGCGTCCGAGATCACGCTCACGTTGTCGTAGTCGAAATCCGCCACGAACATCTCACCCGTGTGGCTATCGTAGGCGATACCCGCGGGGCCGTAGCCGACCGAGATGATCTTCACCACCGTGTCGGTGGAGTCCGAGATCACGCTCACGTTGTCCGAGCCGAAGTCGGTGACGAACACCTCCCCGCGCACCGGGTCGTAGGCGGCGGCAAACGGTCCGGGTCCAACGTACACCTGCCCACCCGGAGGGTACGAAAGCTGCGGCTCGGCCTGGCCCGAAGGGTCGCGTCCCAGCGGCATCCCCGGGGGCAGGGGAGGGACGAGCGTGGGACGGAGCGCCGGAGCGGAATGCTCGTCGAGCCGGGCGGGGGCCGAGACGGCGGGCGAAGAGCGGACCCAGGAGAGTCCCGGGGCGACCATGAGCAGGGCGAGGCCGACCGCGACGCCGCAGACGACCGTGGCCGACCGACCCGCGCACTTCGCTTCCATCCGCTGGCCCCCGGGGGCGACCCTATACCCACCGAGGGTCAGTAGAAGAACCTTACGAAACCGTTCGTCCGTCGACCGGCCCATACTGACCAGGGGAGCGTCCGACCGGGAGAGCGGGGATTGAGGAGAGGCCGCTGCGAGCGAACCGTCCCCGACCCCTCAGCTTGCGCCAGCAGGATCCCCGGGCGGTCTGCTCTACGCCCGGCGGTACGCCACGACGAATCGGCGACGGAAGGGGAAGACGATCCGACCGTCAGGCCGCTCGGGGTAGGCCGCGGCGATCGCGTGAGTGTACTCCTGGAGGAACACTGCGCGCTCCTCGTCGGACGGGAGCTCTTGGAGCCACGGGCGGATCGCCGTTCCTCGGACCCACTCTACCACGGCGGCAGGGCCGGGGAGGACGTGACCGTACACGGTGTCCCAGAGATCGACCCTTCGGGCGAGAGGCGAGAAGAGGTCATAGTACTCCTCGGCCGAGAGCACGGGGAAGGTGGTCGCTACCCCCTCGGAATGACCGTTCCAGCGCGGCTGCTGGACGACGTCGGTGAACGTCCGGAGCCAAGCCGGGGCCGGGGTCTCCCTGGCGGGGACCTGGAACGCGATGGCGCCACCCGGCGCGACCCACTGCCACAGCCGCTGAAGCTCGGTGGGGTGGTCCGGCACCCACTGGAGGACCGCGTTGGAGAAGACGAGGTCGAGGGGATGGTCAGGGTTCCAGCGGCGCAGGTCGTCTTCGACCCAGCGGACGGACGGGTGGGACCTGCGAGCAACCTCGAGCATCTCGGGCGAGCTGTCGACCCCGACGACGTCGGCCCACGGCCACCGCTGAAGGAGGACCGCCGTGCTGGTCCCGGGACCGCAGCCGAGGTCGACGATCCGTCGGGGCGCCTCCAGCTCGATCCGTTGGACGAGGTCACGGCAGGGAAGCGTCCGTTCGGCCTCGAACCTCAGGTACTGCCGAGAGTCCCAGGCCGGTCCGGTGGGCATCGCTCGTCGGTCCCTCCCGCGTTCTTGCCTTGAGCCCGGTCCGGGGGCGAGCTAGTGTCGGACCGGCGAGGGAAGGGCGTGGGGGGCGTACTGCGGGATCCGCAGGAGATGAATCGGCGCGACGAGGAGCCAGAGGAGGAGCGGGGCGACGATCAGGCGCTCCATCCCCCCCTCACCGAGTCCTGCGTAGACGCCGGCGACGTACAGACCGGTGGCGGCCAACCCGACGAGGCCCGAGAGCAGAGTGTAGGCGCGGTAGCCGTCCCACCGCGTGTCCCGGAACATGGCGAAGCCGAGCACCACCAGCGCGAGGTTCCCGACGACGAACGCGATCAAGGCCGAGACGATATGCACGAAAGGGTGGACGTTCTCGGGGGCCAGGCCCACCCCGATCGAGCCGGCTCCGCCGACCGCCATCATCGCGAGACCGAGGAGGGCGCTCCTCCGTGACGGGAACCCGGTCCGGGCCAGCACCGCGCCCAGGATGACGAAGAGCCCGACGAGCCCCACCGAGACGTCGAAGACGTCGTGCCAGGGTGAGCAGACGTCAGGGGAGGTCGCGTGCGGCCAGGGGCCGCACTGGGTGTTGCCGAGGTCGCTGATGTGGTTGTTGAGGAGGCTGTAGCCCGGGTGGCCGGTCCAGGCGAGCTGGACCACGGCCATCGCGACGACGAACTGGAGCGAGCCGACGAGCCAGAGCGCCGCCCCGTGGTGGACGGCGCGATGGACGAGCGGCCCGAGCCGCGGTGGGGGCGTCGCCATCAGGGCGAAGACTCAGTCCTCGCGAGCGTTGCGCTCGTAGGAGGCGTCGCTCGCGCGCTTGAGCCTCGCCCCGTCACGGTCGCAGACGGGCCGGGCGCTCGGGGGAACGTCGATGACGTACCCGCCCCCGCACTTAGGACACTCGTAGTACGGCATGGTCGACGGGGACGCCGAACGGGAACGGCATATAAAGGCCCATCATGCGACCGGAGGCCGTGAGCGGTCGGGAGGCGGACGGCGCGCCGGTCCGGTCGAGGCGACGCGCCGCACGGAGAGGACCGGTGGTCGACGAGGAACCGGCCCCCGGGGCCCATGACCGGTTCCTTCACCTTGACCGGGAGCGGGCGCAGCGGGAGTGGCGCCGGTACGAAGGGACCCCCCAGCGCGAGCTCTTTCGCGAGCTCCGCGAGCGGTTCCTCCGCCGGCACGCCCAGCCCGGGCGATGGGCGATCGATGTCGGCTCTGGGCCGGGTCGGTTCCTTCCTTGGCTCGGCGGCCCTGCGACCGGCCGCGTCGCGCTCGACCTGTCGTGGGAGATGCTCGCGGTCGGCCGGGAGCTCTCCCAGGAGGCGCCGCGATCCCCCGGGGGTTGGGTCTCGCGCGTGCGAGGGAACGCCGTCCGCCCGCCGCTGCGGGAGAGGGCGTTCGCCGAGGTCGCGCTCGTGGGGAACACCCTGGGCTTTGAAGCGGAGAGCGGGGAGATCCTCCTTCAGGCTGTCGAGGCGCTCGTTGCCCCGGGAGGCGTGCTCGTGCTCGAGATCGCGCCCGGGCCGGGGGAGCGCTCCCGCTACCTCGGGAGGCTCCCGGCGAGCGCCGTCCGGCGCCTCCTGGCGGCCCCCCCGGCGGCCGTCCTTCCTCGTCTGCTCCGGGAAGGGTTCCTGCGCGAGCCCGAGCGGCATCGGCCGAGGTCGTTCCGACGGTGGTCCCCGGCGGAGCTCCGAGAGCGCTGGCACGTCCGCGGCTGGTCGGTCGGCGAGGTGATGGCCGTGGCCCCTGCGCTCGGACCGGACCAGGCCCGGCTCCGAGAGGTCGCCCGGGACCGTCGCGCGTGGGAGAGGCTCCTCGAGCTCGAGGAGCAGCTTGGCCGTGCGCCGTCGCGGTGGCCGGCGGCGGCCGCCGTCCTGGTCGCGGCGAGCGCCCCGGCCGTGAAACCAAACGACTTTGAGCGGGGGGAGACCTCGATACCCGGGTAAGATGCCGAAGAAACCACCGGCGGCGGCCCCGGGAAAGTCCCCGTGGGCCCCACCGGCGGTCCCTCCCGAGGACCTAGAGGGGGCGAAGCGCGAAGCGCTCCTCCAGCTCAAGATCGGCCGCTCCGCCCACCTGGCGGCGATCCTCGGCTCGGTCGCGCTGGCGATCGACGCCGTGCTGCTGCTGTTCGAGCCGACGACCCTGCCGGTCCTCCACGGCTCGGACGTCGGGGCTGCCGCGGTCGCTCACACGTACTTCCTGATCCTGCCGATCGGCGCCGGGGTCGGCGTCGCAGCGGTCGTCCTCGCCTCGAAATGGGAGGCGTTCCAGTTCTGGCCGTGGGAGCCGCACTTCGCCGTCAGCGTCGGCGCCTTCGGGCTCAGCCTCGTCACGATCGTCCTGTTCGGCCTCCGCGTGGCGGGCGCCGGGGCGACCGGCCACGTCGACCTTTATCCGGGGTTCGTCCCGCTCTCTCTGGTCGTCGTCAGCGCGGCCCTCTTCGGCGCGACCCTCACCTGGAGCCCTTGGGCGGCCCGGCAGTGGACGAGCGCGGTCGCCGCGCTCGCGCCGGTCGCGACGACCGGTGTCCTGCTCGTCCACCCCGCCGGCTCGGTGGGATCTTCTGAGGTCCTCGCGGTGGCGCTCCTCGTCTCGGCGATCCTTTACCAGACGAGCGGCTCGTTCCTCCACCTCGTCTCTTCCGGGACGGCGGCGCACGAGCAGACGGTGATCACCACCGGCCAGAGCCGGCTCGTCAAGCTCGCCACCGACCTCCAGCAGCGCGACGAGGCGATTCGCTTCCGCGAGGCCGCGCTCGTGAAGCGCGAGGCGGAGGCCGAGACCGCCGAGGCGGCGGTACGGCGGGGGCGCGACGCCCAGGCGGAGCGACAGGCGGAGCTCGACCGCCTGGAGACCGACCAGCGCTCGCGCACGGAGGCCCTCGCGGTACGGGAACGCGAGGTCGCGGGGCGGGAGGCATCCTTCGACGTCCGGGCACGTTCCGTCGAGGAGCGGGCCAAGGAGGTTGCCCTCCGCTCCGAGCGGCTCTCGCGCCAGGCGCCCGAGCTCGCCGGCCGGGAGCAGCGCCTCTCCCGGGCCGAGGGGGAGCTCACGCGTCGCGAGGTGGAGCTGAAGCAGCGCACCCAAGAGCTCGACCGCCGCGAGGCGACGACCGCCGACGGCGAGGGCCGGGTCGCGAGCCGTCGCAAGGAAATCGAGCGAAAGACCGCGGACCTCCTCCGCCGGGAAGGCGAGGTGACCGCGCGGGAGCATGCGCTCGGCTCGGCCGCGCCGCCCCTGAGCGGCGGTCGCGCCGTCACGATCACCGACCTCTCCACGCGCGAGGCCCAGCTCCACAACCTCAAGGCGACCCTCGAGGAGCAGAACGCCCAGCTCGGGCGGCGGGCGAAGGAGATCTCCGACCAGGCGAAGACGTCGGCGTCGGCGCTCCACCAGATCGCCGAGCACCGGGCCCATCTCGCCTCGCGCGAGACCGAGGTCTCGCAGCGGGAAGCCGACCTCGACGAGCGCCTCCGGGTCGCCGACGAGCGTCGGCTCGAGTTCGAGACGGCGCTCCGGGACTACCAGCACCGCCTCGAGGAGCTTGGCCAGCAGCACATCAGCGCCGCGCAGAAGGGCGCCGACCTCGACCGCAGCCTGCAGTCGCTCTCCGACCGGGAGCGGGCGCTCGAAGAGCGGTCGACGCGCCTGCGCGACGCCTCCGCAGAGCTCGACCGGCGCGAGGGGGAGGTCGTCCTCCGGGAGCGCGCGGTCGACGCCGACGAGGCGGAGGTCAGCCTGCGCCGCCAGGAGATGGCGCGGGGAGAGGACCTGCCGTTCGCGGGGCTCTTGGCGGTCGCCGCGGCGGACCGGGCCGAGGCGGACGCGAGCTCGCACCGACCGGTCGGTCGCCGGCGGGTCGCCGGTGGGTCGGCCGACGACGCGACGCGCGACACCGGGGCGCTCACCGCCTCCCCGACGCGCAAGTACCCGGACCGGCTCCCGACCGGCACCCCGAGGCTGGACGAGCTTCTCCTCGGCGGTCTCCCCCCGAAGAGCCACGTCGCCCTGGTCGGGGACGCGTTCTCCGGCAAGGAGGTCGCCCTCTACGCGTTCATCTCCGAAGGCCTGAAACGCTCCGAGCCCGCGGTCCTGGTGACCGCCTCGCGCTCGGCCGCCGAGCTGTCGGAGAACCTCGGGATCGTGCTTCCGCAGTTCCGGGGCTACGAGCAGATGGGGAACGTGACGTGGGTCGACGCCTCCGGTTCGGGCGCCCCCGGCGGCCCGCACCGCTTGGTGGCGAAGAGCTCCGACGACCGGGCCGGCATCCTCACCGCGCTCGTGCAGGCCGCGAAGGCGGTAGAGGAGTCGACCAAGGGCGGTGCGTTCCGGGTCGGGTTCCTCGGACTCTCGGCCGTGATCGCGCACGCCGACGAGCGCGCGAGCTTCTCGTTCCTGCAGAACGTCGTCGGGATCCTCAAGCCGCGCCACGCGCTCGCGATGTACGCCCTCGAGGCCGGGGCGCTGACCGAGGCGCAGGTCGAGTCGCTCCTCGGGCGGATGGACGGGGCGATCGTCTTCCGGCAGGACCGCGACCGGACCTACCTCTCCGTCAAGGGGTTCGGGGACGTCGCGACGCGCGACTGGGTCGAGGTCCGGGCGACGAGCCGGGCCCTCGTGATCGGCTCCTTCGCGCTCGAGAGGATCCGCTAGACCGGGGCGAGCCCGGCGTACTCCGTCCGGTCGACGACGTGCGCCGGCCGCTCCCCGGCGAAGAACCGGGCCAGGTTGTCGAGCGCCTTCTCGAGGGCGTACGCTTCGACCTTCGGGGAGAAGGCGGCGAGATGCGGAGAGCCGACGAAGTTCGGAAGGGTGGAGAACGGGAACCGGTGGCCCAGCGTCCCGCGCCCGAAGTCCTCCTCCCACCAGACGTCCAGCGCGGCCCGGAACTCGGGGTGCGCCAGGAGGTGACGGTAGAGCGCCTCCTCGTCGACCGTTCCCGCCCGGCCGACGTTCACGAACGTCGCGTCGGGGGCCATCGCCTCGAACTCGGACCGTCCGAGGCTGAGGCGGGTGCGGGTCGTGAGCGGCCGCGCATCGAAGACGAACCGGCCGGCTCCGACCGCCTCGCGCAGCCGCTCTTGCGGGTACATCCTCTCGCAGCCGGGGATCGGTCTACCGGTCCGGTTGAGGCCGACCGTCGTCATCCCGAACGAGCGGAGGCGGTCGGCGAGGGCCTGGCCGATCGCCCCGTAGCCCAGGATCACGGCGGTCTCCCCGTACAGGGACCGGAGCGGCGGGGGAGGGCGGAGCTTACCGGCGGCGACCCGCGCGTTCCCCTCGACGACGCATCGGGCGGAGGCGAGCGCCAGGGTGACCGCGTGCTCCGCGACGAACGGCGAGTAACCCCCGACGTTACCGGCGACCTCGACCCGCTCCGGGATGCTGGCGAACGGAACGTCGTCGACCCCAGCGTACAGCCGCTGGACGAACCGTAGGCGAGGGTAGGCCGACGGCTCCCAGCCGAATCCTTCGCGGGCGATCGACCCCAGGAGGGCCGCCTCCACGTCCCCCACGGCGTCCGGCCGCATCTCCGAGAGCAGCGCCGCCGGGACCGACGGGAGCCGGGCCCGGACGGCCTCCTTCAGGCCGGGTCGGTCCCTCAGCACGAGGAGCAGGTGGGGCGAGGTCCGGCGGGCCATCGCGGAGCCGAGAGCGGCTCGGTTCATGGGCTGAGCGGACCGCCACGGTCACCGTTTTGGGTGGTGGAGGGGTGGATGGGCGAGCAGGCGTTGCCGTTCCGGATCCATCACGTGCAGGTCGCCATCCCGCCGGGCCGCGACGAGGCCGCCCGGAAGTTCTACGTCGGGGTCCTCGGGATGGAGGAGATCCCCAAGCCCCCGTCCCTCGCCGCGCGGGGAGGTCTCTGGTGCCGTCTCCAGGGTGCGGAGCTCCACCTCGGGGTCGAGGCGGAGTTCCGCCCGGCCCGGAAGGCGCATCCGGCGTTCTCGGTCGACGGGTTGGACGCGCTCCGGGAGCGCCTGCGCGCCCACGGCGTACCCGTGCTCGTCGACGAGCTCGTCCCGGGGCGCCAGCGGTTTTACTGCCAGGACCCGTTCGGCAACCGGCTCGAGTTCGTGGAGGCCGGCGGATGACCGAGCTCCCGTCGGGCCCCCGAGGCCGCCTCCTGTCGCTCGACCTTTGGCACACGCTCGTCTACCTCGAGCCCGACGCGGAGGAGGCGTACATGCGGGCCCAAGTCGACCTCGCGGAAACGGTCCTCGCGGCCGCCCCGGTCTCGGGCGGCGGCGAGCGGTCCAGCCGGGAGGGTCTCAGGACGGCGTTCGAGGCGGTCTACGCCGCTGCGGTCGCCGCGTCCCAGGAGGGGCGGAGCGTCCCCCCGTCGGTCCAGATCCTCCTGGCCGGGGCCCGTACCGGCACGCTACCCGACCCTCAGACCTACGTCGACGGGCTGCGGGCGTTGGTCGCGAGGACCGAGTTCCGCCCGGCGCCGGACGCGCTCGAGGTCGTCCGCGCGCTCCACGACGAAGGGTGGGCCACGGCGGTGGTCTCGAACACCGTCGGGGAGCCCGGGGAGGCGCTGCGGCCGGTCGTGCATCGGATGGGGCTGGACGGGGTCGTCGACGCCTGGGTGTTCAGCGACGAGGGGGAGTGGACAAAGCCGTCGCCCCAGATCTTCCGGGAGGCGCTCGACCGCCTCGGGGTCGGCCCGGCACAGACCGTGCATGTCGGGGACGGGTGGGTCGACATCGAAGGGGCCCGGCGGGCCGGGCTCCGGGCCGGGGTCCTCTACACCGGCCTCCAGCGGTACGGCCGTCGGTACCGGGAGCTGTTCCTGCCGGAGGGATGGTCCGAGCCGGAGGCCGACTATCGGTTCCGGAGCTGGCCGGAGCTCCCGGCCGTCCTCGCGCGGATCCGGTAGGCGCGCTCACTCCTCGCCCATGTGGCGAGGCTTGGGGACGACCTTCGGCTGGTCGGCGTCCGTCGGCATCCCGGTCTTCCCTTCGACGAGGTCGCAGTCCCTCCAGTTGACCCCGACCGTCACCTTCGGGAAGGCGACCTTGAGCGTGTAGTTGGCGAGCGTGCCGACGACCAGCCCCTGCGCCCCCGAGACCAGGTTCGGGTTCATCGTCGAAAGGTCCCGGGTCAGGATGATGCGGCTCTCCCCGATCACGACCCGACGAAGCTCCTCGCGGTCCTGCATCGACGCCCGGCGGGCCCATCGGTCGTGCGTCTTAAAGGGGGGCCCCCGGGGCCGCTCCGACCCCCTCAGGGACCCCCTCGGGCCCTCTCGGAGGCTCGAGGGCAACTCGAAATGGGGGTTTATCTACCAGAACGGGGACGTTCGAGACGATATGCCGGCGACGGAATCGGCGATGGGGACCCCAGGAATGGGACCGGACAGCTCGTCCGGAGGACCGGGCGGTAAGATGATGAGCGGATGGGCCAGCCCTTCGATCCTTGGGTTGCTCGTCTTCGGCCTGATGACGATGCTCCTTGGGCTGTTCAGCCTGCCGAAGCCGTACGGGACGGGCTTCGGGCTGGACCTTGGGGGGCTGACCATCGCAGCGTATGCCGTGGCCGGGTTGCTGCTGATCATCGGCGTGGTCACCCTAGCGCAGAACCACCTCTACTGGGGCACCGCGTTCGTCGGCTACGCGGCGTTCTGGGGAAGCTGGGGCTACACGTTCCACCACTTCCTCGCGCCCGGGAACCTCGCGAGCGGCTACGGGGTCGCCGGGATCATGTTCATCTGGCTCCTGTTCACCCTGACCTACCTGATCAGCTCGATCCGGCACGGCTGGGGTACGGTCTTCGCGTTCCTGCTCCTGTTCGTCGGGTTCATCCTGCTGACCCTGTTCTACTGGCAGATCGGGGCCCACTCGACGATCGCGACCTCCGAGCACTGGGTGATCGGCGGGGAGCTGATCCTGACCGGGCTCGTCTGGTGGTACGGCGGGACCGCCGGTCTGACGAACCACACCTTCGGGAAGAAGGTCCTGCCCACGTAGGGGCCCCGACGGGGCACCCGAGGCCAACCCCTTCCTTCTTCCTCCCCTATCCGGGCCGCTGGGAGCCACCGAGCTCGAGCTCTACCGTGCGTGGGTTTATCATACCCTGCCGGGATGGGTCGGCACGTCCGCCGAGGTACGCCTGGATGGGATGCTGAGGGAGTTCGCGCCGACGAGCCGTCTGCGCTCCGACGCCCCCACGGTCGGCGCGCTGCTCGACGACCTCGAGGGCCGCTTCCCCCGGCTCCGCTCGAAGCTCCGGGACGAGACCGGCGCCCTCCGTCGCTACGTCAACGTCTTCGTGGACGGCGAGAACGTCACGACCCGATCCCCGCTCTCGACCTCGCTGGTCGGCGAGCACACGGTCGACATCCTTCACTCCATCGCGGGAGGCTGAACGGAGGGGCCTCCCTCCCTCACGGGTCTTGAGCATGGCGGAGAGCAGGGTGCGTGTCCTGGTCGGCACGCGGAAGGGGACGTACGTCGTCGAGAGCGACCGGGCCCGGAAGCGCTGGAAGGTCAATCCGGTGAGCAACGGGGGCCGGGAGGTCTACCACGTCGCCGCCGACCCTCGGCATCCCGGGACCCTCTACGCCGCGGTGAACAGCGGGTTCTGGGGCCCGATCCTCTACCGCTCGTCGAACTGGGGGAAGCGCTGGGAGGAGGTGGCGACGCCCCTCACCCCGGTCGCCAAGGCGCGCCCGAACCCGTTCGAGTCGACGGACCCGAGCCCCCCGCCCCGGCCGGTCCAGAACCTCTGGCATATCGAGCCCGGCCACCCCTCGGAGCCGGAGACCGTGTTCATCGGCGTCGACCCGTTCATGCTGTTCCGCAGCGACGACCAGGCGAAGAGCTGGGCGCCGGTGCCGGGGATCAACGAGCACCCGACCAAGAAGGACTGGAACCCGGGCGCCGGCGGGCCGTGCCTGCACACCGTGATCGTCGACCCCCGCGACCGACGCCGGATGTACGTCGGGATCTCCTCGGCCGGGACGTTCCGGACCGACGACGAGGGGGCCCACTGGAGGCCGACCAACGCCAAGGTCGAGGCGGCGTTCCTGCCGAACCCGTACCCTGAGGTCGGCCAGTGTGTCCACCACGTGGCGCTCGACCCGGTCGACCCCGACGTCAGCTACCGCCAGGACCACGGCGGGATCTACGTCAACCGCAACTCGATGGACGGCGACTGGGACCGGGTCGGTAAGGTCCGCGGGGGCCCGAAGGACGACTTCGGCTTCGCGGTCGCCTCCGCCGCCGCCCGCCCCGGGAGGGCGTACTTCGTGCCCCTCACCGGGGAGCCGCGGACGACCCCGGCCGGGGGCCTCCAGGTCTGGGAGTGGAACGACAAGAGCCGCAAGTGGCGGACCCTGATGCCCCCCCGAAGGTTCCCGGGAGACTTCGGCGTCCACCGGGAAGGGATGGGGTGCGACCGGCTCGACCCGGCCGGGATCTACGTCGGGACGACGACCGGCCAGCTCATCCTGAGCCCGGACGCCGGCAAGAGCTGGCAGCAGGTCCCGTTCCAGTTCCCCGGTATCCACTCCGTCTCGGTCGCGTAGGTCCGGTGTCCGGGGGCCGGCGCTACGCCGGCCTCGCCGACGGCGGGACCGACCGGAGGCCGACCGCGAGCGCCGCCCGGACGACGATGACGGCGGCCGCGAAGATCGGGACCAGGACGAGGTCCGCGCCGGGCCAGTGGACCCCGAGCGCCTCCCCGGCCCAGAACACGGAGAACGAGAAGACGACCCCGGTCGCGCCGAGCTTGAGCCACCGGGTCTTGACCCGGCGGATCCGCTCGTGGACCAGCGCCGCCGCGGCGACGAGGCAGGCGCCCCCAGCGAACGCCCCGACGACCGCCGAGCCCGCCTGACCGGCCGCCGCGAGCGCGAGCAGGACGACCACGACCTCGGTCGCCTCGACCGCCCCTACCGTGAACCCCCCGACGAACTGGGGGATGACCCGGGGGGGACCCGGTGCCACCGGCGCCCCGCGGCTCGCCCGCTCCTTCCGGTAGGTCCGCAGCGTGCTCCGGAAGAGGAACACCCCGAACGCCGCGAGGACGACCGCCGACGCCCAGAGCAGCCATTCGTGCGGCACGGCGAGGAACGCCGCCCCGACGCCGGCCGCGGCGACGGCGACGACCGCGACCCCGGCGGTCGCCCCAAGTGCGCCGTGCCGGACCGCTCCGTGGTCGGCGCTGAGCGCGAAGACGAGCGCGACGACCTCGGTCATCTCGAGAACGGTGACGACGAACGCGACGATGAGCGCCCCGACGTCGAAGCCGATCACGGGTCCGGGGAAGCGAAAGACCGGCCTGGGCCGGCCCGAGCTCGCCTTCCGCTCACGGGGCGAGCCGTACCCTCAGGGGGGAAAATCTCCTTCGGAGGCGCCCGACCGCGTCGCGGACGTCCGCCGGCGAGGGGGGTCCCCAGAGGTCGACGGTGATCGAATGCTCCCGCTCCCGGTGGCGGTGGAGGACGACGGCGTCCGCCCGTCGGCCGTCGTCCGACGAGAGCCGCACCGAGAACGCGCGGGACTCGGCGAGGAACCTCCACGCCGGGCTGCGGAGGGCGCGGAGGAGGTGCTCGACCGGCTCGACCCGGCCGGCGTGGGTCGGCTCCGGGAGCGGGAGCCACCCCCCGGGGTCGACCTCCCAGTGGTCGACGCGGCGCAGGCCGAGACCGGCGAGCTCGTCCAGGAGCTCGGCCGCCCGGACGAGGACGCTACCGGCCTCCTCGACCTCCTGCTCCCGGAGGAGCGCTTCGATCTGGCGGAGGACCGGGAGCAGGGACGGCCGGAGGAGCTCGTGCGGCAGGTCGAGCTCGACCCGGACCCGGCCCTCGTCCTTGGACGGAGCGCCGTGGACGGTCCGCGCCTGCGGCTCGCTGGGCGGGGGCCTCTTGGCACGGCGCTTCGGGGTCCGGGACTCGTCCGCCACGGCTCCTCGAGGGGCCTCAGCCCGAGGCGGCCCGCGGCGACGGGGGGTCCTGCCCGCCCGACTCGAGGGCGGCGGTGCTCATCAACTGGGCGGCGACACCGACCACGCTCACGGCCTCGTTCGCCCCGGCCTTGCGGAGCTTCGGGAGGCTGCTGTCGGAGGAGGCGATCGCGATGATGCGGAGCCCCGGCGCGAGCGCCCTCGCGGTGATCACCGTCAGGAGGTTCTCCGCGTCGCTCGACTGGGCGACGACGAGCGCCCGGGCCCGGTCGACCCCGACGGCCTTCAGGTCGTCCTCGACCGACGGGTCCCCGAGCGCGGTCCGGAACCCTTCCGTGCGAAGGAGCTCGAGGCTCTGGGAGTCGGAGGAGAGGATCACCGTGCGGGCCCCCGCGGCCCGCAGCGCCCGGGCGGTCGCGGTCGCCTCGGCCGACGCTCCGCAGACGATGACGTGCTGTTCGAGCTCCTGCATCTGGGCCCGCTCCAGGCGAGCGGTGAGCCCGCTCAGCCGCCGCTCCAGGAACGGAACGAAGAGGACCACGACGGCGGATAAGAACGTTCCCACGCCGAGGAGGATGAGCGCGACGACGAACAGACGGGTCGCGTTGGACGTCGGGCTGATCGTCGAGCCGTTGGTCGAGATCGTCGTGACGGTGAAATAGAGCGCGTCGGCCCACCCTTTGATCCTCGGCGAGAACGCGCTGCCGAGCCATCGGGCGCCGACCGTGCCGAACAGGAGCGAGAGCAGGCCGGCGACGATGACGGCGAGCTCCGTCGCCCCCGAGCCGCCCGGCACCCCACGGTAGAACCCCGTGCGGAACCGGTAGAGCGCGCCGACGTACCCGCACGAGAGCGCCGCGGCGGCGATCGAGTAGACGTTCGGACTGCCGGCGGCCGCCAGGATCGTGAGCGCGGGCGCGAGGACGGAGAACAGCCAGGCGAACGCCGCGCGGTCGCGGACCCGCGGGGCGAGGACGATGAGCAGGATTCCCGCGACCACCGAGAACGGCGGGTCGTAGCCGGTGAACGCGTCGAGGTAGACGGTCGGCGCCGGCCAGACCCCGGCCACCACCCCGAGGGCGATGAGCGAGACCCCGGTCCCGGCCGCCCCGACGCTCAGCTGGCGGATCCGGCGCGCGAACGGCCCCGGGGGGAGCAGCGCGAGGCGGCGGGAGCGGGGGCGGCTCGAGGGCTCGGTCTCGGCCATCGGTCCGGCAAGCCCCGAGCTAGTAAACCTCGCCCGGAGCGTTCGTTCGCCGAGGGTCGCCCGGGCCGAGGTGCGCTCCGCCCATGCGCGGTCCAGGCTCAGGGCCGACGCGTGTACGACGGGGCCTGCTCGGCGTCGCTCGGACCCTCTTCCCAAGGCGCCGGCGCCGAGGCGGGGGCCGGCCCGGCGGCGCCGCCCGCGGGCACCGCGGCGACCGGGGCGGGCGCAGGGGGCGGCCGGGGCTGCCGGCCCTTGCGCCGCTCCAGCGCGTACAGGGCGAAGCCGGCGGCGGCGAGGGCGCCGAGGACGGCGGCGGCGATCAGCATCCACGGGACCGAGCTCGTGGACGCCGACGAGGTCGTCGGGAGGAACGCGACCCCCTCCGTGTACGGCCCGGGGGAGGTCCCGGTGCCGCTCGCGGGCGTGCCGGTGTAGTTCGGGGCGACGACGCGCCAGGTGAACGCACCGGGTCCGATCTCGAGCACCGTGAAGACGACGGTCCCGTCACTGACGGAGGTCTCGGTGGAGGTCGTCGGACCCTGGGTGACCGTCACGGTCCACGGGG
>Ga0187772_10000647_pt1 | contig 15636 bp, 14 predicted proteins | sample 0116_SJ02_MP15_2_FD_133137 | JGI IMG/M metagenome (GOLD analysis project Ga0187772, IMG submission 133137) | Tropical peat soil microbial communities from peatlands in Department of Meta, Colombia - 0116_SJ02_MP15_20_MG | ecosystem: Environmental > Terrestrial > Soil > Wetlands > Peat | place... | reverse complement strand
CCAAAATCAAGTTGCTTCAGGCGTTTGAGGATTCCCGGTCGTTCTCGCATATCGAACTGACGTCGGAGGGAGCGCCGAGGCAAGGCGGAGGCCCTGGCGGCGATGTCTTCCAGGTTGAATTTTCCGCGATTTATACGGGTATTTGAAGATGGGCGACTTTAAGACCAAGAAACAGATCATCGTCGCTGCACTCGCCGTGCTCTTGCTCGCAGATGGCGCGTTGGTCTATTTCAATTCGAAGTTGTCCACTCCGCAGAGCAACCGCCAGCAGGTTCTCGCGGCGCAGACTCGCCAGCTCGCCTTGGTGAAGGCGGATATCGAGCGCGCCTCGAAGATTCGGGAAACGATTCCGGATATCCTGAAAAAGTTCGACCAGTTTGAAGCGACGCTCCTGCCCGCCGGCAAAGGCTATTCCGTCATTACCCAGGAACTGGATGATTACGCGCGTGATTCCCATTTGCTGGTCGGGGACGTCCAATACCATCCGAAGGAAGTGACCGGGCGCAGCCTCACGGAGCTGTCGATGGAAGCCTCGGTGACCGGCGACTACAATGGCATCGTGAGTTTCCTGAATCGGCTCCAGCGTTCGAAGAATGTGTACATCGTCGATTCGCTGGCGGTCGATACCGTGGAGTCCGAACACGGACCGGCAGGGACTTTGCGTGTTTCCCTGCACATGCGGACCTATTTCCGGAAAGCGTGATGGCACAGACGAAACAACAGACGGAGAAGATTGTGCTCGCGGTTCTTCTAGGGGTCGCAGTTCTGACCTGGTATTTCTACTTTGGAAAAAGCAGCGTGGTGACGGGAGGCGTCGCCAGCGCGGACACCTACAGCCCGATTGACGCCCAGGACTACAGCATCATCTTCAAGGAAATGGGCGAGTCGCAGTCTACGGTATATAAACCCTCCGGCCGCAATATCTTCGTGCCCGGCGCGGTTCCGGTCCCGCAGCAAGCCGCAGCTCCCGCCGAAGCGAAAGAAGTGAAGCCGGCTCACCCGTTTGTTGGACCGCAGAAGCCGCCCGAGCCGCCGCCTCCGGTGTTGAGCATGAAGTTTTTTGGCTATGGCACGTTGCCGACAGGCGGCCCACGTCGCGCGTTTCTGCAGGATGGCGAGGATATTCGCATCGTGCAGGAGGGTGACACGGTGCAGAACCATATCCGGATAACGCACATCGGCAATGATCGCATCGAATACGAAGACACGGTGACGGGCAAAAAGAATTCCACGAATCTGGAGATGCCGCCGCAAGCATGAGACGAACTTCCTGCAAGCGAAGCGGACGCGGGTCCGAATCGGGCTACGCGCTGATTCTTGTCGTATTCTTCCTGGCGCTGCTGGTCCTGGCCTTGAGCGAGGCGGCGCCTACCGTCCTGAGCAACATTCAGCGGGAAAAAGAGAAGGAAATGGTCTGGCGCGGAAAGCAGTATACGCGCGGCATCCGCATGTACTACCTGAAGAACAACCGGTTTCCCACTTCGCTGGACGATCTGACGCAGAACAAAACGGGAATTCGCTTTATGCGCCAGGCGTACAAGGATCCAATGAACCAGACCGATGGCTCCTGGCGATTGATCTATGTCGGACCGAACGGGCAGCTTATCGGCAGCTTGAATACGCAGCAGTCCCTTAGCGGCTTGGCGCAGCTTGGCACTCCGGCTGTCACGATAAGTCAGTCAGGCGGGTCGTCCATGCTCTCGGGGGGCAGCAATTTCGCATCTGGAAACAGCGGCATGAGCTCCTCGATCACTTCCTTTGGGTCGAACCAAACCGCGGGGGGTGGACAGTCCAGTGCCTTCGGTTCGACCTTTGGCAGTGGAACCACAGGAAGCACAGGTACAAGCGCGACCGCTTCGACGGGTACGGGTGACGCCTCCACAGATCCGGGTCAGCCCCATTCGCTTGCCGGTCCGATGGACGCCAGCAACACTATCGGCGGAAACATCATCGGCGTCGGCAGCAAAATCGACAAGAAGTCCTTCCTCGTTTATCAGAAGGCTAAGAACTACAAGCTCTTCGAGTTTATTTGGGATCCCTCGAAGGATATCTCGGTCGGTGGCGCATCGGCGGGCATCGGGACACCGGTGCAGAATATGAACGGCACTAATCCGGCGGGCGCGGCCAATCCCAGTTCTCCGTTTTCTACCGGGATGAATCCCGGCATGAACCCAGGCCAGAGCCAGAGTCCGGCACAAAGTCCGAATCCCTCGCCTAACCAGAGCCCGGGCACCATGCCGGAGACCCCACTACAGGCTCCGCCGAATCAGTAGTCAGTTCTCAGTCATCCGTTTTCCGTTGCGGAATCGAGAACTGACCGGGACTGCCTCACCCTGCCTGCTTGGCCGCGCTCGCCGATTCTGCCTTGATCTTCGCGTAGCTCTTCGCGATGCGTTGCACGTACTTCATCGTCTCCAGGTACGGAGGAACGCGGCGGCCATACTGATCCACGCGCTCCGGTCCGGCGTTGTACGCCGCGAGCGCCAACGTCAGATCGTGATACTTCGCGAGCAACTCCTTCAGGTACCGCGTACCCGCATTGACGTTTTCCTCGGGATCAAAGATGTTCTTCACACCGTATTGGGCAGCGGTCTGCGGCAAAAGCTGCATCAGGCCGCTGGCCTTCTTGGGGGAAACCGCCTTCGGATTGAAGTTCGATTCCACGGCCACCACACAATGGATCAGGTCAGCATCCATGCCATAGCGGTCCGCGGCGGCGCGAATGATCTTTTCGAACGGCGTCTTGTCGCTCAACGGCTCCTCGATTGGGTCAAAAATCTCTTCCGGCTCGATTCCCACGATGTCGCTGAGGGGCACTTCCGCTACGCCGCCTTTGAGATGTAGGATGTAGCGGTCGGGCAGGATCTCGTAGCCGGTCACGTCCAGCCGCGCGCCGCTGCGCAAGACCACATAGTCCGCGCGAGCAGGTTTGGGCGCGCACAGCAGCAGCGCCACCGCCACACTTCCTCCAAACACCAGTTTTCGAATCGACACGCTCACCCCAGGCTTTCGGCAAGAGCAAACCGCTCGATCGCTGCCGCCACGCCGTCCTCGTCGTTGGAGCGCGTGACGTGCCATCCACGCTCTTTCAGCTCGGGGACGCCGTTTTCCATTACCACCGGCACACCAGCGAAGGATAACATCTCCATGTCGTTGTGATTGTCCCCAATGGCCAGGATTTCCGCAGGAGCGATACCGCGAGCGGCTGTCCATTCGGCCAGGGTGGCGCCCTTGGTGACGCCGGGATGAATCACATCGATCATGGAAAAATCGCGATCTTCATAAACGGTCACCGCCAGTGTGAACTCCTCCACAAATTGGACGGCTCGCAAGGCCGATTCGGCTTCTCGCACCAGCGCGACCCCGCCGGTGAACATCACCTGGATGGGATCTTCAGTCAGGCAGTTTTCGAGCGGCACGGCCTCGGCCAGGAATTCGCGGTTCCGCCGGTAGTAGCCGCCGCGAGTGGGGTCGTCCCAATCGATCGATTGCAGAATTACCTGATTGGCTTTGGGACGATCAAACACGACTGCCGTTGCCTGCCGCCACGGCTCGGTGGCTTGAATCACGCGCCTCGCGGTGTCTTTTGGCAACAGGTGCCGCAACAAGGTTTGTCCGTCTTTGGTGCGCACCAGCGCGCCGTTGTTCACGATCATCGTCAGCGGCGCGTCGATTTGCGTGGCCACGGGCATGGCGAAGTCGTAGCGGCGGCCGGTGACCAGCGCGACCTCCACGCCGCGGCAAGTCGCTTCGGCAATAGCTGCGCGATTTGCCGGCGAAACTTCAAAACGGCTGTTCAGGAGGGTTCCATCAATATCGAGGGCGATGAACCGGATGGGCATATCTTTAGTTTACCGGAATCGGATCGGAGGCCGGAGAAAACAGCCACGCTGGCGTATTTCCAGGCCGCCAATTTGGTTGTGCTAAAATCCCGCATTCATGGCTACGCGTCGCCTGTATTACGACGATTCCTTTCTGCGGAATTTCACCGCGCGCATTCTCTCTTGCTCGCCCGTTGCGCCAGTTTCCACCCCCTCCGGCGCGGTGCCCGTTTGGGAAGTTCTGCTCGATCAGACCGCTCTCTATCCCACCTCGGGGGGACAGCCGAACGATCTGGGGATGCTCGGTGAAGCCAGGATTCTGGATGTGCGCGACGAAGGGGAAGAGATCGCACACCTCGTTGATCGCGAACTTCATCCTGGCGATGTCGATGGCTGCGTCGATTGGCCGCGGCGCTTCGACCATATGCAACAGCACACTGGCCAGCATCTGCTTTCCGCTATGTTTCACGAGCGTTTTGGGCTGCCTACGGTCTCGTTCCACCTGGGCAGTGACTTGTGCACCATTGACCTGCGCGGCCCGGAACCGTCGGCGGATGCCTTGCGCGGGGCGCAGCGTGCTGCCAACGCCATCGTTTTCGAGGATCGCCCCGTCAACGTGCGATATGGAACGGCAGACGAGTTTGCAGAGCGCGGCGTGCGCAAAGAAGTGGACCGTGAGGGCATCCTTCGCGCTATCGAGATCGAAGCGGCGGATTTGCAGCCCTGTGGCGGGACGCACGTGAAGAGCACCGGGCAGATCGGCCTGATTCTGGTGCGGCGGTGCACGAAGATTCGCCAGGACTGGCGCGTGGAATTTGTGTGCGGCGGACGCGCGGACAGGATTGCCACGGGAGATTTTCAGTTGTTGCGCACCATTGGAGACCAACTTAGTTGCGCTCCCGAGGAAACTCCCGAGGCTATCGAAAAGGCTTCTGCCGAGCGCGATGCCAGCTTCAAGAGCCTTCGTACGGCACTTCAACAGTTGGCCGAAGGCCGCGCGCAATTGCGGTTTGGCACAGCCACGCCTCTGGCAGGAGGTGCCCGGCTCGTAACCGAAGTTCTCCGGGAGGAAAACCCGGACCTGCTCTTGCCGTTGGCCACGGAGCTTGCCAAGAACGACAAGGTCGTCGCTCTGCTGTGCCATGAACCGACAGGCCAGTTGGTCTTTGCTCAATCCCCTGCCGCGGGGAGGGATCTAAGCTCGCTGCTGAAACAGGTATTTGCCACGATTCCTGGTAAAGGCGGCGGAACGCTCGATTTCGTTCGCGCCAAGCTTAGCGATCCATCGCAGTCCTCTGCTGCTCTGAGTCTCGCGGCCCAACTTCTTGCAGCTTAGCTCTTCTGTTCTAAGGATCACGCTTGTTCTTCCTTCTCCCGTCCTCCGTGCTCTCTGTGTCCTCTGTGGTGAAATCTCTTCTTCTTTTCCTGCGGCAAATTTCGAGGATTGTCGTCACAAACGCACGGGCAGGGACAGGAGTACGATGTACGAAATGCATTCACACAACTCGGGAGGAAAAATGAGAGCTCTACGTTGTTCTGCGCTGGCGCTTGCCGTAGCCTGCATCGCCGCCAGCGTGGCAAGGGGACAGATGGCCCCACAGAAGCCGGATGTGCCCGTCGACAAGTGGACAGCGAAGACCATCATGCTGATTGGGGCGCACGCGGATGACGACGCGCTTTCTCACGGCACGCTGGCGATGCTGCAGGCTCATGGCAATCAGGTCTACGTGGTTACGCTGACGACGGGAAACGTAGGAACGCAGGATCCCAAACTTTCACGCATGCAGTTGGCGGAGATTCGCCGTCAGGAAGAATTGGCCGCGCTGAAAGAGCTGGGCATTCCCGGCGACCATTACATCAACCTGGGCTATGACGACGGCCTGCTGGAATTCGAAGACCGCAAGGCTGTGGTGGAAAATCTGGTGCGCTGGATTCGCAAGCTGCGCCCGGACGTTCTTTTCGCCTGGGATCCCGGGAAAAACTATCAGCGCTGGCACAAGTCCGATCACCGCGCGGCGGCCTATCTGGCAGCGGATGCGGCGCGCGCGGCCATGTGGAGGCTGCTGTTCCAAGGTCAGATTACGCAGGAAGGCCTGAAGGAGTTCATGATTCCCGAATACATGTTCTATGACGACATCGACTATCAGGACGAGAACATTTGGGTGGATATCACTGGATTTGTCGAGCAGCGCGTGAACGCCGGATCGCACTACACCAGTCAATTCGGGCCGGGCTGGAAGAACTACAACCCGAATCCTACCGATGAGGAAAGGAAGGAAATGAGGGCACTGGTTCGCGACACGATCCGCACACGCGACGGAAGACCCGTGGAGGGTTTCCGCTATTATCGTGGTCTGCCGGACACGTTGGGGAAGTAATTACGCAGCATCAGGATGCAGGCTCGGGGATTGGCTCGATGCGTCCCAGCATGACCGAATAGCCGAAGATACCAATGACCAAGACCGCCGCGGCGATGACAAAAGCTGAATTGAAGGAGCGCGTCGCCGAAACGATGTAGCCCGTGATGATCGGCGCGGAGATTGCCGCGAGCTGGCCGGAAAGATTCGCAATGCTTGCCAGCGTGCCCACGCTTCCGCCGGGCGCGATGAGCGACGGCACCGTCCAGGCAACTGGCGCGGCAGCGGCCAATCCTCCCAAGCCGAGACTAATCCAGCACAGCGCGAGCATTGGACTTTCCGTGTGCGCAGCTCCAAAAATGGCCAGGCCGAAGGCCGTGCCGCCAATCAGCACAGACTGCCGGACACGATTCGCGTTCCATCCCCGCTGAATGAGCGTATCCACCAGCCAGCCGCCTACAACGAGATCGGTGATGGTGGCAAAAACCCAGGGCGCGCTCGTGTACGCAACGGAATGGAGCAGGTCCATGTGATGGGCGATGGAAAGATAACTCGGCAGCCAGTTAAGAAAGAGGAAGAAGCTGTAATTGTACGCGCCCCAGCCCAGCGCCAGGCCGAGCACCTTGGGTTGCAACAGAAGATACCCCAGAGACGAAGAGCGATTTGCTTGCGGGGCAATCGCTGGGGCGCCGCCGCCTTCGATGATGTAAGCGAGTTCCTGCTGAGAAAGACTGGGGTCTTGGCGGGGATTGCGGTAGAAAAGACAAAACAGCACGAAATAGAGCAGGCTCAGCAACCCAGTGGCCGCGAATGTAAAGCGCCATCCGAAATGGAGGAGCAGCAGCCCGAGGAAGGGAACTCCGATCGCCGAAGAGAATTTTGCGGCAGCATCCGTGATGGAAATTGCCAGGCTACGCTCCCGGTGCGGAAACCAGTAGCCGAGGGCCTTCGCGTTGGCCGGAAAAACAGGTGCTTCGGCCGCGCCAAGAAGCAATCGCGCCCCGGAAAAGATGCCCAGTCCAGGAGCAAGGGCCCCGGCGAACGATGCGACGCTCCAAAGAAACGTGCTGGCACGCCCGACGCGGCGAACTCCGAAACGGTCCAAGAGAACTCCCGCGGGCATTTGGGAAATCGCGTAGGTCCAACTGAACGCACTGGCAAGATACCCGTAGGCGATCAGCGAAATCCCGAACGTTTCGTGGAGCGCATGCTCGGAAACCGCGATGTTGATGCGGTCGAAATACCCGATGATCACGCCGAACGCAAGCAGGAAGGCAATTCGCCAACGCCGGCGGGGCACGCGCATGGCGTTAGGATCAATTGGAGGCAAGCACACACCGTAAGAGAGAGATTGCACGTCCGGCAAAGGAAGTGCGCATAATGGAGGTTAGTGTCGCACGGTCTGCGGGGAGCGGCAATGCGCATTCACTACTGTCTCGTGGGTGAAACGGAATGACGATCGGCAAGGGATTTCTGGAGCGGACACTCTCGGAGGACGAACTGCGGCAGTTGGTTGCGTTGGCCGCAGAAGAGCTGAAGATTGAGGACAAGCGCGTACTCGTCATCATCCCCGACGGCACACGGACCATGCCGATGCCCCAGATGTTCCGTCTTCTGCAAGAGGAAATCGGCGAGCGCGCCGCGGTATGCGACTACCTGGTCGCTCTAGGAACGCACGTCGCAATGAACGAGGAACAGCTGACTCGCCACATGGGGCATCCCGTGGCAAACGGAGTCTGCGGCAGCGCGCGGATTTTCAATCATCGTTGGGATCTTCCGGAAACCTTTGCCGTAATCGGCACGATTCCTGCGAGCGAAGTCGAAGAGGTCTCCGGCAAGCTGCTCTCCGAAGAAATCTCCATCAGAGTCAATCGCCTCATCTTCGACTACGATCAGGTCCTGATTTGCGGGCCGGTTTTTCCGCATGAAGTGGTCGGTTTTTCCGGCGGCAACAAGTATCTTTTCCCCGGTATCAGTGGCAAGGAGATGATCGACCAGACGCACTGGCTGGGCGCGCTCCTGGGCAGCTATCACATCATTGGGACGGAAACCACGCCGGTCCGCGAACTCATCGAGCGCGCCGCCCGCAAAATCAAGGTTCCCATCGCGTGCATGGCGCTGGTTGTCACCATGGAAGGCGTTTCGGGCTTGTATTTCGGCAGCGCGCGCGAAGCATGGAAGTCCGCCGCGGCGCTCTCCGCGCAGAAGCACATCGAGTGGGTCGCGCGCCCCTTTCGCCGCGTCCTTTCCGTGATGCCGGAGATGTACGCGGATATCTGGACCGCTGCAAAGGGCATGTACAAGGCCGAGCCCGCGACGATGGATGACGGCGAGGTGGTGGTGTACGCCCCGCACATCACGGAGTTCAGCTACGCGCACGGGCCGTACATCGAAAGAATCGGCTACCACTGCCGCGACTATTTCGTGAAGCAATGGGACAAGTTCAAAGACGTGCGGCGAGGCGTGCTCGCGCACTCCACGCACTTGCGCGGCCAAGGCGTTTTCGACCCCGGCACCGGCTTCGAGCGGGATCGCATTCGCGTCACACTGGCGACGGGCATTTCCGAAGAACGCTGCGAGCGCGTGAACCTAGGCTACACGGACCCGCGCGGCGTGAACCTCGAAGAATGGCAAGGGCGCGAGGAAGAGGGAATCAAGCTCATTCCCCACGCCGGCGAGACGCTGTTCCGAGTCGGAAGAGCGCAGGACTCACCCTAGTCATGAAATAACGAACGAAGACGCTGTCCTCACAACATCCTTCAAACCACCATCAGTCAAGCCTGCGCCACTTTTTTCGCGGCTGCGGAGTCGTAGCTCTCGCCGTAAATTGCGGGCACTCTGCCGCCCATGGCCCGCAGATACGTGGAGAGCTGCCCACGATGGTGAATCGTGTGGTGTAAGGAGAAGTTGAAAAAGGCCACGGCTGGCGTCTGGAACATCCCACGAAAGTCAATGATCCTGGTCAATTGCTCGCCCGTAAGGGCTTGAAACTTGGCGAAGTTCTCAGCGAAGGAAGCGCCGTACCACTCTCCAATCTGCGCCGGGGTCTTAACGTCATCCGGGCGATGGATCGGAGTGAAATCAAAAGCGCCCGCATTGATGCCGCTATAGAAGCGGTGTTCCGCGGCCACAATGTGCCAGGCCAGCTCCATGGCGGTTTTCGAATACGGGTCGGGACGGTAGTCAGCGTTGGATTGTGGAATGGCTTCAATAATGGACCGTGTGCTGCGGTGCTCGTTTTTCACGGTCGGCAATGTGTACTGCAATAGAAAGCTCGCCTGCTCAGGAGTGATGGCGATCATAGTAGGAACCTCTCCAGGTAAAATGTGGACACTTGCGCGATTGGATGCGCGGACTAGGGAATGGTAACGGCGCTTTAACGATACGTTCTAGAAGAAGCGGGTGCGGACGCGATCTGGCAGGTTGGCAAGGTCAACCACAGTCAGGAAATCAATGGTCTTGAACTCCCGGTCGATGGCGGGTGTCCCACAAATCCGGCCGGAAATCTCCAGATAGGCCCGGAACAAGCGGGGCGGCCTAGGAGCTTCCACGGCCTCGCCAATGGCTCGGCATTCATGCCCGGGCTGCGGGTTCGTGCGCAGGGAAGGCTCGACGAGGTACTTATCCTTCAACGCGTTGAACATGGCGACGCCCAGGTTCTCGTCCTGCGAAGAGATAGAGCTGCATCCCATCAGATAGCGCGCTTCATTCCGCGTGGCGTAGACCGCAATGCCTTTCCATAGGGCGTGCAGGACCATAATATTGCGATAGTCGATGTGTACGCAGGCGCGGCCCAATTCCAGCAGCTCTTTGCGGATCGGCTCGTAAACAGAGAAATCGAAAAGCTGATTGCCGTAATATCCGAGGTTCTCCCTGGCCACTTCGCCGGTTTGCAGGCGATAGGTCCCGACAAGCTTGCCGCTTTCCATGTCCCGGACCATCAGGTGGTCGCAGAAGGAGTCGAAGGGATCGATATCGAGGCCAGAACGGTCGGAGGTGGAGAGCCCCTCCCCAAGTTCCAGGTTGAAAACGTCGTAACGCAGACGTTGGCACTCGATCAAATCGTCGGGAGTCTGCGCAAGGGAAATACGGAATAGGGAAGTTTCGGTTAAGAGTGGATCGGCGGTTACCGTTCTCACAGTTGACCTCGGGCTAAGGCGAGTTTCTCTTGGACCAGGTTACGAGAATGTTTCATCTAGGTCATTTTCATGTATTCGTAGTTACTGATTAGAAACAGAGAATCGCCCTGAGTTTTCATTCTACTGACAACGACCAGGAAAGGAAAGGTACGCGATCAGAGGCGTTTGCTGGCGGCTACCTATGACCTTGCCATCGCTGTGGTGCCGCGCACAATCAAATCCGGCTTAACCACGATCTCCCTGGGGTAGTCACCCTGATTCGGGGAATTCACACGTCCGAGCAGGGTTTCTGCGGCAATCACGCCCATCTCTCGCAGTGGCTGCCGAACGGTGGTCAAGCCTGGATTCTGGTACGCCGCACTCTGAATGTCGTCAAAACCGACAACCGACACGTCCTCCGGCACGCGCCTGCCTGATTCCCGCAGCGCCTGGATGGCGCCAATCGCGGAGATGTCGTTAAAGGCAAAAAGGGCAGTGAACGGCTCGCCGCGATCGAGCAACTTGCGCGTCACGGCGTAGCCGACTTCCGGTGAGGGAGAGTCGCTCTCCAGTTGAATGGTGAGCTTGCCGTTCACCGTTATGCCCAGTTGCTTGGCCACATGATGCAGCGCACGCCACCGGATTTCCGTGTCGGAACTGAAATCCTGCCCCTTGATCATCGCGATGCGGGAATGTCCTTGCTTTTGCAAATGCTCCAAGGCTAGTTGGGCGGCCAGATTGTGATCCAGCACGATGCTGGTCACGCCCGGCACCTGGGTATGGCCAGAGATCGCCACGGCTGGAATCTGGCTGGGTTCTCCCAAGACTGTGTCCACGGCGATGATCCCCTCCACGGCCCTTTGCTGCAGCAGGGAAGGGTATTCCTCAATCAGGTCCGGTCTGTGCCTGTGGCTGACGACAAAGTAAAAATAACCTTCTTGGAGCAGGTGGTCTTCGATGCCCGAGAGAACCAGCGCCGCGTATCCTTCGCTGACCTCCGGAACCACGACCCCGATCGTGAAGCTGCGCTTCTGGCGCAACGACCGGGCCATGAGATTCGGCCGGTAATTGAGTTCACGAGCAGCGGCGCGGACGCGCTCCTGCGTCGCCGCCGGAATGGATTTTGCCCCCGGCGAGCGGTTGATGACCAGCGAAACAGTGGCCGAGGAGAGCCCAAGGTGCGCAGCCAGCTCCTTTAAACTGATGGAAGGAGAGGCAGGGCGGGGCCGATTCGCCACTGGAGTTCCCTTTGACCTAACCATGGGGCTTCTTGATGCGTAGTCTGGCACAAGCGGGGCAGGCAGGGCAAGGAGAGGGGAGAGACGACGGCGCGGAAAGTGGGTTAGGATGCAAAAAAGTCATGGATTTCAGCTAATAAATCGATTTATTATACCACTGTTCCGGGGTGATTCCCGCTGGTCGGAACAAACAGACCGGAAGGCAGCCTCAGTGATGTTCGTAATCCAGCAACAAAAACGATTTGGTAGTTCCGGGTTAGTCTTGCTGGAGGAGGACCACGCTGGAAAAAGCTCTTGAGCAGGCTGTGAAGCGCGAACCAGAAAAATGCCACTCATTTTCAGCGTTAACAACCCCGAATAGGAGCCTGACCGACGTGCTTGCTCGTTTCTTGCGCCCATACCTAGTGATTAGTGTGCTGCTGTTGGCGACCCTCCCCGGTGTTCGAAGTCAGGAACATGCGCCAGCCACTGCTTTTCGCGACTTGCCCTTGAATTCGAATCTCGCCGATCCCTCCATTGAGAAAAGAGTGGAAGGCTTGTTGAAGCAGATGACTTTGGACGAGAAAGTCGGCCAGTTGGTTCAGTATTCGGTTGGGACGCCGACAGGCCCAGGCACTGGCCGCGGCGGATACGATGAGATGGCGGCGAAAGGGCAGATTGGGTCGCTCTACAATCTGGAGGACGCACATGCCGCGAATTTCTATCAGCACATTGCGGTCGAAAAATCCCGTTTGCACATTCCGCTGATCAACGGTCTGGATGTTATCCACGGGTACAGGACGGAATTCCCCGTTCCACTGGGCCTTGCTTCGACCTGGGACCCGCAAATCGTCGCGAAAGCGGCGCGGATTGCGGCGAAGGAGGCGTCGGACGCTGGCGTTCGCTGGACCTTTTCTCCCATGGTGGATATTGCACGGGATCCGCGTTGGGGCCGAATGATCGAGGGTGCCGGCGAGGATCCGTATCTCGGGAGCGCGATAGCCCGGGCATATGTTCGCGGCTACCAGGGCAAGAGTCTCAGTGATCCAGACAGTATTGCGGCTTGCGTGAAACACTTCGTGGGATATGGAGCGGCCGAAGGAGGGAGAGACTACAACTCGACGGAAATTTCCGAGCACACGCTGCGCGAAGTGTATCTGCCGCCCTTTTATGCGGCGCTGGAGGAAGGAAGCGTTTCCGTCATGAGCGCGTTCAATGCGCTGAATGGCGTCCCGTCCACCGCAAATCCCTTCACCCTGATGCAAATCCTGAGAAAGGAATGGCAATTTCCAGGATTGACCGTTAGTGATTGGACCTCCGTTGCCGAACTGAGCGCGCACGGCATCGCCAATGACGGCGCGACCGCGGCCTTGAAAGCCTTTACGGCCGGCGTGGATATGGACATGGAAAGCAATCTCTACCACGAGCACCTGCTGGATCTCGTGAAGGCCGGAAAAATCTCCCAGTCGCAACTCGACGAGGCCGTTCGTCATGTGCTCCGTGTAAAGTTTGCCCTCGGGCTGTTTGAGAATCCGTATACGGACGAAAGCCGGGAAAACAAGGGACCCTTGTCGCAAGCCAATCTGGACGTGGCGAGGGCGGCTGCGGAGCGATCTTTCGTGCTACTAAAAAACGAGCAGTTGGGTTCGCGTCGCGTGCTGCCATTAAGCAGCGATTTGCATACGGTCGCCTTGATCGGCCCCCTGGCGGATGACGCGCAAGAGATGTTGGGTTCCTGGTCCGCCCACGGCCAGGCAAAGGACGTCGTGACCTTGAGAAACGCGCTCACCCAGCGCCTCGGCGCCGACCACGTTGTCTACGCAAAGGGCAGCGACTTCTTGACGGCAACGGACGAGCAGATCAACGCTGCAGTGGACGCAGCGCGGTCGGCTGACGTCTCCATTTTGGCCTTGGGAGAAGACGCGGGGAATATGACAGCCGAAGCAGGCTCGCGCGCTCACCTGGATCTGCCGGGGCGGCAGGAGGAACTCCTGGAAAAGGTGGCCGCGACAGGGAAGCCCGCGGTTCTTGTTCTGTTCAGCGGAAGGCCCTTGGTACTGAACTGGGCGTTTGAGCATATTCCGGCGGTGCTTGCGGCGTGGTTCCCTGGGGTACAGGCAGGTCCGGCGCTGGTGCGTATTTTGTACGGCGAGTCTGTGCCGAGCGGGAGGCTGGTGGTGAGCTGGCCGCATTCGATGGGGCAGATCCCGGATTACTACAATTCGCTGAGCACGGGGCGCCCGGCAACGGATGTGGACGTGACGCGCCCGCCACACGGCATCAAAGAAAAATTCGTTTCCCGCTACGTGGATGAGCCAAACGCCCCGGAATTTCCGTTTGGCTACGGCTTGTCGTACACCGAATTTCAATATTCCTCGCCTCAACTAAGCGCCACAAAGCTGAGCGCCAAAGAACTGACGAGCGACCTGCACACCAGGCAATCCAGCGGCAGAACTGTGATGACCGTGACCGCCAGCGTGACAAATTCGGGCAAGGTCAGCGCCGAAGAAGTCGTGCAACTCTATGTCGGGCTACGTGGCACTAGCGTGGCAGAGCCGGTGCGCGGACTCAAAGGCTTTCAACTTGTGCCCTTGGCTCCTGGGGAAACCAGGAAAATCACGTTTGCTCTTACGCCGGAAGCTTTCGCTATGTGGGATATCCACAACGAGCTTAGAGTCGAACCTAGCTTGGTGCGCGTTTGGGTCAGCAAGGATTCGCAACACGGCCAACCTGTGGAATTCGTAATCATCGAGTAAAGGACGCGACTATGAGCACACTCCTCATTGATCGCCGGGAACTGCTCCGCTGGGGCGCCCAGGCCGCGGCGATTGCCCCCTTTGCTTCCTTGCTCGGATGCGGGCAAAAGCCTAAATTCCAGCCTCCGGCAGGCGCTCCTTATCAAGGGACCGACGGGCAGTTGCTCGACGAGATCCAGCGCGGCAGCTTCCAGTTCTTCTGGAATGAGACCAATCCCGCAACAGGACAAGTGAAGGATCGTGCGCTTCTCAATGGCAAAGACACGCGCACCATGTCCAGCATTGCGGCCACCGGCTTTGGCCTGAGCGCCCTCTGCATCGGCGATTCGCGCGGCTATGCAAAGACCGCAGACATCACCGAGCGTGTGCGCAACACGCTGCAGTTTCTCTATCACCAGATGCCCGACGTACACGGTTTCTACTATCACTTCGTGGACATGAACACGGGCCAGCGCTGGGCCACTTGCGAACTGTCCTCCATCGATACATCGCTTCTGCTCTGCGGCGTGCTGACGGCTCGCGAGTATTTTCAGGACGCTGAGGTTCAAGATCTGGCCACGAAAATTTACGAGCGCGTGGACTGGCCCTGGATGCTGAACGAAGGGCCAACCTTTTCCATGGGCTGGAATCCGGAATCGGGCTTTCTGAAGGCGCGCTGGGAGCATTTCTGTGAGCTGATGATGATCTACCTGCTGGGCATTGGCTCGCCCACGCATCCAGTATCCGCCGAAACCTGGAACGCATGGACGCGCCCGACCATCGCCTATCAGGGACTGACCTACATCTCCGGCAACGATCCCATTTTCACCCATCAGTATTCCCAGGCTTGGTACGACTTCCGCAACAAAAGGGACGCCTATGCAAACTACTTCGACAACTCCGTGACGGCCACAAAAGCGCACAAGCTCTTCTGCCTTTCGCTGGCGTCGCAATACCCGGATTATTCGGACAACCTCTGGGGCATCAGCGCATCGGATTACGTGAAAGGCTACACGGCTTGGGGAGGTCCGCCGCCGCAAGGGCCAATCGATGGCAGCATCGTTCCTTGCGCGACAGGAGGCTCGCTGCCGTTCCTGTTTGACGATTGCATCCGTGTGCTGCGAAATATCCGCGGTCCATATGCACCGAAGGCCTGGGGGCTGTATAGTTACGTGGATGCTTTCAATCCGCTCACGGGCTGGTACGATGCAGACGTGCTTGGAATCGATTTGGGCATTACCATGGTCATGGCGGAAAATCATCGCAGCGGCCTCATCTGGAACACTTTCATGAAGAACAGCGAAGTGCAGGCCGCCATGACAAAGGCTGGTTTTCATCAGGGATGAGGCAATGCGGCGGTCGTTAATCCTGTTGGGTACGTTCCTGGT
>Ga0187772_10000646_pt1 | contig 15638 bp, 15 predicted proteins | sample 0116_SJ02_MP15_2_FD_133137 | JGI IMG/M metagenome (GOLD analysis project Ga0187772, IMG submission 133137) | Tropical peat soil microbial communities from peatlands in Department of Meta, Colombia - 0116_SJ02_MP15_20_MG | ecosystem: Environmental > Terrestrial > Soil > Wetlands > Peat | place... | reverse complement strand
TTCAGAGTGGACGCAGAGCGCGTGTGGAATAACTCAGTAGGCCGCGGTTTACACTCGTCGCTCCACGCTAGCCTCTCGCCAAACGACAACCGTCACTTCCTCGCCGGAGCGGATGAGGTTTCGCGTGGTGCCCGATGCGATAGTGCGGGCGCTGGAACTGAGGAAAGGGTCGGCAGACGTCGAGATGAGTTCCCTTTCACCGGATATGGTGCAGGTGCTGGCAAAGCGGTCGGAGTTGCAAGTGTCCGAAGAGCCGGGCACGAATTTTGCGTACCTCGGTACGAATTTGGCGGACCCGATCCTGGCGAAAAAGGAAGTTCGCCAGGCCCTGGCGTATGCCACGGATCGGGAATCGGTGGTGAAATATCTCCTGCGCGATGAGGCGCGGCTGGCGAGTGGTATATTGCCGCCGAATCATTGGGCCTATGAGGGGAACGTGAAGAAGTACGGATACGACCCGGCTGAGGCGGAGCGGTTGCTGGATGCGGCGGGATTTCGCCGAGCACCTGATGGTGTCCGAATGCGGCTCACGTTAAAGGTGTCCACTCAGGAGCAGGCGCGGCTAGTAGCTGCAGCGCTGCAGGATGAGTGGAAGAAAGTCGGCGTTGCCCTGGAGGTACGGCCTCTGGAACTGGCGACGCTGCTTTCGGATTTGGACAAAGGGAACTTTCAGTTGAGTTATTCGATTTGGGTTGGGGCGAACAACGATCCGGATATTTTCGATTTGGTGTTTTCATCGAAGAAGACTCCACCAAACGGCAGAAATCGTGGGCATTACCGGAATCCGCGTGTGGATGAATTGATTGCGGAAATCCGTGGCGAGATGCACCAGGCAAAACGGAAGGAATTGTGCAGCGGGGTGCAGAAGATCCTGGCGGAGGAATTGCCCTACGTCCCCCTGTGGTATGTGGACGTGGTGAGCGTGCATCGGAAGGGGATGCAGGTGGAGTTGACCCCGACGGGGGATTTCGACTTCTTGGCGCAGTGAGAAACACCAAATCCTACAAGCTGAAGCCTACTTACTTAGGCGGGGACGGCGTCGTCGCCTTCCAGGGCGTCGTTGATTTCGTCCACGGGGACGGCGCCCTCGCGGCCGATGCACCAGTGGTCACCGCGGAGTTCCACGATGGTGGACGGCAACGAGCCTCTAGTGTCGCCGCTATCGAGGATGAGAGGGAGACGGTCGCCAAGTTGGCGAAACACCTCTTCGCCACTCTCGCACGTGGGGGAGCCGGAAATATTGGCGCTGGTGCCGGTCAGAGGTACACCGAGTTCGGCGATGAGATCGTTCACGACTTTGTTCTTGGGCCAACGCAGCGCGACGCGGCGCGTGTTGGCAGTCACTTTGAGAGGAAGCCGGTTGGACGCGTCGACGACGATGGTGAGCGGGCCCGGCCAGCAAGCCTGTGCAAGCCGGTAGAAATTGTCAGGCAGATCCTTGGCCAACACCTGGGCGTAGATGAGCGAATTGATGAGAATGGGCAGAGCGCGATGCTCGGGGCGTCCTTTCACGCGGAAAATTTCTTCGACGGCGGAGAGATTTACGGGATCTGCGGCGAGAGCGTAAAGAGTGTCCGTGGGCACAGCAATCACGGAACCACGATTTAACCATCCAGCAGCGTAGCGAATAATTCGTGGGTCCGGATTCGCGGCGCTCACCTTCAACATCTCAGCAGACAATCGAAGGTACCTATCCTGTTCTGGAGCGACGGCCAGGAGCGAACTCGCCGCTGTGGGGAAAGTAACATACGTGTAGGCTCGGTGCAATGAGGAGGGGACCGGAGTTGAGCGTGGAGATAGGAAACGGCAATCCGTAATCGGTAATCGGATGTCAGAGAAAAGGCGACCGGCGAACAGCGATAAGGAAAAGAAGAATGCAAGAGTGAACATGCGAAACAACGTGAGGAGCGAGAGGACACGGATTGAGGCGCGACGGAGGATAGGCCGTAAAAGCGGCGACGAGCCGCGCCTACTCCAAAGGACGGGAGAAATTTGGTAGGCTCGCGACAGGACAAACTGCAAGGGAGGTTTGGCGGCTAGTACGGCCGAGGTGTGGCGGGTGAAGCCCATGAAGAACGAACGCGGAGGACGCAGTGGGAATGCCGGGCGCGGAGCGGCGGCTGAGGTCATCACGAGCCGCGAGAACAAGTGGCTTAAGGAGTTTCGCTTGTCGTTACGCGGCGGCGTAGCAACGGCCAGTGGAGCCGCAGGTGTGGAGGGGGTACGGCTGGTGGAGGAAGCACTGACGTCAGCGTGCCGCGTCGAGGCCGTTCTGTTCAGCGAAAGTGGAGAAAGATTTCGAGAGCGGCTGGCCCCCTTGGTGGGGCGGGCGGACACAGGATTCGCGGTGCTGCGCACCACCGACCGGCTGTTTGAGGGAATCGCGGATACAGAGCATCCACAGGGCGTGGCTGCGCTGGTGGTGCCAAAAAAAGTCGAGATGGCGGATGTTCTGAGCACGCCGGAAGGGGTATGTGCGCCGCTGCTCGTGGTCTTGGCCGGAGTGCAGGACCCGGGAAACGTAGGGACGATTTTGCGAACGGCGGCGGCCTTTGGCGCAACGGGCGTCGTTACAACGGCGACGGGACAGAGTGGAACGGCGAGCCCCTTCGCACCAAAAGCAATGCGGGCTTCGGCCGGAGCAGCGCTGCATCTACCGATTTTGACGGGGATGGCACTCGGGGTCCTACTGACGCAGTTGAAACTGAATGGCATACGGACGGTGGCGTCCTGTGTCCACGATGAGGGGTCGAGCGCCATGGCACCGTGGGAAGTGGAGTGGTGCGAACCCGTAGCGTTGCTGGTAGGCAATGAGGGAGCGGGATTGCCGGAGGATGTGGTGAACGGAGCGGACGGTCGGATTCACATACCGATGGCCACGCGGGTGGAATCCTTGAATGCGGGGGCGGCCGCGGCGGTGGTGCTGTATGAGGCTTACAAGCAGAGACAGTCGGAAGCCGGAAGTCGGTAGTCAGAATTTTTAGAAGGAAGGCGAGTGGCGGGTGGCGAGAAAAGCGGCGGAGAAGAAGCGGAAGAGTGCGATTGCGCAAAAGTGTAAGGGTGCGACGTGTCATGAGCCTTCCAACTACACTTCCGACTTCTCGCTTCTGACTACCGACTTCTGACTTCTGACTCCTATTCGAAATTATGGGAGAAAAGAAATAGACTTGGGGCATGGGGTTGTTTGCACGATTACCGGAGCCAGAAGCAGCCGCGGGGCTGCAGCCGTTGGCGGAGCGGATGCGTCCGCGGATGCTGGATGAGTTCGTAGGGCAAGAGAAGTTGCTGGGGCCGGGCAAGCCGTTGCGAGTGCAAATCGAATCGGACAATTTGAGCTCGATGCTATTTTGGGGACCGCCGGGGTGTGGGAAGACGACGCTGGCACGCCTGATTGCGCGGTTGACGCGAAGCGAGTTTGTTTCCTTCAGCGCGGTTCTGAGCGGAATCAAAGAGATCAAAGAAGTAATGGCAGAGGCGGAGAAGCGCTCGCGGAGCGGGATGCGGACGATTGTGTTTGTGGACGAGGTACACCGGTTCAATAAGGCCCAACAGGACGCGTTTTTGCCGTACGTGGAGGCCGGGCACATTCTGTTTATCGGGGCGACCACGGAGAATCCATCGTTTGAGGTGATTTCGCCACTGCTGTCGAGGACAAAGGTGTACGTGCTGGAGGCACTGACCACGGCGCAAATCGTCGAGTTGCTACGGGGGGCGCTTGCGGATAAAGGGCGCGGGTTGGGAGGCGAGCGAATTCTCCTGGGGGAAGAAGTGACTAGCCACGGAGGCACGGAGGCCACGGAGAAAAGCGAAAATCGAAAATCGGAATTCGGAAATCGGACGGATGAAGTGCTGTGGAGGATTGCAGCGTTTGCAAATGGAGATGCGCGGACGGCCTACAACACCTTGGAATTGTGCGTGCGTGGCGCGAAGTCGAACGCGGACGGAGTAAAAAGAATTACTGCGGAGTTGCTCGAAGATGTGCTGCAGCGGAAAATGCTGCGGTACGACAAGGCGGGTGAAGAACACTACAATCTAATCTCGGCGCTGCACAAGAGCGTGAGGAATTCGGACCCGGATGCGGCGCTGTATTGGTTGGCCCGGATGATCGAAAGCGGAGAGGACCCGCTCTACCTGGCTCGGCGCATGGTTCGGATGGCGAGCGAAGATATCGGGATGGCGGAGCCGGGCGCTCTTGCGGTAACCCTGGCGGCGAAAGAGGCGTTTGATTTTCTGGGCGCACCGGAGGGGCATCTGGCGTTGGCACAGGCCGCGGTGTACCTGTCGTTGGCGCCAAAATCGAATGCAGTGTACGTGGCATATGGGGATGTGATGGAAGACGTGAGAAAGACGGAAGCGGATCCCGTGCCACTGCATCTCAGAAACGCCGTGACAGGGTTGATGAAGCATGTGGGATATGGCGAGGGATATCAGTACGCACACAATTTTGAAGAGAAGGTAACGGAGATGCAGTGTTTGCCGGATAACCTCGTGGGAAGGGTGTACTACAAGCCGACGGATCAGGGATTTGAGGCCAGGCTGCGGACGAGGATGGCGGAAATCGCGAAGATGAGGAAGAAAGCGGCGAGTGAGTAGTGGCGAGAAGGTCGAAAAAGAAACAGGGTGCAAAAGTAAAAGTTTAAGAGTGTGCCTCAATACGGAGAATGCGCATGAGGAAGAGCGGAAATTGGTCGGTGTCACTGGCCGTGATAGTCGTGGCAGTGTCGCTCGTGGTGGGTGCTTGCTGGGCCGCAGAGACGGCAGGAAGGCCGAAGATTCTGGGAATTGCCTATGTGAACTTCCTCGTGTCGGATTTGGACAAGGCAAGGGCCTTCTATGGAGAAGAGTTGGGCCTGCCGACTGGCGTAGTGAGAAATGGCAACTTCGTGCAGGCGAGCTATATGGTGAACCAGTACCAGAGGATCGAACTGACGAAGGCTTCCCCAGGCACTCGTGGCTCTTACTTACTGGAAATTGGCCTGGCAACGGACGATTTGATGAAAATGCGGACATATCTAACGGCAAAGGGCGTAGGAGGAGTGGACGAAATTTACCCCTGGCCTGACGGGACGAAATATTTTGTATTAGCAGATCCTGAGGGAAACAAGCTTGTGTTTATAGAGCAGAAGAGAAACTCGCAGGAGTCGGGAGCAGCGGGGGAGATCAGCCACAAACTGATTCATGCGGGATTCATTGTGCAAAACGAGAAGACCGAGAATCAGTTTTATCAGGATGTGCTGGGGTTTCGTCCATATTGGCACGGAGGGATGAAGGACGACGAGACGAATTGGATGTCTTTGCAGGTGCCGGACGGCACAGATTGGATTGAGTACATGCTGAAAATACCGGCGGATGCGGACAAACGTTTGCGCGGAGTGATGAATCATATCTCCTTAGGGGTACCGAGCGTTGCGGAGGCGGCAAAAGAGCTAAAGGCGAAGGGGTATACCGGGTTTGAAGAGCCGAAGATCGGGCGGGATGGGAAGTGGCAGTTAAATTTATATGATCCGGACCTGACCCGAGTGGAATTGATGGAGTTTGCACCGGTCGAGAAGCCGTGCTGCTCGGAGTTTACCGGGACGCATCCGAAGCCGTGAAGAGGAGTCAACAGTTGACAGTCTACAGTTCCCAGTTTCTTGGAAGAAACGACCCTCGCTTTGCAGACACTGTTAAGCGAGCGCGTACGAGTGCTTGGGCTGTAGTTATTCTGCTGACGCTGGTTTCCTTAATTCCCTGCCCTGTCCCTGTCCGGGCGCAAAATCTAGACAAGCCCGTGATGTCCGTCGATGAGGAAGTGACGGCTTTCGCGTATGCACCGGATGGGCGGATTGTATTTTCCGTCAAGAGGATGTTCAAAACGAAGAAGTACGATCTCCAGCGTGACGATATTTTTATTGCCGAGGCGAACGGGAAGCGCAGACGAATTCTGGAAGGACAGAAATTCACGCACGGCGATAAGCCGTTTACGTACCAGGTGGAGTCGTTCACCTGGTCACCGAACGGGCACCTGATCGCGATTCAATTGTTTACCACAACCGTTGACCCGGAAGACGAGCATCACGACGACGCGCGGGCGTTGCTACTGCTGGACGATTCGGGGCATGAGATCAAGCCTCGGGGTGACGAACTGGTGTTGGAAGCCGAGCAGCCAATGTGGCTTCGCGATAATGCCACGCTGGTGTATTTGACGGAGGAGATTTCGACCCGGGAGTTGTTCTCCCTGCACTATTTGACTATGTCCGGTGGACCAGACACGAAAGCGTTTGAGGGGCGGACGTTTGCCGCGGCCGTTCGAGTTCCGGGAAGCAATTCGGCAATCGCAGTAGAGCGCGACCGGAACATGGAGGGTCCACCAAGGATTCAGAAGCTGGATTTGCTGTCGCAGGACGATCACGAATTGGCGACGCTGGACGGATTCGTGGGAGGGCTTTCCATTTCGCCGAGCGGAACGAAAGTGGCCTATTTCCTTGATCGCGAGGTGCTGGAAGTTCGAGACTTGGAAAAGCCGGATCACGTCGCGCGAATGAGGGTGGGATTGGGCGTGCTGCAGTGGAATGCCGAAGAGACGGAGATTTACGTGAAGAGGACGGTGGAGAAGAAATCGGCCGACCTAGTGAGCTTCCGTGTGCCGGGCTTGGCGCCATTTCGAAGGGGACAGGTTGTGCCGGTGCTGGAGCCCGAACCGCGCCAGTTGTTGCATGGGTTGGCGATCCGCGAATACGGGCTTTCGGCGGATGGCAGATATTTGGCGGTCGTTTTGCCAGGGAAGAGAAATCTGCAAGTGTTTGGATTTTGAAAAGCTAATCAGTCGAAGTAATCAGAGAGCGCGCCGCGTAGTACCCTTCTATTTTCTAATTTCCAATTTCTGATCTCCGTCTCTTGTGTTCCACGAAAAGGCAGGCGTCCTCGATGACGAGGAGGCCCGCAGCGTGGGCTCTGGCGGCGGCCTGGGGGCTGGTGATTCCCTGCTGAAGCCACAGCGCTTTTGCATGAACGGCAATAGCGGAATCGGCGACACGAGGAACCTCCTCGATGCGGCGAAAGACGTCCACGATATCGATGCAGACGGGAACATCCTCGAGACGGGCGTAGGATTTCTGGCCGAGGACTTCGGATTCGTTGGGATTGACGGGAATGATAGTGTAGCCGGCGGACTGAAGGTAAGCCGCGACCTCGTGAGAGGGGCGCCGAGGATTCGCAGAGAGGCCGACGACCGCAATGGTCTTGGAATGGCGGAGCAGATCAGCGATGGGGTCGGTTGATGAAGCTGCCGAACTGGGAAGATGAAGCTTCATAGGGTTTAGATGAATTTTTCAGGAGTCGGTTACGTTCGATGGCACTCCCGCGAAGCCACTCCTTCTTCAACTATCGTGCAAGCGTGGCGCTGGAGGTTTCTGGTTCCGCGTTCAAGACCGGCGAACTCTCAGGCGCTCGCTGGGGGAACGGCAACCCGCCGAAATCGATCACCCCGCGAGCCTGCTCTTTCGCCAACGTGCGTCCTACCCAAAAGCAAGCCGCCAGGGTGAGTAGGCAAGCGGCCCAGGGAATGACAGGACTCTTCCAGAAAAATTGCAACCCAAAACGTAGAGCGGCGAACCAGACGAGGATCATGGCAAGACCGGCGAAGAGCGGAGTGAAAGATGGCTTCGCGGGTCGATGCACGAGATGGTTCGTGAGAGAAAGAATGAAAACGGCGAAAGGAACAGCGACGAGTAGATCGATGAAGTAGTGTTCCCCAGTACCCAAAGTAGTGATCAGAGTGAAAACCAAAAACACGGCGGCAAGAATGCGCTCGAGGCGCGAGAGCCGGGAGGAGTACCAGAAGACCAAATAGGCCCAGCCGGCGTGCAGTGAAGGCATGGCATTTCGAAAGCCGGCCAAAGGAATGGGTTTCACAGCAAGGTGGCTGGCCTGAACGGTGGTCAGGGGATACCAGGGAAAACCGGTTTTGAACACATAGATAGGACCAAGAGCGGGAAAAAAGTTATAGAAGACGAAGCCGATCGGCGCGGCAATGAAAAACGCAGTGAAAGCGGAAAGAGCTTTCTTTTTGTGGGCCAGGAGGCACCCTGCATAGGTAAGGGCCAAGGCGATTCCCGGAACCAGGTAAGCCACATAGCAAATCGCGAAGAAGGCATAGGAGCGTCCCATGAGTTGGCCGAACAGAAACGAAGGCTGGACGTGCAGGCTGGCGTCGAAGGAATACAGATATAGATCCAGGACGTCTGGCTGGGCCCGCGAGGTCCAGCCGTGAAAGAAAGGAATGCACCAACCGGCTGCATGGAGGGCAACAAGCGGGAGCAGCGCAAAAGTGGCCAGTCGCCGCGATTCACCTTCTGACCAGAGGACACGCAGGATCAGTACACAAAAACCACCGAGTCCCAAGAGGAAAATCGCGCTCCGCCAAGAAAATGGATAGCCGAGGAGGCGCGTATTGGTGAGAAAGGGTGCGAGAGTGATAGCCAGAACTGCAGCTAATTCCCGAAGAGTAATCCGAATGCGGAGCAGCACAAGAAAGAAGCACGCCGTGAGGATGGAGAAACCGTCATCGGCGAGGGCTAAGTGGTACAGACCGTACCGCGTGCCAAGCCACATGACTCCAACGACAACCACAGTGGTAAGCGCTAGGCGAAGCGCAGAACGTTTGGCGTTGTCTGGTACGAACGGCATGGCCTCTTCGTGTCCCTAGACGGCAAATTTTAGATTAGAGGATAGACCTACGAGAGGGTGTGAAAAGAGGATTGCTGCACTGTATGAGTAACAGTTCTGGATAGAGCACAGTAGGTGTGCGATGAAAAGAAGATTAACGGGGTGCAAGAACCGAGTTGGCGGCGGCACGGAGACGGAGTTGCGTCGAGGCCATGGCCAGCAGCAGTTTGGTATTTTCCGCAGGCGAACCAACAGAGATGCGGATAGCTTCCGAGAAGCCCATCCAGCCCATCGGACGAACGATCACGCCCTCAAGGAGAAGTTCGTCGCAAAGTGATTTGGCATTGGGTCCGATAGGAACAAAAAGAAAATTGGTTTCACTGGGAACCGGAGAAAGGCCGAGCTTGCGCAGTTCCTCAAACAGGCGCTGACGCTCATGGCGATTGGACTCCACGGAACGCTCTACATGGTCAGTGTCGTCGAGTGCGGCGAGGGCAGCGGCTTGACCGACACTGGTTACGTTAAATGGCGTGCGAAGCTTGTTCATTTCAGCCACGAGCGTGGGATGGCCTATGCCGTAGCCAATACGCAGTCCGGCTAGGCCATACACCTTGGAGAACGTGCGAAGGGTGAGGATGTTGTTGTACTCGCGGAAGAGTGCGCGCGACTTGGGGAGATCAGGGCGGGCGGCATATTCACAATAGGCTTCGTCTAGAACCACCAGGACGTCGCCCGGCACTTTTTTGAGGAACGCGGCAAATTCGTCGTGACCGAAAGCCGTACCGGTAGGATTGTTAGGATTGGCGATATAGATCACGCGGGTTTGCGGCGTGACCGCGGCGGCGATCGCTTCGAGATCGAAAGTGTAATTCCGCATCGGCGTCTGGATCAGACGGCCGCCGCTTGCGCGGATGGCAATGGCGAAAAGCGCGAACGTGCCTTCGCTGGTGATGCCATCTAGTCCAGGACGAAGGAGGACGCGCGAGGCAAGGTCGATGATTTCGCTGGAGCCCAAGCCTACGAATACCTCTTCAAAGCGGACATTGTTGCGGCCGGCGAGGACTTCGCGGAGGCGCTTGCTTCCGCCGTCCGGATACCAATTGGCTTCGCCGAGAGCGCGTCGAGCGGCTTCCATGGCCTTGGGAGATGGACCGAGAGGATTTTCGTTGGAAGCGAGTTTGACGGCGTGGATTTTGAGTTCCTGCTCGACTTCTTCAATAGGCTTGCCGGGAACGTAGGCCGGAAGGCCCTGGATGTAGTCGGGGATCAGCTCTTCAAGGGTATGGGTCATGAATTTATTTTATGCCCGTGATAAGGAAAAATCGAGGGGAGGGGTGGGGATGAGTAATCGGCAACACATGACTAGTCACCAGAATTTGGGAATCAGGTTACGGATATCAGGCGCCAAGGGATGACCTCCGCTAAGCGACTTGCGGCAAGAGAAGGAGGAATTGCGTCAAGACCCGCATCTAGCGTTGTGCTAGGATTCGCGCATGTTGAAGAACCGTTCTGTCCCTACCGATATTTTGTTGCCGCATCTAGTGTATCGCGACGTCGATGCTGCGGCAGAGTGGTTGAACAAAGTGTTTGGATTCGAAGAGCACTACCGCTTCGGTGGAGATCCAACCAGCGGCGCGCAGATGCATCTCGAAGAGGCGTGGATCATGCTCACGCGGCCAAAAGAGAGGGCAGCCAGTCCTGCTCAGGTTGGACGCGGAACCCAGAGCCTGACTGTGTTTGTTGAGGATTTGGAAGAACACTTCGAACGAGCGAAAGCGGCGGGCGCGTCGATTGTGGAAGAGTTGCATGAGACGGAATATGGCGAGTTGCAGTATGCCGCTTTTGATTTAGATGGGCACCACTGGCTGTTTTCTAGGCACGCGCGCGACGTTAGCCCGGAAGAGTGGGGAGCCAGGGTAAAGCGAAAGTAATGAGTGGCACCGGCCTAATTATTTGCGGGACGGGCTGGATAAGGCTTTCAGGGTTTGCACTTCCCTTTCAGTGAGCGGTCGGAATTTTCCGGGCGGGACATCGATAGTCAAGGGGCCAAGCTTGACGCGTTTGATCTTTTCGACCAGGAGGCCGACAGCCTGAAACATACGCCTAATTTGTCGGTTACGGCCTTCAATCAAGGTGACCTGGTACCAGGGATTGGGCGCGTCCTCGATGAGTCTGATTTTGGTAGGAGAAAGCTTTACGCGGCGCTTGTCCTCGAGGGCGATCGTGATGCCATTGCGGAGACGTTGAATCGCCTGCTCGTCTGGCTTGCCGCTGATTTTCACGTGGTAGGTCTTGGGCACATGCGAGCTGGCTTTCGTGAGTTGCTGAGCGAGGGCCCCATCGTTGGTCAGCAACAGTAGGCCCTCGGTGGCGTAGTCCAGACGCCCGACGGGGTAGACACGTTCTCGAAGATTGCCGAGGAGTTGCATGACCGTTGGGCGGCCCTCGGGGTCACTGACGGTGGTGACGTACCCTTTCGGCTTGTTCAACAGAAAATAAACGAAGCGTTGTGCGCCCTGGAGAGGTTTTCCATCGACGCAGATCGTGTCCATATGCGAATCGGCTTTGGTACCGAGTTCGGTGACGGTGGCGCCGTTCACAGTCACGCGGCCGGCCATGATGATCTCCTCGGCTTTGCGGCGAGAAGCAACGCCAGCGGCGGCAAGGATTTTTTGGAGACGGTCGGGCATGACAACCGAACGTCAGCGAGTTCTCGCCTTAGGAGGCTTGGATCTAGTTAGCACATCCAGCTCCCTTCTCTCTAAAAGGCGGTAGCGGCCGCGAGGGACACCTTCAAGGGAGAGAGAACCGAGGCCGATGCGCATCACTTTTTCGACAGGGTGATGCTCGCAAAAGAGGGCGTTGCGGAGACTCTCGAGTTTGGGGCCCTGCATGGTGAGTTGATACCAGTAATTGGCATGCTGTTTGCGTGAAGCTTCAGGTTGGCGAACAGTTTTCAACTTGACGTGTAATACCTTACTCAGGCGATCGAGATCGGCGAGGGTAAGCATGCCTTTGATCTTGATGTGGTAGGTCTGGTCGAGGCGATTCCAATTCTTGAGAAGCTGAGCGGCCAGGTCGCCATCGTTGGTGAGGAAGACGAGACCGCTGGCGGCATATTCGAGATTGCCGACCGGGTAGACGCGATCGGGAAAACCGCGCAGGAAATTGCGGAGCGTCTTGCGGCCTTCAGGATCGGCGAGAGAGGAGACTACTTCGGGAGGTTTGTGCAAAAGCAGATAGACGTGGCGGGGCGCATCGTCTTTGATGGTACGGCCAGCGGCTTCGATCTTGTCCGTGGACGGGTCGGCCTTTGTGCCGAGTTCCGTGACGGTTTTGCCATTGACGCGAACCTGGCCCGAAAGGATGAGTTGTTCCGCATGACGGCGAGACGCAATGCCGGCGCGAGCGATGATTTTTTGGAGGCGTTCGAGCATGAATTTGTCAGTTTCCGTTGTCAGCTAACAGTAAAGAAAAAAGTGGCAAGTGGCTAGTGGGGGGACGGAAATCGGCTTCCACAGATTAATCGGCAGACGTGGATTTTGCGGAGGGGGGCTGCGGGTCTTCGTCGAGGGCTCCGGAGGGCATGCTCTCGCCCGTGGCAGTAGCTTCCTCTTCGCGAAGCTCCTCGGCGGAGGCGAGTTCCTGTTCCGCGTGTTGAAAGGTTTGGGAGACGGCAGATTCTTCACTCGAAGGCTCACCCTGCGCTACAGGGGCCGAGTTGGCGATGTCGGTTTCAGGATGAAGCTCAGACACGGGCTCTTCGAGGCCGGGCTGAGGACCAGCGTCCACATCCGAACCGAGAGCCTCGCGGGCAAGGGCTTCGAACTCCTTCAAGCTGGGAAGCTCATCGAGATCGCTTAGGCCGAAACGCATGAGGAATTCTTTGGAAGTCTTGTAAAGGATGGGCCGCCCGATAACTTCCTTGCGTCCAGCGGTGGTGATGAGCTTCTTATCGAGAAGCGTAGAGATGACGCCCGACGTGTTGACGCTCCGAATTTCGGAGATTTCGGGAGCTGTAACCGGTTGTTTGTAGGCGATGACGGCCAGAGTCTCGAGGGCCGGCATAGAAAGACGAAGCGGAGGACGCAAGGACTTGATGAAGCGGCGGACGACGTCGTGGTGCTGGGGCTTGGTGTACATCTTGTAGCCGCCGGCAACGCCGCGGATTTCGATGCCGCGGTCCTCTGAGGAGTAAGAGGCCATGAGCTCGTCGAGGGCAGCCTTGACGGGAAGTTTGTCCTCGCCGAGAGCCGCGGCGAGCTGGTCAAGGGTAGCGGGCTCGTCGGCAGCATAGACGATGGCTTCGAGAGCGGCTTTGCGTTCCTGGTCCGTCATGAGCAGGTAACAGTTTACAGTTAACAGTCCGCAGCGCAAAGCGAGCAGATTGACGCCGGTCAGAGACCGGCGATCCAGAAGCCGGACCTTCGCTCTGAATAGCCTACGGGAAGGGCCCAGCAGTTCTGGAACCCTTCTCCGCGGCGAGTAATGCACCCAAAGAGTTTAGGTCTGTCGCGAGTCAGCAACGGGCCCCTAGGAGAGTTGCGTGACATTAGCCGATCACGCTAAAGCGGCAGGATAGTAGCTGTCGGGTGGTGGCTATCGGCTATTGGCCAAAGTCACTGATATTCGGCGTCAATTCTCAGTGCCCCAGAGTCGTCGAAGGCGATGTCGAACGCTTTCGCGCGCTTGATGACAATTTCGCCGAACTGTTTTTCCTGGGTCAGGGCGATGGCCTGCAGCTTGACCATTTCGAGGACAGCCAGGAACGCGACGATCATGGCGTGACGGGAGGGGCAAGCCTCAAAGAACTGAATAAGGCTGACGGAACTGGTGTCGCTCGAAAGAATCTGGCCGCGCAACTGGGCGATCATCTGCGCAACGGTGAAGGATTCGTGCTGCAGCTCGATGCGAGCGACTTCCTTTTTGCGTTCGAGGACCTGCTGAAAAACGCGGACCAGGTCAACCAGGGAGACAACGAGTTCGCCCTCAGTCGATTCGTCGTTGTATAGCGACTTGTCCGGCTTCGACCAGACGTTCTCTTCGATCTGCTGCCGTTGGTAGAGGAGCTGCGCGGCGTTCTTGAACTTCTCGTGCTCCAGAAGTCGCTGGACGAGTTCCTCGCGCGGGTCGGCGGCTTGCTCTTCGGGGGTGGCAAGTGGGTCCGGAGGGAGAAGCATTTTCGATTTGATGTAAATGAGCGTGGCAGCCATATAGATGAATTCGGCGGATACGTCGACGTTCAAAGTCTCGAGCTGATGGAGGTAGTCAAGGTATTGCGAGGTGATTTTGGAGATTTGGATGTCGTGGATATTCATCTCCTGCTTCTTGATGAGATCGAGCAGGAGGTCTAGGGGACCTTCAAAGATGGGTATCTGGATTCTGTAGGGGCTCGCCATGTGTGGAGATAGTGTACCAGTGGCACAGGGACTGAGAAAGAAGCCGGTTTGTTGGACAGAAGCGAAGAAGTGAAAGAGTGAAAGCACTCCACGGAGATCTTGGCTGGAAATTTCGTCATCCCGAGCGGAGCGAGGGATCCAATCTTGCGTCGGGTCGAAATCTCCTGCCAGTTTTCTATTTTCCTTTTTATTCTTTTTCGGGCCAGTGGAAGATGGACTGACGGACGCGGCGCATGGTCTTTTCCGCTTCGTGTTTCGCTTGCGCGGAGCCTTGATGCAAAACGTCGAGGACACCTTTGGGATTGCTTTCCCAGTGAAGGCGGCGCTCGCGGATGGGTGTGATCCACTTGATAAGATTTTCCGCCATGGCGGCCTTGCATTCGATGCAGCCGATACCGGCAGTTGTGCAGCCCTGGCGAACCCAGTCGAGCCGGCCGGGATCGCGCTCCGGAGTAGAGAACAGCTTGTGCCAGTCGTAGACGGGACAGACGTCAGGATTGCCGGGGTCGGTGCGGCGCTTGCGCGCTGGATCAGTAACCATGACCTTAGTTTTGGCACGGATATCGGTGTCGGATTCAGAGAGGTAGATAGCGTTGCCGTAGGATTTGGACATCTTTCGGCCGTCGAGGCCGGGGACTCGGGGAGTTTTGGTGAGAAGAGCGGAGGGTTCGCTAAGGATTTCCCTTTTTTCAAAAAAACGCACGTGACCACCCATCAGCTCCATAAAATTGGGTATACCCACTTCTTTTGCGAAAACCTTGATTGCTTGCCTGTACTCCGCTTTCTGTTGAGCTGAAATCTTGTAGGGTGGTCCTGCGATTTGCCCCTTGGACGAAACGGGCGCGATTGCCTTCAGCACAAATTCCAAGTGCCCGTAGTTATCGAGCTCGAAGAGTTCATCCCTCACCTCAAATCCAAAATGAAAATTGAAGGTCTTGACGACTTCGCGGGACATTTCGACGTGCGCGACCTGGTCTTCGCCGACGGGGACAATGAGGGGCTTGCCGGGGGAGGAGTACATCACGATGTCGGCGGTTTGCAGTGTGGGATAGCCGAGGAAGCCGTACGTGTGCAGGTCCTTGCCGCGAATGTTCTCGAGTTGTTCCTTGTAGGTGGGGACGCGTTCGAGCCAGCCGAGCGGCGTGATCATGGAGAGAAGAAGGTGAAGCTCGGCGTGCTCCGGGACAAGGGATTGCAGGAAGATGACGGACTTGGCGGGGTCGAGGCCGGCGGCAAGGAAGTCAATGGTGACCTCGACCGTATTTTCGGCGATGGCGGAGGTGTCGGCGTAATCGCTGGTCAGCGCGTGCCAGTCGGCTACGAAAAAGAAACATTCATTGGCGCCATCGGATTGGAGTTTGACCCAGTTTTCGAGGGCGCCGAAGTAGTTGCCGATTTGCAGTCGGCCGGTGGGACGCATGCCGGAGAGGACTCGTTTCGTGGCAGTGGTCAAGAAGTGTGGACCTCAATGAATTGGATTGGTGGAGCCGAATTAAGAAGGATATCAGATATCGGTAATCGGAACAGGCAGACCGGAGAGAACACCAATCGGGTTTGCGTCACTTCTTAGATTTGGGTTTGGAACGGACGCGT
>Ga0187772_10000644_pt1 | contig 15656 bp, 12 predicted proteins | sample 0116_SJ02_MP15_2_FD_133137 | JGI IMG/M metagenome (GOLD analysis project Ga0187772, IMG submission 133137) | Tropical peat soil microbial communities from peatlands in Department of Meta, Colombia - 0116_SJ02_MP15_20_MG | ecosystem: Environmental > Terrestrial > Soil > Wetlands > Peat | place... | reverse complement strand
GGTGCTTCGCGATCGCTTCCTGGATGATGGACTTCATCGTCTGTTCCCGTCCTGTTTGTCAGACGAGCGTCATACGCTCTGCGCACCGATTCTGGAGGACGATACATAAACATTTGCGTGAAGCGGAACCTCGAAGGCCCTCGAGCGGACGGTCCGGCGCGCCGAGGCCGCCCGACCAACCGCCGGCGCGACGTTCGTCGTGCCGCGGGCGCTCCGCGACGGTGACCCCGGTCTCGAAGGGATCGCTCCCTCCCCGATCGTCCCGGGAGGCCGCGGAAGGAGAAGCGCCCCCCGGCGGGTCCGACCGAGAACGGCCCGCACGGGCCGGCGTTCGGTCCGAGCGATGCCGGCCCCGTGCGTTGTTATGAGCCACCACCGGTTCGACGGAACGTGGAACCGTATTTTCTAAACCTCGAGGAGGAGGTCGACCGCGCGTACGCCACCGCGGCGCGCGCCCGTCGGGTCGGCCTCGACCCGTTCTCCGCCCCCGAGATCCCGCGCGCCCAGGACATGGCGAGCCGGGTCGAGAAGCTCCTGGCCCACCTCCAGGTCGACGGGATCGCCGAGGAGATCCGGGAGCTCGCCCGGACCCTCCCGAGGGAGGAGCTCGCGGTCACCCTCGCGCGCCGGCTCGCGCGGGACCCGAGCCGCCCGGGGTCGGTACGCGACCGGGTCGAGGTCGCGCTGAGGGTCGGGCTCGCCGTCCTCACCGAGGGGATCCTCGTCGCCCCGCTGGAGGGGCTCGCCGACGTCCAGTTGCGGAGCCTCGGTGCCGCACCCCCGTACCTCGAGCTCGGCTACGCCGGCCCGATCCGGGCCGCGGGGGGGACCGCGCAGGCGTTGAGCGTCCTCTTGGCGGACATCGTGCGCCGAGACCTGGGGATCGCGGCCTACCGCGCGGAGCCGGCGGAGGTCGGTCGTTTCAAGGAGGAGATCCCGCTCTACAAGTTCTACCAGCACCTCCAGTACGTCCCGACGGCCGAGGAGATCGAGCTCGTCGTCTCCCACCTACCGGTCGCGATCTCCGGCGAGTCGACCGAAGGCGATGCCGAGGTGAGCGCGTTCCGCGACCTTCCCCGGGTCCCGACCAACGGCCTGCGGGGCGGCGCGTGCCTGGTGATCGCCGAGGGCCTCTGCCAGAAGGCGCCCAAGCTCCGGAAGATCGTCGACAAGCTCGGGCTGGACGGGTGGGCGTTCCTCTCGGAGATCGGCCAGCACGTCTCGGAGGAGGACGACCCCCAGCAGCCGAAGTACCTCCAGGACGCGGTCGGGGGCCGGCCGGTCCTCGCGCATCCGAACCGGCCGGGGGGGTTCCGGCTCGTCTACGGTCGGGCGCGCACCACCGGCCTCGCCTCGTGCGGCCTGCCGCCGTCGACGATGGTCGTCCTCCAGCATTTCGTGGCCGTCGGCACCCAGGTCAAGCTCGAGTACCCAGGGAAGGCGGCGGCGATCGGCCTCTGCGACCGCCTCCAGGGTCCGATCGTCGAGCTGGACGACGGGACCGTCACCGCCGTCGACGACCCCGCGGAGGCGCAGGCGCTGCTCCCTAGGATCCGACGGATCGTCGACCTCGGAGAGATCCTCGTCTCGTTCGGCGAGTTCCTCGAGAACAACCGGCCGCTCGTCCCGGGGGCGTACTCCCTCGACTGGCATCTCCAGGAGCTCCGCGCCGCCGGCGTCGACGACGACACGGCGATCGGCCCGGTGACGTTCGAGGCCGCGGTCCGCCTGTCGCGGGATCGCGGCGTGCCGCTGCATCCCCGGTGGTTGCTGTTCTGGCACGACCTCACCCCCTCGGAGGTCCGGGCCCTGAGCGAGTTCGTCGAGCGGGACGGCCGGTGGAGGGCGGGGGCCGTCGAGCTGCCGTCGGACCCGGCCTGGCAGGAGATGCTCGTGCGCCTCGGGTTCCTGTTCCGCCCGCTCGAGGGTGGGGGGCTCCGTGGCGAGGCGGACCCGAGCGCGGCGCTCGTCCTGGGGCTGGGGTTGGAGGCCGAGGGGGACGCGCTCGTCCGCCGCTCCCCGCTCGAGCCGGTCGACGACGACGCGCTCGCCTACGTCAGCCGCCTCGCCGGCGTGACGGTACGCGCGCGCGGTCCGTCCCGGGTCGGGGGGCGCGTCGGGCGGCCCGAGAAGGCCTACCACCGCGCGATGCAACCGAACGTCCACGGCCTCTTCCCTATCGGGGACGCGGGGGGACCGACCCGGTCGATCGTGGAGGCGGCCCGGAGGAGCGCGGAGAAGGAGGTCCGGGTCGAGCTCGGCCTCCGGCGCTGTCCGGCGTGCGGGAAGCCGACCGTCTGGAACCGGTGCGGGTGCGGCGCGCACACCGAGGCGACCGACAGGACCGTGACCCAGCGCCTTCCGCTCGAGACGATGTGGAAGGAGGCGCTCGCGCGGCTCAGCCTACCGGACATCCCGAGCCCAAAGGGGGTCAAGGGCCTCACGTCGGTCGGGAAGGTCCCGGAGCCGCTCGAGAAGGTGATCCTCCGAGCGTCCCACCGGATCTCGGTCTACCAGGACGGCACCGCCCGGTTCGACATGACGAACCTGCCGCTCACGCACTTCCGGCCGGCGGAGGTGGGGCTGGACCTCGTCCGCGCGCGCGAGCTCGGGTACGTCGCGGACGTTTCCGGCGCCCCGCTCGAGGACCCGGAGCAGCTCCTCGAGCTGAGGCCGCAGGACCTGGTCGTCTCGCGCTCGTGCGGGGAGTACCTGGCCCGGCTCGCCCGGTTCGTCGACGACGAGCTCGTACGCCTGTACGGGCTCGAACCGTTCTACCGGGCCGACGGACCGGACGCGCTGATCGGTGCGGTCGTCGTCGCCCTCGCCCCGCACACCTCGGGCGCCGTCGCCGGCCGTCTCGTCGGGTTCACCGGGGCCGAGGCGTGCTTCGCCCACCCGGTCTTCCATGCCGCGAAGCGGCGGAACTGCGACGGGGACGAGGACTCGGTGACGCTGCTGCTGGACGCCCTGCTCAACTTCTCCCGGGCGTACCTTCCGGACAGTCGCGGCGCGACGATGGACAAGCCGCTGGTCCTGACGACGCGGCTGGTCGCGACCGAGGTCGACAAGGAAGCGCAGAACGTCGACGTCGGGTCGGGCTACCCGCTCGAGCTCTACCGGGTCGCGGCCCGGCGGGGTTCCCCGAAGGAGGTCGACGGGCTCGTGGACCGGATCGGCCACCGGCTCGCGTCGGACCGCGCCCTGCAACAGTACGGCTTCACCCACGACACCGCGCGGATCGCCGGCGGCCCGGTCCGCTCGGCGTACCGGGACGGGAGGACGATGACCGACCTCGTCGAGCGGTCGTTCCTCCTCGCGACGCAGATCCGGGCGGTCGACCTCGTGGACGCGGTCACCCTCGTGCTGAACTCCCACTTCCTGCCGGACGTCATGGGGAACCTCAAGGGGTTCGCGACCCAGCGGTTCCGCTGCCGCGCCTGCGGGGCGACGTACCGGCGGCCCCCGCTCTCCGGGCGCTGCACGACGGTCCTGCCGGGCGGGGGTCGGTGCGGGCTTGAGCTGCAGTCGACGGTCTACGAGGCGAGCGTCCGGAAGTACCTGCCGCTCTCCCAGCGCCTCGGGGACCTCCCCGGGATCACCCCGTACGTCCGCCAGCGGATCCGGCTCCTGACGGAGGCGATGGCGACGCTGTTCCCGACCTCCTCCGCCCAGAAGACCCTCGAGACGTTCGCGCGGGGGGAGCCCCCGCCCCCCGCCAGCTGAGCCGCCGGGGGCCGAGCTCCGGCCTGGGAACCTCCAAATACGCTCCCTCCCCTCGCGGCCCCGTCGGGCTTGTGGGGTAGTCTGGACTATCCTGTTGGCCTTCGGAGCCAACGACCTGGGTTCGAACTCGCGGACCGGCACCGCGACGGAACTCCCAGCAAGCCCGGCGCCGGCTGGTCTAGCGGAAGTACCCCGGGGTCTGCGACGGCTCGGCCCGCTTCTCCTCTTCGGCCTTCGCCGCCTCGAGGATGTCGACCGCGAGGAGCGCCGAGATCGGGACCAGGCGGACGCGACCGTTCTCCTCCCGGTCCGAGCTCTCGAGCTCGATCGCGAGGGCGTTGTCCCCTCCGATCGAGACGAGGCCCCGGAACACCCCGACCGAGACGATCGCCTCCTCGTTCGGTCCGGCGGAGCGCACCGAAACGCGCGACGCCGGCGTCAGGGTGATCGCCGGGCGTTTGCCGCCGGAGGTGTTGGCGCTCACCGGCTCCCTCGCTCGCGCCCCGCTGCGCGCACGGTCGGGGCGACCTTCGCCGGTCCTTCGACCGGCCGTCGTTCGATCAGCTCCTGAAGGTGGTTCACCGTCTCCCGATACCGACGGAGGGCGTTCTGGGCGTTCGCCTCGGTGAAATCCCATGCTCGTGCGAGGTTCCCGTAGCGCAAACGGTAGCCTTTCCTCCCTTTGCCGTCGAGCGCCCCGGCGACCTCCTCGAGGAGGTCGAGCGCCTTGAGCTTGTTGATGTGCCGGTAGACGGTCGGCTTCGAGGTCTTCAGGACCGCCGCGAGCTCCTCCGCATACCAGGCGCGGGACGGGTCCCGCAGGAGGCACTCCCGGACGAGACGGAGCGCGAGGCTCTGCGCGATCGGGCCCTCCGAGCCGCGCCCGTCCTCGCCGTCCGGTAGGTAGCCGACCATCCGGAGGAACTCCCGCAGGACCTCGTCCAGGTCGGAGATCGGGGTCAGCGGTGTGCTGTAGCGTAACGACAGCTCGAACGGCATGCCGCTTCGCTTCCACGAACGCGGTCTGAATTAAAAAGTCGAGGCTTCGGGCCGGGCGGCTGGTGAACCGCTAAGCTCCCCGGAGGGCTCCCGGGCAGACCATGGCGCCGCCCGAGCTCCTTACGCCGACAACCGAGGAGGGGGCGGTCGCCGAGCTCGTTGCGACGGCCCCCGGGACGGTCGCGGTCCTCGCCGGCGGGACCGACCTCCTCCTCGACCTCGAGGAGCGGCGGCTCGAGCCTCGCCGGCTGCTCTCGCTCCGGCGCCTCCCCTGGAACCGCCACGCCTGGGAGGGTGGCGGGCTCACGCTCGGCAGCACGGAGCCGCTCTCCGCGCTCGAGGAGGATCCCCAGCTTCCCGTTCGGCTCCCGGCGCTCGCCCAGGGGATCGCGGCGGTCGGCTCGCCGGCGCTCCGGCTCCAGGCGACCGTCGGAGGGAACCTCGGCCGCTCGGCCCCCGCCTCCGACCTCACCCCGGTCCTCCTCGCCCTCGACGCGGAGGTCGAGCTGCTCGGGACCGCCGGCGCCCGGCGGATGCCGGTGGACCGGTTCCTGCGGGCGTCGCGCGAGACCGCCCTCGGCCCGGGTGAGCTGATCCGGTCGGTCCGGATCCCGGAGGACCGTCCGAGCTCGGCGTACCGCTGGCAGCGGGTGCGACCGGCCCACGACATCTCCCAGATCGGCGTGGCGGTCGCCTACGCTCCGCGGGAGCGGCGCTGGGGCGTGAGCCTGGGCGGGGCCCCTCCGCGGCCACGGCTCGTTCCCGAGGCGGCCGCTGAGCTCCACGGCCCGCGCCCTCCAGAGGCCGAGGTCGCCGCGGCGTCCGAGCGCCTCGCCCGGGACCCGGCGCTCGTCTCGGACCGCCGCGCGAGCGACGAACATCGTCGCCGCCTCGCCGCCGTGCTCTGCACGCGCGCCGTCCGCGCAGCGCTCTCGCCCCCGGTCGCGGAGCCGACGTGAGCGGCGAGCCGCCCGCGCTCCGCGTGAACGGCCGTGCCGTTGCGCTCGACGACGTGCCCGGCGACGAGCGCCTCCTCGACACGCTCCGCTGGCGCTTGGGTCTGCGGGGCACCAAGGAGGGGTGCCGGTCGGGAGGTTGCGGGGCGTGCACCGTGCTCGTCGACGGCCGAGGCCGGCTGAGCTGCCTTGCGCTGACCCGAGAGCTCGAAGGGTCGTCGGTGATGACCGTCGAGGGCGCGGCCGACGATCCGGTCGGACGGACCGTCCAGGAGGCGTTCGTTCAGGAAGGGGCGGCCCAGTGCGGCTACTGCACACCGGGGTTCGTGATGGCCGTCACCGGGCTCCTGCGCGGGCGCGGAGACGCTCGTCCGACCTCGGAGGTGCTCCGGGGCCTCGGGGGGAACCTCTGCCGTTGCACCGGCTACGTGGCGATCGCCCGTGCGGTGGAGCGGGCCCGCCAGGAGCTCCGATGAGTTCCGTCCGTCGCCCGGACGCCGAGGCGAAGGTCCGCGGCGCCGTGGAGTACGGCGCCGACCTCGCGGTCCCGGGGATGCTCTGGGGAGCGCTCGTCCTCTCCCCCGTCGCCCACGCGACGGTCCGCTCGGTCGACCTCTCCGCCGCCCGCGCGCTCCCGTCGGTCGTCGCGGTCGGCGCGGCGGACGTACCGCACATCGCGGGCGCCTCCGGGGACCCGGAGCGGCGGCCGTTCCCCGAGCGGGAGGTCGTCTACCGCGCCCAACCGCTCGCCGCGGTCGCGGCGCCGACCCTCGCGCTCGCCCGCGAGGCGGCGCGGGCGGTCCGGCTCGAGCTCGAGCCGCTCCCGACGGTGGCCGACGTAGAAGCGGTCTTCCCCGAGTGGCCGGGGCCCGGGGGACCGGGCTCGCCGCACGTCGCCGCGCACGTGCTCGCCCGCCGGGGGGACGTCGACCGTGCCCTCGCCGGCGCCACGACGGTCGTGGCGGGGACCTACCGCACGGCCGGGGTCTGTCAGGTCGCGCTCGAGCCGCACGCCTGTCTCGCCGAGGCGGAGGACGGACGGTGGAAGGTCCGCACGTCGACCCAGTCGCCGTTCGGGGTCCGGGAGGACGTCGCGTCGCTCCTGGGGGTCCCCGAAGCGTCCGTCGAGGTCGAGGGGACGTGGGTCGGCGGCGGGTTCGGCGGGAAAGGCGCGTCGCTGCTCGAGCCGTACGCGCTCCTGCTGGCCCGCGCCTCCGGCGCGCCGGTACGGCTCGCCCTCACGTACCGCGAGGAGTTCCTGCTCGGTCGCTCGACGCTGCCGATGGTCGTCCGGATGGAGACCGGCGTGCGCGACGGCCGGATCGTCGCCCGACGGGTCCGTCTCCTCCTGGATGTCGGCGCCTCACTGCCGGGACGGGATTTCGCGACGGGCTACTCGATCGGGTTCCTCCTCGGGCCGTACCGGACCGAAGTTTTCGAGGTGGAGGGGTACGCCGTGCGGACGAACAAGCCCCCGTTCGGCCCCCACCGGGCACCCCTGGCGCCGCAGGCGGCGTTCGCTGTCGAGTCGCATCTCGCCGAGGTCGCCCGGGCGGTCGGGGTGGACCCGGAGACGTTCCGCGCCCAGCACCTCTGGGCGACCGGCGGGGAGACGCCGTTCCGCCAGGTCGTCGGTCCGTTCGGCCTGGGGGAGGCGTTCGCCGCCGCCCGTGCCCGGGCGGCTGCCTGGAGGGCCCAGCGACCGGACGGCCACGGGGTCGGCGTCGGGCTCGGCTTCTGGTCGACAAACACCGGGGCCGGTGGGGAGGCTCGGCTCGTCCTTAGCGGTCGGGAGCTCCGGATCGAGCAGGGAGAACGGGAGATCGGGAGCGGCAGCGTGTCCGTCGGCCTCGCCACGGTCGCCGCCCGTCGGACGGGACTGCCGTTCGAGCGCGTGCGCGTCGTCTACGCCCCGACGTCCGAGGCCCCGTTCGATTCGGGGGTCTACGGCAGCCGGACCGTCGGTGCCCTCGGCCGGGCCGTGGACGAGGCGGCGGTCGCGCTCTTGGCCGAGATCGGGCGACGGATCGGGGCAACCGGGCCGGTGACCCTGGCGCTCGATCAGGACCGCCTGGTCGCCCGGAACGACGGGCGGTCGACGCCGGTCGCCGACCTCCTCACGGAGGACGAGCGCGCCTCGGGAGGCGTGCGCACGGTCGGCCGGCACTACGGCGTCGCCCCGGCGATCGACGAGTCGTTGGTCGTCGACGGGAGCTTCTACCCGTTCCAGGATTTCACGGGGGCGGCGCACGTCGCCGAGGTGAGCGTCGACCCCGCGACCGGTGCGGTTCGCCTCATCCGCTATGCGGCGTTCCATGACGTCGGGACCGTCCTGGACCCGGCGGGGGCCCGCGCCCAGGTCGAGGGCGGGGTGGTGATGGGCCTCGGCACGGCGCTCACGGAGGAGGCGGTCTGGTCGGACGAGGGTCGGCTCCTGAGCGACGGCCTCGTCGACTATCGCCTCCCGAGGATCGGCGACGTCCCGCCGATCGAGGTGACGTTCGTCGAGGGCCACGCCGGCGCCGGGCCGTTTGGGGCGAAAGGGCTCGGCGAGCCGCCGATCGTCCCGGTGCCGGCGACGATCGCCGCCGCGGTCCGGGACGCGGTCGGCGCCGATCTGACGGAGCTTCCGCTCTCGGCCGAGCGGGTCGCCCGAGCCGTTAAGGCGCCGCGGCCGTGCGGGTCCGGTGATGCCGCTCGACCCCGCGGAGCTTCGGGCGATCGTCGCTAGGTATCCATCGACCCCGACGGTGGCGACCGTCGGCTCGCATTCCGCGCTCGACGTCGCCGACGGCGCGGTGACCGAGGGTCTGCCGACGCTCGTCCTGACGCAGGCCGGCCGCGAGGCGACGTACGCCCGGTACTTCCGCACCGTTCGGGATGCGAACGGCGGCCGCCGGCGGGGCTGCGTCGACGAGGTCTGGACCTACCCGAAGTTCGCCGGACTTACCGCCCCGGCCGAGCAGGAGCGGCTCCGGCAGCGGGGGGCGATCCTCGTGCCGAACCGGGCGTTCAGCTCCTACGTCCCTCTCGAGACGATCGAGGACGACTACCGCGTCCCGATCTTCGGGAGCCGGACGATGCTCCGGATCGAGGAGCGGACGGAGCGGGAGAACTACTACGCGCTCCTGGAACGAGCGAACGTGCCCACCCCGCGTCGGATCCCGACGCCCGAGGCGATCGACCGGCTCGCGATCGTCAAGCTCCCCCACGCGAGCCGTCGGCTCGAGCGCGGGTTCTTCACCGTCGCGAGCCCCGAGGAGTACCGCGAGAAGAGCGAGCACCTGATCGCCCGGGGGACGATCCTCGCGAGCGACCTCGCCGCCGCCCGGATCGAGGAGTACATCCTCGGGCCGGTCTTCAACTTCAACTTCTTCTTCTCGCCGCTCGCGCCTCGCGAGGACGGCCTCGAGCTGCTCGGCGTCGACGAGCGCCGGGAGAGCGACCTGGACGGGATGGTCCGGCTGCCGGCGGCCCAGCAGCTGGCGCTCCCGGAGGTGGCCCGGATCCCGGAGTACACCGTCGTCGGCCACGGGACGCTGACGGTCCGCGAGTCGATCCTGGAGGAGGTGTTCCGGCTCGCCGAGCGGTTCGTCGACGCGAGCCGGGCGCGCTACCCCCCGGGGATCCTGGGGCCGTTCTGCCTGCAGACGTGCCTCGACAAGAACGGTCACCCGAGCGTCTTCGACGTCGCCGCGAGGATCGGGGGAGGGACGAACGTTCATCTCGGCGTGGGACATCCTTACGGCAACGCGCTGTGGAGGTCCCCGATGAGCAGCGGTCGCAGGGTGGCGCTCGAGATCCGCCGGGCGGCGGCCGAAGGTCGGCTCGGGGAGGTCGTCACGTGACCGACGGTCCGGCGGCCCCCGCGGCTGCGGCCCCGCTCCGCCGCACCGCGCTCCACGCCTTCCACCTTCGCCACGGGGCGCACCTCGTCCCGTTCGCCGGCTGGGAGATGCCGCTCTACTACACGAGCATCCTCGCCGAGCACCGCGCGGTGCGCGGCGGGGTCGGCCTGTTCGACGTCTCGCACATGGGGCTGTTCACGGTCGACGGCGCGCACGCCGCCGACCTCCTCTCGCGACGGACGACCGCGAACGTCGACGCGCTCGAGCCCGGCCGGGTCCGCTACACGTTCCTCCTGGAGTCGACCGGGGCGATCGTCGACGACCTCCTCATCTCCCGGATCGACACCGGCTCCGAGCTGACGAAGCGGTTCGTCGTGGTGCCGAACGCCTCCCGCGCCGCGGACATCGAGGAGATCCTGCGCCAGCACCGGACGCCCGACACGACGATCCACCGGTGGAACGGGCCGGTCGCTCTCCTCGCCGTCCAGGGGCCGGGGTCGCGCGCCCTGCTCGAGAAGCGGTTCGGATGGAGCCTCGCAAAGCTCGGGTTCTACCGGGCGGCGTTCTTCCCGGTGGCCGCCGGCCCGGCGGGAGCCGCGGGCCACCTCGGCCCGGTGTTCCCGGCCGACCTCGGGAAGGAGCTGCTCGTCAGCCGGACCGGCTACACCGGCGAGCTCGGCTACGAGGTGTTCGTCCGCGCGGAGGACGCCGACGCCGTGGCGGAGTCGCTGGTCGTCGGGGGCGCGAGCCCGGTCGGCCTCGGGGCGCGGGACACCCTTCGCCTCGAGAAGGGCTACCTGCTCAGCGGCCAGGAGTTCCATCGGGACCGGAGCCCGATCGAGGCGGGCCAGGAGCGGTTCGTCGAGCTCGACCACGCCTTCGTCGGGCGCACGGCGCTCGAGGAGCAGCTCACGAAGGGCACCCCGGTCCGTCTCGCAGGGATCGAGCTCACCGCGCCGGGAGCGATCCCGCGTCACGGCTCACCGGTCCTGGCGGGAGGTCGACCGGTCGCGGTCGCCACGAGCGGCGGCGTCTCCCCGGCGCTGGGCCGGGGGATCGCGCTCGCCTACCTTCCTCGCGAGCTCGTCAAGCCCGGCACCGAGCTCACCGTCGAGGTCCGGGGGACCGCTGCGCCCGCCCGGGTCGTCGACCTGCCGTTCGTCCCGAACGCCCCGGCTCCCCGGAGCTAGCGTCGCACACGCCCCCCGATCACGATGGCCGTCGACCTCGACCACCCAGGGTTCGTCGGACGGCTCGAGACGGTCGACGCGCTCCGGCGGCGCTACGAGGACGCCCGCGCCGGCAGCGGCGGGGTCACCCTCCTGGTCGGCGACACCGGGGTCGGCAAGTCGACGCTCGTCGCGGAGCTCGTCCACGAGATGACCGGCCGGGGGCTCCGGGTCCTCGTCGGACGGGCCGTCGCCGCCGACGCTCCCCCGCCGTTCCAGGTCCTGCGGGACGCGCTCGAGCACGCGCGCGAGCCCGGCCCGGCCGGGGAGGCGTTCTCCGGCCTCCTGGAGCCGGAGGTGCTGATCGGCTTCGCCCCGGGCCTCGAGGAGATCGCGCGGAAGCCGGTCCGGGTCGAGGAACGGATCCTCGCCGCGCTGGGCGAGCCGGACGAACCGCCAGAGGGCCGGCGGGAGGCGCTCTGGGACGGCCTCGCCCGGCAGTTCCGGGAGTTCGCGCGGCAGCGACCGACGGCGCTCGTCCTCGAGGACCTGCATCGCGCGGACGATCCCTCGCTCGACGCCGTCGAGTTCGTCGCCCGGCAGCTCCGCGAGTACCCGATCTGGATCCTGGCGACGGTCCGGCCGCTCGCCGAGCTCCCCCCCGCGCGCCGGGGCCGGCTGGAGAAGTTCGAGCGGGCGACCGACGCGCGTCGCGTCGTCCTTCAGCCGCTCACCTCGGGCGAGGTCGCCGAGTTCCTCCACGCCTACGAGCCCGAGCGGCAGTTCACGGACGAGGAGGTCGCCCGCCGCTACTCCGAGACCGGGGGCAATCCCCTCCTGCTCCTCCAGCTCGACCGGCGCCTTTCCCGCCGGCCCACCGGCGAAGGGTCGGTCGGGGGCGCCGCGTTCGGGGAGATGCCGGGGGCGCCGGCCCCCGTAGGGGACGAGGAGGAGCGGGTGCTCGCGGTCGCCTCGGTGATCGGCCCGGAGACCCCGTTCGACCTGTTGCTCAAGGCGAGCGGGGAGGACGAGGAGCGCCTGACCGAGATCGTCGACCGCCTCGTCGGCCGAGGCCTCCTGCTCGAGCGCCCCGGTGAGCGGCTCCTCTTCGCGAGCGACCGCGTCCGCTCGGAGCTCTACGACCGCCTGACCGAGACCCGCCGTCGCCTCCTCCACCGCCGGGTCGGGATCGCCCTCGAGTCGACCGGCACCGCCGACGCGGCGACGATCTACGTCCTGGCCCGCCACTTCCACCTCGGCCGCGTCGACGAGAAGGCGCTGCGGTACAACCGGGCCGCCGCCGGCATCGCCGCCTCCGCCCACGCTCCCGAGGATGCCCGCCGCCACCTGGAGCGCGCCCTCGAGAGCTTCCGCCACCTCACCCCGGACGACTGGGCCGGCGAGACCGAGCTCGTCCTCGAGCTCGCCCAGCAGATGGACTTCGCCGGCGAGTTCCACGACGCCGAAGCGACGCTCCGCCGGCACCTGGGCCGCCCCGGGCTCGCCCGCCGCGTCCCGCTCCCCGTCCGTGCCCTCGCCGAGGCGTTCCTCGCGCGGATCCAGACCGACCTCGGGGACTGGAAGGGCGCCGAGGAGGTCACCGCGCGCCTATTGTCGACGGAGGGGCTGGAAGGCTCCCCGTCCGTCCTGATCGCGCTCCGGCACCTCCGGGGGGAGTCGCTGTTCTACCTCGGCCGCTACGCGGAGGCGCTCGCCGAGCACGACGCCGAGCTCGCCCTCGCCCGCTCTACCGGGAACGCGAGGGCGGTCGCGCTCGGCCAGGCACGCCGCGCGAGCGTCCTGCGGATGCTCGGACGCCTGACGGAAGCGCTCGGGGAGGGTCGGGAGGCCGCCACGGCGCTCGCCCGGCTCGGCGACCTCCGCGGGGCGTCGTACGCCCATCTGTTCGTCGGGGTGATGCTCTCGACCCTCCCGCCGGAGAGCGCGTCGCTCGACGACAAGCTCGCCGAGTTCCATGAGGCGATCCGCCTCGGCGAGGACGCCCACGACCCGCGTCGGGTCGGCTGGGCGCTGTTCAACGCCGCCGACATCCTGCGCGAGGCCGGCCGGCTCGAGGAGGCGGCGAGCGCCAACGCCCGGGCCCGCCAGACCCTCGAGCGGATCGACGACCGGTTCGGGCTGGTCCAGTCGCTCATCGTCGCGGGCAAGATCGCCCTCGACCGGCGGGAGTTCGACCGGGCGGAGGCGGACCTCCTGGACGCCTATCGGATCGTCCGAGAGCTCGGGGCCCCGGCCGACGAGGTCGACGTCGTCCTCCGGCTCGCCCAGCTCTCGTTCGCCCGAGGGGACGTCGCGAGCGCGCGACGGCGGGTCGAGGAGCTCGAGCGGCTCAACCTGGTCGCGCTCCGCCCGGACGTCGCCGCCGAGTTCGAGCGGCTCCTCCGGGCCCTCGACGGGACGAAGGGCACGGGAGGCGATGCGCGCGAACCGTCCCGGTAGGCCCCGCGGGCTGGGGCGTCTCGTCCGGACCGCCCTCGCGGAGGACCGGGTCGGACGGGACCGGACGACGCGGGCGGTCCTGCCCCGACCGGTGCCGGCGGAGGGGACGGTCCTCGCCCAGCGGCGGGGGGTCATCTCCGGCGTTGCCGCGGCGGTCGTGGCGGCGCGGGCCCTCGGCCTGACGGTCGTACGGTCGGTGCGGGACGGGGCGGCCGTCCGGCCGGGAGCGGCGGTCCTCACCGTCCGGGGGGACGCGCGCGCGATCCTGGCCGTCGAACGGACGGTCCTCAACCTGCTGATGCACGCGAGCGGCGTCGCGACCGAGACGGCGCGCGCCGTGCGGGCGGCCCGGCCCGGGCGCCGGCCCCTCGAGGTACTGGCGACCCGAAAGACCCTCCCGGGGCTGCGCGACCTCGAGAAGGCCGCGGTCGTGCACGGCGGCGGTCGTCCGCACCGCCGGGACCTCTCCGACGCGCTCCTCGTGAAGAGCAACCACCTCGCGCTGGTCGACCTCGAGACCGCCGTCGCCCGCGCCCGGCACGGGGCGCGGCGCGGCGAGGCGGTCGAGGTCGAGGTCCGCACCGTCCCGGAGGCGCTCCGGGCCGTCCGGGCCGGCGCCCGATCGCTCCTGGTCGACAACGCCCCCCCCGAGAGCGCGCGCCGGATCGTCCGGGCGCTCGAGACCGCTGGCCTGCGCGGGAGGGTCTCTATCGAGCTCTCCGGTGGGATCACCGTGGGGAACCTCGCGCGGTACCGCGCGGTCGGGGCGGACTCGGTCAGCCTCGGCGCCCTCACCCACTCGGCGCCCGCGCTCCCGTTCCACCTCCGCCTGCGCCCCGTTCGGTTAAGACGCCCCCGCGCCTAGAAGCGTCGGACGCCGATGTCGGTCGAGGCGGAGATCCGCGCGCTGAAGGACCAGCGGGACGCCGTCCTGTTGGCCCACAACTACCAGCGTCCGGAGGTCCAGGACCTCGCCGACTACGTCGGCGACTCGCTCTACCTCGCCCGGCGCGCCCGCGAGGCCGACCGCTCGGTGATCGTCTTCGCCGGGGTCCGGTTCATGGCCGAGACGGCGAAGATCCTCAACCCGGAGCGGACGGTGCTGCTGCCGGACCCGAAAGCCGGCTGCGGTCTCGCCGACGCGATCACCCCCGAGCAGGTCCGCGCCTGGAAGGCCGACCACCCCGGGGCCGCCGTCGTCGCCTACATCAACACCTCCGCCGAGGTGAAGGCGGAGGCCGACTACTGCTGCACGAGCTCGAACGCCGTCAAGGTCGTCGAGCAGGTCCCCGCCGGGCAGGAGATCCTGTTCCTGCCGGACATGTTCCTCGGCGACTACGTCCGGCGGCGGACCGGCCGGCGGATGCACCTGTGGGTCGGCGACTGCCCGGTCCACGCCAAGCTCCGGCCGGAGGAGATCGCCCGCGCCCGCCACGACCACCCTGGCGCCCCGGTGATCGCGCACCCGGAGTGCGGGTGCGCGAGCCAGGTCCTGCCGGAGGTCGACCGGGTCCTCTCGACCGACGGGATGGTGCGGTTCGCCGAGGAGACGCGCGCCCCGGAGGTCGTGGTCGCCACCGAGGTCGGGATCCTGCACCGGATGCGCAAGCTGAGCCCGGGGACGGTCTTCACCCCGCTCGACAGCGGGGCGATCTGCCCGTACATGAAGGAGATCGACCTCGAGGACGTCCGCGCGTCGCTCGCCGAGCTCCGGTACCGGATCGACGTTCCGCCCCCGACCGCCGAGAGGGCCCGCCGGGCCCTCGAGCGGATGGTCGCCACCTAGGCGGCGTCCCTACAGGTGGGGGAGGAGCTTCGCCGGCCCCCCGCGGACCCAGAGCTCGTAGGCGTACGCCAGGAGCACGAGCGCCCCGAGGAAGACGACCCCGATCGCCGCCCAGGACGGCTTGCGGGTGAGGTAGAAGTGCGGACTGAGCGGGTTCAGGCGGGTCGAGAGGAACGACGCCCCTGAGGCGAACAGGACCAGGCCGAGCAGGCCGGGGACGAGGAGCGAGTAGCTCGCGAAGTAGAACCCGACGGCGACGAGGACGACGACGACCGGGATCGCCGCGTGGGAGCGCTCGTGCGCCGTCTCCAGCCGGCCCGACCTCTCCGAGGGCCGGTAGTCGTCCGGGACGTCGCGGTAGCCGGCCACGGCCCGAACGCGGCGGCACCCCTAGATGAGCTCCTGCCTCCACCAGCAGCCGGTGGCGCCGGCCCTCGGCCTCCTCGGGGCGTGCCCGACGCCGTCGGGCCGGAGCGGGGTCGGCCGCGCCGCCTTGGAACGATGGGCAAAAGAACCCCACCGGAACGTCTCTCGAGCGTGCCGGACCGTGCCGCGCCGCCGCGAGGGGCCCCGGTGCCTCCGAGCCGGGCGAAGCGGGGACGTGCGCTTCCCGAGCCCCCCGAGTTCCGGGCCCATCCGCTCGCCCCGGCCGGGTCGTGCGTCAACTGCGGGAGGACGATCGACCCGGGTCCCGCGGTCCCCCGGTGCTGGG
>Ga0187772_10000643_pt1 | contig 15668 bp, 15 predicted proteins | sample 0116_SJ02_MP15_2_FD_133137 | JGI IMG/M metagenome (GOLD analysis project Ga0187772, IMG submission 133137) | Tropical peat soil microbial communities from peatlands in Department of Meta, Colombia - 0116_SJ02_MP15_20_MG | ecosystem: Environmental > Terrestrial > Soil > Wetlands > Peat | place... | reverse complement strand
GGAAGGTCGAGCTGCGCCCGGGGATGGAGCAGGGGGAGCTCTTGCCCGAGGAGCATGCCGAGCGCTGGCGCGCCCTCTACCGGCGCGTGCTGCGGGAGGGCCCGCTCGAGCACGAGGCGGAGGCGGATGGGCTGGTGCTGGAGCTGCACCTCAGCCTGCTGGAACGGGAGGGGCGGGTCTTCGGCATCTCGGTGTTCGGCCGAGACGTGACCGAGAAGCGGCAGGCGCTCGAGCGACTGCGGCAGAGCGAGGCCTTCTTCCGGGAGGTCCAGGAGGCCTCTCCGGACCTGTCGACGGTGATCGGGCCGGACCGGAGGTTCCGGTTCGTGAGCGAGGCCTGCCGGGGGATCATCGGGTACGGGGCGGACGAGATCGCCCGGACCCCTCCCCTGAGCCGCGCTCACCCGGACGACGTTCCCCGGATGCAGCGACTGTTCGACAAGGTCCTCGCCCAGGAGGGTTCCACCGAGCGCGCCCGCTTCCGGATCCGTCACCGGGATGGTTCCTGGAGGTTCCTCGACCTGGTGGCCCGCAACGAGCTCGGCCACCCCGCCGTCGGCGGTATCCTGACCAACGCCCGTGACGTCACCGAGCAGGTGCTCCTCGCGGCGCGGCTCCAGGAGGTGCGCGAGGAGGAGAAGACCCGGATCGCGCGAGACCTCCACGACGAGCTCGGGCAGCTGCTCACCGGGCTGAAGCTGGACCTCCTCTGGATGGAGGAGCAGCTGGAGTCGATGGAGCCCGGGCCTTTGGTGAACGCCCTGGTGGATCGGGCAGTGGCGGCCTCCTCCCTGGCCGAGCAGACCGTCGCCCAGGTGCAGCGGCTCGCCACCGATCTGAGGCCCCCGGTCCTCGACCGGCTGGGGCTGGGTGCGGCGCTTCAGCAGGAAGGGCGGCGCTTCGAGGCCCGCGCCAAGGTCGGCTGCCGCGTCGAGCTGGTCCATCCGGTGCAAGGGCCACCCTCCGCCACCTCGACCGCCCTCTACCGCATCGCGCAGGAGGCCCTGACCAACGTCGCTCGCCACGCCCGTGCCCAGCAGGTTGTCGTTCGCCTGGAGGCCCTTCCCACCGCGCTGGAGCTCTCCATCGAAGACGATGGGGTGGGGCTCGATGTCGATCGAACGGAGGTATCGCGGGGGCTCGGTCTGGCCGGGATGCGGGAGCGGGCGGCGCTGGAGGGCGGCGAGCTGACGGTCGGCCCGCGGCCGGGCGGTGGCACCCGGGTATGCGCGCGGCTGCCCCTGCGCACCGAACGCGAGGAGGGGCTTTGACCCGGATCCTGCTGGTGGACGATCACGAGGTGATGCGCGCCGGCGCCCGCCTGGTGCTCTCCGGCGGGTTCCCCGGCGCGGAGTTCGGCGAGGCAGGGACCGCCGCGGAGGGCCTGGCCAAGCTGGAGTCGGCGGCTTGGGACCTCGTGGTCCTCGATCTGGCCATGCCCGGGCGCGGCGGGCTCGAGCTCCTCGAGGAGATACGGCGGCGCTGGCCCAAGCTGCCGGTGATCGTGCTGTCGGCATATCCCGAGGAGGACTTCGCGGTCCGCTGCCTGCAGTTGGGAGCTTCGGGGTACGTGCCCAAGGACGCCCCCACCGGCGAGATCGTTGCTTCCTGCCGCACCGCGTTGGAGGGGCGCAAGTACGTGACCCCGCTCCTCGCCGAGCACCTGGCGGCCCTCCTCGACGGGAGCGCCCCGCGCGCACTGCACGAGGCGCTCTCTCCCCGGGAGCTGCAGGTGCTGAGGCTCGTCGCCATGGGGCGGAGCCTCAAGGAGATCGCCGGCGAGCTCAGCTTGGGGGAGAAGACCATCTCCACCTACCGGCAGCGGATCGCGGTGAAGCTCGGCCTGAGCACCAACGTCGAGCTGACCCGGTACGCGCTGCACCACGGGCTCGTGCAGTGAACCTTTCGGGGCGGCCCCGGGCCGCCCCGGGGCCGAGAGAAGCAGGAACCGCCGCCCGCGGGGCCGGGCGGCCCCGGTTCTCCGGAAGTCTTGACGTCACGCGGGTTTTCGGCTAAAGAGCCCCTTCTTTCGCGGTCCGGCGGGCTTCGCCGGACACCCACCACCCAGGGCCCGAGCACCTGCAAAGGCCCCTCGCCGAGCTCCCCGCAGGGAGCGGCGAGTCCATTGGGAGGAGAAGATGTCCCAGAACGTCCTCAACGCCGAGAAGCGCGACTCGCGGGGCAAGGGCCCGGCCCGCAGGCTGCGCGAGAAGGGCCTCATCCCCGCGGTGGTGTACGGCGGCGGGGCGAGCCCCGCCCACGTGGCCGTCGACCCCGCCCTCTTGCTCGAGGCAATCGACACGCCGCACCGGTTCAACACCATCCTGGTCCTCAAGATGGACGGCGTGGAGAAGCACGTCCTCTTCAAGGACTACGAGGTCGACCCGGTCAGCCGGCAACTGCTCCACGCCGACTTCCTGGAAGTCCAGATGGACAAGTCGGTCCGCGTGCACGTCCCGGTCGAGACCGTCGGCCGGGCCGTGGGCCAGGTCGACGGCGGCATCCTCTCCCTGGCCACGCACGACATCCTGGTGGAGGCCCTGCCCGACCGGATCCCGGTGAAGATCGAGGTCGACGTCACCGAGATCAAGATCGGCCACTCGCTCCACATCTCGGAGATCAAGGCACCGGCGGGCTGCAAGTTCCACTACAGCACCGACTACGTGGTGGTGTTCGTGGCCGTGCCCGAGAAGGAGGAGGTCGTCGCCCCGGTGGCGGCCGCCGTCCTGGGTGTGGAGGGTGCGGTCGCTGCCCCCGGCGCTCCCGGCGCCCCCGGCGCCCCTGGCGCCCCTGGCGCCCCCGGCGCCGCCCCTGGTGCGCCCGGTGCCCCCGGAGCCCCGGCGGCCCCCGGCGCTGCCGCCCCGGCCGCCGGCGCCGCGCCCGCCCCCGGCGCCGCCCCCGCCAAGCCGTCCGGCAAGCCGTCCGGCAAGGGCAAGAAGTAGCGCCCATGAAGCTCGTGGTCGGCCTCGGCAACCCGGGCGAGGAATATGCGCGGACGCGACACAACGTCGGCTTCATGGTGGCCGACCGGCTCGCGCACCTCGCCCGCGCTCGCTTCACCGCGCACCGGTTCGCGGCGGAGCTGGCCGAGGCCCGCCTCGGTCCGGAGCGGGTCTGGATCATGAAGCCGCAGACCTACATGAACGCATCCGGGGAGGCGGTCGGCGCCGCGCTCCGCTTCTTCAAGCTCGACCTGCTCGAGCTGGTGGTGGTGCACGACGACCTGGAGCTCGAGCCCTACCGCGTCCAGCTCAAGGTGGGCGGTGGCCACGGCGGGCACAACGGGGTGAAGAGCCTGAACGCGCACCTGCCCGGGGCGGACTACCCCCGCCTGCGGGTCGGGGTGGGCCGCCCTCCGCCGGTCATGGACCCGAGCGACTACGTGCTGGGCCGGTTTCCCAAGGACGAGGAGCCGGAGCTCCTTTCCTGCCTCGAGCAGGCGGCGGAGGCGACCCGGCTGGCGGTCGAGCTGGGCGCGGTGAAGGCGATGAACCAGGTGAACCGGCGGGCCCGCGCGGCGGGCCTTGCGCCGGAGGGCTGAGGCTTCACCCCGCGCCCGGCATGGGGCCGGCGCGGGCAGGACGAGGAACTCCTCGCGGCGGGCGAACCGCCGCTGCTTGAACCCGAGGGGAGCGAAATGGCCGAGACGAAGAAGATGGTGCGCGAGTACGAGACCATCTACCTGCTCAAGGCGGAGACGCCCGACGACCAGGTGGAGGAGATCAAGGAGCGCCTGCGCGGCGTGGTCAGCCGCGAGGGCGGGAAGGTGATCCGCTTCACCAACCAGGGCAAGCGCAAGACCGCCTTCCCGGTGGCCCGCAACGCCAAGGCGCTCTACATGCACTGCCTCTACATCGGCAGGCCCGGGCTGGTGCACGAGTTCGAGCGCAACCTCAAGATGCTGGACGTGGTGACCAAGTTCCAGTCGGTGAAGCTGGCCGACGAGGTGGACTTCGACGCCCGCCAGGTCGAGCCGGACGTGAAGATCCAGCCGGTCGAGGACGAGCCCAAGCCGCGCGAGGAGCGGGGCGAGTACCAGTCCGGGGAGGAGCCCTTCGAGGGCGAGCCGGCGGAAGGGGTGGAGTGAGCCATGGCGCGACCTGACATGGGTGGAGCGAAGATGGGCGGCGGGTTCGGCGGGCGCTCGGGCGGCCGGGACAAGGACCGGGACCGCGAGCGCGAGGACCGCGGCGGCGGCGAGGAGGGCGGCCGGCGCGGCTTCGGGCGGCGCAAGGTGTGCCGCTTCTGCGCCGACAAGGCGCTGAAGGTCGACTACAAGGACCAGAGCCAGATGAAGTACTTCCTCACCGAGCGCGGCAAGATCATCCCGCGCCGGATCAGCGGGAACTGCGCCAAGCACCAGCGCGAGGTGGCCACCGCCATCAAGCGGGGACGCATGCTGGCCATCCTGCCCTACACCGTCGGGCAGATGTGAGGAGGCCGCCATGAAGCTCATCCTCCGTGAGGACGTGGAGAACCTGGGCAAGGGCGGCGAGGTGGTGGACGTGAAGCCCGGCTATGGCCGGAACTACCTCCTCCCCCGCGGCCTGGCCGTCGCCGCCAACCCCAAGAACGTCCGCGAGCTCGAGCACCAGAAGGCGGTGGCCTCCGCCAAGGCCGCCAAGCTCAAGGCCAGCGCCCAGGCGGTGGCCAAGCGGCTGGCCGAGACCCCCGTCACCCTGAAGCGCAAGGTGGGCGAGCAGGACAAGCTCTACGGCTCGGTCACCGCCCTGGACGTGGCCGAGGCCCTCTCCTCCCGCGGCCTCTCCATCGATCGGCGCGCCATCGACCTCGGCGAGCCGCTCAAGACCGTGGGCGAGTTCGAGGTCCCGGTGAAGCTCCACTCCGAGGTGGTCGGCAAGGTCAAGGTGACCGTCGAGCCCGAGGCCTAGCGGAGGGCGGGCCGCCGCCGAGCCGGGGCCGGCGTCCCGCGGGCGCCGGCCCCTTCGCTTGCCTCCACCCCGGGGCGGGTCACAGGTAGGGGGAAAAGAGGCGCGCGACGCCGTCCCGCAGCCTCAGCGGGAGCGACCGCACGTCCATGTCCTGGAGCGTGACCGGGCGGGCCCGGGCCATGCGGGCGTCGATGAGCGCGTCGACGTCCGCGGCCACGCCCGCGTCGAAGGCCTCGACGTCCAGCTCGAAGTTGAGCCGGAGGCTGCGCGGGTCCCAGTTCGAGGAGCCGAGCAGCGACCAGGCGTCGTCCACGGTCATGGCCTTGGTGTGGTCGAAGGGGCCGGGCGAGAGCCAGACCCGGCAACCGTGGTCGAGCACCTGCCAGAGCTGGGCGTTCTGCGCCCACTGCACCGGGGGCAAGTTGGTCCGCTCCGGCAGGACCACCTCCACCTCCACCCCGCGCATGGCCGCCACGTTCAGGGCGCTGATCAGGGCCGTGTCGGGGAGGAAGTAGGGGGTCACCACCCGGATGCGCCGGCGGGCCACGGCGATGGCCCCGAGCAGAACCCAACGGATGGTCTCGAAGTCCTCGTCCGGCCCGTCGGGGATGCTCCGAGCCAGGACCGGCCCCTCGGAGGTGGCCGGCGGGAAGAAGGCCGGGCCGTCCAGGCTCTCGCCGGTGGTGAAGAGCCAGTCCTCGGCGAAGGCCGACTGGAGCTGGGCCACCACCGGCCCCTTGAGGCGGGCGTGCAGGTCCCAAGACGGAGGCGGGCCGCCCTCCCGGGGCAGGAAGTTGTCCCGGACGTTCATCCCTCCGGTGAACCCCAACCGGCCGTCGGCCACCAGGATCTTCCGGTGGTTGCGGAGGTTCACGAAGGGGAGCCAGGCCGGCGAGAGCCGGGGCAGGAACAGCGCCGTCTGGACCCCGCGCCGGTTGAGGGTCCGGTGCACCGGCGGCCAGCGGTAGCGCACCCCCACCGCGTCCACCAGCACCCGCACCTGCACGCCCCGCTCCCGGGCCCGCGAGAGCGCCTCCACGAAGGCGTCCCCGGCCAGGCCCGGGTCGAAGATGTAGGTGCAGAAGGTGAGCGACCGCTGGGCGGCGTCGATGGCGGCGAGCATGGCCGGGTAGGCCTGCCCGCCGCCGGGGAGGAGCTCCACCGCGTTGCCGGCCACGAGCGGCCGGCGCACCACCGCGTCCGCCAGCCGGAGGAGCGGCCCGAGGTGCTCGGCCCCGGGCGGGAGCGGAGGCGGAGGCGGCTGGTCCTCGGGCCGGGCCCGGATGGCCGGCAGGCGCAGCGCCTGGGCCCGGCGGCGGATCCGGTTCACGCCGAAGATCAGGTAGGCGGCGGCGCCGACCAGGGGGGCGAAGGCGATGAGGCCCACCCAGCCCAAGGCCGCCCGGACGTCGCGCTTGTGCAGGACGGCGTGGCTGGCGGCCACCACCGCCACCAGGACGGCCGCCACCGAGGCGGCGAGCTTCCAGGGATCCGACATCACCTCCGAGGATCGAACCAGAGATCCGGTGCCGGGGCGAGAAAACACCGGACCGGGCTCCCGCGGTTGCCCCGCCCCGGCCTCCTCGCCGTAGAATCGGCGGATGGACGGAGCCAAGTGCGCCGCGCTGAAGAGCGAGCTCTCCAAGCTGCCCGAGCCCCAGGTCGTCCCGGTCGAGCGATTCTTCGACGGCAACGACGACGTGGCCTCGATCGGCTGCAACCTCCCCAAGCATCCCGGGATGCAGGTCTTCCGCGATGTGCTCACCGGCCTGCGCCGCCTGCCGGGGGTCCTCGCCGTCTACGCCCAGGTCTTTGAGCTCGATCCGGGCGACGAGTACTGGCCCTTCGCCGACACGGTCCTGGTGGTGGGGACGCTCCCCGCCACCGCGCTGCGCGGGGCGGTGAAGGGGCTCATGCCCGACGAGGTCGACCTCCTCGCCCCGGACGACGTTCCCCCGGCCGTGGCCGAGCGCCACCCCGGCGCGCCGGTGCTGTCGATCTGGTGGGACTGACCGCGGCCCGAGGGCGGGCCGGGGCGAGCCTCTCGCCGCCCTGATCGCCCTCGACCGTCGGCGCCGGCCGCCCGGGGCCAGGCCGTCGGCCGCTAGGCCGCCGCCCGCGGCCCCCGCACCTTCACCCGGGCGAGCAGCCCGGTGAGCTCGTCGCCGGAGAGGGTCTCCCGGCCCAGCAGGTCCCGCGCCCCATCCACCAGCACGGCCCGGTTCGCCTCCAGCACCGAGCGGGCCCGTTGGAAGGCGGAGTCGACCAGCTCCCGCACCGCCAGGTCGATCTCCCGGGCGGTGGCCTCGGAGTAGAGGCGGCGGGTGCCGGCCACCTGCCCGAGGAAGCCATCCGGCTCGCTGCCGTAGACCACCGGACCGAGCTGCCCGCCCATGCCGTAGCGGGTCACCATGGTGCGGGCGATGTCGCTCGCCTTGCTGAGGTCGTCGGCGGCGCCGGTGGAGAGGTGGCCGAAGGCGAGGTGCTCCGCGGCGCGCCCGCCCAGCAGCACCGCCATCTTGTCCTCCAGCTCCTCGCGGGTCATGAGGTAGCGGTCCTCGGTGGGCCGCTGGATGGTGTAGCCGAGCGCGCCGATGCCCCGGGGGATGATGGAGATCTTGTGCACCGGGTCGGTCCCGGGCAGCGCCGCCGCCACCAGGGCATGGCCGATCTCGTGGTGAGCCACCACCTCGCGCTCGCGGGGGTTGAGGAGCCGGTTCTTCTTCTCCAGCCCGGCCACGATCCGCTCCACCGCCACGTTGAAGTCCTCGAGCGAGATCCGCTCCGCGCCCCGGCGCGTGGCCACCAGCGCCGCCTCGTTCACCAGGTTGGCCAGGTCCGCCCCGGTGAAGCCGGGCGTGAGCGCCGCCACCTCCTCCAGCCGCACCTCGGGGCCGAGCGCCACCTTGCGGGCGTGCACCGTCAGGATCGCCACCCGGCCGGCGCGGTCGGGCCGGTCCACCAGCACCTGCCGATCGAAGCGGCCGGCGCGGAGCAGCGCCGGGTCGAGCACCTCCGGCCGGTTGGTGGCCCCGATGAGCACGATCCCGGAGGTGGGATCGAACCCGTCCAGCTCCACCAGGAGCTGGTTCAGAGTCTGCTCCTTCTCGTCGTGCCCGCCGGAGAGCCCGCCCACGCTGGCGCGGGCCCGCCCCAGCGCGTCCAGCTCGTCGATGAAGATGATGGCCGGCGCTTTGGCCCGGGCCTGCTCGAACAGGTCGCGCACCCGCGCCGCCCCCACCCCCACGAACATCTCCACGAACTCGGAGCCGGAGATGGAGAAGAAGGGCACGCCCGCCTCGCCCGCCACCGCCTTGGCGAGCAGGGTCTTGCCGGTGCCGGGCGGGCCCACCAGCAGCACGCCCTTGGGCATGCGGGCGCCCAGCCGGCCGTAGGAATTCGGGTCCTTGAGGAAGGAGACCACCTCCTGCAGCTCGGCCTTGGCCTCCTCCACCCCGGCCACGTCGGAGAAGGCGACCTTGGTGTGGGTCTCCACGTAGACCTTGGCCTTCGACTTCCCGATGGACATGAGCCCGCCCCCCATGCCCCCCAGCTGCTTGGCCATGCGCCGGGAGAGCCACATCCAGATCCCCAAGAAGATGAGGGTGGGCAGCACCCAGGAGAGGACCATGGGGATGAGGTCGCTCTGGAAGCTGCCGGCGTACTGCACCTTGTGGGCGTCGAGCTCCCTGGCCATCTCCGCGTCGACCCGCACGGTGACGAAGCGCTTCTTCCCGCGGAGCGGCTCCTTGAGCTCGCCCTGGAGCTGGTCCTGCGAGACCACCACCTGCGCCACCTTGTCCTCGCGCACCAGCTTCTGGAACTCGCTGTAGGGGATGGCCACCACCTGCGCCCGCGCCCAGAGCGCCTGGAAGGCCAGCACCGAGAGGAGCGCGATGACGAGGAAGCCGATGTTGAACCTGGTCGCCTGCTTGTTCATGAGGATCACCCGGACGGGATCGCCGCCCCTGTGGCACATCGGTAACCACTCCCCGGCGGTTCGCAAACGCCAGGATCCGCTGGAACACTTCGAAACATTCGATGGTTCGGGCCCGGCCCGGCCGGCAGGGGGCTGCAGTAGACTCAGGTGCGATGGCGCGCATCCTGGTGGCTGACGACCACGACGCCATGCGCGAGGGCATGGTGCTGGTGCTCTCGCGAATGGGCCACGAGGTGCTGGGGGTGAAGGGGGGCGAGGAGGCCCTGGCCGCCTACCGGAAGCGCCCCGCCGACGTGGTGGTGACCGACCTCCGCATGGTGCCGGTGGACGGCATCGAGGTGGTGCGCCGGCTCCGCGCCTTCGACCCCGACGCCACCGTGCTGGTGATCTCCGCCCACGGCACCGTCGCCACCGCCGTCGAGGCCATGCACCAGGGGGCCATCGACTTCCTGGAGAAGCCGTTCTCTCCGGAGGTGCTGCGGGCGCGGGTGGAGAAGGCGGTGCAGATCGCCCAGGAGCGGCGCTTCGCCCGCTCCGAGAGCGACCGGGCCGAGGCCCTCGGCGCCGACCTGCAGCGGGAGCACGACCCGCACGGCCTTTTGGGCCGCTCCGAGCCCATGCGAAGGGTGCTGGAGCAGATCCGCAAGGTGGCGCCCACCGACGCCACCGTGCTCATCCTGGGCGAGTCGGGGACGGGCAAGGAGCTGGTGGCCCGCGCCCTCCACCACGCCGGCCCGCGCCGGGAGCGGCCCTTCGTCTCGGTGTCCTGCGCCGCCATCCCCGAGGGGCTGCTGGAGTCGGAGCTCTTCGGGCACGAGCGGGGGGCCTTCACCGGAGCGGTGAAGCGCAGGCTGGGGCGGTTCGAGCTGGCCCACGGCGGAACCCTGTTCCTCGACGAGGTGGGCGAGATCCCGCCCGCCATCCAGGTGAAGCTGCTGCGGGTACTGCAGGAGCGGCGCATCGAGCGGGTCGGCGGCGAGGTCTCGGTGGAGGTGGACGTGCGGGTCGTCTCCGCCACCAACCGCGACCTCTCCCGCCTGGTCTCGGAGGGGCGCTTCCGCGAGGACCTGTACTACCGGCTGGACGTGGTGCAGATCCGCCTGCCGCCGCTCCGCGAGCGGCCGGGCGACGTGGAGGAGCTGGCGGCCCACTTCCTGGCCCGTGCCGCGCCGCGGCTGGGCCGAAGGGTCCAGGGCTTCACCCCCGGGGCGCTGGAGCTGCTCCGCCGCCACCGCTGGCCGGGCAACGTGCGCGAGCTGCAGAACATGGTGGAGCATGCGCTGGTCTTCGCCGAGGGCCCGCTGGTCAACGAGCAGGACCTCCCCGAGGGGCTGCGCCGCGCCCCGGCCCCGGCCGGCGCGCCCGGGGAACCCGGCGACCGGAGCCTCCCGGAGGTGCTCGAGGAGCTCGAGCGGCGGCTGGTGCTCGAGGCCTTCGACCGGGCCCACGGCGTCAAGGCCGAGGCGGCCCGCCTCCTCGGCATCAAGCCCTCGGCCCTCTACTACAAGCTGGAGAAGTACGGGATCGCGCGGGACGACGACGATCCTTGAGGGCGCGCTCGCTCGGATTTTCGAGGCCCCGCCGATCGAGACGCCGGGGAGGCCGGCTCCGAGCGCCCATAACCTCGCGGAACGGCGGGGCCCTCATGCCGGCACGATCGTTGCTCCACCCCTGGCGACATCGGCATGCTCGCGCCCGCCCTCCTCGCGGCGATCCTCGCCTCCGGCCCCGGCCCCGACGCCGCCGCGCTCCGCGGCGAGCTCGACGAGGTGGCCGGGCGCATCGAGGCGCTCAAGGCTCGCCGCATGGCCGGCCAGGACGTCGAGGGCGAGCTCGAGCCGCTCCTGGTGCGCTCGCAGGAGCTGGCCGAGGAGCTGGAGCGGCTCAGGCCCGAGGCGAGCTCCCCCGCCGCCGGCGCCTCCCCGGAGGTGCCGGCGCGCGATCGGGCCGACGAGATCCGCGAGCGCGCCAACCTGCTGCGCGACGAGGCCGACCGCCTGCTCCGCGCCTGCGCCGCCCTCGACGCCCGCATCCTCGCGGCGCTGCGCAACGCCACCGCCGCCCCGGCGCAGGCGGGGGGAGGCGCGCCCCCGGCCTCGCCCGCCTGGGCCGCCGCCGCGAGCGATGGAACACCCGCGTCCGCCTCCCGGCCAGGATCCCTGGCCAACGCCATCGCTCCGCTGGTCCAGCAGCGGATGCAGCTCGGGCTCCGCGCCCGGCTCCTCGAGGCGCAGGCCGCGCGGCTCGAGCTCGAGGCGCAGGCCCTCGAGGAGGGCTCCCCGGGCGGCGCGGCCCCCGCGCCGGCCGGGCCCGCCCAACCTCCGCCTAGATGAGCTTGGCGCCGTCCTCCAGCGCCCGCTCCGACCTCATGTAGTCGTCGAACTCGGCCGAGGGGAAGGGGACGGCCAGCCAGGTGGCCAAGAGCTCGCCCTCCCGCAGGTGGATGGCCTGCCTCACGCCCGGCGCCAGGTGCAGGTGCCCGTGCGAGAAGACGCTCTCGTCGGGGAGCACGAGCTCGTAGTCGAGGGCGATCACGTCGCCCAGCTGGCGGGCCACGCTGATGCGGAAGGAGACCTTCACGTCGTCGGGCCGGCCCGGGGCGTGGAGCACGAGCCGCGCCGACTTCCCCGCCGGGGCGATGAGCCGGGGCTGCGCCACCACCGAACCGTCGGGGCGGGTGAGCCTCAGGGCCACGAGCTCCCCGGCCGCGCCCCGGTGCCGCTCGAGCCTGGCCGCCTCTCGGGCCCGGACCGCCACCTCGGCGGAGGCCCCGCCCAAGAGGAAGGCGCTCGAGAGGAGCGCAGCCACCTTCACGACCCGAACGAGGCGCTTGGCCATGGCGGGCGATAGCTGCAACGGCCGTACCCTGATGCGCACTCGGGAATATCCAGCGGTTAGCCTGCAAAAAACCGCCCGGTGCGTGTCATTTCGTCAAATCCGCTCGGAAAACTGACGCGGCCGATCAGGAGGAGCTCCAGAGGCCGGCGCGCTCCTTCGCCCGCCGCTCGCCGCGCAGCTTGAGGAGCCCCGCCAGGCAGCTCCGCGAAGCGGCGGGAAGCGCCGCCGGCGGGGCGTCGGGGTAGGCGCGGACGGTGATCTCCTCGAGCGTCCCCGGCACCCCGAGCGCCCTGAGAACCAGGGCCTCGCGCGCCCGGCGATGGGCGACGGCCTCGCCGAGCTTGGCCGCGGCGCTGGGCGCGGCCGGCCCGTGGCCGGGGCAGAGCGGGCCGGTCGCGAGCGCGGCCAGCCTCTCCAGCTGCCGGACGTACTCGGCCATGTCGCCCTCGGGCGGGTCGATGACCACGGTGGACGCGGTGCTGGCCATGTCGCCGCAGACGAGCGCCCCGGTTTCCAGGTCCAGGAAGGAGAGGTGCTCGCGGGCGTGCCCCGGCGTCTCCAGCACCCGGAACCGCCCCAGCCGCTCGCCCTCGGCCACCGGCTGAATCGGCAGGCCGAGCCGGGCCCCGAGCAGAGGGTGCCCCCGCACCGGCACCGGGTGGCGCCCGACCAGCGCGGCCACCGCGCCGACGTGGTCGGGGTGGCCGTGGGTGAGCCACACCGCGCCCAGGGGCAACCCGGCCGCGGCCAGCTCGTCGAGGAGCGCGAAGAGCCGCGCCTGCTCGGCCGGCTCGGGCGCGCCGGGGTCGACCACCGCCACCCCGCCCTCCCCGTCGGGCAGGATCCAGGCGTTGGTGTGGGTGGCCGGCGGCAGCGTCGGGGTGCGCAACGGGAGGAGGCGGTAGTCGGCGGGCAGCCCGCTCATATCCGGACCAGCTCGCGCTGGAGGGGGCCGAAGACCCGCGGCCCCTCCGCGCTCAGGAAGACGTCGACCTCCAGGCGCACGCCCAGCCTCTCCTCGGGCAGGTAGATGCCGGGCTCGACCGAGAACCCCAAGCCGGGCAAGAGGGGCCGGGTGTCGTGGGTCTCGAGGTCGTCGAGGTTGGCGCCGTCGCCGTGGACCCGCGTGCCGATGGAGTGGCCGGTGCGGTGCACGAAGCGGTCGCCGAATCCCCGGGAGGCGATGTGGTCGCGCACCGCCCGGTCGACCTCCCACCCCCGGAGCGTCCGGCCCTCGCCGAAGGCCCGCTCGAGGAGGGAGAGCCCGGCGTCGCGCGCCTCTCGGGTCACCCGGAAGATCTCCTGGAGCCTCGCCGGCGGCCTGTCGCCGCAGAAGCCGACCCAGGTGATGTCGGCGTAGACGTCCCGGGGCCCCTTCCCCCGCGCCCACAGGTCGATGAGCACCAGGTCGCCCTCGCGGATTTGCGTGGGTGTCGCCTCCGACGGCTCGTAATGCGGGTCGGCGGCGTGGCCGTTCACCGCCACGATGGGCGGATGATCGGCCTCGAGGCCCTCCTCGTCGAAGCGCGCCGAGAGGAAGCGCTGGACGTCGGTCTCCTTTATCGCCTCCCCCCGGCGCTGGGCGGCGCCGATGCGAGCGAAGGCCTCGTCCTTGGCGGCGTCGATGACCGAGAGGGCCCGGCGGTGGCTCGAAAGCTGCGCCTCGTCCCATCGGCAGAGGAAGCGCTGGACCAGGTCGCCGGAGGAGACCACCTCGACCCCGAAGGAGCGGACCAGCTCCAGGACGCCGGCGTCCACCCGCGACAGGGTGGGGATGGCTCCCTGCGGGCAGTACTCCATGGCCACCCGGGCCCCGGGCCGGAGCGCCTGGAGCATCGCGCCCAGCTCCTCGCGCTGCGATTGCCAGGAGGAGTAGCTCCTGCGCGCGCCGGCGACGCCCGGCGGGAACGAGCCCCGCTCGATGGCGTGCACCAGCGCCCGCGGTTCGCCCAGCCGGGGGACGAGGTAGAACCAGCGGCGGGAGAGCATGCGCCCTTCCAGCCCGAGCGCGGCCACCGCGGTGGGGTTCTGGCCATGGAAGTCGTAGAGGAGCCAGCCGTCGAGCTCCGCCTCGCCGAGCGCCGCCTGCAGGGCCGGGATGTCCATGGTCCGGTTATAGCGCGGGCGCTGCCTGGGGGCCTCGCCGCCCCGGGCGGCGCTATAGTCCATCCGCGGAGGCTGAAATGCAGGGCGCATTCACGAGCCACCTCGAGGCCCAGCTCGCCCAGCTCGAGGCGGAGGGGCTCACCAAGCGCGAGCGGGTCATCACCAGCCCCCAGGGTGCCTGGGTGGAGGCCGACGGCCGGCGGGTGGTGAACCTCTGCGCCAACAACTACCTGGGCCTGTCGGGAAGGCCCGAGCTGGTCGAGGCGGGCTGCGCCGCCCTGAGGCGCTGGGGCTTCGGCCTTTCCTCGGTCCGCTTCATCTGCGGAACCCAGGAGGTCCACCGCGCCCTCGAGGCCCGCCTGGCCCGCTTCCTGGGGGTGGAGGACGCGCTCCTCTTCTCCTCCTGCTTCGACGCCAACGGAGGGGTGTTCGAGGCGCTGCTCGGCGAGGAGGACGCCGTCGTCTCCGATGCCCTCAACCACGCCTCGCTCATCGACGGGATCCGGCTCTGCAAGGCCCAGCGGTTCCGCTACGCCAACGGCGACATGGCCGATCTGGCCCGCCAGCTCGAGGCCGCCGACTCCGCCGGCGCCCGCTTCAAGCTGGTCGCCACCGACGGCGTGTTCTCCATGGACGGGTACCTGGCCCACCTGCCCGAGATCTGCGACCTGGCCGAGCGCCACGGCGCCATGGTCCTGGTGGACGACAGCCACGCGGTGGGCTTCGTGGGCGAGAAGGGACGGGGCACGCCCGAGCACCACCGGGTGTCGGGGCGGGTGGACATCCTCACCGGCACCCTGGGCAAGGCGCTGGGGGGGGCCGCCGGCGGCTACGTGGCCGGCTCGCGCCCGGTGGTCGCCTGGCTCCGGCAGAAGGCGCGACCCTACCTCTTCTCCAACGCCCTTCCGCCGGTGGTGGCCGGGGTGAGCCTGACGGTGCTCGACCTCCTCGAGTCCGGCGACGCGCTCCGGGCCCGGCTCCGGGAGAACGCCCGCTTCTTCCGGGCCGAGCTCACCCGGCTCGGGTTCCGGCTCCTCCCCGGAGACCACCCCATCATCCCGGTGATGCTGGGAGAGGCGCCGCTCGCCCAGCGGTTCGCGCAGCGGCTCCTCGACCAGGGGGTCTACGCGGTGGGCTTCTTCTTCCCGGTGGTGCCCAGGGGCCAGGCGCGCATCCGGACGCAGATGAGCGCCGCCCACTCGCGGGAGGACCTGGAGCTGGCGGTGCGGGCATTCGAGAAGGTGGGGCGCGAGCTGGGCGTGATCTAGAGCGTCAAACCGCGGCGGAGCGGGAGGCGGCCGATGAAGGGCCTCGTCAAGGCGAAGCGGGCCGAGGGGATCTGGATGGCGGAGGACCTGCCCGAGCCGGAGCCGGGCGTCCACGACGTCATGATCCGCATCTCCCGGACCGCCATCTGCGGGACCGACGTGCACATCTACAACTGGGACGCCTGGAGCCAACGGACCATCCCCGTGCCCATGGTGGTGGGACACGAGTACGTGGGGCGGGTGGAACGGGTGGGCGCCGAGGTGGAGGCGTTCCGCCCCGGCGAGCGGGTGAGCGGCGAGGGGCACGTCACCTGCGGCTTCTGCCGGAACTGCCGGGCCGGCCGCCGCCACCTCTGCCGCCATGCGGTGGGGGTGGGCGTGAACCGGCCCGGCGCCTTCGCCGAGCTCCTGGTCATCCCCGCCGACAACGTCTACCGCATCCCCGACGACGTCCCCGACGACCTGGCCGCCGTCCTCGACCCCTTCGGCAACGCCGCCCACACCGCCCTCTCCTTCGACCTGGTGGGCGAGGACGTGCTGGTCACCGGCGCCGGCCCCATCGGCGTCATGGCCGCCGGGATCGCCCGGCACGTGGGGGCGCGCCACGTGGTGGTCACCGACGTG
>Ga0187772_10000642_pt1 | contig 15685 bp, 12 predicted proteins | sample 0116_SJ02_MP15_2_FD_133137 | JGI IMG/M metagenome (GOLD analysis project Ga0187772, IMG submission 133137) | Tropical peat soil microbial communities from peatlands in Department of Meta, Colombia - 0116_SJ02_MP15_20_MG | ecosystem: Environmental > Terrestrial > Soil > Wetlands > Peat | place... | reverse complement strand
GCGCGCCGCACTCTTTCATCCAGGAACTGTCCGAACCGTATTACGGGCGCCGTCCCGTGGTTGCGCTGCCCGAGAATGTGCAACTCGCGCCACAAACGCATGCAGCCACACTGGCCGGCGGCCATGGCCGCTTGTCTGGCCAGGTGACCGATCCATCCGGCGCCGTGGTGGTCGGTACAAATGTGCGCCTACTCGATGAACAAGGCACCGTCATCGGAACAGCGTTTTCCGATGGCAACGGCAACTATACTTTTCCGTCCGTGGCGCCTGGAGTGTATCGCATGGAATTCGCATCGCTGGGATTCCGCAAGACCGTGGTTACCCAGCTCAATGTTAAGCCCGGCGAAAACCTGTTCAACAACCAACTGCAAATGGGAAGCAGCGCGCAAAGCGTTGAAGTCACCGGAGCGACCAATACCGTGATGGAATCGGCTGGCGCTGCCTTCACGGCCTCGCTTCCCGTCGCGAATCGCTTGCACGTCGGTTCCGGCAGTGGCGGTGGCCTGGGCCCCGGGATGGGCGGAGGCACGGGCGGCGGACGCTTTGTGGCTGCTTTGCCGGCTCCGCCTAATATCCAAGCAGCGCGAGAAATGAGCGCCGCGGCAGCAAGTGGTCAGGATCTGGGCGACCTGTTCGAGTACAAACTTAAAGACCTCGTCACCTTGAAGAAAAATCAATCGGCGTTGGTACCCATCGCGCAAACGGAAATAGAAGCGGAAAAAGTCTCGCTGTGGAATGACACGGCGTACTCCGGCCGGCCCCTTCGCGCCTTGTGGCTGAAGAATACTTCTTCGTTGACCCTCGATGGCGGCAGCTTCAACGTTCTGGAAGGCGAAGTGTTCGCCGGGGAAGGTTTGACGGATCCCATCAAGCCCGGCGAGCGGCGATTGCTCTCTTACGCTACCGATCTTGGCCTGCTGGTGGAAATGCAGAAATCCAGCCAACCGCAACAAATCACACACGTCAAAATAGCGAAAGGTGTCATGCGGCAGACCAGCGAACTTCGTGAAAGCACGCTCTACACCGTGCGCAATCAGGATGACGCAACGCGAGTGCTGGTGATCGAACAGCCCGTGCAACCCGGCGCGTTCCTGGCGAGAGGTGCCAAAGAGCCCGATGAACGCGCGCCCGGCGTTTATCGCTTTAAGCTGGACGTGCCCGCGAAAGCCACGGCTTCCCTACCCGTGGAAGAATTCCGGGTACTGCAAAGCAATTTCCAATTGGCCGACCTACAGGAAGAGCAGATCGCGCTGTTTTCGAAGAACGGCAGCATCACTCCGGAGATGACCGAAGCACTCCAGAAGATCGCCGCACAACGTGCCGTGGTCGCGAAACTCGAGCAGGATATGGAAGATCGCCAGAAGGATATCGACCGGATCGTCGCGGATCAAGAGCGTCTGCGCGAGAACATGAAAGCCTTGCGGGGCAGCGCCGAGGAAAAGGCGCTACTGCAGCGGTATACCGGCGAACTCGATCAGCAGGAAACGCAACTTGATACCCTGCGCAAAAATATCCAAGCCACCGAGGCCGAACGCGATAAGGCCAACGACCAACTGCAATACCTGATCAACAACACTCAACTGGAAGCCACCTTCTGACCTGTGAACCGTATCGCGCACAAAAAAAACCGGAGGCGTGATGCCTCCGGATGAACTCTTTTACTCTTCTACTTTGTACTTTTGAAACTTTCACTCGTACCGCAGCGCTTCCACAGGATCCAGCCTGGCGGCTTTCACCGCGGGCCATACGCCGAAGAGCAATCCGATGCTCACACTCACGGCAATTCCCGTCAGCGCGGCCCACAGCGGCACGACGCCCGGCCAATCCAGCGTGATACGCACGACAAACACCAACAAGAACACCAACACCAGCGCCAGCAATCCTCCCGCACCGGTCAAGGTCATGGCCTCCAGTAAAAACTGCCAAGTGATGTCTTTCCGTTTTGCACCGATGGCCTTGCGTACGCCAATTTCGCGGGTGCGTTCGGTCACGCTGACCAGCATGATATTCATCACGCCCACGCCGCCGATCAACAGTCCGATGGAGCTCAGCACGATCATCGCCAGGTACACCATCATCATGATGCTGTGAAACTCCTGCACTTCCTGCTCCGCGGTGTTGATGGAAAAATTGTCCTTGCCGCCGTACGGCACGTTTCTGCGCCGCTCCAGCACTTCGCGGATCTGGTCCACCGCGTCATTCAGCTTGCCCGGATAAGCTTGCGCGCGCATGTTGACTTCATTGGCGCTCGGATAGGTTTTCTGGAAGGTGTTGAACGGGATCAACACGCGGCGATCCTCATCGCCCATGCCAAATCCGCCTTTGGGCTTTTCTACCACGCCAATCACGGTGAAGTCCGCCCCGTCGATCCTCACGTCTTTCCCAACCGGGTGCCCTTCAGGGAACAGCACCGGCGCGACGTTCTCCCCCAGCATCACCACTTTCTCTTTGTGCAGGTCGTCACCCTCACTGATAAAACGCCCCTCCAGGGTCGCGGCATTCGCGTAGACCTGGCCGAAGTTGGCCTGCACACCGCGAAAATCAATCGCGGACACCGAACCGGATTTGGTGCGCACCGTGTGGGCATGGTCCCAATCCGTCTGCAGGAAGGTCGTCACACTTTTTACCGCGGGACAAGACGCCTGGATTGCTATCGCATCCTCCAGTGTTAACGGCTTGCGTTGACGCTCTTCCAACGGCGGCGGACCCCCGTGGCGGCCCTGGTCCCACTTGGTGATGAACGCCGTATCCGCACCAAACTGGTTGATGTTCTCCTGAATCTTTTGGTCGAAGCCGGTCAACAGAGCCGCCACCAGCATGATCACGCTGACCCCCAGCACCACGCCGAATACTGTGAGCGCGCTGCGCATTTTGTGCGCGCGTAGCGTGTCCATGGCTTGCTTCAGATTTTCGCCATACGCATGGTTTGCCATGGCCCGCCTACCCGTCCGCCCGCAGCGCTTCAATGGGATCCAGTTTCGCTGCCCGCATCGCCGGAAAAATTCCAAAGAATAAGCCCACGCCGGTGGCCAACCCCAATGAGAGAAGCACGGCGGCTAGCGGCGTCTCCATCGGGAAGTTAAATATCGCCTTCACCAGAAACACCACAGCGTAGGCGGTCATAATCCCGATAAATCCGCCCGTGGCCGCCAACACCGACGATTCCGTCACGAACTGCAGCAAAATGTGCTTCTTGCGCGCACCCAACGCTCGCCGCAACCCAATCTCGCGCGTGCGTTCGGTCACGCTGGCCAGCATGATGTTCATGATCACGATTCCGCCGACCACCAGGAAAATGCTCACCAGCGCCATTGCCACCACCGCCAGATTCCCGGTCAGGTCGTGCCACAGCTGCATGATCGAATCGGAGGCGAGAATCGCGAAATTGTCCGGCGCGTCGTAAGGCAAGTGCCGCCAGGCGCGGAAGTACATGCGCGCCTCATCTTCGCTGGCCTGCATCAGTTCCTGGGCGGGCGCCTGCACAAAAATGGTGATCCAGTCGTCCGACTTGTGCCAGCCCTTCCGGTAGGTGTTGATGGGCATGATCATGTAGTTGTCTTGCGATTGGCCGAACGCGCTGCCCAAAGGTTCCGCCACGCCGATAACCTGGTACGTGTGGGTTTGCGCGCGAATGGTTTTGCCGATGGGGTCTTCGTTCGGGAAGAACTTGGCCACCAGGTCCGGCCCGATGAACACCACGTCTTCGCGATGCTCGTCGTCTGCTTCGGTGATAAACCTGCCTTCCGCGACATTCAGGTTGCGCACGTCCGCGAAATTCGGCGTCGCGCCCATCACGTCGGTGTTTTCCATCACCGCGTTGCCCACTTTGGTCTGCAGATTGCGGTCTTCCTCTGCGGCTACCGCAGTCGCCAGCTTCATGCTCTCGCGAAGCCGGCGGTAATCCTCCAGATCGATGTACGGACGTTTTTGCGCTTTGATGAACTCATCCTGGCTGGTGATGATGCCGAATCGATCGACGATAAAGACATTCGCGCCAAGATTGGCTACGCGCGTGGCCACATACAGGTTCAGACCCGCGATTACGCTCATCACTACCACCAGGGTCAGAACCGCCAGGATCACTCCCAAAAGCGTCAGGAAACTGCGCAGCTTGTGGGCGCGCAAGGCATCCAGCGCAAGCTTGAAGGTCTCCCCGAAGGTCCGCCAGGCGCGCCGGTACCGTTCCCACCGGGTGAGGGTCTCTCCCGAGGTGCTACTCAGGCGCGTTGCAGATAGCCCGTCGAGGGGCATCACACCCATACTGTTCTCCTGTATAGAAAATACGAGTTTATCGTCCCGATTGTTTCCATCCGCTGAGGGATGCGGTCACTACTCACACCCACTCTTTAGACGCACTCCTGGTGGCTTTTGTTCGCTCCAGGGCGCAGGATTCCTTCCATTTAGAGGCTATCGGCCAGGACTTAAGATGTATGTGACCTACGGGGCGGTCGCCAAGTTCCTTGCAGCAGCGCCTCTGCGCGGGCCGAACTGACCTAACCGCGCCAGCTTTGAACCAACTGCATTATATCGAAGAACTTCTGGCGAGTTACAGAAAGACCGTGGTAATCGTCCATCGGGGGTTCTTGCACATGGGTTTTGCACTGGGTGTCCTGCACGTATTCCGCACAGCTTATCAAGCTACTTTTCGGTCTCGCGGATGAGCACGACAGGTATAGCTGCAGGTAAATTCGGCGCGAGGCCGTTGAAATTCCAGCAGGCGCGGTGGCCACGGCAAACCGCTGGCCATCCTTCGCACGCACCGCGAAGCCGATGTCGCTAGTACTTCCGTCCGCGCGGGGTGAAGCGAACAGCACGACACCATCGCTGGAACTTGTATCAGCAGGCTCAGGAGCACGGCTAGGGGAGGAAGGAATCTCCGATGAGTCGCGTAAAGTTCCTGGTGACTATTCATCAGTGAGTCCTTTCCCGCGCGAAAGTTCAGCGCGGAGTTGCTTCAGAAGAGCAGTTGCGGCAACCACACGAGGTTCGGGGGCTCGTTGGGCTAACTGCTGGAGGAAGGCCTGGTCAACTTCTTCGATTCGTTTCCAAAGGGACCGCCCCTTTCGGCTGAGAGACAATAAAACGACCCTGCGATCGGTCGGATCGGGTATCTCTTCTACCCATTCCGGATGGGGAAGACGCCGCAACGTCTGGTGAATGTGCTGGCGGCTCACCGAGTATTTCTTTGCCAGATCGGAAAGAGAGATGGGGTTTGTCTCCCTTGCCAAGAACTCCAGAAATGCGCGATCCCCGGTTTGCAAACCGAAGCTTGCCAGTTGGCGCTCCGCGGCGACCGCCAAGTCGCGAAATAACCGCCGCAATTGCCAGATCAGCTGTTCCAGTGATTCGGCGCGCCTTTTCATATTGTCAATTATATTGACGATACAACCTATTTGTCAAGTATGTTGACAACTGAGAGGTGGAGCGCCCTCGGCTTCGGAGGATAAGTCTGCTGGTAAACGGTTCCGGCGGGTTGGCCCAATCCACGCGCGGCAGGAGCCAGAGCTCGTGAAACTTGGAATCTGTCCGCGATTCCTGCCCTTATCGGGCAGTAATGCGTGCTGCTAGCCCGGATAGCCCATAAAGCCAGACCACCAGCGAGATGATGGAAGCTAGAGTTGTCATCGAGACTGTGGACGCCACCATCATTTCCTCGCAGTGATACTCTCCCGCAAGAATGTAGGCGGTCTTGGCCGTGGGCACTGCGGCGCAGATTACGGCCGCAATGGTGTAGAGCGGATCGAGCCCCAAGGACACGCTCAATCCGTACACGATCATAGGCATAATGACGAGCTTCACGGCCGAGAGCAGCGAGGCTGGCCCAATATTTGCGCGCAACCCATCGATCGACAGCCCCAGCCCAATGGCGAACAGAGCACAAGGCGTGAGCGCATCGGCCAAGATGGCCAAATAAGCAGTGACTGGCCCGGGCAGGCGTAGACCGAGGACCGACCAAAGCATGCCGATCAGGGTGGATACGACCAACGGGTTAAGCACCACATGCTTAGCGGTGACCATTGGCGCCGTGCGTGAGCCATGGGCGTCCCGCTGACCAAATTCGAGTAACATCACCGCCACAGGAAACATCACAACGGCTACGAATACTGTGGCGATCGCCGCCGGCAACACCGCGCGCTGACCATAGATCGCCTGCAGAACCGGCAAGGCGACGAAGCCAGTATTGGTCATCGATGCCGCCATACCATACATAGTTCGGCTTGCCAGACTTCGCGAAACAAGGAGTCTCATGGCGCCGAACACGAGGAGGAAGCAGAGAAGGGAGCCACCGCCAAAGGCAACAAGAAACCGCCAATTGATCAGCGAATGACCCGGCTCTTGTGCAATGGTGACAATCAGCAATGCCGGCATCGCGATGTTATAGGCGAAGTGAATCAGTGCGTCAGACAACGCGCGCGAGAGATAGCCGGTATAGCCGACGATGCAGCCAGTTACGATCACCGCAAACACAGGCAGGATAAGGTCAGCGATCTGCACTGAGGATGTCTCAGGTTAACCGTGTAACCATTGCATGGAGCCCAGGACGCAGTCAATAGCAGTAGGAGCTAAGCTCTGTTCGGGTCGATGGCGCATGTTTCGCGGGCGGCCGACGTGAGCGCTTTTGAACAAAGAGCGTCATTCAGCTGTTCGAGCAAGGTGTCGCGCCAGATGCTGGCAAGCAAGCGAATGCCGTGGGAACGATTGGCGCGGCTTCCGGGAGGCAGGATTCAACGAACAGTTTTTCAGCGGTGTGAAATTTCTGTCGAGGAGTGTCTGAACAAACTCAGTTGCACATTCGTGCACCGGGTTTATTCGTACCGCAGCGCTTCGACGGGATCCAGCTTGGCCGCTTTCATCGCTGGCCACACACCAAAAATCAGCCCGATGCTCACGCTGACGGTCACGCCAGTGGCTGCAGCCCATATCGGCACGACTCCGGGCCAGTTCAGCGCAAACCGAATCAGAATCACCAAGCCATTCACCAACACCAGCGCCAAAATGCCGCCCATGCCGGTCAAGGTCATCGCTTCCAACAAAAATTGCCAGGTGATGTCGCTGTTCTTGGCGCCAATTGCTTTGCGCACGCCGATTTCCCGCGTCCGCTCGGTGACGCTGACCAACATAATGTTCATCACACCGATCCCGCCCACCAGAAGCCCCACGGAACTGAGCACCACCATCGCCAACGCCACCTTGTCGACGATCTGGTGGAACTCCGCCACCTGTTCCGCGGCGGTAGCAATGGAGAAGTTATCCTTGCCTCCAAATGGCACGTTGCGCCGCCGCTCCATCAGCTCGTGGATCTGATCCACCGCTTGCTCTAGCATCCCCGGGTAGGCTTCCGCGCGAATGTTGATTTCGTCTGCCGCCGGATACATTTTCATAAACGTGCGATACGGAATCAGCACCCGCCGGTCCTCTTCGTCGGCCCCAAATCCGCCCTTGGGCTTTTCCAGCACGCCGACCACTTGAAAATCCGTGCCATCGATCATGGCGTCTTTTCCCAGCGGACTCCCGTTTGGAAACAGCACGGGCGCGACGTTTTCCCCGATGACCACAACCTTCTCTCGATGCAGGTCGTCCCCATCACTGATGAAACGACCTTCTTTCATCGTGGCATTGGCGTAGACCAGCCCAAAGGCCGCTTGCACTCCCCGAAAATCGACGCCGGTCACTTCGCCGGAGCTGGTGCGTATCGCGTGCGTGCTATCCCAGCGCGGTTCCACCCAGGCCGTGGCATTTTTCACCGCCGGACAACTCTGCTGAATGGCTTCGGCGTCCTCCAGCTTTAAGGGCTTGCGCAGCCGCTCTTCCAGTGGTGGCGGGCCGTTGCGGCTCTGGTCCCACTTGCTGACAAACGCGGTGTCCGCGCCCATGCGGTTGATTTCCTCTTCCACTTTCCGATTGAAACCGGTGATTAGTGCGGACACGAGCATGATGACGCTGACACCCAGCACCACGCCAAACACTGTAAGCGCGCTGCGCGTCTTGTGCGTCCGCAGCGTGTCCAGCGCCTGCTTCAGATTTTCTCCGTAAGCTTGTGCCATCGCCAGTTCAGCCGTCCGCTCGCAATGCTTCAATCGGGTCTAACTTGGCCGCGCGCATCGCAGGAAAAATCCCGAAGAACAGTCCCACCGCCGTCGCTAACACCAGCGACAGGACAACTGCGATGATCGGCATATCCATGGGAAACGAAAATGCATTCTTCACGAAGAGCACAATCACCACCGCCAGAAAAATGCCGATCAAACCGCCGGTAGCCGCCAATAATGCCGATTCCGTCAAAAATTGCAGCAAAATATGCTGTTTCCGTGCGCCCAGAGAGCGCCGCAGCCCGATCTCGCGCGTGCGTTCGGTGACGCTCGCTAGCATGATGTTCATAATCACGATGCCGCCTACGACCAGAAACACACTCACCAGCGCCATCGCCACGAACGCCAGGTTGCCCGTCAGTTGGTGCCACAACTGCATGATCGAATCGGACCCCAGGATCGCGAAGTTGTCCTCGCCGTTGTAGGGAATATGCCGCCAGGCACGCAGCAACATGCGCGCTTCTTCTTCCGTGGATTGCATGGTTTCCGCGTTTGGCGCCTGCACAAAAATCGCCAGGGAGTCGTTCGGGGTGTGCCAGCCTTTCAGATACGTGCCCAGCGGCAGAAGCAGGTAGTTGTCTTTCGAACGCCCCAACGCGCTGCCAATGCGCGTGCCCACGCCTATCACTTCGTAGGTGTGCGTTCCCGCGCGTACGGTTTTCCCCACGGGGTCCACGTTGGGGAAAAATTTCTCTGCCAGATCTGCGCCGATGAAGGCCACCTCGGAACGATGGTCTTCATCCGCCGGCGTGATGAAGCGCCCCTGCGCAATGGCCAGATTCTCGATCTCCGCATAGTTGGAACTGACGCCGATGACCTGGGTGTTGTCCATCACCTGGTCGCCGCTGCGCGTTTGCATGTTCTGGCGATCGTAGCCGCCCACTTGTTTCGCCAACTGGCTGGTGTCGCGCATCCGCTCGAACTCCTCCAGCGTAATCAGCGGCCGTTTCTGCGCTTTCACCCAGGCATCTTCGCTGGTGATGATGCCAAAGCGATCAATCACGAAGACGTTCGCGCCCAAGTCCGCGACTTTGTCCGCAATGTATTTGTTCAAGCCAGCGATCACACTCATCACCGACACCAGCGTGGTCACCGCCAGGATCACGCCCAGCAGTGTAAGGAAGCTCCGTAATTTGTGCGCCCGCAGAGAATCCAGCGCTAACTTCAGCGTCTCCAGAAACGTCACCCAGCCGCTGCGGAATTTCTGCGCTCTCTCGGCAGACTCCGTCGTCGCGCGTCCAAATGCAGGCGCACCCGTAAAATTGTCGATTGGGGTCACTCCCAAGCCTGTTCCACCTCAGGGCAATGTATTGTTGAGACAATACACTTATTTTCGAACTTGGCAAGATGACTTCCGGTGCAGTCTTTGCTTTCGACCCTTGGCGTATGCTTTTATGGAGTCTGGCCCTGGGGCCAAAAATTGACGGGCTGACTCGGGCGTTCCACGCCCTATCGCTGGAATCGTCGTGCACGATCTTTGTACTTTGTTTTCTGTGAGTTATACGAACGTGCCACCAATGCAAGCGATGCACTGCGTCACCGAGAGATGCGCTGCCTTGCTCTTCGCCTTGCTGATTCCGGTGCTCTTCGCGGCCGGCCAGAGCTCGACGTCAGCTCCCGGCCCCGCTGCCTCTCCCGATCTTTTCAATCAAGTCGTTGCCAACCAGAAGAAAGGCGAGACGTCGCTGGAAGAATACGAACGTGTCCAGCGTATCGAAAAGCGGCACATGGGCGGCGATACGGATCCTTCCACTACAACCTGCTTCCGTCTGTTCCCCGCAGGCCCCGCGGTCGATAAGATTCCGCTTTCTCCAGACGGCCAGCCAACCAACCCGGAGACCTATCGCTCTGATTTGGAAAAACTCGAAAAATATCTCGTGTGGGCCATGGAGGATGGGGCAGCACAGAAAGACGCCTATGCCCGCGCGGAACGGAAGCGTAAAGAGCGCTTCGACCTGATGGAGGCCACCCATCAAGCGTTTCTGTTCACGTTCGAGGGCACTGAAAAGCGTGGTGGACGCACCTTGCTGCGCTACCGCCTGACACCCAACCCCAGTTACCGGCCCACCACTCGCAACACCACGATTTTCACTCGAGTTCGCGGTACGCTCTGGATCGACCAGGAATCTTCCGAATTAGCGAAAATCGATGGCTCGGTGACCGAAGACATTTCCATCGCGTTGTTTCTGGCCAAAGTCTACAAAGGCAGCCACTTCATGCAAGAACGCTACGAGGTCGCCCCCGGCGTGTGGGAGCCCACCTTCGAGCAATACGATTTCGACGGCCGGAAGTACCTGCTTCCCTTCTCCATCCACGAGCGTACGTTTTACACCGACTACAAGCAGGTGGGACCTCCCAAAGAAGCCATCGAGACCGTCCGTGCCGAATTGAGCAAACTGGCAAGCGAACCCGCCTCCCACTGACTGGTTCCTGCTAAACTAAAACAAAGTACTGGTACCCGCCCAGCCGCTTTTGGAGGTCCTTAAATGCTCGATCGGCTCCTCAAGGCTTGCGCGCTTCTTGCCCTGCTTTCTGTGCCAATTTTGGTCTGGCCTCAAGACCCTCCTGCGCCCGCTTCGTCCACTGTTCCTTCGCCCAACGCCGGAACCTCCGCCACGACCCCGAAAAAAATTTGGACCAACGAAGACGTCGGCGGAAAAGGTGGCGTTTCCGTGGTCGGGGATAAACGCAATCAGAACTACCACATGACTTCGCATGCTCCCGCCGATCCGGCCACCGTCGCGCGCATCAAAAAGAATCTCGAACGGCTGCAAACGCAACTGGATGATGTCAATGCCAAATTGAAGTCTTACAAAGAATTTCAGTCCGGCGAGTCGGTGTCCTCAGACGCACGGGATATGTCCAAGGGCTACAGCCGCGTGCCTGTGGACCAGCAAATCACCCAGCTGGAGCAAAAAAAGAAACAACTGGAAACCGAGTTCGGCGATCTGGTGGACGAAGCCCGCAAGAAGGGCATCGATCCGGGGCAGTTACGATGACCATGCGTCCTTTCTGCGGTTCCGTCACGGCATTTCTGGGTCTCGCGCTCGTTTGCTGCACCCCGATCCTCCACGCGCAATCTCCCGATCAAGGAAGCAGCTCGCAAAGTGCAAGCAAGCCCGCCGACGCCCCAGCGCAGGCTTCGCCTTCGACAACGCCGGAGAAAAAGAAGCCGAAAAAGGTTTGGACCAACGACGAAATCAGCTCCGTCAAAAGTACCGTCTCTGTTGTCGGCGATGGCACTGCCTCTTCGGCCAGTGCTGCCCCTAAACAACCCACGACAAACGCAGAACAAGCACACCAGCAGCAGGTCGATAGCTATCGCGAGCGCATTCGCGGCTACCAGTCCCAAATCGATGCTATTGATCAGCGCATCGCTCAATTGAAGAACTTCAAAGCGGACAATACCAGCCCGTCGGGCGGCATCAACCTCAATCACGGCTATGACATGGTTCCTTTGGAAGATCAGGTGAAGCAGCTCGAAGAACAAAAGAAGAAAGTGCAGGCCAAGCTAGACGACACGGAAGCCGAAGCCCGCAAGGACGGCATCGAGCCGGGAGAACTGCGTTAGTCCTTCCTGTTTTGGCACAACGCCTGCGCGCGTCCATCGTTAACTTCAGCCACAAGAATTTCCTTCCTGGCCTCCTCACATTCCACTGTCTTTCTGCTTGCACAGGAGTACAATCCGCCCAACAGGCTGTGGTGGCCTTCGGATGTACGAGGTGGTCGATGGGTCGGATCGACTTCTCCCTGGGTCTCTGTCTTTTTTTTCTCGGATTTACAGGTCGTACCCCAGGATTCTTTCTTTTCTCGCCTACGGAAGTCTCCAGCTTCACGTTGTCCGGAACCGTCTTCGCGTACGGCAGTGATCAACGCGTCACTCAAGCCCATGTGGTGCTTTGTGACGATGGCGGCGATCCTTTGGAAGAAACCACTACCAACGATTCCGGCGAATTCTCTTTGCCGGGCATCCGCGGAGGCCACTACATTCTGCGCGTGCAAGCTTCCGGCTTTCAGCCAACCGATTTACACCTCGACCTGAGCTTTGCCTCCGATCGCGGTATGTCGGTCTACTTGAAACCAGAGCATTCTGCTTCTCCTCCACCGGCCGCCACGCAAACGATCTCCGCGCATGAGCTTTCGATACCCGACTCCGCGCGTAAACTGTTCGCATCCGGGAAGCAAAAACTATATGTATCCAAGAATCCTAAAGATGCCCTGCACGATTTTCAGGTCGCAACCAAACTAGCTCCGAGTTTCTACGAAGCCTTCTACCAGATTGGAATGGCTTATCTCGCCCTGCAAAAGCCGGAAGACGCGGAAACGCAGTTTCGCAAAGCCGTGGCGCTGAGCGACAACAAATATGCCGACGCTAACATTGCGCTCGGCACGCTTTTGCTGCAACGCAATGCGCAACGTGAAGGCGAGCCCTTGCTTCGCCAGGGTCTGGCGTCGAATCCGCAATCCTGGCCGGGCCAAGTGGAATTGGGAAAGCTGGAACTCTCGCGCGGCCATCTGGAGCCTGCGCTCGCTGCCGCTCAAGCGGCTGCGCAGTTGGCGCCGCAACAACCCATCGTTTACCGCTTGTTGGCTGTGATTCTCTTGCAGCAGAAAAATTATCCCGCGCTGGTCTCCGCGCTCGATTCCTATATCGCGCTGGACCCCAGTAGTCCCGCGGGCCTACGTGCAAAGGAGTTGCGCATCGAAGCGCAAAAAGAATTGGACAAGTCGGCGGAATCCGCCGCCGCGAAATAAGTTACAGCACCCGCTGTCCGAACGAAGCGAGGAATCTGCTTTTCCTGAGCGCTGAACCTGTTGCCTCTGCGTGCCTCGGTGGCCTCAGTCAGCTTCAGTGGATGTGGCTATAAGAACCGGTCTGGTCCGCGGCGTCATACACATACTGCACGTTAACCGGATGGTTGCCCTTGCTATCGGTCACGTGCACCGTCTCGATCAATTGTTTGCCGTCTGAGGAAAGTTCGAACGTGCGGGTCACTTTGCCGCCGTGCGCTCCTTTTTCGTCAGTGACCAGCTTCTTGTCGTCCCAGCGCGCCGCCACTTGCTTGGTGTCGGGATCTTTTTCCTTTTCCAGCTTGCGGCCGTCGGTGAAAAATTCTGTGCGATGATCGCGGTCGTCCGCCAGCAGTACTTCCGGATCACTTTCAAGCTGCTGCGAAAATTTCATTTCGCGTGGCGGATTCACAAAATCGGCCATAGTGTCGGAAGTGTCGCCGCTGGGACGCGGTCCGCCATAGCCACCGCCTCCCCCTGGCCAAGGCCCATATACCCTCGGGCCTCCGTAGGTGCCTCCTCCGTTGCCGCGATTGCCATTGTCGGCCTGTTTCGACTGGTTCAGCTTTGCGCGCCCGTCATCGCTTTCGTCTTTGTTGAACACCCAGTAGCCCATGATGCTTTTGCGCGGTCGCACTTCTGCTTTTTTAGGAGGTGGAGGAGGAGCAGGCGCATTGGGGTCCGGCGGAGGAGCGGACATTGGCCCCGGCGGCGCTTGCGCATTCAGCAAACCGCCAACAATGAGCCAAGCGCTCCCCAGTAACAATATTTTGTTTAAGTGCTTCATGGTCGTACCTTCTCCGTACATCCTAGCGCGGTGCGGCTCCTAGGGCATTCCCTCTATCACACGGAAAAGTTCCGGGCCTCTTTCTCATGAGATTCCGGCGGCACCGCAAAAGGCTGCTTGCCCTTCCAGGGCGTTTAAGCCAGCCAATGATCCAAATCCCGAGCGCGCTCGAACAGCGCTAGCGCGCCCAGCTCGCGGAAGCGTTTGGCCCGCTGACGGTAATCGAACTCTTTCTTCGGCAGGATTCCAATAAATGGCACTCGGGCCGCTTTGGCCGCCAGCGCATCGTCAATGTTGTCGCCAAGATACAGAGCCATTTTCGGATCGCGCCCCGCCAGAATAATCCGCAGCCCTTCCGCGCTGGGCTTTTTCGCTGCGTCGTCCATGGTGATGATGGTGCGAAACGAACGCACTGCCGGCCATTTGTCGAACGTCCATGTAAACTCTTGCCTGGTCCTTCCGGTGAAGAGATTCAGCTCGCGATTCGTGGCCCAACGTTGAATCAACTTCGGGTCGACCAACAATTTCTCCTTGGCCACATTTCCCGGCTTCCCGTCGGTGCCCCAATAAAACGGCGTAAACGCGATTCTTGCCTCATCGTAAGTCGTCGGCACGCCCAACGCGCTGGCCCACCTCGACACCATCATCCAGTCGTCGTTATTCCCGGGCATCCTCTTCCATTCGTGAAATTCCGCCCAAGTCGGCCGCTTCCCGGTCAGTTTATGGATCGTCTGCATCCCCGAGCGCCAGTATGTCTCTCGCACGTCGACCAGCACGCCATCCACGTCGAAGATCAGGATTTTCGGATCCAGTTTGCCTTTGCCAACACTTTTCCTGCGGATTTTCGACACGCTTCTTATCCCTTCCCTTTCTTCCAGTGTACCTGTTTGCGTGATTTGTGGCTTGGCTGCGTGCGCTGCGCCTGCCATATAGCGACAGGTTTATCCCGCCGCGCAGCGGCGTAAAGCCGCTGCTACAGAATGCGCGGGCCTAAGGCGTCACTTGTTGTGAGGACATCTCTACGCCGCCGCGCGTGTAGTGAAATTGGATCAGCCAATCGCTGGCCACGCTATGTCCGCCAACTTCGGGCGGCGTAAACATCCATTGCCGCGCAGCCTTCAACGAGGCATCCGCAAAATAGCGGCTGGGCCCACCGTTTTGCAACGCCGCTTCGGATACGTTTCCTGCTGCATCGACATGAACTTTGACCCCCACCCGCACCGTGCCCGATATCGTAGCCATCGCTTTTGCCGAAGCTTCGGGTTTCACCTGGTCCAGCACATCCCCCTGCTCCGCTGGGCCGGCCGCGGCGTCTTTTGCGGGCTGGCTCGCGGGCGGCGGTGTGCTTGTAGATGCGCTGGAAGGTTTGCTCCGCGCGACTGCGGTGGGTTGCGTCGGGGCAGACGGCGTTGCTGGCGTCGAGGGTGACAGATTGCTCGAAGATTGTTGCGGTGCCGGTTTTGAACTCGTTCTACTCTCCGGGGCTGTGCTATCGCTGGCGGCCGGAGCCGTTTTCACCGAACTGGCCTCCGAATTGCCGCGGTGCCGCAGCGCGAATGGAAGCACCGCCAAGGCAATCACCAGCAGTGCTCCCGCAAACAACGGAATCACATAGTTTGGAAGCACGACCGTCTGGCGCGCCGGGGTTCCAAGTGTCGGAAGGGTTCCCGTAGGCAGCGCCGCGCTTTCCGGTTGAGCAGCGGCCATTTTCGCCAGGGGAATGGCTGGCTCCTTCGACAGTGACACATCCGCAGCATTGGTAACCGAAGGAGAGAGCGGCGCGACCGGCAACGGCGAAGGCGCCAAGGCTGGCGCTGCTGAGGCTTGCGGCATGGAAACACTGGCGCCCGCGGCCACGGCTTTCGCCGCTGCGGCGGCTGGATTCAACGCCTCCGCAATGCGCGCGCTCGTCCAACGCAGCCTGGGTTTCCGCCTCAGCGCATTTCGGGCAATTTCCAGAAAGGGCTCACGCACCGTCGGCGGGATGATGGGGTCCGCTTGCTCGTTAAACGGCAAT
>Ga0187772_10000639_pt1 | contig 15721 bp, 15 predicted proteins | sample 0116_SJ02_MP15_2_FD_133137 | JGI IMG/M metagenome (GOLD analysis project Ga0187772, IMG submission 133137) | Tropical peat soil microbial communities from peatlands in Department of Meta, Colombia - 0116_SJ02_MP15_20_MG | ecosystem: Environmental > Terrestrial > Soil > Wetlands > Peat | place... | reverse complement strand
GAGCTTAAAGTGAATTCCAAGAAAAAGAAACTAAAGAATGCATCTTTAGTGGTTACCCTCGTGATGACAGCAGTAGTGATAATGTCTGTTTTTGTTCCGTGGCTCATCCGTTAGGTGTCATAAAGAATATTTATGATCTTTTCTTGGCACCACCTGTAAATGAGGAGCTCAAACTTCAGAAGGAAGGACGGAATATGATAAAAGGCTATCTACAGATTAACAGTTCACAGTCGCTAATAGGCTTTGTTTGCTAGTCATAAACGTCTGCATTATTCCCATCTACCCATCCACTTGCATACAAATCTGATATGGTACTCTCGTCTGACAGAGATTCAAGAAAGTTATCCACTCTCACAAGGGTAGGAATAACCGCATTTGAAATCACAATAACAAAGATAGTTATAGTTTTAGTTAATGCCAATTACAACCCATTGATTTTTAATTAAATTTTCTTTTTTGATTGTAAAATAAGCTCTGTACTATAACAGCTAGTAAAATATGAAAATTGTCTAAACGTAGACTAATCTTTCTTAGTAGACACTGGCTCAGCATTTTTTCGGTCTTTGTCCGTCGTCCATACTGACGCTTAAGTAACAGCTTCAGGCAGGTTCAGGTCAATACCTGGTGAAAGTGCTGGAGATTCATTACTAAGAATGGTCTTGCACAGCATCCTTGACCTTAATGATAAAGTTGACCAAAAGTTCGAACAAAGACACAGTATTTTTTACGCCCACTATTCACGGATCACAATAATCTTGCTCTAGCCGCTTTATCTATGGTCCTGCTTTTCTCTTTATTTAATTCATCCATTGTCATTGCATTGGTTAAAATGATAGTACTATTATTATCCTCAATATTGTCTTCGGTAAAAATAGCCGCATACGAAGCATTTTTTAATGTTTGAATAATTGATTCATCGTCTCCTGATATGTTAAGTTCTAATTCCTTTAACGGAATCACAGAACCAAAGTCATCGATATCAAGCTGAATAACTTTGATTTTCTTCTTGATAATGTCGATGCTGTTTACTTTGACTAACATTATTGATGATAATATATATGCGGAGGATTGTTCTAACTTTTTCTATCGTCGAACAGGTATAGGTTCAGAATGCTAGAAGGAGATATCTACCGTTACAGAGCAGCGTATTGACGGTCATTCTTATCTTATTCCTTGTCATGTTCTTCACATGGGCACCTTGTCTTATTTAACACACACTACAAGACAAGAATGTGACTTCATGTCGATCGACCGTTTAAGAAGGAAGAAAAGGTATCAGCGAGGGCTTGCTGTGTCTACATTGTGTCCACACGGTAGTGATTACACTGTATTGTGTGGATAACGTATAGAAGTATCGACACGTATAAATAACTAGTTGAATATTATAGAACTATGAACACGAAGGTAAGCGTAGTATTGAGGATAATATCTACAACGCCTGCAGTCGTAAGTCCATGTCTACTAGGCACAATACCGGAGACAACCTTGACAGGTACAGCGGTCTGTCTTCTACCAACTTATGGCGGCTACGGTGGTGGCTTCGGTCATGGCTAGTAAATTAGATGTTGATTGTTTGCCAACCAACTTGCAATGGATAAAAGAAGATCTAATAAAGACGGATTTGATTAATCAACTGGATATAGCATATGGATTGAAGCAATTGCTAATTAATAACACTTTTACCCTAGAATCGCTACGAAATACACCAGCATCAGAATTGGCGAAAATTCTAGGTATCGATGATTATGTCGCTAATCTTATAAACAATGCAGTAAGGAGGCTCGTTGATCAGCATACGAATGTACTACTAGCATACAATAGATAGATAACATAGAGTGACTGCTTATCTGATGACCAACAAGTGGAATTTTCGTACGTGTTACGATTGATACAGCAACAGTTACGCCAGACAGCTAAGAACTAGATAATAATCTATCAGTGCCTAAGAAACATCAGGATTTGGTTGCGGGTACAATTTATGCCGAAGTTAATGAAATATGGGGCTAAACTAGATAGAAGCAAAATAACACGACAAATCAATGGTACTCCGCTAAGCATGAATACGTTAAAGTTAAGATCATCGATGCCATAGTGTAACAAGAAGAGCTTGTTACTAGAAAAAATATTTATGAAAATACTCGACTGTGAATAGAATACAAGCTGACCAGATCTAGCAAAGGGATAAAGTTAACGTTGTAAGTTAACAAGGTTAATCAAATTCTTAATAGCCTAGAGACGAACTTCAATCATGGAGCAACAAGCGCTAAAAACAGAGTTGAAAATATGACAAATATCGAAGCTCTGAAGTATATTGATATAGTTATTAGAAACTTACATCTTAACCCGGATAAGGTTATTGAAATTTCAGTTGAAGTAAACTATACTGAAGCTAAAATCTCGCTTCTTGATACAAAGGGCAATAGTTTTAGGTACGTGTTTCTACTGACTGGAACTAATTGATACTTTGACAGTCTTCAACAGAATTTTGGAACTTACGCTGGTTTAATAACTACGATATTTCTACCACCTCTATAACTAGAATTTGATCAGTATCGAATTAAACCTGACGCCGGTCTATGTTTGGACCTTTTCTTCTAGATGGTAGAGAGAATCTCTGTATTAGTTTATGTGCTTGAGAGAAAGCAGCAGCAAAAATGTCAGGAAAGTCTACAATGCTTTGAAAAAAAAATGTCAGGAAAGTCTAGCTAGCTGGATTAAGCTCTTCTTGATCCTGAGCAGCGTCTTTGACCAGTGACACAGTTATATTAGAATGTCGTCTATACTTCATTTCCGGTAGTATTTGTTCTTCAAACGAATGTGTATTTTTTGGTCCTCGCTATCCATGTCATTCCACTGGGCCGTATTGGATACATTTCGAGTTTCTCATCATCTTCTTTGCAATTGATACAATAATATTATGAGACTATAGGGTCACCGCGTGTGGTTATGCATGTTAGAGAAATAAAAATAATTCAGAAAGGTTCATCAGGCAGAAGGCTTCATAAAATCAAACAGTTCTGCTTTCTTGAGCTTGGATAACTCCAAATATTCAGCCTTCACGTACAGAGTGGTAAAATACTGAGCTAAAGCTATTCTTGTCTAAAATCAATAACATTCAAGTATGTTGATAAAAAATGGGATACTTAACTTAGAATTTATTGACAATGGGGATGGGGGACTTGCTACCTATGAAATAACTATAGCTTGGAGTTTCCGTCGCTAAAATAATCAGTCTTGTAGTCTATGTATTTGTCCTGTTTTATAATCTCACCCAAGTCACGGATTTCATCCAGATCATTGAATTCATTAACTTTTTTTACACTTACTTACCTACCTAACGATTCCAATTCGTTTATCCACCAACCATATTTTTCGGGGTGTTCTCTCATTGTGACCCATATTTGTGAGGAGGTTGCAAAAGATACTTGGGTGCAAAAACCGATTGCTACGATTCCTGTTACTGCCACGATCGCAACGATCACGACAGGTGTTTTTGTTTTCATCGTACTGTTATTCTCATAACATGTTGGAACTGGCTTTAGTAAAGCGCGTCCAGTATGAATAAAATCATCTTCTTACTTATGCTAATTAAAGCTTCAAGCTTGAAGAGCCTGGGCGCGCACAGAAATGTGAAGGAGGATCTTCAAACAGGACTGTGGTTCCGCGCAGCGGCATATCTCTTGCTCAGACATCTGTAATAATTCTCAAGCTCAATAGCAGTGCAATATATTAATGTCACCTATGTAGGTAAGCGCAACAACTAGGATAGCAATTTGAGTCGTTACGGCCAAGGGTTGCGTTAATCTAAGGATGAGAGGTACGTACGTTATCGACAGACAAGGTATCCTAGACTAGATAGATTGACCGAAGAACATTTCTAGATTCTATCCATTTTTGCTACTATTCTCTAGCGTGTAACATAATGTTAAAAACTAAGAATTAATACACGTAATTATTAAAATGAACTATAATGCGAGAGTATTAAGTGATTCTATAAAATTTTATCTTCCTCGAACTGAAGGATATTTAGAAATAATACGTCATATAGCTCAGCAATACGGGGCGATGTACCTCATAGAATTTGACGGCTACTTTGAAGGTAAATTTGAGCCCACTAAATATATGCTTGTAGGAGTGCATGTTAATGATGTTAAAGAAGACGATTTAATTGGTTTTGCAAATACGATCCGTATTATGCTCAAACAAAAAAGCCTTGCTTTTGAGCTCAATAATCGACTAATACTTGTGGAAGAATCTAAGACTATTCGCTAGCCATCCCTACAAAATTAGTAGTCATATAAATCCCGGTATACCCATAATGGGCGGCAAATAAACACTGTGAAGTCATCGTAGCATATTGTAGTACAAGTATGTCATAGAGGTAAAAAAATCATGCAAACAAAAACAATTACAATGCTTTTTCTCTTAGCCATTGCAACTGTAGGGACAAGATGGATAGGGATAGGGACGCAGACACAGTGACTGAGATGATAATCACAAGGTAAGATGTGTGTCACATAGGACAAAAAATTATATCTTAAGACTGGTCAGATGTTCGATTAGGCCTCCTCGTATCGTCTTTGCACTTTGACGTATCAATGACCTCCTTTCCATATCGCCGAAAGCATGCCTGATGATGTGGACTGTATAATCATGATCTCGTATCATTTTGCCGCATCTATTACAGGCAAATCGCATAAATTTTTTTGATGTGAAACTCATACAAAAAGCTATCAGTAAAATTTTCTATATGTCGTATGTGTCTATCAAAATCTGCAAGACGTTGCTAGTCTAGAGTTTTGCTTCACGTTTTCAAAGAACGAAAGATGGTCTCTACAGCCAGCTCTACGCCATACATCAGTTCCTACTGTTCATAGAAAGGTGAGGGTGATGGAGAGGTATCAGATCCACATCCTGGAAACCTTTCTGCATCCACAGGTTAGACATGGACTTAGATTGGAATATTGCATAGAAATTGAGCTTGGCTCGCGAATATTTCATCTAAATCAGATTTATGACTAAGGAGAACTAAATACTATTCCTCTTACTACTCGTACCCTTAAAGACTTCTGAACATTCGTCTCATATTACTGATGTATGCAAACACTATTTACTGATGTATTATATAATATCGTGTAAGTTGGACTAACTGCATAAGTCCTATATTATCCTTCATCTCCCCCCCACCACCAGCACCTCCTTCACTTCCACCACCACCAGCACCTCCTTCACTCACACCTCCTACACCAGCACCTCCTTCACTCATGTTTGGTTCAGGAATTTTTCTTGGACCAATCGTTCCGACATCGTCGTCGTTGGAATTAACTATAATCCAACATATGTCATATCCGTCTATTGGTGCAGTGCAATATTTCCTGCAAAGCTTAATTGACCAGGAAATAATGGCACTTACATCATATTCGTCAACCGGTTTTGGACCCGTAATTGGTTGAGGGTGTGTGATAGGTTGATTGTGTGGCCCCAAAGCGTCATCTCGACGAAAAAGCTAGTGATTGGCAACTTCAGCTATTGGGGTTTCCAATCAACCTCATAGAGCCAGTGTCCGGTATCATCTGCGATGTAGAACAAAAGTTTATTCACCATAGAATAGCGAAAACATATTGTCTCAATATAGCATTACAACATCTATAATCTTCCGCCTGCACCATGACTGGGGGTTGATGTACTATGTCAAACACAACTGCTGTCGACTACAACACACTCAAAAATCCTTATAAAAACTCATCACATTCGGATTTTTGGGTGCGAGCTGGGGTATTAGATTTGCATGAACGAGACCAGGAGCTCTTTTACCAACAGCTCGTGACCATACCAGACATTGGACAGCTCGTGACCATACCAGACCATGGACAGCTGAGTATATGTGCATGCGTTACATTGGCCTGATGCATTTCCTGCCGGTGATCTCGGCCTGCAGAAAACGGTTATGCCAGGCCAACGACAAGCTGAACGGCAATTAATTGCACGTGCTTCCGAATGGCAGCCCTGGAGGAGCTATGCAACAATGTTACTCTGGAAGTCATTAGAAAATCAAGGAGGCTAATTTCTAGGTGGGTAAGTTTTACAGTTTGAATTTATCTTCGCAATGTGGCTAATTTCTGCCTGAGATCTCATATCTTGTTAATAGGGACGAATAATTCAAAAAGGAATAGATAAGTTATTACATCTCATGTTTCTTTATAAAACTACAAACTGATTCCAATTATGAATTCCACTCGAATTTTATATCATGCTATTGGCATAAAACCTGTATCTTTGGAATGGAGCAGAACTGTAATTGATATCAATACAGACTGAGATACCCACTATTCAGGCTATTGTGTATCTTATTGCTGCCGCCGTCCCTATCTACCTGACTGTTGTAATGAAGAAATATCGTAATAGAGATAATAATTTTAAAATCCTACTAATCGTACTTGAAGTCTTTTTAATAATGCAGGGTATATATCATTCTGTTAGTGCTCTTGGTTTTAGTTTATTAGCTAAAGGAATACTCGAACCACTATCCTTTGGTATACTCATTTTGTTTGCAGTTTTTTACCTTAACAGTAAGAGGAGAACAAAAAATGAAGAGAAGGTTAAAGTGACATGATAGGAGCTAGAGTTACTGGAGTGCAGATTCCTTATCCCTTGCTCCGGCTTGGCTTTGTAAATGAAATAGTCAGACAAATCACCAATGCTGCATAGCTGAAACAACTCCGGATGAATATCTAAACATTTTTGTAGGAAAATTACTTGAAATGTGGTGAATCTGATGCAGTATTATAACCGTGAATCCCTGCGTCCTATTTGTAAAACGATAAACTAATAGAGACAGTTCTATCCTCATCGATTGTATATTTTCAGCTTCTCACTCGATGCAGGACACACAAATGAACAGATTTTTTATAAGACACGATTGTAATATGTTGTGTAATCTCTGGGGTTTCTTCTAAACTACAGGACATTTGGTATTTCCAATTTAATAGCCCTACGTCTTAATATTATTGCCAATCCAATGGATAGAATTGAGATTGCAGTAGCAGTGAGAAATATGAGGTTGTACGAATCGGCAGAGGGGAAGTATTGCACTATTCCATTTACCTTCAGTATAGATTGATTGGATTGCATATACATTCCTGCAAGTGCTGGACCTACTGCCGCTCCTATTATTCTCATAAGCATACTCGTACCAAGCGATATTCCCATGAACTGCCTTGGGGTAGACAGTATGGTCACATTCATCGCTCCTACATTTGTTAATGATAAGCCAGTAGAAAGGATTACTAGGTTTGCTGATATTGATAAGGGGTTTGAATGGAACATAAAGAGACCAAAGAATCCAGCCGAGGTAATGGAGGCACCAGCTATGACTGGCTTCATCGATCCTATCTTCGAGATAATGAAACCGGATGTCGGTCCAAATATCAAGAGTATAACCGCAAATGGCAATTGTATCCCACCAGTACTAACAGCGTCTTCACCAAACCCAACTGGTGGAGGATTCCTTACCAGAATTGGTATTGTCTGAAACACCGTAAACATAGAAAATCCTACAATCATTATTATCAAATTTGCAGGTAGGACGGTTCTATGCAACACTAATTTAAAATCAACTAATTGATTAGGGGATCGCTTTTCTAGCACTATAAAGAGTGCTAGTGAAATAATCCCTATAACAAGGAAGATAATCTGTAACGAACTCGTTGATGTTTGCCCCCTATTGCCTGTTTCTAAGTAGGTAAGTACTAGTAGAAATGAAGTGACAGCAGTAGCCAATGTTGCTGCACCTTTAATATCAACACCGCTACGGCGTTCAGCTTTATTGTTGGTTTTCTCATTGTCTGTGGGTTCTATTCTTTTGTATTTTGTTTCCACACTTAGTTGTTGCTGTTCCTGCTGTCTCACTTTTTCTACTGCTTTCTCTTCAGTTACATGAATAAAACGCGATACAACAATTAATAAACCAATTGCAATCGGGATTATTGTAAAAAAAGTGGCTTGCCACCCGTATTGCTTAATTATGGCCCCTCCAACTGATAGACCTATAACGGCCCCGGACGCAAACATAGAACTGATTACTCCTTGGCCAATCGATAATTTTTGTCTTGGAAAGTTATCTCTTATAATACTAAATGCAATTGGAAACATAGCCATCCCAATCCCTTGAATGGCTCTAGCAAACATTAGAAAGTAAATATTATTAGCAAACCCTGCGATTGAGACCCCAATTGCATAAATTATCATAATTAAAAGCAGTATTTCCCATAGATATCAGATAACTTGCCTGCGATTGGAGTCATTACAGCCCCTGTAATTAAGTAGGCAGTCAGTATCCAAGATGACATACTATAAGAGACATGAAATTCTCTGATCAGATCAGGAATGGCTGGTATAAGCATAGTTTCCGCATACATGACCATTGTAGCAAGACAACTAAGGATAACAAGTGTCTTCCATGCTGAAGCTGGGATTTTTATAGAGTAATTCGACGATGACGGTGATTGTCCGGCGGTATTACTAGATTTATTTTGATTTGATCGAGAATCCACTATTTATAACCCCGCTTAATGTTTTTTACCATTTTGAATGGTGGTAGCAATCGGGGTTCGATCTTAACGATTGATCAAAAGTCACTACGGTCTTTCTATGCAGCTCTAAATAGGGGGTCATACGAAAAGCCATTGCAGCTCTGTACACTACATGTCCAAGAGTATTTTCCAAATCATAAATTACGATAATGTCTGGCCACATTTTAACAGTACACTAATTGTTAATATATATTTCAGATTATGAAGGATAGTCTTAACCTAGTCCGAGAAAGTAGTATCATTGTCAATTATTTATCTCATGTATTTATCTCACATCAGATGAAAAATTCGCACAACCTTGCAACCAAGCGAATAGACCCGCTAAATCCTGCCAAAATCTTGTCCGTAAACTACACACTATACGTCCACTTCTAGACTCGTTTGGTGAATGAGAAACAATGATATAACATTAAGCAATATGCAACGTGGGAAAAGAACCACCAGAAAATGCAATAGAAGGTCGGATCATTTGAAAAATAAAAATATTTTAGTTTACGGAACAATTGGAATTATTGCTGTTATTATAGTGTCTTATGTTGTTTTGTTTAAAGCACAAAATAATAATATTAATAATAATGCTATGAGCAGCAACAATTCAACAGCCCAGCTTATTGCAAATTCAAGAGCTGGAGCACTTGAACAATATCAAAAACAATTCTGTGGGTTAAATTCTATTCCACATTCTAATAATTACATAACGGAGTACAAACTGCCCGCCACGTGCGAGATGCCTCTCGGTATCTTGGTTGACAATCAAGCTGGAAAGGTTTGGTATGTGTCTACGAAACAGGGAACGGTTGGCAGCTATGATCTTGCCACTCACAAATTTGATAAAGAACTTAATATTCCCATATGGAATGTACGAAGCATTCCTACAGATAATTCTCAGGTATGGTCTGTTAAAGAGGATAAAAGTGGAAACATTTGGTTTACAGATGAGAAACAAAATGCGATTTGGAGATATAGTAAGTCTGCTGGGGGTTTTGAGATATATAAAATTCCTGAAACGTCCAAAGAATTTGGAACGGCCTATCCTGTATCTATTGATTTTGATTCAAAAGGAAATGTATATTTCGTCGGCATACGCATTCCTGTGCTATGGTTTGAAAACACTACTGAGATGAAGAATGGTACCTCAAATGGAATAAGTAAAATTCCAATACCTACAGCTGGATTCAAAGGTGTAGATCCTGATCTAATCAGTACCGGTTCTATCGCAGTCGATAACAAAAGAAACGTCGTCTGGATTTCGATGTTATCCTTTCCTAGTAAGGGTGAAGTTCTGCGCTATAATATAACTTCAAAAACTTTTGATACATTCAATATGCCGGCAGGATTAAGCTCCCCTGTTGGAGTTGCAGTAGATGATAACGGTAATCCCTGGATCACTGACCATGCTACGAGTCTTTTTTTCATGCTAAACGCCTCTAACGGCAAGACCACGACGTACGCAACGTCAAGGGCTTCGCCACAGATTTACGGCGTAAACGATGTAAATAGTATTCCTGAAGGGGCTTATACTCTGCCATATTGGATAGAAAAGGGCTCTGGCGGATCGCTTTGGTTTAACGAGCATGAGGGTAACAAAATAGCTAGGTTCGAGCCTTCAAATGGTACCTTGTACGAATATTGGATTCCTACACAAGATAGGCAGTGGGGTAACTGTCCTCCTAATAGTCAAACATGCGGTATTGCAAATGCCCTACAGTTCTCAACAGCACAAAATGGTCAGACATGGTTTACAGAATGGTCAGAAAATAAGGTAGGAAACTTAACACCATACTACAAACAGCTACCATTCTCTGTTTCAGTATCCCCTCAAGAAGTGATTATTAAAAGAGGTCAGCCTGTAGTGATTAAGGTTAATGTTTCGGGAACAACATCAACTCCGTCCAATTCAACTGTTAAGATGATAGCATCAGGCACATTTACTCCCGGCGGTGACCTTGGAAATTCTACGGGTATCTACAGCCAAGAGTTCTTCCCGATACCACCTATGCATACCATTAAACAAGTATCATTCATTTTTACGCCAGTGTCAAATCTAAAGCCTGGCGAATATTCACTGATGCTAGGTGCACAAAACAAGGAAGTTGGTATGTTGAAGGCTGTGAAAGTACAGCTTATTAGCTAGCTGTAGCATTGGCAAGTTATCCTGTTTTTTCTTAGAGGTCAAGCATTATTCCGATATAATGCCAACAAAGAATACCATGATGGAGCAGACCACGTCGTGAAGGTCAGGACTATTTGTCGAAGGAACAAGCAAATTTATGATAAGCACATAAGTGATTGAGCAAGAAAATTTTTCAAACCTCATTTCAATATTAGGACCATCTTCACAACCACAGCATACAGTATATGACTATATGACGATGCACGAAAATTGCGATGAAGAGGGCTACAACATCGGGAACAGAACAGAGATTAGTGGTGTTCTTCGAATTCAAAATGAAGTAGGTATAATTTTTCAGTTATTTCTGTAGGAGTCCGCCCCTTTGAGTAACGGTGTCAGTGGAGCGTATCAGAGTAACACATCAATTTGCTAAACATCACTATTAATACATGCATGAACCTTTTACAATTTCTGACATAGAACAGCTGAAATCATTATAGGATTTAGCTGCTGTGTGCGGTACAGGTCTCGGAAATTAAAATTCTGTTGCGTTTGTATATACAGTTAGATAAATGTACATAAGACAAATTTACCTTCCTTTACAATAAGGAACTTAGCCTCTTATCAACTTGAGCCATTGTGTTCACCAGAATTAGACTACTAGGATGCAGTAGGATTTAATCCATAGTCATAACCTAGGTAGAACTGCAGACAATTATCTCATCCATTCCCTACCTTCTAAGTATTCAATTAATTTCATCATTTGTTCTATTCTGGCTGGACCTCCAACATGATTTCTACAGCTTTCAAAATGCCTGATCAAGGTTTCGTTTTCCTGCTCTGATAAAATGCTCTTGTCTTCGATTACATCAAAGAATTTGTCTTCTTTCCCTGTATGGTCGGTTATAAACACAGAATATGATTTTAGAAACCTCGCGAGCGGTTCTCTTGAATCTTTTTCGCCATTTTCTTTCCATGTCTTTAAATTACGCAAGAACATCGCTGCAATTCTTCTTCCAAGCTCATGTTCAATAAGAAACCTGCGGATATCTTCAGAGAAGTTATCTTTGTTATTTGTTTCAGGAAAGTATGCTTGTTCCTCCTTTCCGTGATGAAATTTGTCAACAAATTCTTCAATTACCACAGAAATAATTTTAAGATCCTCAAATGGAATATTTTTGTTTGAATAGAGTTTTTCAGAACACCTTTGGGCTATATTTCTAACTCTCTTCAGAGTAAGATGATCCCGCTTAAGATCTTGTGTGGCGTTCAATAATACCTTCTCTTTAGTTTGGTTTTTTTATAAATTGTTCGATTGAAATAGCACTAAACACTAAGAATGCAAACTTCATACAGGTTCTACTTTTTGTAGCCTGGAGTCTCGAAACCTTGTGTCTATCGTTATATATTCAGCTGCTCAGTAGTAGCTCAACTGTCAATCATCATACGATGCATCCGTGGCTCTTTTTATTGCATTTATTCCGCCTATTCTAAAGATTAGAATGGATAATCATACCTATTACCGATAGTAGCCTCAACATCCTTGACATTGTTACCTTGAGCCAATCAAACTCATGAAGATGAGGATAAAGCATATTGGAGTGTATCCATTCTGGCTTTTTCTTTTGACATTTCCTTGCCTTGATTGAATGGAAGAGTGCCTATATTAAAAACTTCTTTAAAGAGAAACGAGTTACAGGAAGGCAAACTCTCAAGGGCCGACGTAAACGATAAATCCATAGTTCTTACAAACGTAAAAGGTAAATTTTGTATTGGAAATTTCGTTATACAAGGCCCTTTCTCGGATAAAAAGGACGAAAGCTGTAGGCCATGTGGCGCGGGCAAGCTAATACATTGTGTCTTCGCTGCCATGAATCATTTCTTCCAAATGAAATGTCTATAACAACTTCTACAGAGAACAAGTTGAGTGGGTAAATTCAAGTACCAGTTTTTATGTTTTTTTCTGTCAGTGTATGTCTTTATCGAGCCACAAGCATAGCACATTCTTTCCTCACTCAAATCCACAGCAAGCTTAAGTCCCGTTTTCTTATCATGGAACAAGTCCTGACTCGGTATCAATCTATCCCAAACTCCTCTCCATATCTATGTCCTTTGTACGATCTTGCCAAACTGTGTGCCACCACTTCCTGTATTTGACTCGGCTAGAATCCCCATACAGCGATCTGGCAAACCCGAAATAACCAAGCACTGTTTCTGCGGCCTCAAGAAGCATCTCACGATATTTCTCTCTGTCATAAACTTGCTCTCTCCCTTCATCGATAAATTCTACTGGGGTTACCCTTCGGAGAGGATTGGAATGAGCCGCGTCCGTGTAGATGTATTGGATAGTATCTCCACGTGTTAATGGTACTCCGGCCTCTGTTAACTGAAGAGCTGCAGATATATGGGGAAACAAACTTCTATACTTATACAAATCCTGTCTCAGAATCTTTGACACTATCAAGTCCTTGAGTTCCAGTTCACCTGTCATCACTTTATCAATCGTCTTGGTGACAAGCAATAAAGCATTCTCGTATCCTCTAGACACTATTTCAGCGGAATCCTTGCAATCGAACAACGTGTAGAGCAGCTCAGACTGAAAATCTTTAATGAGGTTTGGAGCATCATGTCTTCTTGCTTCTATTCCCCGAACAATCAACTCGTTGGTATGAGTAATGCCATAATAGTGCTTTAGAGCCTCCAACTTCTCGTCAGCCTCTAGCGGAAGTAGCACAAGAAATTTGTACCAGGTTTCAAGGGTTATTGGAAGTCCTGTCTCTCTCGCTAAGATGTCTTTGACAGATACGAAGTTCTCGAAGGTTGCACCGATCTTTTTCAGAAAAACAGAATCAGTGTCTGCATACAGCAACTCATATCCTAATCCTTGCACAATATCTTTGTTCTTTATCAATATCTCTCGTGACAACCGATTTATCTCTTCAAACGCGTCTGCATTAGCAAGCCTATTCCAAAATGATCCAGTGGTGCCGTAAAGAGCTACGAGAATATTCTTGAGTGCCACCATCCGTTGCTCACACCACAGCCATTCGCGTGCATTAACCGGAAATGATTTCTGAAGATCCTTGAACATTATCCGTCTCTTAAGGACACTCTCTAATACAGTTGGAAGCAGGCCTTTGGTGTCGCTGCACCGCTCGTAGCTCAAATTGTGTCTAAGTATCAGATTTGCGTACTCGTTCTCATAGTCCAGTACCGCGACGTTCTCATGTAAGCCTAGCCGAGGTGAGAATATCATGCCACCTTTATCGCAAGCAAATATTTCTTCAATAGTCCGGATACGCTCTAGTTTGTCTGTACGAGATATTACAAATCCTTGTTGTGTAAGCTCATAACAATTCCGGCTGTCTATTAGCCGGGATATTCTGTAACGCGCTGCCAACGATAATGGAAGACAAGCGAACCTAGCCTTCTCGATTAATCCAACTATACTGTCAAACGAATCACTGTCAAGATACACTCTGCCTTCGATAGCATTCCTCTTATCCGTCCTTCCGAGCTTGATATCAATCCCAAGCTCCTCCATTCTTGCAATTAGATACTCAAGAACACTAGTACCTAGACAATGCCGCTCGGTCGAGACTAGAATGTCTGGGTCATTGGTTAATACATTGTTGCAGAAATCTTCGAGAATTGTTTCTTCATTATCTGCAAATGTCACCTCTTGTTCTTCTTGATATCTTGCTGTTATCTGTTTGATATGGTCATTGACATCATGTGAGTCCAAACTGTGGACAGATGACAATGTTGTGACCTCGAAATATAACATTGTAAATGGTGGCGGCTCTACGCCACCATGTTCGTCTATCTTGGTTATGGTTCGTAAATCAGTGCCGTCATACTCTACCCTTACTTTGCTTGTTGGCTCAATCTTTAATCTGGTAAACAAATACTGCTGGATATATGATAGGTCAGTATTGAACAGCTGGGCAACTCTTGGGTCTTTCTCCAGTTTTCTGAGAAGTGCCTTGTGGTAGTGTATGGATTCTGAATAAACAGAAAGCAACCTTCGCACTCCATGTCCGTCGTCGTCAAAAATATCAGTGAATCTATTCTGCCACTCCACTCTGGTTATCTTAGGTTGCTGGGACAAAGCGTGAAAGAGCTTGATGCCTGCGCTTTCATCAGTTGGTAGGATGTAGAGGCATGGCTGATACTTGTCCACTAATCTAAGGATACCTCCATCTGTCGTCTTTATACACAATGTCGCGGCATTCCCGTCAACGGTGACATCTAGTAGCCAACCAATAGAGCTAGCCATGCCCTTGTTCTCTCAATCTCTGCTCTAGTGACTCAATTCTCTCTTCCAGTTTATTGATTATCAACTCCTTTTGATTAAGCTCCCTTGCTAATGCAGCAATGAGCTTCCTGTTATGAATCGATGCCATGACGTTCAGTTTGTCACAGACTGTAGGTAGAGTGGAGTTTCCCATGGCTGCTTGTTCAGGATTCCATGCTTCTTTTAATAGCAAATCGAAAGCATTTTTGTGACCCAGATCCACTAATGCTGCTTGCAGCTCCATCTTGAGTTGTGATATCGTTTCTTCATAGAGTTGCCTAAATGATGGACTTACTCTTCCCATTCAAGACCCGTCCAACAACAGCAACATATGACTTGCGTTCCTAGTGTTTAATAATACAGATTTGGGCGTCTTTGAATACTGATGTTTGATTAATATGGCCTTGTATGCTTGAGGATGAGAAATCGATTCTCGCAAATATACTATTACATTAAAAGCATGTTTTAGATAGGTGCCTCCAATAGGTCTTGGAACCACACCTCTACTCGTTGCGTTAGCATCTCCAGTGCATATCAACGATATCCTATTTTGGGCACAAACCTTGGATAGTATTCCTATTACTTCCTTCAAAATACTGGCGGCGTAGTTCTTGTACTTTGATTCCTTGAAGTACTTGGTCAGGTTATTAATGATTAACAGCCTTATGTCTTTATCCCTAGTAGTAATAAAATCAGCGACTTGCTTTGCTATTACTAATT
>Ga0187772_10000638_pt1 | contig 15728 bp, 18 predicted proteins | sample 0116_SJ02_MP15_2_FD_133137 | JGI IMG/M metagenome (GOLD analysis project Ga0187772, IMG submission 133137) | Tropical peat soil microbial communities from peatlands in Department of Meta, Colombia - 0116_SJ02_MP15_20_MG | ecosystem: Environmental > Terrestrial > Soil > Wetlands > Peat | place... | reverse complement strand
TTCCGTACTCTAACTCGTATTCAACAGTCATCTTCCTTCCCGGGAGCTTTCCCACCTTCCTTGCAGGAATGAAACCGATCCCCAGCCTGTCGGCAATGGGAGCCCCGACAATAAATCCCCTTGCCTCTATTCCTACAATTTTGTCGATGTCCCTGTTCTTCCACATCGCCACAAAGGCGCTGGTCACCTTCCTCTCTAGGCGCCCGTTCACCCAGAGCGTAGTGAGATCCTTGAATGCAATCCCTTTCCTTGGGTAATCCCTAATCGTCCTCACATCGCGCCTGATTTCTTGCTCTAAGGTTATCAAGTGTTCATCCTCGCATTCTCAAGTGCAGAACCGCATCTACAGGTTCTTTCCCGGGGCATGTCGCTAATTATCGCCACTGTCAGTTCTCTAAGCATCGCCATCTTTCTTTCGAACACCTTGATTACTTCGTGATGCGAGACTGGTTTCACATTCGAGTCGCCTTCCAAGCCTGCATCGTAGTCAGTGACCACGGAGATGTTGAGGTAGCAGATCTCCTGCTCCCTCGATAAGACTACCTCAGGATACTGGGTCATGTTGATTACATCCCATCCCTGCGCCTTGAAGAACCTGCTTTCTGCCTTGGTTGAAAACCTTGGACCCTGAATCACAACCACCGTCCCGCCTTCTTGATATTTCATACCGAGCCTTTTCGCCGCCTTGGTTGCAATCTTCCCCATCTGCGGACAGTAAGGCTGGGCTGTGCTAACGTGAGTCGTAGTCGGTCCCGAGTAGAAGGTGTCGTCTCTCCCGGTGGTGAAGTTCACGAACTGGTCGCAGAATACCAGGTCTCCTGGCTCCAACTCCGCCCGGAGGCTGCCAACGGCATTAGGGGCTACTATTCGCTTCACTCCGAGCTGCTTGAACGCGTGAATGTTCGCTTTGTAAGGAATCATATGGGGGGGAAACCGGTGGTCGACGCCATGTCTCGGAATGAATGCAACCTTGACCCCACCTATCTCGGACAAGGTGACATGCGCGCTTGGAGCCCCATAAGGGGTCCTTACTCGCACTGAAACGCTGGACTTCTCGAAAAAGCTGTAGAACCCCGATCCTCCGAAAACGCCTATTTCGGCGCTTTGTTTCACGACCTGCCTTCTCTTTTTATGATATAATCTTTGAAGCGGGAAGCCTAGGGTCCTGTTCCTCCAATGAGCCAATACTCGTTTCCGTCGGGGTCAGCGAACATGCCGTTCACACCCCAGTCTGTTTTTTTAACTTCGCGAGTGAACTTCACCCCGTTGTCCTTCATCTCCTTGGCCTGTTTTGCCGGATCTTCCGCGTAGAAGGCAATGCCTGTGTTCCCTGGTTCGGGCTCTCCTTCGCACAGATGAATCTTCGTCACCGCTCCCTTCGGCCATACTAGCACCCAATGGCCTTCAGTGGAGGCGTCGAATCCGGCCTTCTCCTGGAACCACTTTACAGACTTCTTGCTGTCTGAGACAACAACCGCTACTGAGAATTCCTTCGAAACCATGAACAGGTCCAACCTGCGCATGCTTTTACGTGTTTTCCACAGAGTTGAAATACCTAGCCAGGTCGAAATTGCTGGATGCCTTATTCGTACGAGGACCTGCTTGTAAGGGCTAGGGAAGGGACCGACAAGGTGGCTAAGAAATCGGGGGCCTTACGGCTAGAGCTGCCGGAACCTGACGTCATTTGGGTCGGAAACAAGACGATATTCCGCAACTACGCAGAATTTCCCAAGTTGATACGCAGAGATTCGGGTAGGGTCCTGATGTATCTTGCAAAGGAGCTGGCCACAGCTGCCTCGATAGACGGCGACAGAGCGATATTCATCGGTCGGAAGGACCGCGACTCGTTTTCCCAACTCCTACAACGTTACGTCAAGGAAGGGGTTCTGTGTCCCGTCTGTGGGAGCCCGGACACGCACCTTGACAGAGACAAAAGGATGTGGTTCATGGTTTGCGAGGCGTGTGGGGCCAGGTCGATTGCGAAGGTGGCATAGGATGGAGTCAAAAGGGTTCGCAGTCAAGTCGTCGGAGTACCGCGGAAGCGTACTGGTCAACGTTTGTGACGAAGAGCTTGTCGGCAGAACAGTCGCCGAGGGCAGGCTGAAGGTCCACCTCTCGAGGGAATTCTACTCAGGAGAGATTGTCGACAAGGGGGAGGCGCTGAGGCTAATCAGGACGTGCTCCATTGTGAACCTTGCAGGAGAGAGGTCGGTCTGGCTCGCCGTCGAGAATCAACTTGGCGCCAAAGAGGCTATTCGTGAGATTGAAGAAGTCCCGTTCCTGATGATCTACAAGTTCTCGGGGTAATCTTCCACTCCTAGCTGCTAGCCTCTCTTGCGAAATTCCTTGAGGAGATCCTTCTGGGCCCCGTTTATGTCTCTTGGAATCTCTATTCCTACCCTGACGTATTCGTCGCCCTTCCCCCAACTTCCCGGTTTAGGAAGCCCCTTCCCCTTTATCCTGAACACTGTCCCTGGCTGAGTGCCATGAGGCACGCTCAACTTCACATCTCCGTACAGAGTTGGAACCGCCAGCTCGGTTCCTAGGACTGCGTCTACCACCCCAACCTTGGTCTCGAAATAGATGTCACTTTCCCGTCGACTGAACTGTCGATGTGGTGCGACGTTTAGCGCGACATAAAGGTCTCCCGGGGGCGCGCCATTCTCTCCAGCATTGCCCTCGCCTCTGAGCCTCAAAGTGAGCCCGTCCTCAACTCCGGCAGGGATGGTAATTTTGATCTTACGGGTCCTCTCGATCGATCCTCTCCCTCGGCATTCTGAGCACTGGGACTCGATTACGTACCCTCTTCCGCCACACTTGTCGCACACCATGACCCTCACGAGTCTCGTGAATCCCGCGGACTGGACTCTTTGTCGCTGACCCGTCCCTCCACAAACAGTGCACCTTTGCGGGGATGTCCCTGGTTTTGCGCCACTGCCGTCGCAGGTCGGGCAAACCTCATCCCTCGGGACTTCGATTTCTTTGCTCGATTCTTGTACCAACTCTTCTAGGTTGACCTGGAGGTTGTAAGTGAGGTCTTCCCCCCTTCCAGACCTTCCGCTGGCCCCACCGCCGAAAAACTGGGCGAACAGGTCGTTGAAGCCTCCGAAGCCCATCCCACGGAAGAATTCGCCGAAATCGGCACCTCTGAAGATGTCTTCCTGGCTGTATCTTTGATAAACTCCTTCTCTACCATACGCGTCATATTGCTGCCTCTTCTCGTCGTCGGAAAGAACGGCGTAAGCTTCAGAGATCTCCTTGAACCTAGCCTCTGCCTCGGGTGACTTGTTCCGGTCAGGGTGGAATTGTAGGGCGAGTTTTCTGTAGGCGGACTTGATCTGCTCCTTGGTTGCCCCTCGTTCTACGCCCAGCACTTCGTAGTAGTCTCTCCCGGCCATCCTCCTCCACCTTTACTTCCCTTCATCTACAACCTTGTAGTCTGCGTCGCTTACCTTTGAATCCCCTGCCGGGCCGCCAGGGGTTGCGGCCTGTCCCTGTGATTTCTGGTACATTGATGCGCCGACTTCCTGAAGAACGGTCTTGAGTGTATCATTCTTCTCTCTTATCTGCGCCACGTCCTTCCCTTCAAGTGCCGTCCGCAGATCCTTGGTCGCGGCGTCGATCCTGTCGATGCTCCCCTTCTCCACCTTTCCTTCCACATCGTGCTTCGTCCTTTCTGCCGTATAGAGGATCGAATCTGCTTCGTTCCTGAGCTCGGCTTCCTCCTTTTTCTTCCTGTCTTGTTCGGCGAACGTCTCGGCCTCCTTCGACAGTCGTTCTTTCTCCTCTTTCGACAGTTTCGTCGAAGCCGTTATCGTTATTCTCGCCTCTTTCCCAGTCCCCATATCCTTCGCGGAGACGGTCAGGAGACCGTTCGCATCGATGTCGAAAGTCACTTCGATTTGAGGGACTCCCCTTGGTGAAGGCGGGATTCCTGACAGATTGAACATTCCGAGTGAAACGTTGTCGGCTGCCATTGCACGTTCGCCTTGGACAACGTGGATCGTAACCGCTGTCTGGAAATCCACGGCCGTGGTAAAGACCTTGCTTCTCTTTGTGGGGATGGTCGCATTTTTCTCAATTAGATGTTCAGTTATCCCACCAAGTGTCTCGACCCCCAGCGAAAGTGGTGTGACGTCGAGCAACAATATGTCCTTGATCTCGCCAGCGAGAACGGCGCCCTGTATTGCGGCACCTATCGCCACGGCCTCCATTGGGTCAACTCCCCTCTCCGCAGGCTTTCCAGCCACGTCTTCGACGAACTTTCTCACCAGTGGCATTCTCGTCATCCCGCCGATCAGAATCACCTTGTCGACCTGCGCAGGAGAAAGCTTCGCGTCACTCATCACCCTTCGCATCGTTTCCTCTGTCCGGCCGACGATAGGTCTCGCTACTTCCTCGAGCTTCGTTCTAGTCAGTGTAAAGTGCAGGTTCTTTGGGCCAGCGGAGTCGCTTGCGATGAAGGGAAGGTCGACGTCAGTTGATGTAAGGTTTGAGAGTTCGATCTTGGCTCTCTCCGCGGATTCTTTCAACCTGGCCATCGCGGTTCGATCGCTTCGGAGGTCTATCCCAGTCTTTGAGCGGAAATCTTGCAGGAGGACTTCGATTACCGCGTTGTCAACATCCGTCCCTCCTGTCTGTGTGTCTCCTGAGGTGGCGAGGACCTGGAAGACGCCTTGCCCAAATTCCATAATCGTGGCATCGTGAGTGCCTCCACCGAAACTGAAGACAAGGATTTTCATCTCCTTCTCTGATTTGTCTAGTCCGTACGCCAGGGACGCGGCGGTCGGTTCGTTGATTATTCTCACAACCTCGAGCCCAGCTATCTCGCCGGCGTCTTTGGTGGACTGGCGCTGGTTGTCGTTAAAGTGGGCTGGGACGGTAATGACTGCCTTCTTTACGGGATAACCGAGAAAGGTCTCCGCGTCATGCTTTATTTTCTGAAGAATGTACGAGCTTACCTGTTCGGGAGAGTATTGTTTCCCATGCGCATTGACCCTGTAGTCAGTTCCCATTTTCCTCTTGATTTCGAAGACGGTACCCTCTGGGTTCGTGACTAACTGGCGTCTAGCGGGGTCGCCTACGAGAAGCTGCCCGTCACTTGTGAACGCGACAACCGAAGGGAACATTTTCCCTGCCTGCGTCGCTCCTTCTGCGCTTGGTATCACAACGGGCCTTCCGCCTTCGATAACCGCACCCGCAGAGTTCGTTGTCCCCAGATCTATGCCTAGAATCTTCTCCCTTGCACTACTCAATAGCTTCCCCTTCCCGGGCAGGTTCTTCTGTGCCCAATTCAACCTTTACCATGCTCGGCCTGATGACCTTCCCTCTGAACTCGTATCCCGTCCGTAAGTCTTCAGCAACAATCCAAGAGCCGGACGAAGTTCCAGGAACCTTCGCTACGGCTTCGTGCTTTGTTGGGTCAAAGGGCTTTCCCAATGCATCAATCCTCTGCAATCCTATCGCTTCCAACTCGGAACAAAGGTTCTTCTGAACCATTTCGATCCCTTCTCGAAGCTCGGCTTCACCCGAGCCTTCCTTCGAGTGCTTCACAGCAAGGTCCAATTCGTCGAGCACGCTTAGCAGCTTAATCACCAGGTTCTTGGACGAGTTTTCCTCCACCTCTCTTCGGTCCTTTTCGGCCCGCTTCCTGTAATTCTCGAAGTCCGCCTGCATGTACTTCAGGCGGTTGAGGAGCTCGGCTTCGCGGGGATTAGTATCCACTGTTCCTTGCAGTCCTTCAACTTTCCCTTCCGCACTTTCCTCTCCTGGTTCCGTCTTTTCTGCCTTGTCCTCTTCTACTCCAACAAACGTGTCACAATCACTTCCCTTTTCTCACTTTTTGGTACCGCGACCCTTTCTAATCTATAAATTTTCTAGTGACAGACTGCGTTTTCCTTTATAGAGAGGCGGCGCAGACTGCAAGTCCTTCGGGGGATGAATACGAATGGAATTACGGTGCACAAGACCCAGATTGGTTCAACGACTGATTTGTTCGCGATACTGTAGGCGGACCAATTGACCAGTCTTGATTACGATGGCGAGGGCGATGGAAACAAGCCTGAACACGCATACGACGTGGATGTCGAGCCCCAAAAAACCCGCGAAAAACTTCAACGACTTGAGCGCGAGGGCATGCATGTCAGAAAGGACGCGGACCAACGCAAGGTCATGGAGGAGGTGTTCGACCGCGCTACTCTGTTGGCCGTAGAGGAGCTCGTGTCCAGGAAAGACTTGGCCGACCTCAAAGGCGTCATCAACTCCGGAAAAGAAGCTCGGGTCTACCTCGGGGTGCGACCTGATGGTAGCCCGGTCGCGGTTAAAATCTATCTGACCGCGACGTCGGAGTTCAGAAGACGACTGGGTTACATCTCAGGAGACATAAGATTTGCACGCGTGCCTTCAAACTCAAGGGCGATAATTTACCTCTGGACGCGCAAGGAGTTCAAGAACCTTCAGCTGGCGGGAGACGCCGGAATAAGAGTCCCCACGCCCGTTGCATTCTACCGCAACATTCTGGTGATGGAATTTGTTGGGGACCCTCCCGAGCGGGCACCTACACTTGCTGAATCCGAGGTGGATGAGGATGACTATGACTGGACCTTCAGAATGATTTCTATACTCCGGGCCAAAGCAAACCTCGTGCACGCGGACTTGTCCGAATACAACATCTTCAAGTGGCGATCTGAAAGGATTCTCTTCGACATGGGGTCGGCAGTCCTTCTGTCTCACCCTCAGGCCAAAGAGTTCCTCAGGCGAGACATTACGAACATGGTGAGATTCTTCAAGAAGCGCGGGATATTCAAGCGAGATGCTGAATCTTGGCTGGAGGCCTTGGAGTGAGTTTCGAACGGGCAATTAGAGTGCCTCTGGAAAGGGTGGGGGTAGTCATAGGAAAGGATGGCGCGACTAAAAGATCACTCGAGAGGGAGCTCGGTATTAGGCTCGGGGTCGACAGCAGAGAGGGCTTGGTCACAGTAAGGTCTGACTCCGCAGAAATTGGAGACCCCCTTATGGCGGTAAGAGTAATCGAAGCTATAGGGCGTGGCTTCTCACCTCAGCGTGCAAGGCTACTCCTTGAGGAGGGGACTGCGTTCGAGGTGATAGATCTTCGGGACTTTGCAGGCCGTAGCGCGAACTCACTCGACAGAATCCGAGGGCGCGTAATAGGCCTGAAAGGCAAGTCTCGAAGGGTCATTGAAGAGCTTACGCGGTGTCATCTCTCCGTATACGGAAGGACAGTTGCAATCATCGGGGATCCCTCTGAAGTCCAGCTTGCTTCGCAAGCAGTGAGGAAGCTTGCGGGGGGGAGTCAGCACAGAACCGTCTACAATGAGCTCCAGAAGGCACGCACAAGGCGAAAGATGGAGAGGATAATCTTATGGGAAGGCACCAATCCTGATATGATTGCTGAAAAACTACAAAAAACAGAGGAGTAGCATATATTCGGTTCCCGGGATACCCTTGATGCAGGAGCTTTCTGCTGGAAACTGTTGAACAAGTATTGTTGTCTGTGATTACCTATGCCTTTGAGATGCGGATGTCCAAAGAGTGGAGGATTTGTCGGCATTTTAGGATGGTCCTCCTTTGAGCAACAAGACAGCATTCGCTGAAATCTCGCCGTCTGAGTTCTTCTACCGAAACCGCGACCTCGCAGGATTCACCAACCCTGCGCGCGCCCTCTATATGGCAGTCCGCGAGCTTGCGGAGAATTCAATGGACGCTGCAGAGCTCGCGGGGACTCCCCCAGATGTCTATGTCAGAATAATCCCGGATGGAGCCAATCCCGAGCTTCCTGACCCCAGGCCGTACAGACTGACGGTCATCGACAACGGCCCAGGTGTGGCCCCCCAACACGTCCCGAGTGCCTTCGGGAAGGTCTTCTACGGCTCAAAGTACGTCCTACGCCAGTCTAGAGGGATGTTCGGTCTAGGGGGAACGATGGCCATCCTCTACGGCCAAATCACAACCAATAGACCGGTGACAGTAACAACTTCTCCAGACGGAAGGCGGAAGTACTCCTTCCAGATGATGATTGACATCGGCGAGAACAGGCCCACTGTTCTCAGGCGCTTCGTCAGCGACGCTGACGGGACAACCGGTACCAGAGTGGATCTCACTCTCGAAGGCGACTACTTGCGTGCCTCACAAAAGATAACTGATTATTTCAAGCAGACCGCCCTCGTTGCGAGCTATGCCAACCTCACTTTCGTCGACCCGAACGGCCAGGTGACTTTCTATGAAAGAGCAACAACCTCCATGCCTCCTGCACCGAAGGAAACCCTTCCTCACCCTTACGGAATTGACGTGGAGGCCTTCAAGAGGATAATCAAATTCTCCGAGGAACACGACATGAAGTCCTTCATGGTCACGCACTTCCATAGAGTAGGAGACAAGATTGCCGTAAAATTCCTCGAATTCGCGGGTGTCAGCCCGCGTCTGCCTCCGAAGCGCCTCAACAATAATCAGGTGGTGTCAGTCGTTGACGCACTGCAGCGGTTCCCTGATTTCCTGCAACCGGACGCAACCGTCTTGTCGCCTGTCGGGGAGGAGATCCTACTTGCGGGGGTCAACAAGGAGCTTCAGCCAGAATTTTCTACAGTGGTCACGAGGCCTCCTTCTTCGTATTCGGGCTTCCCATTCTTGGTAGAGGTCGCGATCGCCTACGGCGGGAAGGTGCTCCAGCCTGGGATGAGGCTTTTCAGGTTCGCAAATCGAATCCCACTACTCTACGACGAGTCGAGCGATGTCAGCTTCGAAGTCTTGAACGAGCAGGTTGACTGGAGGAGGTACCACGTCCCTCCTGACGCTCCTGTCGGGGTGATTACACACATATGCAGCACGCGCATCCCCTACAAGACTGTAGGCAAGGAATACATAGCCGACAGGCCGGAAATCGAGAGAGAGATCAAGAACGCCGCTAGGGAAGCGCTTCGGAGGCTCGGCATATTTCTCTCAAGGAAGGGGAGCATGGAAGCAGTGCAGAGGAAGATCAACATCTATGGCAAGTATCTCCCTTTGATTGCAAAGTTCTCCACCGAGCTCGCAGGGGAGAAAAAGCCACCGAAGTACAGAAAACTCCTTGGCAACGACGATGTTGGTCCAGCCGCAGCGAACCAGAGGGAAGAAGGCACTGAAAACGGAAGGAGCGACACAGAAGAGCAGCTGAGTGTCAACGCTGATCCGTCCCCTGACGGGACTGGGATAGAGATTGAGCAAAAGAAAATCGACGAGTACGGCGGAAGCTAGGAAGACCAGCGCCCAGGCTCTCTTGAAGAGCCTGGGCAGCAGTGTCTACTCCGACCTCGACGAGGGAAGGTTCCCGAGTCTCACCTTTGCAAGCAGATCCGTCAGAAATATAGTCTACGACAGAAAGCTTCAGCAATTCGTTCTCGGTCCTACGACAGTGAAGAGGTCCTCGGGGAACATCAAACACATCAGGCCGTTCACCCAGCTATTGTGGCTTGCTTTCTTTGCGAAGAAACTTGTCGACGAAAAGCGCACCTCGACGTTAAGAGACGTCTTCTACTCCGCGCAGGCTTTCGACGTGGAGTTCGTAGACCAGGCTGAGTCCGACGAGCTAATCACCGATCTTGAAGTGGTAATGCAAATGGCAAGGGAGGGGATGAACATCTACCCCGAGGAGAGAAGCGCGATATTCGGAAATCTGACAATTGAATACACGGTCCCGGGTTACGAAGGTAAGAAGGCCGATCTCTCTGCGAACCCTGACGGGGTGATGATAGGCCCCGCGCTTACTACGGCCGAGTTTTCTGACACAGACGCCGAGATGGTACTTGCTATCGAGAAGGGTGGTCTTTTCACGAGATTTGTCGAAGAGAGAGTGCACAAGAAATACAAAGCCCTCCTCATCAATACAGCGGGACAGCCGCCGAGGTCGACTCGCTTTCTACTACGCCGGCTCAACCAGGAGTTGGGGCTTCCGGTCGGCATCCTCTGTGATGCTGACCCCTGGGGGGCCCACATTGCGATGGTCTGCAAGAGCGGCTCAGCCAATGCTGCCCATCTGCGTGAACTTACAACGCCCGATGCCGTCTGGCTCGGAGTATGGGCCTCAGACATCGTGAAGTACAAGCTACCGTCCGACAAGCTGACGGAGATAGACATCAAGAGGCTTTACGAACTAAAGGCCGACCCCCGCTATACCGACAGGATGTGGCACAACGAGCTGGACACCTTCCTGAAGATCAAGAAAAAGAGTGAACAGGAAGCGTTCGCTAGATACGGGTTGAGCTACATCGTGGAGAAGTACCTGCCTGAAAAACTTGAGCTACTAAAAGGGAAGTAGAATTCTCTCAGGGACAGTTCTTCGCTAGATATGTTAGTGAATCGGACATAAGCTTCCTTACGTAGGCCGTCTATCCGAGAACTTCTAAATACCCTCAAGATTCTGCCCAGAACAGACTGATTTGACCTTTACCGCTGAGCAATCAAGGGTCGACGCCCTAGTCAGGCTCGTCGGGCTCGTGGTCATCATCTTTGGTTTGATATGGATTTACTTTACCTACTCTGATACGACAGGTGTTGCTTCAATAATAGTGACAATCAACTATGCGCTTGGGTTGCTGTTGCTCGTTGTCGGGCTCTTCGCAGCATTCGCTAAGCTGAAGTGACCGTCATGCCTGCGAAGATTGCTGTGGCTGGCGTAGGCAACTGCGCCGCGGTCTTCCTCCAGGGCCTTCACTCCTATTCCGTTCGTAACTCTAGAGGACTGTGGCATCCAACTGTCGCGGGCCTCAAACCTGATGACCTAGTGGTTGTCGCTGCCTTTGACATCGATCCACAGAAGGTAGGTCTGAGCCTTTCAAAGGCTGCTTTCTCCCGTCCCAATGTCGCGAAGAAGTACGGTGATATTCCTCGAACTTCCGTCAAGGTCAGCCCAGGCATCAGCAAGGGTGACCTTCCTCCGCATCTTAGGAACACCAAGGTGGAGAGAGTTGGATCCGACCAAGTAACACGTCTGCTTGAGGGCTCTGAGGCAGATATCCTCGTTAACCTGACTTCCTCGGGCTCTGGCGCCTCCTCCGAGGAGTATGCAAACGCCGCCCTCCGCGCACGATGCGCCTTCGTGAACTGCACTCCAGCCACAATCACGAGGAATAATGCCATCGCCGCAAGCTTCACAAAACACAAACTTCCGCTCATAGGCGACGACCTCATGAGTCAGTTCGGCGGGACCGCATTTCATAGGGGGCTTCTGAGTTTTATGGTCAAAAGGGGAATCAGGGTCTCAAAAAGCTACCAGCTTGACGTGGGAGGAGGGTCGGAGACTCTCAATACCATCGACGAAACTATCAGGACCGCAAAGCGGAAACTGAAGACGGCGTCTGTAGCAGGTGAGGTGCCGTATCAGTTCGAAACGGTCGCTGGAACGACGGACTTTGTAGACTACATGGGAAACGACCGCACCAGCTACTTCTACTTCGAAGGTGAGGGATTCCTAGGCTCTGGCTACTCCGTAGATGTGTACCTCCGGTCTTCTGATGGGGCGAACGCTGGTAATGTGCTCTTGGACGTGTTGAGGGCGACCTTCAGATCAATGAAGAGTGGTAAGCTCGGAACAATAAACGAAATCTGTGCGTACGGATTCAAGTCTCCGCCGAGTCCCACGAGATTTGACGACGCGGTCGCAAAGTTTACCGCGCTCTACATCAAGTGAAACCAAGGTATTGGTCAGGTGGCTCAAGCTGGTATGCGTGAGTTACGAGGTGCAGCTTGGGTTACGTAGGGAGGCAGGTCATCCGAGGCTCAGATACAGGAAGATTGAGTATGCGACAATCGTGAGAAGGTCAGCATAGGGGAAGAATTCCGATCCTACCACATAGCCCACAACAAGCGGGTAAGAAAGAAACGAGTAGACGGTCAAGGCCCCGAGCATGACTAGCAGGCCGAGGGAGAAGTTGGCCCTAGTTTCCACGTACACTTTGACATAAACCGCGACAAGGGCTAGTAGGAGAACCATCTCGATTGTAGAAAGTATTACGTGCAGCATGATTGCTCTCTGAATAGATAAGTAAAGGAGGTATTGGTTATACGAAACGATGCAGTAGGGCCAATCTTGAGGGCATAGCGGGGGCGAGGGTGGGACCCTGTCCGCCAAGACAAAACCTAGCAACACTGCAATGATGAGAATTACAGGCACCCAGACCTTACTAATCTGCGTCCCTTTTTCCGAAGGCTGAGCGGGTAACTGAGCTGGGGGTATCGTTGTATCGCTCATCTGTCGACCCTCCTCCTCGGGAGGCGCGTCTTCTTCAGAATCTCTTCCAAATTAGCCCAATGAGATTCCATGACTTCGGAGACAAAGTAGACCTTGCCGTACCTTTCGCCCTCTGTTATCAATATCCTGTTCTTCTCGAGAACAGAGAGGTGATGTCTGACAGTCGTATAATCGAGCTTAAGCTGTTCCGCGAGCTGTTGGGCATTGGATGGTTGTGCCCTTAGGGCGAAAAGTATGATGGTCCTAGATTGCGCACCGACACTTCCTGCAAATAACCACCAAAGAAGACGGTCGAAGGCATCCATGCCTAGCGTCCTCTGGGTACTCTCCAGTATTTGTATTGAACGCGACAGTCGAAGTCCCTTTCTTGCATTAGGACTTCCTATCCTGCCTCCTGATTTAGAAAGAATCAGCCCTTCCACCGAGATCAGGGCTGGGGCCTTGCTCCTAGGGTCACGGTCACATTCATCAATGCCCCTCCTCTCACAATCCCAAGAACTATTGCCTGACCTGCTACTGTATTCTCCTCAAGGTAACTCGATAGCGCATCAGTGTTAATGAGCCTCGTCCCATTTGCCGAGATGATGATATCTCCCCCGACAAGGTACTGCGTCCCACTGATTGTGACCTGAGTGGTGCCTGCCCTGATCCCAACACTGGCCGCAGGACCGCCACTGGTGACCTGCTCGACCAGCACGCCGTAGGTAATGTTTGTGTTTGATGCCTGAGCAAGCTGATAGTCCATGTCCACCCCTTCTATCCCCAGGTAAGAGTGGTCAAGATAGGATCCCGTCGCTACGAGAGAGGGCAATTCGCGGATTATAGTCTGGGAGGGAATTGCGAAGCCTAGGCCCTGCGAGCCACTGATTGTCGCAGTCGTGATACCTACGACATCTCCGGCTGAGTCAAGAAGCGGCCCACCAGAGTTGCCCGGATTAATTGGAGCTGTAAATTGGATTATCCCAGATATCGAATAGTTGCCTGTCGTTGCTTCTGTAATTGTTCTGCCCAGTTGACTTATGAGGCCGGAGGTAAACGTCCCTGAGAGTCCAAAGGGCGCGCCAATGGCGTAAACCGACTGCCCCACATTCAGCCCCGATGAGTCCACCATCGTGAGGGGGAAATATTCAGAGGCAGGCGCGTTCACCGTAACAACAGCCAGATCTGCATAGACGTCGTTGCCTATCACCTTCCCAGGGTAAGCATCACCATCGGAGAATGTTACCGTCATGTTCGAGGTTCCATCGACTACATGGAAGTTAGTTATGATGTACGGCGTATCGAGATAGTCAGTCACGAAACCCGAACCCTCCACAACGGAGTACGATTCGATCGGCCCGAAGAGAGTGTTGACCGTCGTGACTAGGTCTCCTTCAATCGTGACGACGCTTCTCGAAGCATCTTTGTAAATGGCTAGGGCAGCACCGTCGGTAGAGTTCGAGTTCGTAGAGTTCACACCCCCAGACTTGTTGGTTTCAAGTTGCGACAGGCTGGACTCGAGGGCCGACACCTGGCCCTGAAGCTTCGCAGTCTCAGAACTCGAATTCGCCTTCTGTCGACTTAGAGCAGAATTGTAGTACAACACACCCGTGCCCAGGACGAGACACAACACAGCGAGAACGGTGATTACCACAACGCCTCTTCTGGCCTGCGAACGTCCTGTCGTCTCCACTTTCTTTCGTCTCTTACCTGCAAAGCGGAAGTATATACTTGATTTCCAAGAACACTCCCAAATCCGTAGTGAATTCGTGTGCGATCGGCGCCAAAGATGAGCGATAGCAACATGATAGGGGCGCCTTTCGCTCTTCGACCTGACCCTCTCCTTTAATGGGAGGATTTGTGGGGAGGTATCATGGCCTCGATTAGAATCAAGGACGATGGCTCAAAACCAATTGTGGAGGCAGGTCGTGAATCGCCCTTCAAGCAGGGCGAGTTCTATGTTTTCGAAGTCGCGGACGAAGTCGCGCGCTATTGGAACAAGATGGCCCCCAACCGAAGGGACGAAATATGGAAGCAGGCTAGGAAAGAGAACAGGGATGTTAGGCGGATTGTCGAGGGGTATGTCTACAAGCCGGCCCACACTAAGTAACCTCGCTTCGGATTTCACTTGTTGCGGCACGAAAGTCGATGCGTCATCCGAAGAACCCAAAGGTCATGACACTAAGAAGAGCAATGAATGGGGGCACTTCAGGATGGCAATGAGTTTCGACTTCGGTAACACACGACGCCAATCTACGAAAAATTGTCGATCGAGAGAATACAAATGACGGTCACCACCAGGTGTGTCCAGCTCCAGAGCAGGGGGGAGAACGATGTTACGGATCTTACCCAGAACGTGCAGGACTCCGTGAGTGAGACTCGCCTCAGCAGCGGGGTCGTCACGGTCTTCGCCTCAGGTTCAACGTGTGCGGTCACTACCATGGAGTACGAGCCCGGTCTAGTCAGGGATTTCCCGGGTATGCTCAGGCGTATCGCCCCAGAGAACAGTCCTTACGAGCACCAGAACACATGGCACGATAACAACGGGCATTCTCATGTCAAGGCATCACTCGTAGGCGCTAGCATTACGATTCCTTTTGTCGAAGGGAAGCTTGTCTTAGGAACTTGGCAGCAGATAGTGTTCGTTGAGTTAGATATTCGTCCTAGGAAGCGAGAGATCACGCTGCAAATCATGGGAGAGTAGTTCGTATGAGTATCGAGGATGCGTACATCCGCGCTCCTCTCAGAAAATGAAAGGTAGCGCGGCGTGGGGTTTGTGGTTTTTTGCGATTATTGAAGTATTTGGGAAATTCACTAAATAGTGGAAAGGGCGGGGCGGAAGGGCGTTGCGGAATCTCCACTCGATAACCACCTCGTCAGCATCTGGCCGAACAAATATAGGGCCATGCAAGGGTCTCCCTATAATGGGCACCTTCTTGGGTAGCTACCTCTTAACTCAAGCGAGCAATAGAAGTGTGCAACTGTGACTATCGATGGAGGCCCGCAGACGACCCGCAGGGCATTTAGGCGCCCCGGACTCGGATCGTACAACTCCTTCCTCAGAAAGAACCGAAAAGCCATCATTGCAGTCTGGGTCGTAGCCGTCATCATCGCAGGCACTCAGATCCCAGCTTTCTTCAGATCGGTGTCTTACAACGTTCAGGGGGCAAGCCTTGGTGGGCCGACGAACATGGAGTCGCAAAAGGCTCAGCAAATCATAGACGCGCAGTTCCCTTCGTCTAGCAATTCGAGCGCCAACAGCATAATCGTCGTCCTCCAGGATGGCCAGATGTTCTCTAGTGCCGTGCAGGCGGCGATTCTTGGACTCAATCGGACACTTGCGAAGGACCCCGTTCTGGTGTCCAGTTTCAAGGGTATGGACAGCATCTACTCGACTGAATACTCCTTCCTGGATTCTGTTTTGCCCCAGCTGGTCTCTCAGGTCTCGTTACTAAACTCCAGCGTTAACTCGGTGGACGCAGGAGCACATTCCCTCTTCCATAGCGAC
>Ga0187772_10000637_pt1 | contig 15735 bp, 12 predicted proteins | sample 0116_SJ02_MP15_2_FD_133137 | JGI IMG/M metagenome (GOLD analysis project Ga0187772, IMG submission 133137) | Tropical peat soil microbial communities from peatlands in Department of Meta, Colombia - 0116_SJ02_MP15_20_MG | ecosystem: Environmental > Terrestrial > Soil > Wetlands > Peat | place... | reverse complement strand
GGGCGCCATCCGCTCGTCGACAAGGTCGCGTTCACCGGCTCGGTCGAGGTGGGGAGACGGTTCCTGGTTTACGCCGGCGAGTCGAACGGAAAGGCGGTATCGCTCGAGCTCGGCGGCAAGAGCCCGCACGTCGTGCTGGCCGACGCCGGCGATCTGGATGCGGCGGCTCGGGCGATCGGCTGGGGGATCTTCTACAACGCGGGCCAGACCTGTCACGCGGGGTCGCGGGTGGTCGTTGAGCGGTCGTTGGTTGAGCCGCTGTCGGAGCGGCTAGTCGAGTTCGCTCGCTCGATGGTTCCCGCCGACCCGGCCGATCCCGACACGCAGCTCGGGGCGATGGTCAGCTCCGAGCACCTCGCCGGGGTTTTGGGGCGGGTTTCGCGTGCCGCGGGGAACGGGGCGCGGTTACTCGTGGGCGGCGACCGAGTCGAGCCAGTGGCGGGCGGGGCGTACATGGAGCCGACCGTGCTCGAGGCGCTCGATCCATCGGACCCGATCGTGCAGGAGGAGGTGTTTGGTCCGGTGCTGGCGATCCAGCGGGCCGATGACGTCGAGCACGCGATCGCGCTGGCCAACGGCACCGGCTACGGGCTGGCCGCCGCGGTCTGGAGCTCGAACATCACCACCGCGCACAGGGTGGCGCGGCGCCTGCGGGCCGGGACGGTGTGGGTGAACACCTTCGACGTCTCATCGCTGACCACGCCGTTCGGTGGCGTCAAGGATTCGGGACATGGGCGCGATCGCTCGCTGCACGCGCTCGACGCCTGCACGCACCTGAAGACGACCTGGGTCGCGCTGTGATCAAGCGGGTCGGCTTCATCGGTCTGGGCAACATGGGCGGCCCGATGTGCTCCCACCTGGTCGAGGCGGGGTTCGAGGTGACGGCGTTCGATCTGAATTCGGATGCGCTGGACCGCGTGGTCGCTGGCGGCGCCCGGCCCGGCGCGAGCGCGGCCGAGTGCGCACGGGATGCGGGGGCCCTGATCACGATGCTGCCGGCGCCACCCCAGGTCGAGTCCGTGTGGCTCGGCTTCGGGGACGAGGGTGGGGTGATCGCGGCCCTTGCGCCCGGCGCGGTGGCGATCGACATGAGCACCAGCTCGGTGGCGGTCGGCTCTCGGGTGGTGGCGGCCGCCCGCGAGCGCGGGGTCGACGTGCTCGACGCTCCGGTGGCGGGGCAGTCGATCGGCGCGCAGGCGGGGACGCTGGCGATCTACGTCGGCGGCGATTCCGACGTGTTCGAGCGCGCGCGGCCGCTGTTTCTTGCCATGGGGGACCCCGAGCGGATCTTTCATCTGGGCGGCAACGGCGCGGGGTACACGGTCAAGCTGCTGCTCAACCTGATGTGGTTCATCGAGTCGGTGGCGGTCGGCGAGGTGCTGACCGTCGGCGTCCGGGCCGGCGTTTCGCTCGAAAAGCTCCACGCCGCGCTGGTCGGGTCCCCGGCCAACTCGGTGTTCCTCGAGCGCGACGTGCGGATGGTGCTCGACGACGGCGACTACGACGAGGCCTTCCCGATGCGCCTGGTGACCAAGGATCTCGGCCTCGCGGTCGACCTGGCGCACGAGGCGGGCGTGCCCGTCGAGCTGACCGCGCTCGTCGAGCAGATCCACCGCCGCGTCCGCAACCTGTACGGCGACGACGCGGGTGAGATCAGCGCGGTCAGGCTGTACGAGGACCTGGCCGGCGTCCGGCTCCGGCTGGGCTGAGCGCGCGTCTAGCGCGGCGCCAGCGCCAGCATCGTCGCGCTGGCCGGCGCGAGCGTTATGTCGAACTGGCCGTTGGTCGGCGTGACCGGGATCAGTTGTGCGTGTCCCGTGAGGCTGCCGGTGCTCGTCTCCGTTCCAAAGCTCTGACCGCCCAGCGTCACGCCGCTCGTGGCGTCCATACTCGGGGCGGTCAGGTTCTCGAGCAGCGCGTTTCCGGTCGTCGTCGGCGGTTGCACCAGCACCTCGTGCGAGGTGGTCAGGCTGTCGTTGATGAGCACGACGCGGATCTCGCCGTTTTGTGCCCTTGTCGCCCAAGCGCGCACGTCGGCGGTGGCGGACGGCGTGACCGGCAGCAGCCGCGATCCGGGCGGAGCGGCCTGATTGAACATCACCAGCCCGTAGTACTCGGGCTTGACGCTCGCCGTCCAGTGACCGTTCGTGTCGGTGAACGTGAACAGCCGGTAGTAAGCCTCCGGCAGGGTGTGGATGTTCACGCCGTCGACGCCCGACCGGGCCATCGAGAACAGCGTGTCCACCACCCACAGGGCCGCCGCGAACGTGTCGCTGACCCCCGGCATTCCCTTGCAGGCGACCGTGTTGAGCTCGTCGACCCGGAAGGTGGCGCCGTGAGCGTGGGCGTAGGCGATCTCGCTCGCGGCCCCGTTCAGCAGCTCGCGTGAGGAGGCCAGCGCGAGCAGGTCGGGGATCGACGGGTACCGCGGGTTGCCTGGCGTGGTGCCGCAGCGGATCAGCGGATAGGTGTGGTACGTAACCACCTTCAGGTCCGGCTCGACGCTGAACAGCTTCGGAAGCTTGGCCAGCCACGCCGGATTTCCGGTGGCGGGTCCGGCGAGCGGATCGCCCTTCAGCGCACCCGCGTACTGGGCCACCTCCCGCGCGTAGACCTTGAAGTTGAAGCCGCGTCCCCGCGAGAAGACCCCCTTGTCGCTGGGCGTCGTGTACCACGGGTTGACCGTGTAGAGCTCGGGCTCGTTCCCGATCTCGAACGCCTCGATGTGCTGGGCGCCGATCCCGGTGAGGTAGGCGTGCGCCTCGGCCGCGATCTCGGAGGCGCTATTCAGCTTGAGGTTCAGCCCCAGGATCAGACGCGCCCGCGTCTCCTCGGCCAGGTTCCGGATGATGGCCAGCCAGCGTTTCGTGATCGTGTTGTGGATCCCAGGGGTTGGGTGCACGCCGGGCGCGGGCAGCCAGGTGGCGTCGGTGCTGTTGCCGCCGATCCGGACCACCGGCGCCTCGCCGGGGGCCAGGTTCCGGACCAACTGGACGAACGCGGGGTTGATCGCGGTCGGGTCGAGGCCGGTGTACGTGCGCACCGCCGGGAACTCGACCGACATGCCGACGAAGCCCGGCGCGATCGGCCGCCCGACGGCCGTGGCGCCGACCTGGATCGTCATCGGCGGGGCGGTCGCGGCCAGCGCGCTCGGAGCAGCGGCGGCCGCCAGCACCGCCACCACTAAGACTGTCGTGAAGCGCCGCACGCGGCGGGCACTATGTCAGACGGCGGGGATGGTGTGCGCTCGGCGGCGAGGAGCTCGGTGGCCAGGAGCTCGGTGGCCGCGGCAGCCTTGAGCGGCCGGCTCAGCAGGTAGCCCTGGCCGAGATCGCAGCCGAGCTCGATCAACAGCGTGCGCTGGTCGACGAAGCCCGCCTCTGAGTCGCTGATCAGCGCGTAGGTCACTCATCGGTAGCTCGGAGCGTCGCCGAAAGCCCTTGATGTCCGCGTGCTTACGCCTGCCTACACGTCATTCCACTCGGCGTGGAGCATCGGCGGCTTGCGAAACACCAGCCCCCGGACCTCGGACGGCCGGTTCGGGTCGGTCCGCAGGCCGGGGAGCCTCTCGAGGATCGTCTCCAGCGCGGTACGCGCCTCGAGCCGGGCCAGGTGCACCCCGACGCAGACGTGCGGGCCATGGGCGAAGGTGAGGTGGCGGCGACGTGCCCCGCCGTGGTCTGGGGCGAGCCGGCCGGGGTCGAAGCGGTTCGGATCGGGGAACACGGCCGGATCGCGGTTCGCCGCGCTGATCGAGACGCGGACGAGCTCCCCCCGGCTGATCTGCGCATCGCGGAGGTCGGTGTCGGCGGTGGCGTAGCGATCGACGACCGCGGCCGCCGGCTCGAGCCGGAGTGACTCCTCGAGCGCCGGGTCGAGGCGCTTGCGGTCGTGCCCGATCCAGGCGATGAGCTCGGGGTGCTCGAGCAGATCGAGCAGGGCGTTGGTGATCATCCCCTCGGTCGTCTCGATCCCGCCGAACAGCAGCACGGCCGCGTTCGAGACGATCTGCTCGGCGGTGAGGTCCTCGTGCTCGGCGGCGGCGCCGAGCAGCGACGCCTCGGGGCCTTTTGCGATCACGGTGTGGAGGCGGTCGCTGAGCGCGTCGAACGTCTCTTGTCCTTCGGTCGGGATGTCGCGTCCAGCTGTCACCTGGGTGACCGCGGCCACGATCGCGTCGTACCAACCGAGCATGGTGGGGACTTCGGCCTGCTCGAGTCCGAGCGCGCGGGCCATGATCGATGCGGCCAGCGGTCCCGCAAACTCGCGCCTGAGCTCGGCGTGTCCGCGCTGCTCGAACGCGTCGATCAGGCGATCGGCCTCGTCCGCGGTCGTTTGGGCGAACCGCTCGCGGACGGCGTGCGGCCGGAACGGCGGCGCGAACGGCGCGCGGTGGCGTGCGTGAGCATCGCCGTCGAGGCTCAGCATGCTGGGGCCGACGACCTGCGCGGTCGAGAAGCGCGGATCGTCCACCGTGAAGGTGCTCGAATCGCGCATCACGGTCACGGCGAGGTCGTGGCGCGTGACGAGCCAGCCGTTCAGCGCCGGCAGCCAGGACACCGGCTCGCTGTGGCGCAGGGCGGCCAGGACCGGGTGGGGGTTCTGGTCGAGCTGTTCGAGGGTGACGGTGGCGCCGATCGGAAAGGCCTGCTCCGCGTCGGCGGATCCGAAGCTCACCGCTTCATGATCCGCCACGCCGCATCTGGGCGCACGTAAACCGGCTCGCCGGCCACGAACGTCGCCGCCACCGAGTCGCGTCCCAGGCGGTAGGCGACGTGCTCGCTGGGCGAGTCGAGCAGGATGAGGTCGGCCCGCTTGCCCGGCTCGATCGAGCCGGTGGTTTCTGCGAGATCCAGCACGTAGGCGGCGTTGAGCGTGGTGGCGAGGAGCGCTTCCTTCGTGCTCAGCCCGTACCGGCGCACGCCGAGCCCGATGATGAGCGGGAGCGAGAAGATCGGCGACGTGCCCGGGTTGCCGTCGGTGGCGAGCACGACGATCGCGCCGGCGTCGATGAGGTCTCTGGCCGGGGCGGTGGCCTCCTTGCCCATGAACTCGGCGCCGGGGAGGAGCACCGCGGCGGTGTTGGAACCGCCGAGCGGGCCGATGTCGTCGGGGTGGATAGCCGACAGGTGGTCGAGCGAGCGGGCGTTGTGCCTTAGGGCGACGGGCACCGAGCGCATGGTCGAGAACTGCTCGACGTGGGCGCGGAGGCGGAGGTTGTGGCGGGCGGCGAGGGTGCCCATCCGGTCGAGGTGCTCGAGGCCGAAGGCGATCGATTCGACGAAGATGTCGAGCGCGGTGGCGTATCCGGAGGCCTCCGGGATCATCGCCTCGACCTCGTCCATCCAGGTGTCGGCGGTGTATCCGTCCGGGACGGCGTGGGCCAGGAGCGCGGTCCGGGTGGTCGTCTGGGCGACGTTCCGGCCGAGTTCGGCGGCGAGCTTCAGGGCGCGCAACTCGCCCTCGCGCGAGAGGCCGTAGCCGGATTTGCACTCGAACGTCGTGGTCCCGTTTTGCAGCATCTCGGCTGCGATCTCGCGCGCTTGCAGCAGCACTGCATCGTCGGGCGTCTCGCGCAGGGCCCGGGCGGAGGAGGCGATGCCCCCGCCGGCCTTGGCGATCTCCTCGTACGGCACGCCGGTGACCTTCTGCTCGTACTCGTGCGCGCGCCAGCCGGCGAAGGGAAGGTGGGTGTGGCAGTCGACCAGACCGGGGAGGAGCGCGCACCCGATGGCGTCGACGTGAAGGTCGGCGTCCTCGGACGGCGTGGTCGCCGCGATCACGCCGTCGTTGTTTACGGTGATCCCGCCGGGGTCAAGGGTGAGCTCTTTCGCCCGGTTGGTTCGGAGGTACGGGAGGCCCGGCTCGGGTGGCAGGAGCACCTGGGCGGCGTTGTCGAACGAGACGGTCACGGTCACGCGCGCCACCGCGCGGTCTCGCGCCCTGCAAAACGCGCCAAACCCCGGTCCACGGACGCCCCCTTGGGGACATAAGCATGCGGTCCATGCTTATGTCGACAAGGGGGTACCGGGGCGGGTGGGTTTGGCAAGATAAGCATGGAGCGAGGGGCATCCGGGGGCCGGCGGGTCAGTGCGGGCGCCGGCGCCTCACGCCCCCAGCATCGGAATCCGCAGCCCGTGGCGCTGCGCCGCCGCCGTCGCCTGCTCGTAGCCGGCGTCGGCGTGGCGGACGATGCCGAGCCCCGGATCTGCCTTGAGCACCCGCTCGATCCGCTGGGCGGCGAGCTCGGTGCCGTCGGCGACGCACACCTGGCCGGCGTGAATCGACTTGCCCATCCCGACGCCGCCACCGTGGTGGATCGACACCCAGCTCGCCCCGCACGCGGTGTTGATCAGAGCGTTCAGGAGCGGCCAGTCCGCGATCGCGTCCGAGCCGTCGGCCATCGCCTCGGTCTCGCGCTGGGGGGAGGCGACCGAGCCCGTGTCTAGGTGGTCGCGCCCGATCACGATCGGTGCCTTCACCTCGCCCGACGCCACCATCTCGTTGAAGCGCAGGCCGGCGCGGTGGCGCTCGCCGTACCCGAGCCAGCAGATCCGCGCCGGCAGACCCTGGAAGTGGACCCGCTCGGAGGCGAGGCGGATCCAGCGCGCGATGTGCTCCTGGTCGCCGAACAGCTCGAGGATCGCCCGATCGGTGGCGTGGATGTCGGCCGGGTCTCCGGACAGCGCCACCCAGCGGAATGGGCCCTTGCCCTCGCAGAACAGCGGCCGCACGTACGCCGGCACGAACCCGGGGTAGGTGAAGGCATCCTGATCCCCGTGCTCGTACGCCAGCCCGCGGAGGGCGTTGCCGTAGTCGAACGCCTCGGCGCCGGCGGCGGCCAGCGCGCGGATCGCGCCCACGTGCGCCACCGCGCTCTCGCCGACGCGTCTGAGATAGTCGTCAGGATTGGTCTGGCGCAGCGCCTCGGCCTGTTCGAGCGTGAGGCCCGCGGGGATGTAGCCGTTCAAGGGGTCGTGGGCGGAGGTCTGGTCCGTGACGACGTCGACCTCGACCCCGCGCCTGACCAGCTCGGGCAGCACCTCGGCGGCGTTTCCGGCCAGCCCGATCGACAGGGGGCGGCGGTCGCGGCGGGCGGCGTCGAGTCGCCTTAGGGCGTCGTCGAGGTCGGCGGCCCGCTCGTCGAGATAGCCGGTCTGGATGCGGCGCTCGATCCGCTGGATGTCGACCTCCACGCACAACGCGGCGCCACCGTTCATGGTGATCGACAGCGGCTGGGCGCCGCCCATGCCGCCGAGCCCGGCGGTGACCACCAGCCGCCCGGCCAGCGTCCCGTCGAAACGCTTGCGCGCCGCGGCCGCGAACGTCTCGTAGGTGCCCTGCAAGATCCCCTGACTGCCGATGTAGATCCACGACCCGGCGGTCATCTGGCCGTACATGATCAGCCCGGCGGCGTCGAGCTCGCGGAACACCTCCCAGTTGGCCCACTCGGGCACCAGGTTGGAGTTGGCCAGCAGCACGCGGGGCGCCGCCTCGTGCGTCTCGAACACCGCCACCGGCTTGCCCGACTGGACAAGCAGCGTCTCGGTGTCCTCCAGGCGCTGGAGCTCGGCGACGATCGCGTGATACGCGGGCCAGTTCCGCGCCGCCTTACCGATCCCGCCGTAGACGACGAGCTCGGAGGGCTTCTCGGCGACGTCCGGATGCAGGTTGTTCTCGAGCATGCGCAGGGCCGCCTCCTGCTGCCAGCCCTTGCAGCGCAGGGTGGATGCGGGGTGGGTGGGTGGGTCCGATCTCATGACGGGGTGGGGGTCACGCCGCCGCTCCGTGAGTCGCCGTCATCTCGGGCGCGCCCAGGCCGTGTGACAGCTCCGCCGCGTGTCGCGCCACCGCCCGCCCGCAGGCCTCGATGCGTCGCGCGGTCATGCGGTAGGCCGGGGCCAGCACGCTCAGCGCCGCCGCGATCTCGCCGTCGGGGCCGTGGACCGGGGCGGCGATCGAGATCACCTCCGGCTCGACCGCGCCGGTCCGCGCCACGTACCCACGGCTGTCGAGCGCACCGCGCAGGGCGTCGCCGAGCGCCGTGCCCTGGGTCGGCACGGTGCGTCCCACCCAGCCGGCGGTCTGGACCAGCTTGGGACTTGTCACCTGACGCAGGTACACGGCGTGGCGCGGGTCCGCGGCCACGGCCAGGTTGGCGGTCTCGCCGGTCTCGGCGGCGAGCGCCTCGAGGTGCGGGCCGGCCAACTCGTAGACCGGGTCGGCACGCAGGGTGGCCGCCGCCAGCCGGCGGAGCCTGGCGCCTGCGCGGTAGCGCCCATGCTCGTCGCGGCACACGAGCTCTTGACCGGCCAGCGTCCCCAGCAGTCGAGAGGCGGTGCTCGGCGACAGATCGGCCGCGCGGGCGAGCTGGCTCAGGGTGCCGCCGTCCTCGGCGACGGCCGTCAACAGCGTCAACGCTCGTTCCACGGTGCGAGTTCCGGTTTCCGCCATCGCTTCTCGCGGCATACTTTACCGTAGAATGAAACGCCTTGTCATCTGATGGAAATTATCGGCGACGCCTGATAGCGGCGCCTTTAGACGGCAACCGGGGCCTTGCGGGTGCGGCGTGCCGCGCCGACCGACGCGATCACCACGAGCGCGATTCCGAACAGCGCCCGGGCTCCCAGGCCCTGTCCCAGCACGATGAATCCGGCCAGTGCCGCCATCGCCGGCTCGATGCTCATCAGCACGCCGAACACGGACGGATCGATCCGCCGGAGCGCCTCGTTCTCGAACGAGTAGGGGATCGCCGAGGAGAGCAGCCCGACGACGGCGCCGAGCACGAGCGAACGCGGCTCGAGCAGATGCGACCCGCCCTGCGCGATGCCGACCGGGATCATCACGACGCTGGCCACGCACATCGCCAGCGACAGGCCGGTCCCGCCCTCGAAGGACCTGCCCACCCGGGCGTTGACGAGGATGTAGGCGGCCCAGAAACATCCGGCGAGCAGCGCGAGGGCGACGCCGACGCCGTTCAGGTGGTGCACTCCGCCGCGGGTCAAGGCGAGGATCCCGACCAGCGCCAGCGCCACCCACACCAGGTCGAGCGGCCGGCGCGACCCGAAGAGCGCGACGGTCAGCGGCCCGACGAACTCGAGCGTGACCGCGATCCCCAGTGGGATCCGATGCAGGGCCGAGTAGAAGCTGAAGTTCATGCCGGCCAGCACGAGCCCGAACAGGCAGGGGAGCAGCAGCTCGCGCGGGGTGCGGCCGGCCAGCCGTGGGCGCCACAGCGGCAGCAGGATGAGGGTCCCGAACACGAGGCGCAGCCACACGGCGCCCCCGGGTCCGATGCGGTGAAACAGCGTGGTCGCGATCGCCGACCCGAACTGCACCGAGGCGATCGCGCCGAGCACGAGCGCCGGCGACGGCGCCGGCGTCAGCAGTCTCATGCGGCGCGACGGCGCCGCGGTCTCACTTGCACCCACGGAAGTCGATGCTAATGGCGGGCGCGATCGTCCTCGATGGCGCAACGCTCAACCCCCACGCCGTGGACGCGGTGGCGCGGCGGGGCGCGCCGGTCGAGCTGGCGCCGGCCGCGCGTTCACGCAACGAGGCGGCGCGGGAGGCGATCGCGGAGCTGCTCGGTCGCGGCGAGGCGCTGTACGGCGCCACCACCGGCGTCGGCGCGCTGCGCGACCGCAGGATCGACCCGTCCGACCGCGAGCGCTTTCAGTGGAATCTGCTGCGCAGCCACGCGGTCAGCGCCGGACGGCCGCTGGCCCCCGAGCTCGTCCGCGCCGGCATGGTCACGCGCGCCAACCAGCTGGGCGCCGGGGGCGCCGGAACGGAGCCGGCGCTCCTCGATTCGCTCGTCGACGCCCTCAACGCCGGCATCAGCCCGCTCACCCGCGAGCTCGGCTCGCTCGGCACCGGCGACCTGCCGGCGCTTGCCGAGATCGCGCTGGCGCTGCTCGGCGAGGGCAAGGTGTGGCGCGACGGGAACCTCGTCGATGCACCCACGCCGCAGACCCCGATCCACCTCGGCCTGCGCGATGCGCTCGGCTTCATGAGCTCGAACGCCATGACCACCGGCCACGCCGCGCTGCTCGCCGTCGACGGGCGCGCGCTGCTGACGCGGTGGCTCGAGGTGGCGGCGCTGTCCTTCGAGGCGCTGGAGGCCGACCCCGTCGTGCTCGACCAACGCGTCCAAGAGGCCCGCGGGGCGGCCGGCCAGGCGGCGGTGGCTGAGCGGATGCGCGAGCTGCTCGCCGGCGCGCCGTTCGACCCCCGTGCGCCCGACCGCCTCGTCCAGGATCCCTACCCGTTTCGCGTGCTCCCGCAGGTCGACGGGGTGGCCCAGGACGCGATGGACAAACTCGATGCGGTCTTGGGCCGCGAACTAAACGCGCGACCGGAGAACGCCCTGATCCAGGACGGCCGGGCGCTGCCGACCGGCAACTTCCATGCCGCTGAGCTGGGCGCCGCGCTCGATGGTCTGCGGGCCGCCTTCGCTCACTCCGCCTCCCTGATCGCCGGGCGGGTGAGCGCGCTGCTCGACCCGAGGATGAGCGGACTGCCTCCATTCCTGGCCGCGGACCCGGGTGTCGACTCGGGCGTGATGATGCTCGAATACACGGCGCACGCGGCGGCGGCCGAGGTGCGCTCGCTGGCGACGCCGATGGCGGTTCAGAGCGTGTGGGCCTCGCTCGGCGTCGAGTCGCACGCCAGCCTGGCGGCGACGGCCGCGGCCCGCGCCGCCGAGACGCTGCACGCGATGGAGGTGCTCGTCGCCACCGAGCTCGTCGTCGCCGTTCGCGCGCTCCGGTTCGCCGGGCGCGAGCCGTCCGGCGCCGGCGTGCACGATCTGTTCGAGGCGGCCGCGCACGCGTTGCCCGCCGGGATGGAGGACCGTGCGTTCGGCCGGGACGTCGACGTCGCGATTCGTTTGTTGTGGCGATGAAACTTCGCCGGCTGGAGCGAGACGACTGCGACACGCTGCTGTCGTGGATCCCGTCGGCCGACGCCCTGTTCCAGTGGTCAGGGCCGTGGGACTTCATGTGGCCGCTCGGTACCGAACAGCTCACGCGCGACCTCGAGGCAGCGAGCGACAACCGGCGGGTGCTCGCCGCGGTCGAGGAGGACGGCGGGGCGATGGTTGGTCACGTCATGCTGACCATCTGGCCGCCCCACAGCTTCGGCGTGATCGGACGGGTGCTGATCGATCCGGCGTGCCGCGGAGGCGGGCTCGGGACCGCGCTGATGCGCGAGGTCGTGCGGATCGGCTTCGACGAGCTCGGCCTGCATCGCCTGCAGCTCGCCGTCTACGACTTCAACACGCCGGCGATCGCGTGCTACCAGCAGGCCGGGTTCGTCATCGAGGGCCGACTCCGAGATTCGCTCAAGGCCAGCGATGGCTACTGGAACGCCTACGTGATGGCCATGCTCGAGGACGACTACCGCGCCGCGCGCTCGCACCAGTCCGGCCCGGTCGTGATCCGTCCGGCGCGGTTCGCCGACGCCGGAGCCCTGGCGCACCTGCTCACCGAACTCGGCTACCCCCAGGACGCCGAGGAGGCGCGGACGCAGCTCGGGCTCTGGGTGGGCGACCCGCGGGGGACGGTGCTCGTCGCCGAGCTCGACGGCGCGCCCGCCGGCGTGATCGCCGCCCACGTGCTCCCGCATTTCGGGCGGGCCGGATCGTTCGTCCGCGTACTTGCCCTCGCGGTCGACTCCAAGTCTCGCCGCGCGGGTGTTGGCCGGCGGCTGCTGGCCGCCGTGGAGGAATGGGCCGCCGGGTTGGGCTGCCGCGACATCGAGCTCACGAGCCGGCGCACCCGGGCGGACGCACACGCCTTCTACGTGGCGCTCGGGTTCGAGGATGTGTCTGGCCGGTCGGCGCTTTTCAGGCGCTCACTGCGGGCTGAGCGGTAGCCTGAAAGCAGAGCGAACTTCGAAAGGACCGACATGGGCGTACAGGAAACCGAGCAGCTGTGGGGCGGGGAAACCGCGAAGGCGGTCGAAAACTTCCCAGTCTCGGGCGAGCGCGTCCCAGCGCCCGTAATTCACTGGCTGGGCCGGATCAAGGGCGCATCGGCACGCGTCAACGCCGAGCTCGGCCTGCTCGACGAGGACAAGGCCACGCGGATCGCCGCGGCGGCCGACCGCGTGGCCGATGGTGAGTTCGACGACCAGTTCCCGATTGACGTCTTCCAGACCGGGTCGGGGACCTCGACGAACATGAACGCCAACGAGGTCATCGCCACCCTGGCTGGCGAGGACGTCCACCGCAACGACGACGTCAACATGGGGCAGTCCTCGAACGACGTGTTCCCCTCCGCGGTGCATCTGGCAGCGCTCGACACCGTCACCCACAACCTGCTGCCCGTGCTCGAACAGCTCGAGGCGTCGTTCGCGCGCAAGTCGGAGGAGTTCAAGGACATGGTCAAGTCGGGCCGCACGCACCTGATGGACGCGGTGCCGGTCACGCTCGGGCAGGAGTTCGCGGGCTACGCCGCCCAGGTGCGCCTCGGCGCGCGGCGGATCTCGAACGCCCTTCCCCAGGTCGCCCAGATCCCGCTCGGCGGAACCGCCACCGGCACCGGCCTGAACACGCACAAGGAGTTCGCCGTCCGGGTGCGCGCGCGCCTGACCGACGCCTCCGGGCTGCAGATCCGCCCGCCCGAGGATCCGTTCGAGGCGCAGGGCAACCGCGACGCGCTGGTCGAGCTCTCCGGAGCTTTGAAGGTGCTGGCCGTGTCGCTGACCAAGATCGCCAACGACCTGGCCTGGATGGGGTCCGGCCCGCGGACAGCGGTCGGCGAGATCCTGCTGCCCGAGCTGCAGAAGGGCTCCTCGATCATGCCGGGCAAGGTCAACCCGGTGATCCCCGAGGTCGTTCTCCAGATCTCGGCGCAGGTGATCGGCAACGACACCGCGATCACGGTGGCAGGCACCCAGGGGAACTTCGAGCTCAACGTCCGGGTTCCGCTGATCGCCCGCAACCTGCTGGACCAGATCAAGTTGCTCACCAGCGGCTGCCGGATCTTCGCCGAGAAGTGCGTCGACGGCATCCAGGCCAACGAGGAGGGTCTGCGCCGCTCGGCCGAGATGACGCTGTCCGCCGCCACCGCGCTCAACCCCTACATCGGCTACGACAAGGGGGCCGAGATCGTCAAGAGGGCCTCGGAGTCGGGACGGCCGCTGCGCGAGGTCGCGCTCGAGGTCGGCGTCGACGCGGAGACCTACGACAAGGCGATGGACCTGCGGGAGATGGCGCGCGGCAACACCTGACGCCGCGGCTCCCGCGACCTGACGTCGGCGCAGTCAGCACTCTGACATCCCCGCCCGCGAGCCCTGGGCAGCGCGGGCGGGCGCGTAAGAATGCCCGCGCGGCCGATTCACCAATAAATCAGGAGGGGATGCCTTGCGTAAGAGGGGTCTTCTGGCTCTGCTCGGAGCCGTGACCACAATGGCGCTCGCGGCAACGGCCGCGTCCGCCGAGCCGTTTCACATTCTGGTCGGCGGCCATACCGCGCAGCCGCCGACGCTTTCGTTCTGCCAGGCCAACTACGGAATCGCGTGCTACGGGCCGCCGCAGATCGAGCAGGCGTACGACATGAAGCCGCTGTACCGCGCCGGCCTTAACGGCGCCGGCAAGACGATCGTCATCGTCGACTCGTACGGGTCGCCCACCATCCAGAGCGATCTGCAGACGTTCGACCAGGCCTACGGCCTGCCGGCGCCGCCGCACTTCGACATCATCACCCCAGACGGACCGGTCACCCAGAACGAGAACGATCCGACCGGCACAACCCAGGGCTGGGGCGTGGAGACGACGCTCGACGTCGAGTACTCGCACGCGATGGCCCCCGGGGCCAACATCCTGCTGGTCGAGACGCCGGTGGCCGAGACCGAGGGCATCGGCGGGATCCCGCAGATGGTGCAGGCCGAGAACTACGTGATCGACCACCGCCTCGGCGACGTGATCACGCAGAGCTGGGGGGCCACCGAGCAGACGTTCGCGAGCCCGCAGCAGCTCCTCAGCCAGCGCTCCGCGTACGAGAACGCGCTGCTGCACAACGTCAGCGTGCTCGCCTCCTCGGGTGACACCGGGGCTGCCGACTACGAGTTCGACGGGAGCGACCTATACCCGTTCCCGGCGATCAACTGGCCGGCGAGCGACCCGCTCGTCACCGCGGTCGGTGGGCTTGAGCTCCACCTCGACAACAACGGGTTCCGGACGCAGCCGGACAACGTCTGGAACGATCCGACACCGCCGTGCGGGTCGCAGCCGTGCGCCGGCAGCGGCGGTCTGTCGTCCGTGTTCAGCCGCCCGTTCTACCAAGACGGCGTGCGGTACGTCGTGGGTAACCGGCGCGGGATGCCGGATGTCAGTCTGAACGCGGCGGTCTCGTCGGCCGTGAATATCTACCTGAGCTTTCTCCCCGGCATGCCGGGCTTCTGGGAGCCGATCGCCGGCACGAGTGAGGCCTCGCCGCTGTTCTCGGGAATCGTGGCCGTCGCCGACCAGGCGGCGCACCACGACCTGGGGCTGCTCAACCCACGTCTGTACCAGCTCGGCGACGGATTCCGGTCGCCGATCGACGACATCACGCTGGGCAACAACACCGTGACGTGGGTGCAGCCGAGCACGAAGCAGACGATCACGGTGCAGGGCTACAGCGCCGTCCCCGGCTATGACCTGGCCAGCGGCCTCGGCACGCCGGACGGCGCCCGGCTGGTGGCCGAGCTCGCCGGCTTCCGCCAGGACCAACTCCGGCGTTAGCCGCAACCGCTACGCGCTCACCCGGCCACCGAGGCCGGGTGGGCGCCGGCGGGCCGAATGCATCACGCCGGCAGGGTGCGCGGCAGGCCAAAGGGGCCGAGGAGGCCGCTGCCGCCAAACCGGACGAGGTGGGAGATCCGGTCGCCCTCGAGCGTCAGCACGATCACGCCGACGCCGCGGACGATTGGCGCGTGGGCGTCGCCGATGTAGTGGCCGAACGCCGGCTGCCCGTTGGCACGGGTGGGAATGAGCCGGTCGTTGCGGTCGCCGCGTGCTCGGAACGCGTGCGTGAAGAACCCGGCGATCGCCGGCGTGCCCCGGTACTCGAACGGCTCGGGTGGCATCGTGACCCAGGCGTCGTCGGTCAGCAGCGCCACCATGTCCTCGACGCTGCCGGTCTCGAACGCGTCCGCGAACCGGCCCACGAGCTCGCGCTCCGACGCCGATCGGGGTAGTGGGGCGTGCTCGCGGCTGGGCGGGACCTGAGCGTCGAGCGTCGCACGTGCGCGTTGCAACGCGCTGTTTACCGACACCTCGGTCGCGTCAAGCATCGACGCGACCTCCGCCGCCCGGTAGCCGAGCACGTCCCGCAGCACCAGAACAGCTCGCTGGCGCGGCGGAAGGCGCTGGAGCGACGTGACGAAGGCCAGCGCGACCGCCTCGCGCGTCTCGTAGCGACCCTCCGGGCCGGGGGTGGAGTCGGGCACTCCCTCGAGCAGGGCATCCGGGTAGGGCTCGAGCCACGCGACCTCGCCGTAACGAGTCGGCTCGGGCGGCTGGAACGACAGCGGCCGCCGCTCCCGTGGGCGGCGCGCGCCGTCTCGGAGCACGTTCAGGCAGCGGTTGGTCGCGATCGTGTAGAGCCAGGCGCGCTGCACCTCGGCGCGTCGATCGAACAACTCGAGTGGACGCTGAACGCCTACACGCTGAGCTTCGCGGTCCTGCTGATGACGGGGGCCGCGCTTGGGGAGCGGTTCGGTCGCCGGCGGATGTTCGCCGCCGGG
>Ga0187772_10000636_pt1 | contig 15744 bp, 12 predicted proteins | sample 0116_SJ02_MP15_2_FD_133137 | JGI IMG/M metagenome (GOLD analysis project Ga0187772, IMG submission 133137) | Tropical peat soil microbial communities from peatlands in Department of Meta, Colombia - 0116_SJ02_MP15_20_MG | ecosystem: Environmental > Terrestrial > Soil > Wetlands > Peat | place... | reverse complement strand
ACTCTCCCACGCTTCCTCAAGCCCCGTCCCAGCGTCGCGGGCAATCGCACCGTTTACACCTACTCCCGCGAAATTAGCAATATTCCCAAGTCCGGCGCCCCCTTTATCCTCGATCGCTCTTTCACCACCACCGCCGATATCGAGATTCCGAAGGAAGGCACCGAAGGCATGCTCGTCACCGAAGGCGGACGCTTCGGCGGCTACGGCCTCTACCTCCTCAAGGGCAGACCGGTCTTCGTTTACAACTATGTCGACCTCGAACGTTGGCGCTGGGAAGGCAAAAATGCTCTATCACCCGGTCATCACATCGTCGTCTTCGACTTCAAGTACGACGGCATCGGCTTCGGCCACGGCGGCTCCGGCACACTGAAAGTCGACGGCTCTACCGTTGCATCGCGCTCCATTCCCAAGACTATGCCTTTCCTCATGCCCGAGGACGAGACCTTTGACGTCGGCGTGGACACCCGCACTCCGGTCGACGACAACGACTATCAAGTTCCCTTCCGTTTTCAGGGACACCTGAACAAACTCACCGTCGAGCTGCACCCCTTCAAGGGCACACTTGCCGAAATCGCCGCATTCAAATATCAGACTCAAGATTAGGAGAATATCCATGCAACGAATTATTGATGTAAGGCCCTGTGCCGCTCGAATGAACCAATCTCCCATTCGAAGAGTCTTCTTAGCGTTGGGATTCGTAAGCTTGTTCTCCGCGATTCCAATTTTCGGCCAGAACTCCGACCTTCAGCAGAAGGTCGCCGCCGTCAAGCAGTCCGCCGCGGAAAACAAGCAAAAGCTTCTGCAATACCAATGGACTGAAACCACCCAACTCAGTCTCAAGGGCGACTTGAAACCGCCCACAAAAAACAGTTGCCGATACGGCCCGGACGGCCAGGTCCAGAAAACCGCCATCGGCGCTCCTCCCCAGCAACAGCCTAGCGGCGGTAGGGTAAAGCAAAAAGTGGTCGAGAAGAAAAAGGCCGAGATGAAGGACTACATGGACGACGTCAAGGCCGTCATCGGCATGTATGTTCCACCCGATCCGGGGAGAATGCAGGCTGCCTTTCAAGCCGGCAACGTTGCCCTGAATCCAACCGCCGGCGTAGTCAACCTGGTCTTCAGCAATTACGCCCAGCCCAATGACAAAATGACCCTGACCTATGACCAAGCCAGCAAAAAGATCACCGCGCTAAACATCGAGACCTACATGGGGCAGGAGAAGGACAAGGTCACCATGGAAGTCCGCATGGGCACTCTGCCCGACGGCACAAACTACACGCAACAGACCGTCTTGAACGCCACGGCCAAACAGCTTATTGTCACCACTACCAACTCCGATTACCAGAAACTCTAACCCACGCTGCCAGGACCGAGCGGAGGAACTATGAAAGCTCGCAAGAGCGGTAGAAAGTTGGCGGCTGCGGTTGTTCTGCTATGCGCCGTCATTTCGTTTATTGGCTGCGGCAAAGCCAAAGAGGGTGTGGCATATGTCCGCGCCATGGAAGCCTATGTTTATGGCTTTCCGCTGGTGCTGATGGACGTTACCAGCAAGACCCTCACGTCCGTCCCGAAAGCCGGTGAATACCATGCGCCGATCAACCAGTTGCTCCGCATGCGCACCTTCGTCAACCCGGACTACAAAGATGTCGTGCGCATCAGCCGCAATGGCTTGTGGTCCGGCGGTGTCTTCGATCTCGACCAGGAACCCGTGGTCTTTTCCTACCCCGACAGCAAGGGGCGCTACTTCGTCATTCAGTTGATGAACTACTGGACCGATGATTTTGCCTCCATCGGCAGCCGCACTACGGGCACCGCCGCTGGCAACTTCCTCATCGCCGGACCCAAGTGGCACGGTACTCCTCCGCCCGACATCAAGGACGTCTATCATTGCAGTACGCGCTTCGGCTGGGTCCTCGTCCAAATGGCCGCGAAAGGGCCAGAAGAGTTCAAGGAAATAAACGCGCTTCAGGATCAGTTGAAAATCACTCCTCTCAGCGCCTGGGGCAAACCCTACACCCCGCCCGATAACGTCCCCGTAGATCCCACAACGGATACCACGGCCCTTCCCTTCGATCAGGTTCGGCTCATGGATGGAGAGCATTTCTTCAAGCGCCTGGCCTTGCTGCTGAAAGACAATCCTCCCTATGAAGCCGACGCTCCCATGATCGAGAAACTCAAGAAACTCGGCATCGAGCCGGGCAAAGACTTTGACTTCAGCAAACTCGATCCGGACGTCGCTAAGGGATTGAATCGCGCTCCTCTCAAAGTCTGGAGCGTTTTCCAGTCAGCCGCCTACGAAATGAAAAACGTCAACGGATGGCTGCTGCCCCTTAATCTCGGCAGGTATGGCACGGACTACAACACTCGCGCCTTCATCGCCTATTTCGGTCTCGGCGCCCTCACCTCCGACGACCTGATCTATCCCTCCGCTGTCGTCGATGGCGACGGCAAGCCGCTTTACGCCGACAAAAAATATGTCATGCACTTCGACAAGGATCAGCTCTTCCCCTCGAACAGCGGCGTCTGGTCCATTTCGCAGTACCGCGAAAACTTCTACGTACACAATTCGCTTGAACGCTATGCCGTTGGCTCCGGAATGCCTCTGAAATACAACCCAGACGGTTCGCTCGATGTCTATATTCAGGCGACCTCGCCCGGGCCGGACAAAGAGCCGAACTGGCTGCCGACTCCGCCCAGCGGCCCGTTTAACCTGACCATCCGCGTCTACCAACCCAAGCAGGAAATGATGAACGGCCAGGTAAAGGACAATTTGATGGTGGGACCTGCGACCTACAAAATCCCACCGGTCAAAACTGTCGAGTGAATAGGCCGTAGTTTTCGCGGACAGCTCCAGTAATTTATAAAGGCCACCACCAAATGACTGTGAAACTCCTGCTGCGTGTCACTGCACTCGCCGAAGGCGGCATGGCTCTGGCATTCTTGCTAGCGCCATCTCTGCCTTCGCAGTTGGTATTTGGTGAACCTCTGCGAGCAAACCTGAGCTTATTACTTGGACGATTGCTTGGAGCCGCCGTACTGTCGTTGGCTCTTCTTTGTTGGTGGGCTAGCTCCGACCCTTCAAGACCGCTAACAGCCATCGTCTTAAAAACCATGCTCCTCTACGACACCCTGGCGGGTGGCTTGCTCATCTATGCTCGAATTTCGCTTGGATTGTCAGGGGGCTTGCTTTGGGCCGGCGTTGCAGTTCACGCTGCACTTGGCGCTTTATGTATTCTGGCACTAAAACGATGGTTAATTCCAGCTGAGTCGAACGTGCCTCATTAGCTGAGTCGGTCGATCGACCCAACATTTGGCTGGAGTTTACTGGCGGGCCTTGGTCGAAAAGCTGGTTTTTAGCAGAAACGAGGGGAACTTTCTGTGTCCCACCTGACCGGCTGTCCGAATCAGTACTTCTCGAGCCAAGTAGTACCGTTCAGTACTTTAGGGAATTACAACGAGAGAAACCCATCAAAACATTGGGAATTTGGTAGGGGCGGTGGGGATCGAATACGACCCCATATTTCTAAGTCCCGCGAATTGATGGCGTTGCAACCGCCTACCAAATCCAATTGCTGATTCTGCTGACTACCATCGGGTTGATACGAAAGGCCGCGTCAAACACGATCTTCGACGGCAAAAGCTTTGTCTGAACATCCATCTTTTATTTCTTGGCGTATGTGGGCGCAGCTATAAATGCGGCGAGCAGGGCGAGGATCACCACTCTTTCTAAGGCTCTCAGTCTGCGACGAACTGCTGAGAGCCTCAGTTGCCTAGTAAAATGTCAACACAATCCGGACTGGTTTATGCCGTTTTATTGCAGGTCGGTGCCGGGCCAAGCGCGTACAAGGTTGGTGACGTTTACGCTGCCGAGCCCTGAGGTAAAGTCCCAGCCGGGAGTTGCTGGGTAGGCAGGTTCGTACGACGTGTTGGAAAGTGAAAGCACGCCGATGGTGCCCGTTCAGTCGGAACAAAATCGTACAGACAGTGCTTCACCCGGCCTTGGATAAACTGGGTATTCCGCGCAAGGGCAAGCGCGTTGGGCTTCATGCTTTCCGCCATACACTGGCCTCGATGCTTCTCCAGACCACTGGCGTGGCGGTTGCGCAGCGCCAACTTCGGCACTCAGACGCTTCAACAACCTTGGGACACTACGGCCACATTCTGGGGAACGACCACCGCGAAGCGGTTGAGGCGATTGAATCTGTGCTTTCCGGCCCAAGCAGTGCAGGTTAGATGCTTCTGTGCGGCCAGGCGAATCTACTGTAAACGCAAATAGCTTTCCAGGTCGTTCACGCTGCAACGTGAAGCCTCAGCCCTTCCCATCCGTGTCTACCCTGCCGAGTCCTGTTCGTGCTTCAGACCGTCCAAGTCTTTCACTACGATTTGGCGGCCATGCACTTCCAAGAATCCCTCTGCCTGCAGGCGACCAAGATTCCGTGAGACCAATTCGCGGACGGTTCCCAGTTCGCTGGCGAGATCCTGCTGGGTCATCTTCAACCCAAAAGTAATTCCAGCCTTGCTGGTCACTCCGCTTTGCTGCGCCAGACGCAAGATAACAGCGATGAGTCTTTGCCGGACCGTCGTAAACGACAGTTCTTCTATTATTCCGACGAGGCGGCGCAGGCGTGCACCAACGACCGCAATCACCTTTAGTCCCACTTCGGGATGATGGCGGCAAAAACCCTGAAAATCCTTGCGAGAGATGAACAACACTTCCGTATCTTCGAGCGCTGATGCCGACGCAGGATAGTTGCCACCATCAAAGACAGGGAGTTCGGCGAATGAACTTCCCGGCCCCTCAACAGCCAGAATTTGTTCCCGTCCAGATGCGGACAGCTTGAAAATGCGTATCTTCCCGCTCGCTACCAGATAAAGCCCAGTGCATGAGTCTCCCTCCGCGAAGAGCAGCTCACCTCGTTGAAATTTCTTTCTTGTTACATGGAGGGCCAGGCCGCGAATCTCCTCGGACGTCAAGGCTTCAAACAAAGGCGTTTGCTTGAGGACGGGTTCAGTGTTATCGCTCATTGGCCGGTTGCCGACACTCGGACGGCAATCTGGGAATTTACACTCTTACACCTGTTCTTCTCAAGTGAGAGTGAGGGGACAGCGAAGACGCCTAGTTGATTCTGCTCGTGGACGCGGGCTTCACTTGGGCCGCGCCGCGTTCGCGCCTCATTTGGGCGGCAAGTTCCTTGATTTCTGTTAGGTCTCGCTGCATTTCACTCCACCCGTACCACAGAGCGTAGTCTGGGCTCGCGTGGAAAGTGCCCTGGAAAGTGCGCATGCGGTGTTCGAGAAACATCACGAATAGCTTCTGCTCGATAACCGTGGGAGCATCATGGAAGGTCAGGAGATTCGGAAAAGCATAAGCGTAATTCGTGGGCTTGGGTAGCACCCCATCCTTATACAGAGCCGCAACTTCGAGAATCGCCTGGGCCATGAGATGGTCCGCGTTCTTGATCATGGCGTCCCCGTGCTGTAGCTGTTCCTGTGCAAAGTTGGAAGAGTGGCATTGATCGCAGGTCTTGAGCATCTTGTCGCGTTCCGTTTGCCAGGAAGCTTGGTCCAAGCGGGCTAAGTCAGCTACTTTCACGATGTCGAGGAGTTTAGTAGGTTGGCCGCCTGGATCAAGCACGCCAAGAGCCTGCAGAATAGTCACACGGTCCGCAGTCCATTCCTTATCCTCTGGCATTGGCAAGCGCACGGCCAGAAATCCCCAGGCGGTGCGCACTTCGTGATTGCCTCCTTGCATGTGGCAGGTCTGACAGGTAGGTGCCGCGGAGGCGTCACTCTGAACCTTCATCTGTTTCAATTCTTCGCGTACCCCGTGCTTCGACGAGGAATACATCTCCCATTGCGGATGGTCGAAACCCATATGACAGGTCTTACATGCCTGCGGAGACCTGGCTTCTTCCAGCGAAAAGGTATGACGTGTGTGGCAGGAATCACAGGAAGCATTGCCGAAACGGACTCCTGACCTTGCGAGCGTAGCAATCTGCTCCGGAGACTTGACGCCGATCTTATGGCAACCGCCGCAACCCTTCATGCCTTCGGTCATGGACATCGGCTGGTAGTGAATCGTCGGCATGGCCTCCATGGCCGCCCACGCAATAGCGTGTTTGCCCTTCTTAAACTGTGTGACGCGGTCCTCATGACACTGGCCGCAGGTCTCCGGTGTGGGGATCTTCGCCTTCGCGGCGTCGCTCGCGGAAGCGTGGTCGCTGCCGTGGCAAGCCTCGCAGCCAATCCCCACGGTGGAATGTTTACTGAGCTTCCAGTCGTTAACAACATTGGGAGTGATTTTCGCGTGACACTCCACACATTTGTCGCCCTCAGCTGGCGCTTCGGCCACAGAAGTGCGCGTCGAGAACCAAACGGATGCAGACAATAGTCCTGTGATAAGCAGAATCTTCGAGGAAGCTTTCATTAGGTCTCTCCTGACTGCGAGCCTTGGCGGGCCAGGCACACCCCAACGCCGCCCCATTCTATCGGCAGCTTATTAGGACCCTCCTATGACTTTAGTCACATTCTGTCACCGTGCCCGAACTGGCTTCACGTTTCAAGTACACAGTGAGCAAAGCAAACAACGTCGGAAATATTGGCGGATGGAGTTGACACAGTTTTTCCTCCGCGGCGGGGAGCCAACTCAGGAGGTGGCGCTCAATGAAGTCACACTCCAGAGCGCGGAGTGAATCGGCATTTTCGGCGCCGGGGTTGTTGTCCCGGAGAAAACGGACGGCGGCGAGGAACTCGAGTTGCGTTACGAGGTGGTCGGCTGGAAAAGCCGTGCCGGACGGGCGAAGTTCGAGCACGTCATAGAAATTGACGCAGTCGAGCACGATTTCCTGTGGCACAGCCCGTTTGGAGTGTGCCGATTCTAGCAGGGGAACGGGCGGCTCGGGCACGCCCACTTCAAACAACGAGATGTAGGCAGCTTCATAGGCGGAGAAGCCTGGGAACTGGTCCTGCCGCGTCAGTTTCAGATCGGCGCCGAGATGCTGACCGAGTTGCTTCCAAAGCGCACGAGAATCGCGCCCGGAAAGCCACGCAAAGAGTTCCCGAGACGGCTGGCCGAAGCAGCGAGCAAAAAGACGGAACAGGTCGATGCTGGCAAAAGGATCGGCAGCAGTTCCTCTGATCGGAAGTGAATTCGGAAGAATCACTGTGCTCACAGGTCTACTCCAGCTTCAGCCAAGTGGTGAAGTATTTGCGGCCGTCGCGGTCCTGCTGGCTGCCATTCCAAATAGCAAAAGCAAGCGGCATCCCCGAGGGAATGTTGTCGAGTACCATCGCCAGATTCCATGTGCCGTCGTGATAGGTCGCCTGGCAAGGAAATGATTCCCCAGTCCGCTTCGTTGTGCCGCGGCCTTCGGCTTCCATGCGGGCTGCACCGCGCGCCGAATTCCAGAAATAGATCGTGACCGGCTGGCTAGTATCTCCCATCTGTAGAGAAGGCCATACGCCCTCAGTCGGGGGCCGTTGCGGATACATTACCGCTGCGGAATCAAAGAATCGGTCCGTGGCTTCGGTCAGTTCCTTATGGGGTCGGCCCTCATACGGTGCGGATGGCAATTTGGCGATTTGCGCGGTGTCTTGAGTCGCATCACGCCAGATCATCTGGACCATCAATTTACCTTCCGCTCTTGCAAGACGGACATCCACATACGGGATTTCCAGAGCCGCGGGCGCTTCGGTGTCGTAGAGGGGCGGAGTTCGATTCAGCGCAATGCGGTGGGATGGGATCTTTGTCCATTCTCCCGCCAGAGGATTGAGCAGGGTTTGCACAGGGGTGGTCGCGTCGGCAGAGGACAAGGAGAGACCAGATCGGTCGTCGGGCGTGGCAGCCTTGGCGAGCTTCTGCTGGGCGGAAGTGGAAGCAACGAAGCCCATAGCGAAGAGTGCCGCGAGAAACGTCGTGAAAAGAGGGGTGCAGGTCTTTCTCATGAGTGTCCCCCGATCTTGGATTGGATTTGAACCAGCTGCGGCCGAATCTGGTAGCGGGTTTCAGCATCGCGACCGATAAGCAACTGGAGAAGTTCGCTGGAAGTTCCGTTCTGCGCGCTTTTCAGCTCCGCTTCCAGCCGCACGATGATGGATTTGACTTCTGGTCCAAAAAGATAAATCAGATATTCGAGCGGCAGACGCGGATCTTCCAGAATGCTCTTGCCGTAATTGGTGCGCTTGGGCGGGTTGAAGGGAGGAACATAAAACACATTGGGCAGAGTTCCTTTCTCCGGGAACAGAGGAAGGGCAACCTTGTAGACGTGCACGAGTTTGTGAACGGCTGAGTTTGGATCGTCGAGAAGGCCGACGAAGCGCAGTCGGCCTGGGCATTGGGCGGCGCAAGCGTTGACTTCACCCTTTTCGAGGCGTGGGTAGCAGAATATGCATTTCTCGGATTTTCCGGTGATCTCGTTGAAATAGATTTTCTTGTAGGGGCAGGCGGCGATGCAATAGCGATAACCCTCGCAGCGCTCCTGATCGAGCACGACGATGCCATCTTCCTCGCGTTTATAGATTGCCTGACGCGGGCAAGCCGCCAGGCACGCGGGATTCGTGCAGTGGTTGCAAATCCGTGGAAGATAAAAATAGAAATTGTCATCGCCGTTCAGTGCCCCGACGTCTTCATCCCAATTGGGCCCGGAGATGGGATCGGGTGAGGCCATGACCGGCTTCTTTTTCCCCTCATACAGGCGCTGTTCATAATCGAATTCCCACGGGGCGCCATAGTCGTCAAGGGTAGGCTGCTTGCTCGGCTGAAGCTGCCCATCTTTCCAGCCGCCACCGATGTGGTCCCACTGCCGGGGATAGCCGATTCCGGGGCGAGTTTCGACATTGTTCCAGTACATGTGTTGCGTGCCGTCGCGGTCGGTCCAGAGCTTTTTGCAGGCAATCGTGCAGGTCTGGCAACCGAGGCACTTGTTCAGGTCCATGACCATTGCGTATTGGTGGCGTGACATGGCTGTTCCCTTAGGCCTTGACGGGCGCGCCGTGAACCAGCGGCCCGTTGTACTTCTCAACTTCGACCTTGATGTCGCGATTGTTCCCCGTCGGTCCCCAATAATTGAGGCGGAAGTTCACGTGACCGTATTTGCCGATGAGTTGCGTGGGTTTGATCTTGATGTAGGTGAGCGATTGCCAGCCGCCTTGCTGGAAGCCCAAGAACTTCTCCCACCCGTGATACATGGTGACGCGGCCGTGCTTTTCGCCGGGCATGATCTGCACGCGGCAGATGCAATGGCCAACATCATTGAAAATGCGGACCCAGTCGTTGTCGCGCAGGTTCCGCTTCTTGGCTTCGTCTGGATGCATGTAGACGATCGGACCGCCGCGTTGCAAGCGCAACATGGCGCGGTGATCACGCCAAGTGGAGTGGATGGACCAGCGGCCGTGCGGGGTGTTCCAGTAGAGCGGGTACTTTTCGGGAAGCGGTTCCTTGTAAGCCGGCAGCTCTTCCTGCATTTCGAGGAACCAGGGATGGTCGATGTAAAACTGCTGACGCCCAGTGAGTGTTCGCCAAGGCACTTTCTTCTCGACCTGATGTTTGAAAGGTGTGTAGGCGATTCCTTCTTCGACGTCGCTGTTCCAGGACTCGGGGTCCGTCGCCACGAACCTTTTTGGATGCTCCTGGAGGTTCTGGTAGGTCATGCCTTCGGTTTCTTTAGAGTGCGCCAGGATGAAGTTCACCGCCTGTTCATCCGTGACGATCGAACCTTTCCCTGTCCAAGAGTCCGTGAGGGAGGCAAAGTCGCGATCCCACTGAAACGCCGCGTCGTGGAAGGGCTTCAGTTCTTTTTTCTTGGCCACTTCGGCGATCTTTTCCACCAGGGCGCGAAACACGTCCCAATCCGTCTTGCTTTCATAGAGCGGCTCCACCGCTTTGCCGAACGTATGCATATAGCTGTGGCAGTCGGTGGAGTTGAGGTCCACCTTCTCGTAGTAGCTGGAGGCGGGCAGAACCACATCGGAGTAAAGCGCGGTGGTGTCCATGCGATAGTTGATGTCCACAATCAAATCGAGATCGCGCCACAAGGAGGTTTCGATGATTTCGTTGCCTTTGGCTTGATTCAGATAATTGGCACGCCAGACGATGAAGGCCCGCGGCTTGCGGCCGGTCTTCGGAGTTTCTCCTTCGCGAAGGGCGGGCCACAGCGGCATCCAACCCTTCTTCACCGATTCCTGGATGTACCACTCTACGGACTTCCCGTTATAGAGATGCGGATCTTTGCTCGCCGAATGGACGTAGCTCCACAGCGTGGTGTTTTGGAAGCGCTGCTTCTTGCGGCCTTCCGGAAATGCTAACTCGATGAATCCGTGTTCCGGCCAAACGCGCTCCTGGCCGACGTAGTGATTGAAGCCGCCGCCGTTCTTGCCGACATTGCCAGTCAGCGCGACCAGCAAGATCATCGCTCGGTTGGTCAGGTCGTTGTGAAACCAGTGGTTCGTACCCGCGCCATGAATGATCATCGCTGGTTTGCGAGTGCCAAGCTCATGGGCGAAGGTCTCGATCTCATGTGCGGGTAGCCCAGTCAGTTGAGCCACCTTTTCGAGTGCATAGGCCGAGAGACTGGCGCGCAGGAGAGAGAAAACCGTTGCGACTTCGACGGATTGGCCGTTGGCGAGATGAACGGAAAAACTGCCGTCAAGCGCAGGATCAACCCCGCCCCAGCGAATGGTCTTCTCTGTAGCGCCCATCGAACCGGGGGTGACGGCCGGTTTGCCTGAGTGCGCATCCCAAACGTAGAAGACGTCGTCCTTACCGTCTTTGTGCAGATCGGATTCGCGAAGGAATCGTTTGGAATCCTTGAGTACCAACAAGGGAAGGTCGGTTTGTTCCTTGAGATACGGAGAATCGATGAGGTTGTTCTCGATCAGGATGCGTGCCACGCCCATGGCCAGCGCGGCGTCTGTGCCGGGGTTAATTCGCCAGTACAAGTCCGCATGAATGCAACTGGAGTTGTAATCGGGCGAAATGGAAACGATTTTTGCGCCGTTGTAACGCGCTTCATATGCAAAATGGGCGTCTGGGATGCGTGTTTGCGAGATGTTCGAGCCCCAAAGAACGATGTACTTGGAATTAAACCAGTCGGCGCATTCACAGGATTCGGTCTGCACGCCCCAGGTCAGCGGTTCGCCTGGAGGAAGATCGCAATACCAATCGTAGAAGGAGCACATCACGCCGCCCAGATAGTGGGCGAGTCGCGAACCTGCGCAGAAACTAACCGGGCTCATGGCCGGAATGACGCTGAAGAAGGCGTTGGTATCGGGGCCGTGCTGATAGATGTTGTCGAGGAGCTTCTCGGCGATTAGATTGAGCGCCTCATCCCAGGTGGCGCGCCGCCACTTCCCCTCGCCGCGGGCGCCGGTACGAATCAGTGGATAGCGAAGGCGCTGGGGGCTGTAGACGTACTCGGTGAAGCAGCCGCCTTTCTGGCAGCCGCGGGGATTGTAGTCGGGGAGGTCCTTGCTGATTCGAGGATAGTCCGCGGCTTGTTCTTCGCGAACGATCACCCCATTGCGGACGTAAACCTTCCAGGAACAGGAGCCGGTGCAGTTGGCTGAGTGCGTCGAGCGAACCACTTTGTCCCAGGTCCAAATCTTGCGATAGAAGTCTTCCCAACTGCGGTAAGGATAGGTACGAAGCGGATCGAAATCGCCAGCCAGCGTCGTCAACACTGGCTTCTCCGCCTTGCGGCACCCCGGAAGCGCCAGCGCTGCAGTGCCAGCCGCTGCGGTGTAAAGGAACCCACGACGAGTGAGGGAGCCTTTGCCGTTCTTTGGTTGTTTGGGTTTGTTTTCGTTGGTGCTCATCGGAGGGTCTCCGCCGGGTGCGGACCCGGCAATGATGTTTCATTCGCTTTTGCTGAGAGCGGGGCGGCCTGTGGGCCTCCAAGCGCGCGAAGGAAACCCAGAAGGTCGCCGAGTTGCGCATCACTGAAACCCAACGCGCCTGGTGCCTGCGGTTGAAAACTAGCCATAGCCGTATTGCGCCGGCCGTTACGAATGGTGGCGACGATGAACTCGTCGGAAGCCGCTTTTTGGAAAACAGGATTGGCAATCTCCGGCGCGATTCCGCCGTGCCCGGCGATTCCGTGGCAGCCTGAGCAGTAGGTTGAATAGAGGACTGCGCCGCGCGTGGCGTCACCGCGGGCTGGAACAAGCACTGCTCTCGCCGTTGTCATTGCGACGCGTCGCGCGTCAGGCGGTTGGAGGTAATCCAGAAGTGCGCTGATTTCCTCGGGTAGCAATCCACCGGCCTTCGCGCCCCAGGCGGGCATCTGTGTGCCCGGCCGTCCGTTCACAATTTGTGCTTCCAGATAGGCACGATCGGCGGTGGCTTGTAAGGAAGCGCCGCGAATGCCGGGCACAAATCGCTTGAAGGTTTTGTCCCAGCGTCCGTAACTGCCTTCGCCGTGGCATGCCAAGCAATACTGCTGGTAGACCTGTTGTCCGGTCAGAGGCTGCGGATGAAGTTTGCCGGCCTTTTCTTCTACTTTGTCCGGAGCGAGATAACTTTCCGGCACGTCCCGCTGCCGCTGAGACAGCATATAAACGGTGAGCGCCAGGACTTGAGGGCCAGTGAGTGCAGGATTCTTCATCTGGCTGCCATCGACGATGCCGCTGGGATCGCGGAAGTGTGCTTCATGCCAGTCCCAAGTGGTGTGAGGAGGTTTCAGATGAGTGAGGATCAGTTGATGCTTGGTCTTGGCGCCCTCATTGTCCAGTGCCGGCCCCAAAGTCCCGCCACGGCCACCCAAGCGATGGCATCCGCCACAGCTTTTTTCCTGATAGAGCCTGCGCCCTTCGAGAACGAGAGAGACTTGGCGCAACGGGAGTTTCGCGACGTCGTGGCAAGCAAGACAAGAAGACTGCGTGAGATTACGGTCCAGAAGCGGATAGTCCCAAGCGGAATCCACACCCATAGCATCATGAAACGTAGTTGCCGGACCCTGGCCCTGGTGACAGATGGTGCAGCCGAAGCGATCCACGGGGTGGTGTTGGAGGATGTCGCCGGGATGAACAGCGTGAGGCAGCGAAACATCGGTCATGCGCGGGTCATCGATTCCGTTATGACAGGCAACGCAACGGTCCACAGTTTCAAGCTGAGGGACGCTGATCTGTTTTAGCTCGACGCGAAAATCGCGCGCGATGGCACGGCCCTGGTCGTCTTTGGCTTTCGCATTCAGGATGGTCCGGTACTGCTTCTGCAGGCGGTACCACTCGGCGTAGAAATTTTCGCGAACGGCGGCGGCAATCAGGAAGCAGATCGTCAGGATGCTGGCCCCCAGCAGGATCCAACGATATTTGCGCGAGGGATCGATCATGGCTGTGCTCCTAGTGGACCGGCCATTGCGACGGCCACCAGTAAAAGATCCAGTTCGGCCCGCGATGCACGGTAGCGAAGTACGTCAGAACGGCGAAGCCCACGAGGAAACAGGTGAATAGGGCAACCGCCGCATGACGCACGGAATTGTTGCGCTTCAAAACGATGAGGGACCACGCCATGTAGAGCAAGACCAGGATCGAACCGGGGTTAATCAAAATGATCCAGATTTGCCGCATGTGGGGGAACCAGTTGCGCAGCCAGCCGTAGTTCACGGTGAAGGCAAGCATCCCGACCACGACAGCCAGCGCATAAAGGAACGAACTCCAGGCCACAAGCTTCTCTCCGGGTGAGCCGAACCAGACGCCTTCGCCCACGCGGGATTGGTCCAGAAAAGGAATGAGCGCCAAGCCGATCCAAGCAATCGCGGGAATCAACAGCCCTCCCATGAAGGCGGAGTAAGAAACCAGTTCCTGCAATCCCAGGAAGTACCACGGCGCTTTGGCAGGATTTTCCGGAACCGCGGGATTGGCAAGCTCCTTCAGGGGGGCATCGAAGTAAAACGCCAGAATCAGGCTGAACGCCACAGTCAGCATGAACACCGCGAGTTCCGCCCAGAAGAGGTGAGGCCAACTCATGACGGTGTTTTCCGGGCCGCGGTCTACGGTTGAGCGTTTTCCTTTGACGACCGCCATTAGGCCGTAGGTTTTTGTGGCCAGCGGCTCAAAGACCTTCTTCATCTTGCCGCCCCACTCCGCGAGGCCACCCATGGAATCGAGTGGGCGCGCAAGGCCACCGTCTTTGCGGATGCGCCAGAAATGGACTCCGAGCAACGTTGTAAGGGCTAGGGGAAGAACGAAGACATGAAGGACATAGAACCGGATCAAGGCATCTTCGCCGACGAAGTTCGCACCCAGAAGCATTCGACGCTGGAACCCGCCCGGGTCAACCCATTGGGTGACACCGATGGCATCGGTCAGTTCGCGTGGGGAGTTAGCGATGTTCGACCCGATGGTGATGGCCCAATAGGCGAGCTGATCGTAGGGCAAAAGATAACCGGTGAAGCTCAAGGCCAGGGTCATCACCAGGAGTCCGAGGCCGATCAGCCAGTTGAATTCGCGCGGCCGTTTGTAGCTTCCGGTGTAGAACACGCGCGCCATGTGCAGAAAAACGGCGGCCACCATGATGTGCGCGCTCCAGCGATGGATGTTGCGGATGAAGCGTCCGGTGAAGACGACGTAATGAAGGTCTTTGATGGAATCGTACGCCAGCGCCGTGGATGGCTTGTAGTAGACCATCAGGAGCACGCCTGTTACGCAAAGAATCACAAAGCTGGCGGTGGAAATGAGGCCAAGCCCAAGCGAGAGGCTCGGCGAGAGACTTCGAACATGAATCCGCACGCTGTGAATGTGGAGAAACAGGTTGTGAAATGTTGCTTGCGACTCTTCCCGTTCGGATTCGGGTGGGTGCCCAAGGCGGAACCAAGCATCTTTCACTGTCTGCGGCAAACGCCGTAGATTCTGGAGAAACTCCCGCGTCGCGCTTGGCACAACGGGCTGTGTGACTGTGCCCATGTTCCCCCTCCTACACCTTGAAACGCGTGCCTTCCGGAACTTCGTTGTCGGCATAAACAACGAGTTGCCCATCCGCTGCGCGGCCTACTTCGAGCCAAGGCAGCGCCCGAGGCGCTGGGCCGCGGCTCACCTCTCCGTCGGCGCCATATCGCGAACCGTGACACGGGCAGTCAAATCCGCCCGCGGTGCGGGAAACGGTGCAGCCCAAATGGGTGCAGATTCCGGAGATTGCGTAAATCCCTACGGAATCGCGGAAAACAAAAAAATTCGCCTCCTCCACTCGGGTTTCGCTGCCAACGGCAAACTCGTCCGGATGGCCGATCTTGAAGCGGCGCACAGGGCCCGGCAGAACGGCGGGGCCGGGCAAGCGCAGCGCGCCAGCCAGCGCCACACCGATGGCGGTGAAGAAACTCCCGACTGCGGCGATGCTCAAGAAACTTCTGCGTGGCAGAGGATAGGGCTCCAGTCGCGAAGGTTTCGGTTCGTTCAGCTCGGACATGATTTCCACTCCTTGGCGAAGGTGAAACGCTCCATGGTGATGGCCGTGGTCGGGCACCTTTGGGCGCACAGGCCACAGCGAATACAGCGTTCTTCGTCCTTCAAGATGGCGGAGGATTCAGCGGCCTGGTCACCCAGCAACTCATTCAACACTTTTTCCAGTTCAGGGGTGCTCTCTAGGCGGTCAACGGAAACCAGCTTCAGGCAAACCGTGGGGCAGACATCCACACATCCACCGCACAGAATGCAGCGCTCGCCGTCAAAAATAGTGTTCACGCCGCAATCGAGGCATCGGCCGGCTTCATCGCGTGCTTGTGTCTCGGTGTAACCCTTTTCGACCAACATCTT
>Ga0187772_10000635_pt1 | contig 15757 bp, 18 predicted proteins | sample 0116_SJ02_MP15_2_FD_133137 | JGI IMG/M metagenome (GOLD analysis project Ga0187772, IMG submission 133137) | Tropical peat soil microbial communities from peatlands in Department of Meta, Colombia - 0116_SJ02_MP15_20_MG | ecosystem: Environmental > Terrestrial > Soil > Wetlands > Peat | place... | reverse complement strand
CCCAACGTTTAGGAGTAAACTTGTGAGGCTGAGGCAACTTCGATACAAGGACATTCAGACAATGCCACGCCTTGTAACAGCGGACGTTGTTCAATACCTTGTGCACATGCCTTATCCCTATGGAACGGAAGATGCAAGGAGGTTTATTAATAAAAGCCGCAGGAACTTTAGATTAAAAAAGGAGCTAAATTTTGCTATAGATCTAATAGAGAATGGCAACCTAGTTGGAGTGATTAGCCTACAAAGAATCGACAACGTGAATAAGAGTGGTCAGATAGGCTATTGGATAGGCAAGAAATATTGGAATATGGGTCTTGCAACTGAATCAATAAATCTAGTTATCAATTACGCATTCCGGGTTCTCCGATTACATAAAGTTTATGCGAATGTGCTCGCAACAAACAGAGCATCCATACGCGTTTTAGAAAAAAATGGCTTGAAAATGGAAGGGATACTGAGGGATTCCATATATAAATATGATAAATTCTTTGATGTAGTATTATATTACAAGTTGAACAGGTGGCCGAATTCGTCTAAACAATAGCACTTCTCACGCACGCATGAGTGGGTTGGTGAAACGTATTAAATGTGGATTAAAAGCATATTTCGGTTACATTTCGAACAACCCAAGTTGCAGCAGCATATAAGTCATCTACTGATTAATTACACAATATTTTCGTAACATAGTAAGATTTAAGCCCTACTGTGGACAATTTTCTTAGGCAATGCGTAGGATCCATCATTTACAATCTGCAGATAGAATGAACATTTTGCAAGAAATGGAAAGACAATATGACTATCGAAATGAAAAATATTTCCTGAATTTACTCACTCATGCAGACAACGTAATAAGGACAAGAGCGATTTGTATATTAGCAGATATATCTGACGAAGATTCAGTTCACCATATTAGTAACGTCCTCAAGAATGATAAAGATCAGCTGGTTAGACACGAAGCAGCATTTTCCCTAGGTCAACTCGGATTTACGAGTGCAATAGATGCCCTTTCAGAGGCATTATCTTCGGACTCGAGTTTCTTCGTGAGGCACGAAGCGGCTATCGCTCTCGGCGTAATCGGTTCCGAAAATGCTAGAGAAGCACTTGAGAAAGCACTGGACGATGGAAGTGAAGAAGTGCGACAGTCAGCGGATGTTGCATTAGCGAATATCGACTATATATCTAGGGTAAAGAGAACCAACAAGTTCATCAAGATGACCGGAGGATAAATTCACAAGTATCACAATACTTTTGATCTTGAAAGATTACGTGGCGCAGTCAAGTTATTATCTGTTGGAGAATATCCTTTCCATCCGCTATTTTTATCTCACGTGACACTCTTCTTCCCATACTCATGGGTTCATCGAAGATTAATCCAGAATATGGAGAACCATCCAAATACAGGTTGGTACCTGCAACTATTCTTGCTGAAAATTCAAACGTAATAAATTTTCCTTCACGATCATATATTCCTTCGAGACAAAATGGACCTATCATTCCAGGAGGTACAAGTCTACTAGCTGCTTCTACGAACCTTTCTCCCATGGCGTAAACTTCGCATAACAAAGACTCCCTCAGGACTAACGGGATATTTCCTACCACGTTGTATGATGGTTCAAGATGTACAGCTAGCTGTTGCTTGGAAGGAATTCTGCCGATGCCATCGACATCTGATTCGTACCTTCTATCTATGCCCATCAATTCGATCTCCTTGGTGATAGGAGAATAGAAGAATTGAAGATATGCCGGTACGCCGCTGACATATTCCTGAATATATAATTCCTCTTCACCTTCTATCGCATTATTCTTAATTAATTTTTCAACTCCTTCATCAAAACTCTTCTTGTCCCAGGCCAAGAAATAGCCGCGCCCGCCAGCTGCTCCATGTAATTTCACTATGCACAAATTTTCTATATCGTCCTTAGAGCTTATAGATCTTGGTATGGACAGTTCTGACTCTTCCATCAGTCTTTGTTTCAGTCCTCTATCTGCCTCCCATCTAAAAATCCATTTGTTACCAAATATTGGAGAAATCCGTTCGATCTTCTCAATATTCAAATTAGCGATGAAGGTACCATGAGGTATAATTATAGAATTAGATTCTCTAAGTCGTTGCTGGCAGGTTTGATCTAAAATTTCAGCAAAGCTCTCAACTACGAGAATTTCATCGATGAATTTGAATCTTTTGTATAGATTTAGTCGTTGTCGTTCACAAACAAGCAAAGTTCTGAAACCTTCATCTTTCGCACCTTTAAGCACCTGAAGTGAACAGTGCGATCCAAGTGTGGCAATGGTGTAAGTGGTCTTATCCATTTCTTTTGTCAAACGGATGGTAGCTAAGTTCGAAGAGATTATAAATACTTCCGAAAGATGGAACTTTTGGGTAGAGCAGAAGATGCATTTTTTGAGATCCCGGATTACTGAGGAAATTTAACCTTATTTCAAGCCGATTTGGAACTGCCTTAAATGAATTCGCATCATTCCAGAGGAGTCGGGTTTAGCAGGAAAAGAAATGTCGCAGCACAGAGCATATTATGAACAAATCAAGAAATCTGATTTCCCGACGGATCTAATGTGCAATTCCATCCTCATGTTGCAGTTCTAGAGGGAAAAAAATGTCCTAATGTCTATTGCCAAAGGTAATGAATTCGGCAATAAGCTTGACAACAAAAGCAATTCCGCCCACGGTGGCCATACCAAGGAGGACTAGACGAAGGTGTGTAAAGTAATCATCCTTGCTTGTCTTCTTTGCGAGTTTCATAGTCTGGACCATCTCCACGACCTTTCGTTGCACAAGCAACAAAACCAAAAATATTCAGTTGGGTTATAGTGTACGTACTATTTGAATCTACTCCTGATGCTGCGATGTCTTGAGTATAAATTATCTCATCAAGGATTGCTGAATCGCATATACCGGTTCTTTTTCAGTTCTCTGCATTTCGACGAAGGTCTCTGTGTTTAGAATACCTTCTATTTTTCCGACGAGTCCAATTACTACGTTGTGCAATTCCTCTAACGTACGTGCGTTTACGACAACAATCATGTCAAAACGACCAGTAACTTCAGATAATGACCTCACCTCTGGGATTTTTAACAATTCGGAATGAATAGGGTCTTTAAATTTGGGATCTCTGTTAATCCCTACAGTAGCTTTTACATTAAACCCGAGCATCCCCTCATTGACAATAACTGTAAATTTTTGGATTAGGTTACGTTTTGAAAGGCGTTTTATCCTGCTATATAGCACAGACGCATTGACATTAAGCTTATTACTGAGTTGAGGGACCGAAATACTTGCATCTTTAGTAAGTTCTGATAATATCTTCATATCTAACTCGTCAAATCTTTGCAAATATTGTCTTCATATGTTTAGAGAGTATACATTAATAAATGTAATTTCTGAGGTCTTTATTAATTTGTGGATTCAATATTTGATAATGAATGCTAACCTTCAGAAAAATGTGGGGATAGCGAAAATTATATAATTTACTAGAGCGGATCTGGATAGATGTTCGGAAGAGGCAGGAGAAAGCCTGGTGACTATGTTTTTGTAGTGCATAAGGACCAAAATTATAATAAACTGGTCATAGGTAGAATCCAATCAGTTAATGGGAATAGAATACAAGTCCGAGGCTTTTACATCCGTCCTACTGGTTTGATTCAGCGTGTCGAATCAGGATATGCTATGGGAAGACCAAAGGAAGTTCTGGAAAATCCTGACCCTAACAATTGCATATTCATGTTGATCGACAGGGTTGAAACGGGGAACTTTAATGACGAGGTTGACCAAGGTATTACTAAGACAATATGGATAAACGAAAAGCGATTCTTTGTTCTAGACGGATGGATAAGAGAAAATTTGCCAGATATGTTTGCAGACGTATTAAGAGCTAATACCGAGGAGGAGAGGATGCATGCGAGGACAACGCTATTGGAGAAAATGAACTCGCTCTACGAGAAAGATCTAAAGGATCACCTGTATGCAGTAGTGCGAAGTACAAAAATATTGTGAAGTTTATATTATGGTCATGGGTAGAAAACTGTTTGACAATGGAATACATATATGCTGCCCTATTATTACACAAGTTAAAACAGGAGATAACAGAAGATAATATAAAGAATGTAATAAAGTCAACAGGTGTCACACCCAACGAGGTGATGGTCAAGGCTCTTGTTGCAGCCGTAAGCGAGGTAAATATCGACGAAGCCTTAAAGGCCGCGCCTGTTGCATTATCTACCACTGCAGCAACCGCTGAACCGTCACCTGCAGGGGCTAAGCAAGAATCTTCGGAGGCACCCAAGGAACAGGAGAAAAAGGAAGAAGAGGCGCTAGAGGGACTCTCTGCGCTATTTGGTTGATGGTATGCATAAAGACGTTGCGACCAGGATCGTCACGATAACGCTATTAATGTAGCAGCACAATTAAACCCCTTTTTTTTATTGAGGGGTATACCCCTTCTTTTTAACCTGATTTGCGATTATTTGCGAGTTAGCATTTGCTTTGGCGAAAATAAGTGGGACAGTATCCGGTGATAGATACCCAGATTCAGTGGCTAATGCCATTGCATTTTGATTTGCTTTTCTAAGCAAGTATGCGATCGTTTCTGTATTTGGATAGTTTGATTCTATAGCGAGTGAAATTGCGGCTTGAAAAGATCTGCTCAATTCATCATGGTATTCAGCGAGATTGATTCTTAGATCATTTTCCCTTAAAACCATGCCTTCCGTAATAGCTAAACTAATTGAAATTCCTGCTTCAATCGGTTTAATATTGAGCTTGCTCATTAATGAAGCAAGCTTCTGAGTTATAATGCTACCAGACCGCGCTACGACTGTATCCTTACTCACCCAAATAGTTCCCTGGTCAATTTTAGTTACCACATTTGCTTCTTTAAACTCTGAAAGCACAGGGCCAGGGGAAATACCAGTGTTTCCAGCAGGTATGGTGATATCCTTCGTAGCCATATCGCCTCCTTTCGCAGGCAAGAATACTTTGTTCTTGTCGAAAATCAGATTCAGCTTGAATGGACTAATATTCGTGAAAAGAAGCGCACACTGACCTTCCAATTCTTTACTTAAATAGTCTAAACCGCTTCGATTGTTTAGTTTTTGAAATGAACGCTGTGCAACCCTATTCTTGATTACTCTAATCTTAATGTCATTTCGAAATTTTTTGCGTATGGTCATCAGCTGTGCAGCGCGAACTTTAGACATTTTGGAGAGAGCAATGACATCAAACTTACCAGGTAATTCTTGTAGCTCTTGATATAGCAAGCGTTTTTTCTCTGGATAATTTTTCCGTTGCGGTCTCATTTGAGATGCCATTTAATTATCGAGTCCTCTTTTTGTCTTTCTCTTTTTTTATTGGAGCCAATTTTGCCATCTTGCCCATAGTAAACTTTATCATGGTGTTACGTATGTTTTTCTCTCCTTGTGGAAGCTTTTTCTCTACAGCTGAGATTACAGCGCTAGCATTGGCGGCCAATTGACTGTCATCTAATTTCTCGTCGCCGATTTTGGCAGACACATTGAGCTGATTCTTTGCTCGAACTCGAACCGAACCACGCAAGCGATCGGCAATAGCCTCGACCGGAGCACCATATGGCATAGGTGTAGGCATTTTACCTTTTGGACCGAGAAATTGCCCGAACGCGCGTCCGACTGTTGCCATCAATGCTGTGTCTGCTAGAAAAAAATCATGCTCCTTGACCACTTTCCGCGCCTCTCTCTTATTAGTGCCGAATCTGTCTAGTTCCTCTGGCTGTATTACTCTATCTACTTCAGCTCTGCGTGCTCTTGTACCAGTATCGCCGGTGCCGACTACACATATGCTGGCCTGTTTGGTCGGTTTGTTAGGCAATATTACCACTTCATTTAGGCTAAATCCTTTTTTAACATCTATATCTTTTAACACGAGGGTTAACTCTACAGACTGGCTGAAGTTGCGTGTTGTTGCAGCCTCTCGTGCCTGCTTTACTAGCAGGCGCAGATCGCTGTCACTTACCATATCACAAATACGGGCAACGATGGCTACTTAAAATCGTTTAGTAATAGTCCATTGGATGTGTTAACTTAATGTGTAACATTTTAGATCAGATAATGTATTATCTAAATTTATGTGGGTGAGTACCCGATCCATATTGCCTTCCAATAAAACGGGCCCGGTGGGCTTCGATCCCACGACTTCCGGCTTTCTTCAAGTTTAGAAGGCAGGCGCTCTATCCATGCTGAGCTACGAGCCCTTACTTAAGCCTGATTTGTGGCAGTTGCAGTTAAGAGCGTACCACAAAACAGGCAGCATGGTAAATTGAGAGGGTCAAATCACCTTTATAAAATGTTTAGCCGTAAATGGTATAACTCCCTGATGGGTTCCCAGCTTTTACGTACATAAGAGGTTAGTTACAAATACCTGCCTGTAGCAATTACGGAATAGTCGGCCGCCTTAGCAGCTCTCACATACCATACATGGAAAGATGTTTATAAAATGCACACCACGAAAAGGTATAATAACAAGATAATATTACAGGTTCCTATTGCCAGTAATTTAGTCTTGTGGCATGCGATTGAGAGTGAATCATATGGTTATAGAGGATGAAGTTACTAGTAACAGAAATATTAGTAATACTAATACTAATACTAATGCTGATCGGAGCAAGACTCCGAATGATAATATTGATAGTCGGTTTATACAGGAACAAATAGCAAAGGTGTTCAATATTTGGTCTGATATTAGCAAATTACCGGCTGTTGGACCATCCTTCGCTTATTCTCAAAATTCTAGATCAGATCTAAAGGAACTTATTGAATTTGGGAAAAGCTTTCTAGAATTGCAAATCCACCTCAGCCAATATTGTATGCAAATTAACAACACTTATGTGCAAGCGTTGGCGAAGGCATCCGAGAAAGCACCCAAACAATACAATTCAAGAGAGGATCTTGAAAAATATAGAAAGGTTGTGATAGATGTTTTTGAAGATGCATTCACAGGCTTGTATGATTCTAAGGAATTTGCTAGCCTGTACGGTTTGCTACAAAGTAACCAATTTGATCTATTGATGCATTTACAGAAGCTTACCGAAAACAATTTGAAAGCCCTAAACCTACCGACTCGATCAGACATTGATGATATGTCGAAGGATATTCACGATTTGAAAAAGACTGTTCACGATCTTATACGGAAAATTGAGGTCTTGAAAATAAATGAATCTGGAAACCTACCTTACTAGTACGTCCGGTAAACCCTATGAAAAGGATAGTTCACCACACCAGGTAATCGACACAGATATTTTGAAAGAAGTTGGAGATATAACTCGTAAGCTCGAAAAAACAAGAAACACTCTTCACAGCGCAGGCGATATCATAGTCGGGAACACCCCGAGTGAAGTCGTACATGAAGGAAGAATGTATAGGCTTCTACGTTATCGACCTATGGTGAGCAAGACAGCAAAGACACCGATCTTGGTTGTATATGCGTTGATAAACAGGTCATATATCCTAGATTTGCAAGATGATAAGAGCTGGATCCGCAACCTGTTGAGCCAGGGATTCGATATCTACCTAATAGACTGGAAAACCCCGACTCAGCTTGACAAGTACGTCTCTCTTGATGATTATGTGAATAATTACATCGACAATTGCGTCGATTTTGTCAGAAGAAAAACTTCAGTAGACAAGATAACCCTGCACGGATATTGTATGGGTGCGACCATGTCTGTAATTTATAGTACACTACATGAGAATAAGGTCAGAAATCTAGCGACAATTGCCCCAGTAATTGATCCGGATAAAGATAGTACAGTGCTAGCCAATTTCTCAAGATATCTAGAAGCAGATAAATTGTTTAATTCTCTCGGTAATTTACCTCCCGAGCAGCTCTACGCATTATATTCGTCGTTAAAGCCATTCAAGCAGGGAGTAAACAAGTATTTCAACTTAGTTGAAAACATCGACAACGAAGCTTTCGTTCAGAATTTTCTTCGAGTGGAAAAGTGGCTTTATGACACGCCACCTATTGCAGGCGAAACATTCAGGCAATGGATAACAGACATTTACCAAAAAAACCTTTTAGTGGCCAACGAAATGAAGATAGGAAATCACATTATAGATCTCTCAAAAATAAGAATTCCTGTTCTTAATATTGTTGCTGAAGAAGATCATCTCGTATCACCACAATGCAGTGCATCATTAAATGATGCAGTATCAAGTCTTGATAAAAGGTTAATGCGATTTCATACCGGACATGTGGGACTTATTGCGAGCAGCTATTCTCAGAATAATGTCCTTCCCAAAGTCGGGCAGTGGATTAAGGCACGTTCGCAATAGTCGGCTAATGACCTACTAACTACTAAACTAGGTCTAATCTGAGACGGCATCCTTTCTCCTATGAATGGGTATAATTATTACCTGAACGAGGTCCCCATCCCCGATATTCAAAGCTTGCCTTTCTGCCTCTGGAATAGATATTCTGCCCCCAGTCTGTACAGTTGTCTTGAACATTGCATTATAATACGTTAAGCCTTGAAGTGTGGAGAAAAAATTCTGAATTGCATCTTGCTGAACTGCCGAATAACTTCTTATGAAATCTCTCTGCGCTTCAGCTCCCTTTTCAATTGCCTTTTTAAATCCGCTAGTCCCATCATCTCCACCAGAAGTATCGCCCATTACAACAAAAGGTTATACTGTCGTTTATTTAATATTAATCCCCTAGATCTAGCTCTCCTTACCAAGAAAATCTAAAAGCGTCTTGTTGAACTCCGCTGGTCTCTCGACATATGGGTTATGCCCACATTCTTTTATTACTGCAATCTGACTATTACGAACTCGTCGGTAGTCTCCTAAATACTGCATGGGTATCATATTATCATTATCTCCCCAGATAAATAACGTTGGCACCAATATTTTCGATAATTTATCCGCCAGCATTGGCGAGTCTCGTATTCCCAATAATGTTGACATAAAGGCGTACTTGGCATTCGGAAGCCTCATTCTGTTGACAAAGTCCCTTACCGTATCTTCTGTGACATGGTTGGGATCGTAAGCCATGTCCATAAACGCTCTTAGTGCATTTTCACGCGTCGGATATAGGGCTGCCATAATATACTGGTCAAGAGCATGTGTGGAAGATAGCATCATCCCAGCAGGAGCAGCCAAAACTAGTTTATCTGTTCTCTTGTTAAATCGTATAGCGAATTCCGCAGCCATCCATCCTCCAAATGATGACCCGACTATGCTCGCAGCATGAATATCCAAATCATCTAAAAAATTTTGCAAAAAGGCAAGAAAAAAATCGATCGTATATTCAACAGTTGGTTTATCACTATAACCGAAACCAATGATGTCTGGGACAATTACTCTAAAGTACTTGGAAAGCTCCGGAATTACAGGCAACCATCTTTCGGCAGAGGCTCCTATTCCGTGCAAGAGAAGTAGAACCTTGGTTTTATGAGATGCATGTGTCAATCTGTTATAATCTAGATATCTAATGTTAAAACCATCGATATGCGTCATCTTCATGGGAATATCGCTTTCTCGCACCAGATCTACTTCGCTTGACTAATGATGGCTGATTTAATATTCATTTCTGAATAGGATATGCCGTCGCACGTATGGAGTATGTACTAATCACATTTTATTCTACATAGTCTTTAGCTTGTTAGTAATCCCTTTTGACTCATTTTTTAGCAACCTATGCTTAAATTATTACTTCTACGAGGCAATGGACTTTGAAGCCTCCCAGAATTTATCACTGATGTAATGCAAATTGTCTATCACATACCCTCTTTCCATAGCGGAGGCAATTTCACTATCTGTCATGGCTATGCCTACTGCCAACGCTTTCTTGTATGTTTGATCTTTAACTACAACGATCCCATCTTTCTTGAAGTTGTCGAAACTCGTTATTCCCGGTCTCGTTACTTTGGCTCCGTTGCAAACGAATTTCACGGCACCCATATCTACATAAACAGAAGGAAAGTGGCCTAGCAACTCTGGTTTGCCTAGGAATGGTAAGATAACCGACTCACGTGTTTGAATAGCAAAAAAACTCTCGGCCTGGATCAAAAACTTGCCTTCTTCGATTTGATATATCTTGAAGTTCTTTATTTTTGGGATAATATCTTCAGGCCATTTTGCCCGAATTGATCTCATTAAGATGGTGCTCTCTTTTTTAGATAGTATAGATATTTTCAAAGCCCTTGATTCATAATTTGTATAAATTCAAAAGTCATATTAGCCATAACATATGCTGCTTAGCTTTCTGGTCGGCTATCGATGGGGATATATTCACATCCCATAGGACCGCAATATCTTCCTACGTATGAAGCCTGAGGTCGATAAAGAGCAGGCTTTGGAGCAGCCTCTGCAAATTTCTCTTCAATAACGTGCGCGCACCACCCGGAGATTCTTGAAATAGCGAATATAGGAGTATTGAGATCCATTGGGATACCCATGCTATAGTATAATGACGCGCTATAAAGATCGACATTTGGATAAATTGGTTGTTTATGGTGTTCTAGCATATACTTCTTGGTGGCCTTTTCGACAAATTCTGTAATTTCAAACCATTTTGTACCAGTTTTACGAGACATAATTCCAGACAATCTTGAAAGGACTCCTGCTCTAGGGTCGGTTGTTTTGTATACTGCATGTCCCATACCCATTACCCTTCCACCTTGCTGTAATTTATCCTTCACCCACCATTCTGCCATTTTGGGTTCTCCTATTTCAAGTAACATCTTCATAACCTGAATATTTGCACCGCCATGTAGTTCGCCAGATAGAGCACCAACTGCTCCACCGATCGACGCGTACATGTGTGCTCTAGTGGAGGCTATCTCCCTGGCAGCAAAAGTGGATGCGTTGAAACTATGTTCAGCATGTAATATAAGACAGATGTCGAATACCTTCGATTCTTCCTCGTTAGTATCCTTGCCTCGCAACATATACAGAAAATTCGATGCGTGCGATCCTTCCTGTCTCGGATCCACCACCTGCAGTCCTTTTCGAATCCTGTCCCAGGCCGCAATAATTGTTGGGATCTTTGATATGAGAAGAATAGCTCTTCTGACATTTGCTTCCTTAAGATCATCATCCATATCTGAATCGTAATCAGGAAGTTCGGAAATAGATGACTGCAACACATCCATGGGACGTGCTCTCTTTGGCCGAGTCATCAGATTCTTGACAATAGGTTCTGGCATTCTTCGAGATTCCCTTAGTTGACGAGAAAAATCTGCCAAATTTTGTTTGCTGGGAAGCTCTCCGAACAGGAGCAAGTACGCGGTTTCTTCAAAAGTTGAATGGCTTACCAGATCTAAAATTTCATATCCTCGATAGATTAGCTTGCCGTTGTCCCCGTCTATAGAGCTGATCTTTGTATCAGCAACCGCTATATTTCTCAAGCCTATGTTTCTAGTATCCATCGGTATGTAGTTCTGCAAGTTTGTATTTAAATCAATGTTGTAACCCGACACCAAACTGATCTGTGCACAAATTTTCGAAGGCAGGTTTGAAAGATAATCCCAAGCAATATATAACTAGGGAGACGAGGCAGCAAACGTGCAATTTTGCTGTGTTATTCCACCCTCTATACTCGGATCACGTTTGTTAGATTGGACAAACTCGTGGGTGCTAACAAAATTAACCTAAGACATACGTCGTGCGTCTAGCTAGGCTAAAAAAAGGATTAAAATCTCAGATGCGAGACGCACGTTAAGAAGAGTTTGGTACTATGCTATGGCTATACTGCTACAGGTTGGAGTAGGAAACCTGCTGACATCTTAATTAATGGTTGGATCCGATGCGGTTAAACATTTTCAACTTGGACTTCAAGTAATCGAGAGGAAGATTTGTTATCGCTTTGTTCATAAGAATTTTTATATCTTCTGTGGTGTCAAGATCTAACATAATCCTCTTTGATAAAAAAACTTTGATAGGAATTCCGACTTTTGTAGCTGCTCTGATATGTGCATTAAAGCTGTCTTCGTCGTAAGATGTCTTCAACAATCGTGATGGTTTACGTAGAAGAGCGTTTGATCCGTCATACCGTATGGAAGGAGAAACAACTAGGCATCTATCTGCCGATTCTGCCTTCCTGCAAATCATATTAACATCTGCAGCCACTAGGAGTGGGAGATCCTGTGGAATTACTAAAGTAGCTTCTGCTCCGTTTTCAGAACTATAATCATCCGCTCTCGCAATAGCAGCATTCACTCCGCCATCTTTACTCTCTCTTAAAACTTTTGCTCCGTTCCTCCTAGCGATCTCCATTGCCACCTGATCACTTGAGACTATGACTATTTCCGATATTGCAGAGGCCTCTCTAAGAACGCTTAAGGTATTTATAAGTAACAACTCGGACAACTCTTTTCGTTCAACGACATTCAGGACCGACGACAATCTTGATTTACTACTTTCGAACCTTTTAACCGGAACAAGAGCGAATATTTTCATAATTAGGTTTGTGTAAGAAGATATGATGCCAGTCTGTTTTCGTCAACAGAGGATTTCATTAGAATATCGGTTTGGTAGACCTTCACGCCAATTCCTTCTATCATCTCAGATGAATCTCCGTCATCCTTAGAAATAACAAACTTGGTCAGGAAATCAGAGTAACTTTGTGCTATCCCAAATGGAGTGGTAGGTAAATTCATCGCTTCCATGTACTTTATGGCAGGTCCGCTTACTGCCCTATTCCCGATTAGAGGCGAGACTCCAACGATTTTTTTTCTCTCCTCAACAAGTACTTTTTTGAGACCTCTGATCGCAAGGATCGGACCTATGCTTGAGACAGGGTTGGCGGGCGGTATAACAATTAACTTGGACTGTCTTATAGCCTGGATCACTTCTGGATTAATTCTCGCGTTCTCTATACCGTTGTACCTAATATTAAAAACCGTTGGTTCAGCCATATGTTTTACCCAGAATTCTTGAATGTGCATCTCACCTCTGTCAGTCAAAACTCTTGTCTCTATCGGATCATCAGTTGCAGGAATAACTCTTGAGGATACGAAATACCTTCTTCTAATCCACTCAGTAATATACGACAGGCATTTTCCGTTCTTCAGCATCATTGTACGTAACAGATGTGTGGCCAAGTCCCTGTCTCCTATCTTAAACCAAGTTTGCTCGCCAAGCATCTCCATTTGATGTAGACATTGAAATGAATCGTTTCTTATGCCCCAACCTCGTACAGAATCAAGCATACCAGCTAATCCATAAATCACCGTGTCTATATCAGGGCAAATGTAAAGGCCATAAAGCCAAATATTGTCGGCGACATTTGAAATCACTTTTAAAGAGCAATGTTGAGAAGCGAGCCCACGAATTAACTTGATGGAGCCTGTTCCCCCAGCTAGAACGGTTATCATAGCCAACATCCTTCAGTACTTAATGTATAATTTTCGGATTTGACATCTAATACTACTGCCCTGACAATCAATAAAGAATATAAGCAGGACGCCATGAGAATTCTTGTGTGAATATTAGTGCAGTTCTGCTGGTCTGCATTATCTCGGCAATTATAGTTGCAGGTGTTACGAGTCACGCTTACGCTGTACAATTTACTGTGTTTCTCTCTCCCAAGCAAAATGCTGCTTCTGTTGATCTAACAGGAGTAAGATTCCTCACTTTGTCATACCCTGCTGGAGGGGCGTTGGCCAACCAATTTAACGGTAAATCAGAGCATGTTAGATTTACGATGAACGCACCAGAGAATGTCATATCTACGATCAACCAAGATATAGCAAGTGAGAAACAGAGTCCTGCGCGTATTACCAATGCAACTATGGAATACACTGGTGATATGCTAGGCCAACCTGACTCACTTTTGGTCTCGTACAAGTTGGATCTTAAGGCATTAATTTCCAATTATGTTTTACAATCATCATCAAATAACTCAATCATTGATTTGAATTGGAGAAGTTTTATCGTTAATCAACCGCTAGTAGTTGATACACCGAAGTATGGGAAAGTAAATGTTAACGCTCCTATTGGATTATTCCAGGTTACACATCCAGCTGTGGCTCAACAGCTTTTGAACTCGCCAGCGGCTGATATTATGCAGGATCCTATACTTAACTTCCAAACTATCGGAGCGCCTATGGATAATTGGCACTTTCTTTTCGACCCGACAGGAAGTATTGCAGGTGCTTCTGGTCTTTTCAGCCAACAACCAGGATCTAGGGCTGTTTCGGTATACGCTCTAGGAGAGAGTAGTCTCAGGGAAGGGACTTATACCGAACAAACTAGGGATGCATCCGCAAGCATAAATGGCGAAACAGTTGGCGTTCATGCTTCGACTCCTCCACCTAGTGCTCAAATTCAGATTGCTGGATTCTCCAAGACCCAAAAATCAGGAAACGGTGGTGATGTTGCATATGTGTCTGCACAAGCACCTTCAGGCACAGTTACTGCTACAGGAGGATTCCCAACCCAGGTGCTCCTTGTCTTCGGCGGCATGATGGGAGGAATTGCCGTCTTTGTGCTGTTTAAGTCAAGATCACCCAAAACTACGACCACTACGACCACTAGGACCACCTCTGGAAAAAGTCCGCCTGCTGGAGGGGAAGCACCAAGGTCCAGCCGTGTTGGAGAAGGGTCTCCGTTTTAGGACAAAAGAGCCAGTAAAATCTGCACCTATGCGTTTTACCTATCAGATCATGTCTTGGCAGAATTTGCATAGATTAAGATATATTTATCTCACCGTGATGGAGGATCAGATAACTCTTAAACCCTATTTTAAAATGCCTTTCCGTTGACTTGAACCCTTAATAAAATACAAAAGTAGACCAGTGAATCTCAAGTCATGCATGTGTCCTAGGTGTGTGTGCTAGTAGTAACCCTCCTTCTGTTTTATGCGGGATTCCGCTGAGCGGCCAACCCGAGCAGATGCAGGATCCTTATGCTCTGTTTGGCCTTGCTCCGCTCGGGTCGGCGTTTTCATTCCAGGTCAATGAGCCTCAGGTTATTCACCATCATCAGTACCCCCATAGCTGGATATCTTTTCTGTCCCGTTGCCAGCTGTCTCCAGCTAATTATCGCTAATTCGAGCCGCCTGCAATGAGGGAGGAGTTTCCTCTCTTTCGAGTAACCCGCACGCTAGCTCACTTCTCTGCCTACGAATTTCGGGTATATTAACTGAGTGTTCTCGAGATAGTCAGATGAGGAAAGTACTCATTCTCAATTTCAAGTATTTCCGTGGCGTTCTGTGCGTTACTATAATCGTTTAGGATCTCTGAGTTTAACTCAATGAAGGTATGTCCCCATTTAAATTTGTCCAATATCTTTTCTGCCTGATTTCTCCATCCCAATATGAACAGGGATGCAGCTAATGCTTCCACAGTACTTAACTTTGATAATTTACAGTAATTGTTAGGGTTTCCGGCCAATAAAGCCGGCAATCGTCGGCATATGCCATTCTTTAACACTTTTCCTTTCAGTACCATGTCCATTGCCTTTTCCCAAGAGCAGTCAAGTGCACAAACCGATTTAATGAGACTCCTGTCGTCGTTTGACAGAACGATTTTGCAAAAAGGATCTAGGCATAATGTATTTGGGCGGGTAGATCTAACGGATTCAGCTAGACCGAACCTGACTAATTTAGCTGCGGTGCATTTGGCAGGATCATCTTGCCTGTACATTAGTACTTGTATTCGCATTAGACATCTTCACTTGCCTATGATTTAAGCTGTGATCGGTTTCGTTCACAGCACCGTTTTTTTTAAGGCGCGACTCTGATTTCCAGCAGCATCTTCAAATCATT
>Ga0187772_10000633_pt1 | contig 15829 bp, 13 predicted proteins | sample 0116_SJ02_MP15_2_FD_133137 | JGI IMG/M metagenome (GOLD analysis project Ga0187772, IMG submission 133137) | Tropical peat soil microbial communities from peatlands in Department of Meta, Colombia - 0116_SJ02_MP15_20_MG | ecosystem: Environmental > Terrestrial > Soil > Wetlands > Peat | place... | reverse complement strand
GCCACAGCCTTTTGCTTAATCAGTTTAAAAATTAAGAACCGTTTGATAGACATCGTCTTGTTGAGGAATTGAGTTGTCGAGCTCGGCCCGGTTCGCGAGGCAACCCGGTCCATCCCCGGTGCGGTTCGGGCTGCGCCCTTCCTCCGCCGGGGATGGACAAAACCAGAACCACAAACTAACATGAACCCGGTCTTTGGATTGACTCATGGGTGGTACGGAAAAGTGGACCCGGTCAGGGCCATTGGAAAGAAACGATTCTCCTGCAGAGCTGGAGATTGGGGCGGGCATTACTGGAGGAAGCGGCGCAAACGAAAGCCGGTTCGCATTTGGACTTCTATCATGCCAGCTAACATCTGTGAGTCGTGGCCGACCCTGAAATGATTCGCTGACTGCTTTGAGCATGGGTAATGACATTGAAATTGTCCGATTATCGCGTAACCCCGGGCAGGTGCTCCGTTTCCTGAAGGTTAGCTATGGCATTTACCGCGAGGACCCGTATTGGGTGGCGCCGCTGTTGTCGGACTTGAGGAAGGTTTTCACGGACAAGAATCCGCTTTTCGAGCACGCGGAGATGGCGCTGTGGGTGGCGACACGCGGGGGGGAGGACATTGGACGCATGGCGGGCATTCTCGACCAGCATCACAATCGAACGCAGCAGGATAACGCAGCCTTTTTCGGCTTTTTCGAGTGCATCAATGACGCGGAAGTCAGTCGGCAGTTATTCGATGCCGTATTCACGTGGGCGCGGCAGCGGGGAGCCCGGCGCGTGTTGGGGCCGATGAACCCGACGACCAATGACGAATGTGGTTTGCTGGTGGATGGGTTCGACTCGTCGCCGGTCTTCATGATGACCTACAACCCGCGTTACTACGCGGATCTCGTGGCCGCGGAGGGATTTTGCAAGGCAAAAGATCTGCTGGCGTTCCACCTGGACATCGCGCAGTGCCCGCTCGAGCGGTTGGGCCGCATCGCGGAGAAAACCCGGCAACGACACCCGGAGGTAACCTTCACACCCGTCCGCCGCGCCACGCTCACGCGTGATCTGGCCAAGCTCAAAGAGGTTTATAACACCGCGTGGCGGGAGAACTGGGGTTTTGTCCCAATGACGGACGCCGAAATTGATTTCATGGCGAGCCGGTTGAAACCGCTGCTGGTGGAGGGATTGATATGGGTGGCAGAGACGCCTAAGGAGCCGGTCGGATTCATGCTGGCGTTGCCCGATTACAACCTGGCGCTCAAGCCGCTGCGCGGACGCCTGCTCACGCCGAAGGTGCTTGGCTTCCTGCCCTATCTCCTCGGTCGGAAATACCCGTCGCGTTGCCGCGTCATCACGCTGGGGGTGAAGGCGGAGTATCGCAACCGCGGCCTCGAAGCGGTAATGCTCACAGAAGGTTTCAAAACCGGCTTCAAGGTCGGCTTCAAGGACGCGGAAGCTTCGTGGATTCTCGAAGACAACGTGAGGATGTGCCGGCTGCTCGAAGCCTTCGGCGCCAAGGTGTACAAGACTTACCGGCTGTATGAACGGGCGGTTTGACAGGCCCGCCGGTGGAAATGACGCTGGCACGCCTACGGCTATGAAGGAATTGGTTGACTCAGCGAACATTCTGACTCCGCCACCTTCCTGAATTTGAAGTGGAGCCGGTTCCCGATGGGAATCAACACCGCTGCCATTGCGCCCCCAGCCAGGACGTCCACTACGTAGTGGTACCGACAGTAAATCGTCGCCAGGCAGAGGAGGACCACAGCGGCCAAGTGCAGCCAGCGAATCGAACGCAGATACCGGAAGGAGAAATAAAGCGTGCCGATGGAGACAGCGATGTGACTGCTGGGAAAGCCGGCGCCCGGCGCCTCGAACGTGTGATAAATCCACGCCATGATCTGGTAGAATAACCCGGCCTGAATCGCGGCCGGGAAGGTCGGGGCTACCGCAGGTTGCACTTCGGCCGGCAAACGATAGTCCGTGATGTGCTGGAAGAAAATGGGCGGCCCCACGACCGGCAGGAAAATGTAGATCAGGTAGCAGACGTAAAACAGGAACGAGATGACCGAGAGGTAGTGGAAAAACTGCTCTCGATTCCGGTAGAACAGGGCGAGCCCGACGCCTGCAACCATGAGGTAATAGGAGAAATAGGCGGCGTAAAGCGGTTCACTTACCACCAGGTACGGCAGCCGATCCATGAAAGCCAGGCTGGGTTGCAGACCAAAAACGTGCGTTTCCAGCCGGATGAAGAACGGGTCGAGAAAACCGGCGGTGAGCATGTGGTTCAGTTCTCCAGTTTCGCGATAGAGGCCCGTGTAGAGGAGCACGGGGTAAAAGTGGCGGAGGAAGTCTAACCCGCGGTTGTTCGGGTGGGCCGCGTGGGATTGGATCAGCGTGTGAACCAGCCCGATGCCCGCCGCATGCGCCGCCAACAAGAGCGGCCACAACGGGACGGCGTGGTCATGCAAGCACAGCACAATCAAACCGACCAGCGCCAGGTAACCTTGGGTGGCGTAATCTACGAAGGTGTAATGCTGGAATGACGAACGAAGGGTCCGTCGCCAATGCGAGGTGGTGCCACTCACTTGTGGAATTTGGATTTGGGGCGGCATTTTCCCTTCGTCATGCGTCACGCGCAATCTGTCATTGCCCGTCTGTTTCAGAGCCATTTTTGCTGTTGATACCAGGCCAGAGTTTCAGCGATTCCGTTGCGGAGCGTGGCGGCGCAGACGAGACCCAGCTCCCACCGCAGCCGCGAGGAGTCACATACCCAACCCGGCGCCCGCAGCTCGGCGTATTTCTGCCGGCTTAACAGGTTTGGCTTGCCGGTCAGCCGCGAAACGGCTTCCTCAAAACAACACAGCGGCCACAGCGCCGCCGTTGGCAAAGGGAGCGGCAGCGTCCACGTTCCCATTTGGCGCGCGATTTCGTCCGTTAGCGTGAGTGCGGTCGTCACCTCCGGCGAAGCAGTGTAGAACGTCTTCCCGGCAGCTGCCGGATGCATCAGGCAGGTCACGGCAATTTCAGCCAGGTCTTTGGCAAAGACCAGACTCAATGGCTGCCGACCGCCTCCCAAACGCGGCCGCACATGATTCCGCACCGCTTTGAAAAGCGGCAGGAAGCCGCTGTCGCGCGGGCCGTACACGGCCGGGGGTCGCAGAATCACGTAATCTGGCTTGCAGGCCTTTCGCACTTCTTCTTCGCCGGCGAGCTTGCTCCGGCCGTAGTCCGAGACGGGGTGGGGTGTGTCGTCTTCGCCTGCGGGCCTGGCCTGTGACGCCGGCCCGCCCGCCGCGAGGCTGGAAATGTGAACCAGCCGCTGGATCCGCTGACTCTGTCGGTTGACCGCTTCCACGACAAGCCGTGTACCAGTCTGGTTGACCTCGTAGAATTCCGATGCGCGCAATGCCTTGGTGCAGCCCGCGCAATGAATCACGTGGGTGACATCCTGCATGGCGGCACCCAGGCTTTCCGGGTCGCTCAGCGAGCCGGTTCGCACGGTCACGTGCGACAGGTGGGATTCGACAAGGCGTCGATTACTATCGGGGCGAAGAACGATTGTCGTCGCGACGCCTCGCACCTGAAGACGGTCCAGGATGTGACTGCCGACAAATCCGTTTGCCCCTGTGAGCAGGACCTTCATTGGCTCGCTGGGAAAAATTCATCGCGATGGGCCGGAATCGAATTGGGCAACCGGCTCGACATGGTTCACACCAGCCTCAGCTCCCTGCCAACTTTGCCAAGTTTGTCCAACGCAAAGTCAATTTGCCGGTCGGTATGGGTAGCCATGAGACTGAGGCGGACCAATTCCTGTCCGGGCGGCACCGCCGGCGACACCACCGGGTTGACGAACACACCCTCCTCTTCCAGGCGCTTGCAGAACTTGAACGCCGACATGAGGCCGCGGCAATACACCGGCAGGATCGGTGTTTCGGAATTGCCCAGGTCGAAGCCCAGCGAAATCAGTCCTTGCTTCATGCGGTTGGTGTTGCGCCAGAGGCGCGCAATGCGTTCGGGTTCAGAGCGCATGATTTTCAACGCGGCCAGGACGGCGGCGGCGTTGGCGGGACACATGCTGGCGCTGAAAATCAGCGGTCGCGAGTTGTGCTTCAGGTAATCAATGGTTTCAGGATCGGACGCGATAAACCCGCCCAGGCTCGCAAGCGATTTGCTGAACGTGCCCATGACCAGGTGCACCTGGTCGGTGAGGCCGAAATGGCTGGACGTCCCGGCGCCATCTTTGCCAAGCACGCCGATGGCGTGCGCGTCATCCACCATCACCGCGGCGCCGTAATGATTGGCCAGGCGGCACAATTCGGGCAGTTGGATGATGTCGCCCTCCATGCTGAACACGCCGTCCACTACAATGAGTTTGCCCGCGGCCGCATCAATTTTCCGAAGGCGGCTTTCCAGCGCGGCCATGTCCTTGTGGGCGAACCGCACGAATTCGCCCAGGGAAAGCTGACAGCCCTCGACGATGCTGGCGTGATCGCTTTTGTCGGCCAGAACATAATCGCCTTTTCCGACCAGCGTGCTGATGACGCCGAGATTGACCTGGAAACCGGTGCTGTAAAGCAACACCGCCTCCTTGTTCACGAGCCGGGCGAGGGCTTGCTCCAGTTCCAGGTGAATGTCCAGCGACCCGTTCAAGAAGCGCGAACCGGCGCAGGCCGTGCCATATCGGTCCACTGCGGCTTTGGCCGCTTCCTTGATTTTAGGGTGATTGGTCAGTCCGAGGTAGCTGTTCGAACCGAGCATCAGAACTTTCCTGCCGTTGATGATGACTTCGCTGTCCTGGGCCGAGGAAATGGTGCGGAAATAGGGGTACAGCCCCGACTCGCGAACTTGGGCGGCACTCTTGTAATTCCTGACTTTGTCGAACAGGGATAGCGCCAGCGATCCGGCTTTCGCCCCCAGAAACGTTTCCCGGTTGTTGACAATGTCCGCGCGAGCCGAAGGTGACCATGCGCGGTCAAAACCTGTGTCTTTCCTGCCGTGTTTTAGCGTTGGCATCTGTTCTTGACCGCACACATTGAGCAATAAGCAGGCTGATTCCAAGTCAAATCGTTAAGGCCAATTTCTGCCTGGCCGCCTCTGGCACTCCTGTACTTTGCAAGAATTGATCGCGCAGGATCAAGAAAATCAACTGCGCCGATTTTCAGCCTGTACCGAGGAGAGACTTGTGAAGGTTGACGGCGGCTCAGGCGCTTTTCCGCTGGTTCTGGTGCTGGAAACCTCGCCCCGTACTGGCAGGCCGCCGGTCAATCGTGACCCGATCCCGGTCTTTGCCGCCCTGCGCCGGTCTTGGCGCGGAAAAAGTGCGCTATGTGCCGTGGCTGCCCTATCCGGGGCTGGTTTTGGCAGAGCTGGCACCGCCGATCGGGTTTGCTTTTCTGGGCGCGATGCCGGTGCTGCTTGTTTCTGCGCAAACCGATCGTTTTTAGCCGCCAACAGTTGTCCGGCCATCAGGTTGTTCGGCAAGCGTGGCTTCGCACTCGCCGAGATGACGGCGAATGCCCTCAAGCCAGAAGGCGTATTTCGGATTGTTCACATGTTCAGGCAACGCGGTAAAGTTTGGCCCGACTTCAAGGTGACTCTCATAGACAGCTTGCAGATGCTTTCGCGCGGCTTCCACCTGTTCCTCCACCACTCCTTTGAGGTACCGGGTCCGCAAGGTGGAGGCTTGGGCGGGAATCCGGGACTGTAATTGCGTTTTCCGAACTTCCAATGCCCGCAATGCTTGTTCCAAGTTCATGTCGGTCGAACGATGGTTTGGCTACAATCATGCAGCCTCTCTCTTTTTAGAATGGCGACCCTATTTCGCATTCAAGTTTCTGTCCAGAAATAATTCCCGACTGGTAGGCAAGCAAACACGCTGCCCATCGGCCGGCATCAACAGCGGCCGGGGGCCGCGATGGCAAGGCTTGCAATCTGTCTTGACTTCCGACCGGCGTGGTTCAGTTTTTTCGCCAGGTCTGAAAGAATTGGAGACTGGTTCAAACCTAAGTCACAACATGAAAATTCCACCCGTCTATCGCGCCACCTTCGCAGCCGGCTTCTGCCTCGCGGGCCTCACGGTTTCCGCCACGCCCATTCCGGAAAACTGCCTGACCGGCGGCTTCGCCGTCGGCTGCCAGGCGTGGACATTCAACCATTTCACCGTCCTGGAGGCGATTGACAAAACCGCCGCGGCGGGCGGCAAGGTCATCGAATTTTACCCCGGCCAGAAATTCAGCCCGGAACAGGCGGGCTTGAAATTCGACCACAATGCCACCGACGAAATGATCGCCGAAGTCCAGGCGCGGTTGCACAAGGACGGCATTCGCGCCGTCAATTATGGCGTCGTGGACATTCCCAAGGATGAAGCCGGCGCACGCAAAGTTTTTGATTTCGCCAAAAAACTCGGTCTCTACGGCATTACCACCGAATCCGTCGGCTCGATTGACACGATTGAAAAACTCGTCAAGGAATATGACATTCGCGTGGGCTTTCACGATCATGAACGCCGCCCAAGCGAGCCGAGTTACCGAAATTGGGATCCGCATTATATTTTGAGCCTCGTCAACGGCCGCGACCCGCGCATCGGCGCAACCGCCGACACCGGCCATTGGGTTCAGTCCGGCCTGAAGCCCGTTGACTGCCTGAAAATTTTGAAGGGCCGCATCATCAGCGTGCATCTGCATGACATGAATGAAATGTCGCCCGGCTCGCACGACGTTCCCGATGGTACGGGGGTTTCGGACGTGCCCGGCATTCTTGGCGAATTGAGGCGCCAGCATTTCGCAGGCAACATCTCCATCGAATACGAATACAACTGGGAAAACAATCTTGTTGACGCCGCGCAGTGCATCGGTTTCATCCGGGGTTACGGCGCCAAAAAATAATCACGCCGCCACGTTGGCTGCAGGGTGCTTTGATTGTTCACCCCTGCTTGGTCATCCCCGAATCGTCCTGCACGCATTACGGGAGGCTCGCCAGCGTTGGCGCCTGTAAACCCAGCGGTGTGCCCGGGGCAAACCGCGGCGGCCAGTTTTGGGCAATGAGGTTGGGTAGTGACAGGGTGATTTTTGGCTGATACCAGAACCCCCTCGGAAGATCCTTAAACGGCACGATTGTTTCGTAAGCGGAGATCATCCGGTGCCGGTCACTGGACGTGGCGGCGGATACATTTTGATGGCGTCTGGCTGTTGCACGGACGCCAAGTAAGACGGAGCAACGCGCGAACAGGCTGCGGGTGAATGAATGGTCCCCAACGCCGCAGACTGATTCTTCTGCACCCGGGGAAAACCCACGGCTCCACGTGAAGTCCTGGCCGGGTTATCGTGTCATGAGCTGGGCTTGTGGGTTTGACTTGGTATGGAAACCGCTTAGATTTCGGGATGCGCACGCCAGGTTTGGAGCCTGGAGACAAGGTATAATTTCTGAATGATTGTGTTCACTCCAAAAAGGGGGAATTATGTGCTCTTGGTTTTGCTGTTAGCACGGGCGTCTATCGGGAACGCACAAGCAGCGCCGGAACGGGTGATGTTGCCCGGCCATGTGCCGTCGGTGGTGGCGGGGCTGACGCCGATAGGGCTTTTGTCGGCGACCAATCATCTTTACCTCGCCATTGGTTTGCCGGTGCGGAATCAGGCCGCGCTTGATGAATTGCTCCGGCAGCTTTACGATCCGCGCAGCACCAACTTTCATAAATTTCTCACGCCGCCGGAATTCACCGCGCGCTTTGGCCCGACGGAACAGGATTATCAAGCCGTCACAAGATTTGTGGAGACAAATGGCCTGGCCGTGACCGGCACGCATGGCAACCGCGTGGTGTTGGATGTGGAAGGCAGCGTGTCCAACGTCGAGCACGCGTTTAATGTCACGTTGCGCACCTACCGGCATCCCACAGAGGCGCGCAATTTTTTTGCGCCGGACACGGAACCGTCAGTGCCGGCGGATTTGTCCGTGGTGACGGTGGAGGGGTTGAGTGATTATGCCCCGCCCCGCCCGTTGACGCGCAAGGCCGATGCCTTGAAAGCCAAGCCGTTGAGTTTCAACGGTTCCGGTCCGTACGGCGAATATGCCGGCAACGATTTTCGCAACGCTTATGTGCCCGGCACGACGCTGAACGGCGCGGGACAATCGGTGGGATTGTTGGAATTCTCCGCCTATTATCCCGTGGACATCACCAATTATGAGAACATCATCGGCCTGACCAGTTACGTTTCCGTCACCAACGTGGTGATCGGACGTCGCGCCCCCGGCACAGCCAACAACGACGAAGTGGCCCTCGACATTGAGATGGTCATTGCCATGGCTCCGGGGTTGTCCCGCGTAATCGTTTATGAGGAAAGTTCCGTCAGTCCCAGCACCATCTTGAGCCGCATGGCCGACGACAATCTGGCCAGGCAATTGAGCTCCTCGTGGACCTGGAGCGGCGGTCCGACCAACACGATTGACGCCATTTTTCAACAGATGGCCACGCAGGGGCAGTCATTTTTTCAGGCCTCCGGTGACAACGACGCTTACACTGGCAGCGAGACGCTGGACAATCCCAGCCAGACCACGGCGCCGGTGGACAGCAGTTACGTCACCAGCGTCGGCGGCACGACCTTGACGATGAATGGAACCGGCGCTTCGTGGTCTTCCGAGACGGTCTGGAATTACAATTTGAGTGGCATTCCCAATGAAGGCTCCGGCGGCGGCATCAGCGCTTATTACCCGATTCCGTACTGGCAGACGAATGTGAGCATGGCGGCCAATGCCGGCTCGACCACCTACCGCAACATCCCGGACGTGGCGCTGACGGCTGACAACGTTTTTGTGTCCTACAACAACGGCAATGTCAGCGGCACGAATTATTTCATGGGCACCAGCTGCGCCGCGCCGTTATGGGCGGGTTTTTGCGCGCTCGTCAACCAGCAGTACTTTGCCGTGTACGGAACGAACGTTGGATTTTTGAACCCGGCGCTTTACGCCATAGCCGGTGGCACGAATTACAACGCCTGCTTTCACGACATCACCACTGGCAACAATATCGGCGCCAACACGCCCGGGTTGTTCTACGCGGTCGCTGGCTACGACCTTTGTACCGGCCTCGGTACACCGAACGGGACGAATCTGATTAACGCCCTTGCGCCACTCGGTTGGCCGTACTTCCTGACCCAACCGTCCAGCCAGACCGTGACGAACGGCGCCAGCGTCACGTTCAGCGCGACCGCCAGCGGCCCATCGCCGTTGAGCTATCAGTGGCTGTTCAACGGTGCCAATCTGCCTGCGGGCGCAAATATTTCCGGCACCACGAGCAACGTACTCTCCCTCACGGCGGTGACGACCAACGCCTCCGGCAATTACAGTCTGATCGTCGCCAACAGCTACGGTTCGGTCACCAGCCGTGTCGCCGTTTTGAACGTCGGTTTTGCACCCGCGTTTTCGGCGCAGCCCGCCGACCTGATTATTTTATCCGGCAGCAACGCTGTCTTAAGCGCGACCGTCAGCGGCTCGATACCGCTCGTTTATCAATGGCGCAAAAACGGGACCAACCTCGTCAACGGGTCTGGCATCTCCGGCGCGACGAGCAACAGCCTCACGCTCACCGCCGTCACGACCAACAGCAGCGGCAATTACAATTTGTCCGTGACGAACAGCTTTGGCGCGATCACCAGCAGCAACGCCACCCTGACCATTGTGCTGCCGCCGACGATCACCGGTTCCTCGCTTACCAATGGCACCGTCCAGTGTGGCAGCAACAACGTCGCGTTCGCCGTCACCGTGACCGGCACGGCGCCGTTGAGCATTCAGTGGAGCCTGGATGGTTCGCCGGTAACCGGCGCGACCAACCTTGGCTTTTCGCTCACCAATCTGCATCTGCCCAACCATACCGTCACCGTCATCGTCACCAATCTTTACCGCAGCGTGACCAGCAATGCACTCGTGACCGTGATCGACACGCTGGCGCCGGTCATCACGCTCAACGGCGGCAATCCCATTTACGTCGAACTCGGCAGCCCCTTTACTGATCCGGGCGCAACGGCCGATGACCTCTGCATGGGAGTTGTGCCCGTCAGCGTCGCCGGCAGCGTCAACACCAACGCGCTCGGCACGAACATCTTGACTTACACCGCCACCGATGGCAACGGCAACACCAACACCGCAATGCGCACGGTGATCGTGCGCGACACCACGCCACCGACAATTCTCTGGAGCTTCACGAACCTCCTTTTGGCGGCGAATACGAATTGCAGCGCGGCCATGCCCGACGTGACCGGGACCAATTTCATTCTGGCCACCGATCTGTCCGGCGCGCTCACGATATCGCAAGTCCCGACCAACACCGCAATTTTACCGCTGGGCACCAATGTTGTCGTCATCACCGTCAAGGACTCATCCGGCAACGCCGCCTACTCGACGAATGAGATTGTTGTTCAAGACCAAACGCCACCGGTGTTCTTGAGCCAGCCGCAAAGCCAGACCAACCTTATCGGCGCCACGGCAACTTTCAGCGTCGCCGCCACGGCTTGCACGCCGCTCGCGTTCCAGTGGTATTTCAACAACGCCGCGTTCACGGCGCAGACCAACAGCACGCTCTCCCTGTCCAATCTCAATACGAGCGCGGCGGGAGGATATAACGTCGTCGCCACCGCGTCGGGCGGTTCCTCCACCAGCCTCGTCGCTGTGCTCACGGTGAATTTGCTTGCTTCAACCGTCGCGCTCGCAGCTTCAGAAAACCCGTCCGGCTTCAGGGACAACGTGAACTTCACCGCCGCGACCACGCCGACGAACGCCATCGGCCTCATTCAATTTTTAACCAACGGCGTCGCCTTCGACACGGAGCCGGTGGTCGCTGGTGCTGCTGTCAGTACCAACATTTCCTCATTGCCGCGCGGCACGAATTTTGTCGCCGCCGTTTATTCCGGTGACGCCGGTCATCTGCCGGCCACCAACTCGCTGGCACAAGTCGTCACCAACCATCCGCCGACGGCGACTCCGGCCTTCTACACCAATACCGCCAGCCTCACGTTAATCATTCCCATCGCCGACCTTGCCACGCACTGGAGCGACGTGGACAGTGACGCCGTTTCGCTCGCCGCTGTCAGTGTCAGCACCAACGGCATCACCCTGACCAACACCGGTACCGCGCTCGTCTATTTCAATTCCAACAACGTCGCCGACCAGTTTACCTGCACCATTACCGATGGCTTCGGCGGCACGAATTTCCAGACCGTCACCATCGCGCCTGCGCCCGACACCACGCCGCTCATCACCGGGGTTGTGGCGGGCAATGGTAGCGTGACGTTGAGCCTCGGCGGCGCGCCCGGCTACGCCTACATCTTGGAAACGACGACGAACCTTATATTACCCGCCGGTTGGCAGCCCTTCACGACGAACACGCCCGGCACGAACGGCGTCTGGCAGTTCACCGACCTGCAGGCCACGAACTTCCCGCAACGGTTCTACCGGCTCGAACTCGCGCCGTGAAATGCCGGCCCGAAGTTCGATACCGATCAGGTTTTCGATATGGCGAATTTTGGTGGATCGGGCGCCACCGGCAACAACCGTTCCTCGCTCCAGGCACCGGTCACGTTGCCGCCGTGGGGAACAAGGGTGACGCGGACACGAGCAGCACATTGTGCCGGTGGCCAAGTCAATCAAGCCAGCGATCAGATGTCCCATTGGGCGTAACCGCGGATTGATACTGGGCAAAAATCTGATAATCTGATTTTATGCGAAAGAGGACCATCAGCGTCACCGAGGCTGCGCGCAATTTTGCCGATTGCGTCAACCGTGCCCATTACCAAAACGTTACCTTCGTGCTCCTCAAGAACAGCTCGCCCGTTGCCCGGCTGGTGCCGGACAACGAGAAGGTCTGCGCCGGTCGTGACTTGGCCATGGCGTTGGCCAAAAGTGAATTGTCGGAAGCTGAAGCCGCAGCCTGGCGCCGTGACCTGCGTACCGCCCGCAAAACCCTCAAAGTTCCAACTGACAAATGGCGATAATTCTGGATGCGGATGTCATCATTCGCGGCGAGAAAGGCACATTTGATCTTAAAAGCTGGGTGGCTTGCCGGCCGGACGATCAATTTGAAATCGCCGCTGTCACCGTAGCTGAACTTTGGCACGGTGTGGAACGGGCTGCCGGAGCACATAAAACCCGGCGCCGGCAATATCTCCAAACCATCTTGGCTTCGTTGCCCATCATTCCCTACACGGAGCAAACCGCTTACGAACACGCGCGCCTCTGGGCGGAATTGGAATCGTCCGGCAAGATGATCGGTTATTATGACCTCATTGTGGCGGCGATGGCTTTGGAACGTGGCAGTGAAGTGGCCACGTTCAACCAGCGGCATTTTGCCCAAGTGGAGGGCTTGACGGTGATCGAACCGAAATAGCCCCGGTTTCAGAAACGCTGGTTCTGACCCACATCATTTTCATTTGAGTTGGAGAGTTTCGACCTGTGACCGGCGAATCCACTGCGACGCACGCGCTTGAAACCAGGGATTCCAACAACCAGCTCGGCATACGCATAAACGGCGTCCCCCAATTCGTCCACGACCATGCGTCTGGGGCCGTCAAGCGGCGCGTGTCCGCTAAGGAAGGCGGGTTGCTGTGCAGCCGCCGTCGGTCGCATTCGCGCCGATCGTCTTCCATCACCAACCACCCTTCCGTCGGCGTCCACGGTCGTTCCCGGATCAAACCTGATCTCAATGGAATTTCATCGGCTCGTCCATTTTCTCCCCATCCAGTTGATAGATGCTGCTGATGCGTCCGTTTTTGTCAATTTCACCGACATGCAACGTTCCGTAAACCGTCAATGGCACGTCCATGATGGATTTGACTCCGTCACCCTTCATCCGGACGTGAACCCACTCATTGATTCGGAGCGGTATTCCATAACAGCACATGGACCGGTTTTTCATAATCAAGAATTCAGTAGCCCGGGCATTTTCAAGTTTCAGCGGCAGCATAAAGCCCTGGATGGCAATTTTGCGGTTATCCAGAGATTTGATAAAATCGGGAATGGGCCGGTTTAGCCTTTGGACAGATGTAAGCCTGACGGGATCGGTTACTTGATATAACACAAAGACTTGAAAACCTGCCAATTTGTCAAAGCCGACTTGCAGATAGCCATCAACAGTTTTGATCTGGCCAAAGGTTGTCTGGTGTCCGCCAGGTGGACCTGTCATCCTGACAGAAGCGGGGGGTAGTTGGGCTGGTAATGCACTGGCTGTTGTCATGGAATTAGTCTCCGCGGGCGGACTGATCAGTTCACCGTGAGTCAGCCGGGGAATCGTGACCGGCTTGGGCATAAGCGCCGGCAGACAAAGGAATTCGGTCGAAGCCAGAACGATACCCGCCGCCGCCAAGGCGATGATTCTCGCAAAACTGTTTCCGTGAGCAGGCCTCGCGCCGCCACTACCACTATTTTTCCGTTTCATCCGTGTCATTTCCTTTTGGGAAGTTAAACGCGATGTTCTGAAATTTATCGCCACCCACCGTCAGTTCATCAATGACCGCATCAAATCTCCGGGTCGTTTTCAACCAATCGGACTGTACCTCATAAAGAGAGGTATCGCCAACCGTTTCGCCGGTGGCGTTGTTGGCGACCGGCGCAAACGTAAGTTTTTCCGCCCTGCCCGCAACTTGAGCGGTGAGGTCAAATGAGGGCATGGCGACGCGGACAAAGTTCTCCATTTCACCATCCAGGAAATAGGCCCGTAACCGGCCGGTTCGCGCATCGAGAACGAACTCGAGATGATATTCCTCATGGCCCAACACCACGGGCACGCCGCCGTGTGGCGGATGGTGCTCGTGGTGGTGAACGCTTTCCCCTGCGCGAACTGAAGGGTTGCCATCCCTGGAACATCCCCCGGCCAATCCAATGGCCAACCAAGCGCAAACTAATAGGATTGGTTGCCTGCGGATCATCTCCGGTTCAAGAGGTGGGCGCCAGATTCTGGGCGACATCCGTGCGGTAGGCTTTGATCGCCGGAACAATCCCCGCGAGTGCGCCCAAAGCTATTAGCGAGGCAGGTGCCCACAGCATGACGAGGTTGAATTTGAATGTATCCAATACGACACCGGTCTGGACACGGATGATGCCGGCTACAATGGTGAAAATGATTCCGTAGAGGGCAAACCCGGCCAGCATCCCAAGGAAGGAAATCGAAGCTGCTTCGAGCAAGATGCAGGTGAAAACGGTGGTGCGTCGGGCCCCGAGCGCACGCAGGATGGCAATTTCCCGCCGCCGTTCGTTCATCGAATTGTAAATGCTGGCGAGGATTGAGGCCGTGGCCACGATGGCGACCAAATATGAAACCAGCGTGAGCACCCGATCAAACCAGCCGATTTTGTCAAACAGCTCCGCCATGACCGTTCCAATCGGCCAGGCGAAGGTGAGGCGATTGCCTTGGCGGTTGTACATGAGGTCCATTTGGAAACCGGCTAGCGCGCTATCGGCTTTCAATTTGACCAGCACGGCGCTGACCTCGGTCGCCATTTTGGGATCATGGCCGCTCATTTTTTGGATGCCTTCGAGGGGAATCCAAATGACCTGATCCGCCGGCGTGTTGGAAGATTTGAGGACACCAACCACGACATAGGTTTCCGAGTGTTGATTTTTATCGTCGAAGATGAGGCCGTGGAAAGGATGAAAGGTGTCGCCGGCCTTGAGGTTCATTTTGCGGGCAACAAAATCGCCGACCACTGCTTCCCGGCGCCGGGGGTCAAACCAGCTGCCACCTGGCTGGAGGGCGTATTTCTTGCCAGGCGCATATTCATTTTTCTCGAAAAAATCCAGCGTTGTCCCCACCAGACGATAGCCATGATAATTGTCGCCCACCGCGATCGGAACCGCGAGCTCGACATCGGGATTGCTTTGGACGTCGAGAAAGTCAGACCAGGTGAGATTTCCGGGCGAAGCTTCCAGATTGAAAATGGCGTTGAGCACTAATTGTAACTTGGAACCGCGCGCGCCCAGCACGGCGTCGAAACCGGCGTTCACGCCCGTGAAGGTGGCTTCCGCTTGCTGCTTGATCGACCAGACCGACATCAGGAGACCGCCGGCCAAGGCAACGGAGAAGGCCGTGACGATGGTGGAAAGCGCATGCTGCCGGAGACTTCTGAAAACAATCAACCAGATGGTCATGGGCTTGTCTCCTCCCGTGAAGTTTTATTGATATCTCCAAACTCCTGAGCGTTTTCAAACTGGGAGAGAATTTCGCGATCATGGCTGACCAACAACAAGGCTGCGCCGTTTTCGCGGCACACTTCGCGAATCAAGGTCACCGACTTTGATGCATTCTTGCGATCAAGGTTGCCGGTCGGCTCATCCGCCAAAACCAGTTTTGGTCGGTTGGCCAGCGCCCGGGCGACCGCCACGCGTTGCTGCTGGCCAATCGAAAGCTGGCGCGGCCGGTGTTTGAGATGTTCACCCAGGCCGACTCGCTGCAACAACGTTTCGGCGAAAGCCTTGTCCGCTCCCGGTCCGAAGGACATGCCGAGCAAAACATTTTCCAGGCAGGTGTAGCCTTGCAGGAGATTGAAAGTTTGGAAAATATAGCCAATCGTCGTCGCCCGCAAACGATCGCGCTCCAACTCGCTCAAGTCCGACATGGCCTGGCCGGCGATGATGATCCGACCGTCGTCCGGCTTGAGAATTCCGGCAATCAGGTTCAGAAACGTCGTTTTGCCCAGGCCGCTTTCCCCCTCGAGTGCCATGTGTACCTCGTCATTCAATGTGAACTGTTTCACGTTGATGACCTCCTGGTGAAAACCTTCCGGGGTGAGAAACGATTTTTTAAGTTCAGACACCGCAAGTAATGGCATAAAACCAGTTTACAGGTTTAATGAGTTTGTCAAGGTCACACCG
>Ga0187772_10000632_pt1 | contig 15845 bp, 16 predicted proteins | sample 0116_SJ02_MP15_2_FD_133137 | JGI IMG/M metagenome (GOLD analysis project Ga0187772, IMG submission 133137) | Tropical peat soil microbial communities from peatlands in Department of Meta, Colombia - 0116_SJ02_MP15_20_MG | ecosystem: Environmental > Terrestrial > Soil > Wetlands > Peat | place... | reverse complement strand
GTACCCGCCCGCGAAAACGCCGACCACGGGCGAGGAGGTCCAGACGTCCACGTTCGGCAGGGCGCGCACTTCGCTTTCGAGCCGGGTCCCGATGTCCATGCCGCGGGTGCCCGCGTAGCAGTCCTTCGATGAGCCGAAGAAGTTGTGCGTCTGGAGGCTCAGCTTGCCGCCGAGCTGCTGCTTGTCGTCGCACAGGATGCACTTCGTGCCATGGCGGGCGAGCTCGGCCGCGGCGACGAGCCCCGCCGGGCCGCCCCCGACGATCAGCACGTCGGTCTCGACGAGCGGGATCTCCCGGCGCAGGCGGAGCGGTTCGTCGTCGGGTACGAGGGCCGGGAGGCCCTCGAGCGAGCGCACGACGAGGCCCGGGCGGACCGGCGTGATGCAGGCCTTGACAGGAACGTCGTCGGCGAGCACGAGGCACTGCGCGCACTGGCCGTTCGCGCAGAAGATGCCCTGGGGGGCCGCGTCGCGTACGTGATGGCCGAAGACGTGGATCCCGTGGGCGAAGAGCGCCGAGGAGATCATCTCCGACGCCCGGGCCTGCAGCGAGCGGCCGTTGAACGTGAACTCCACCATCTCGGGATGGGCGGGAACATCCAGGATCGGGTGAGCGACGAGACGGTCCGGGGCGCGCTCGGTCATCGTATTGAATGAACAGGCGGGCCGGGCGTCATTAACTCCATATCAACTGAATTCGACGGGCCGGTCCGACGCCCCCGGGGCGCGGGGCGTGCTAGCGAGTGTGACTCTTCCCGTAACCATTATCGAGAATCCGGGCGATCGCGGACCATTATGATTTGGAACATCGAGCGGCCGATCAACGACGTGAACACCATCCGATCGTACGCGCCCGGCTCGGCCGATCGCGCGAAGCTCGAACGCGAGCTCGCGACCCTCCGGAAGGAGGCGCTCGAGATCCCGCTCATCATCGGGGGCAAGGAGGTCCGGACCGGCCAAGTCCACGAGGTCCGCTGTCCGCACGATCACTCCGTGGTCCTCGCGCGCGCGCACATCGCGGGGGCTGGCGAGCTCGAGAACGCCGTCGGGTCGGCGCTCGCCGCGCACGCGCGGTGGGCGGAGATGGACTGGTACCACCGCGTCGCGGTGTTCCAGAAGGCCGCCGCGCTCCTCGCGGGCCCCCGACGGACCCGGAACATCGCGGCCATCATGCTGAACCACTCGAAGAACCCGTACGAGGCCGAGATCGACCTCGCCGAGCTCGTCGACTTCTGGAACTTCAACGCCTACTTCACGCGCCAGATCTACGAGATGCAGCCGAACCAGTACCCCGGCGAGACCAACCGGTTCGACTGGCGCCCGCTCGAAGGGTTCGTCCTCGCGATCCCGCCGTTCAACTTCTACTCCATCGCGGGGAACCTCCCGACCGCGCCCGCGATGGTCGGCAATGTCGCGCTGTGGAAGCCGGCGCGCTCGGTGATCTTCTCGAACCACGAGATCTTCCGGGTCCTCGTCGAGGCCGGTCTCCCGGCGGGCGTGATCAACTTCGTTCCGTTCCAGAGCCGGGACGCGAACACGCTGCTCGACCATCCCGCGCTCGCCGGGATCCACTTCACGGGGAGCTACGACACCCTCGTCCACATCTGGAAAAGGGTCGGCCAGAACCTCGAGAAGTACCGCAACTTCCCCCGGATCGTGGGCGAAACGGGCGGCAAGGACTTCATCTTCATGCACCCCTCGGCCGACGCCCGCGGCACCGCCATGAACCTGATCCGGGGCGCGTTCGAATACCAGGGTCAGAAGTGCTCCGCCTGCTCCCGGGCGTACATCCCCGAGAGCCGTTGGACGGAGGTCGAACGGATCCTGAAGACCGAGGTTCCGAGCGTCCCCATGGGTCCCACCGAGGATTTCGGCAACCTGATGGGGGCGATCATCGACGAGCCCGCGTTCCGGAACATCGAGCAGTACCTCGCCTACGCGCGGCAGCATCCGAAAGAGTACGAGTTCGTCGTCGGAGGTACGACGGACGGCCGCAAGGGATGGTTCGTGCAGCCCACGGTCGTGCGCGCCTCGGAGCCGAAAGGGAAGCTGATGTCGGAGGAGATCTTCGGCCCGGTGCTCACGATCTACGTCTACCGGGACGCGGAGTACGAGCCGACGCTGCGTCTGTGCGACGAGACATCGCCCTACGGACTCACCGGGGCGATCTTCGCCCGGGACACCGCGGCGGTGACGACCGCCGAGCGGGCGCTCCGCTGGAGCGCGGGGAACTTCTACATCAACGACAAACCGACGGGGGCGATCGTCGCCCGTCAGCCGTTCGGCGGCGCCCGACGCTCCGGGACGAACGACAAGGCGGGCTCGATCCTGAACATGATGCGCTGGCTCAGTCCGCGCAACATCAAGGAGAACGCCGTGCTGCCGGACGACTGGCGGCGCCCGTTCATGGGCTAGGTGCCCCGGCCCGCCACCCCCTCCGGGCCCGAGGCGACCGGAGGGGGTTCTCCCGAGATAACCTACGCGTTGAATAGAGGGAGAGCGATGGGTTCTCCTCCGCGTCCATGAAACCGTCCCGTCCGCCCTCGGTGAACCGGGTCTTTTCGGAGCGCCCCGTCTCCGTGCTGGTGCTGGGCACGCATCGGGCCCTCACGAATTGGTTTACGCTCGGGCTCGCGGCGTACCTGGACCCGAGCTACATCTGGACCGACGTTCGGCCCCACGAGGACCTGTCGAATCCGTTCGACCCGCTCACCGTCGGGGCCATCCCCGAGGCGCAGCTGAGCCTCGTCTATCCGGAGCAGCTCGCGCCCCAGGAGGAGGACGCTCGCTTGACCGCGACCGCCGCGGCGACGGTCGTCCGGTCGGACGATTCGCGGGCGAAGATCCGAGGTTTCGAACAGTTCGCGCGTCTCCCCAGCCACACCCAGGAGGTGATCGCCGCGACGCGTCCCAGCCTGGGGATCCGGGCCCTGGTCCTCGCCAACGCCGAACGCGTCATCCAGCAATTCCCTCCGCCGAGCGTTCCCCTGATCCTCGGCGCGATACTGGCCGCGGACTGTTCGGTCATCCTGAGCTTCCTCGACCCGCCGCCCGCGGGACGCACGGCCTTCGACTTCGTGCTGGAAGTGCGGGGGTCGGATGCCGCGGGGTGGTCGTCGGCCGAGGTGCGATGCGAGCGGGCCGTGGGGGAGGGTCTGATGCAGCCGGGTGGGGTGTTCCCGTTCTCGGCGATCCCGGGCGTGGGGGAGCTCGTGAGCCGCTTTCTTCCGCCACCGGGCCCCGTTCGCGGCCCCGGCGAATGACCTCCCGTTGCGATTCTCCGCGGGAGGTGCGGGGGGAGGAACGGCGGGTCCGCCGCGGTATCGCCGTTCGGTCCGGAACTCGGCGGGGTACAGGACGACCGGTCGGCGGGATTATGGACCGGGACCGCCATAGCCGGACCCGGCGATCCGGTCATGAAGCCCTGGCCCGGGCCCGAGTACCATGTCTCGGTCGTGTTCCGGGCGCCGCTTCGGTTTGCGTATGACTGGTGCACCGATTTCCGCTCGGACGACGCCCGCCTCGAGCGGGAAGGTTTCGAACGGAAGATCCTCGAACGGTCCCCGCGGCGCGTCGTGTACGAGGACCTCGAGTGGGCGGACGACGGTTGGCATTGGGCGCAGTACATCGTTCGGCTCCACCCCCCGAACCGCTGGCACGCCGAGTCGGTGGGGAACTACCGCGACGCGACGCTCGACTACGTGCTCACCGCCTTGGGCCCCGACCGTACCCGGTTCGACCTGCGTTGGCGCCGTCGCCCGGGCCCGAAGGGCCGGCGACTGACGAAGGCGGTGGCGGAGCGCGACACCACGCGTGCGTGGAAGAGCTTCCGACAAGCGCTCGAGCGCGACTATCGTGCGAGCCTCGGCGGATGAGAGCGCCGGCCCGCTAGTCGTCGCCGTCCGGCAAGGCGCGTTCGAACGTCTTCTCGAGGAACCCGATTTGGGGGAGCCGCACCGAGTGGCCCACCCGCAGCGGACCCGAGGAATCGCCTTTCTCGCAGGTGAGCGAGCTGTCCCGCCACTCGTGGGCCGATTCGCCGTCGAGCCGGAACACATAGTCGAACAGCATCCGGTCGGGCCCCGCCGCGTCGGCGAACCCGATGAAGATGGAGTATCCCGCGCTGATGTGGAGCGAGAGGAGGGGCGGAACCCGGGACGGCGTGTAGGCGGCCCTCAACCGCTGCGCATCGGTGACCGCGACGAGGCCGGGCTGCCCGTCCGCGGGTCCGTCCGAGAGGATCCGCTGGCACGAATCCGGCAGCCGCAGGTACTCGGCCACGCGGGCGAACTCCAATCCCGACCCTTCGGCCGCGATCATCGAGGAGATCGCGGAGGGCGGCGCAGCGGCGTCGGCCTTCTGCGTCTCGGTGTGGTCGATCGTGATCACCCGGTCTTGAGGCACCCAACCGAGCGTCACCGGGTCCAGGCGGTGCGGGATCTCTCCCGGCACGCGCACCTCGACCCAGACGAACTCGGGATTGGTCGCGTGGGCGAGCGCATACAACGCGAGGTGGACAAGAGGTCGCGACGCGCCGTAGACGATCGCCGAGACCGGGCGTCGGGACAGCTCGAGGGGCCGTGCCGGATCGGTGGGGGGTCGATCCCGGCCGGGGCGGCCCGGATCCGGGTCCCACCGGCCGAACGGAGGTCGGGAGGGGGGCGACGGCTCCGGACTCGGGGTTCCGAGCGGATCACTGTAGCCTGCGATTGGCGGAAGCGAGGTCGAAGCGGATGGCCGGTCCATGCGGAACATTGTGACGTCCTGGGGGGGTTGAATCCAGATTGGACAACGGTGCCGAACGATATGAGAGGTGCTCGAACGGATTCGGTCATCCGAACGGGTTCGGGTGCTTTCCCACGGGTGGGAGCCAATTCGGCCGAAGGGTGGGCCGGATTTCTCCCGCTCATCCGATCCCGTTTTCGGCTCACCGCGGCCACCGCCGAGTATATGCGGGTTGAGCGCGATGGCGGTGTGGTCCTACCGGTCTCTCAAGTGGAGGAACCTACGGTGCCCCTGCCCGCCAAGGGTCGATCGCCGCGCTCCCCGGCAGGTCCTCCTCGTTCGGAGGTCGCCCGGAGCGGACTGAAGGAGCGACGTCTCGAGCGCCTCCGCTCCACGTCGAGCGACTCCGGCGAGGATCGGCTCCGGCTCGCCACCCTTCGCATCCGAATGCCGAAATCGCTGTGGACGGGCGAGTTCTCGACGCAGAATCCCACGGTCCAGCTCGAGGTGCTGAACCGGAACGACGTGAGCCGAGACCTGTCGGTCTCGGACTACTGGATCAGCGGGACCCCCCCCGGCGTGTGGGCGGGGAAGATCGGCGGGTACCCCGACGTCCTCAAGGTCGACAGCCTCGCCGGGGTCGGGAGCGGGTGCATCTATCGGGTCACGTACCGGAACCCCGGGATCGTGTACCTCTACCGCCGGCTCCACCTGCCGCTCCAGTTCCCGCTCCGAATCCACGCCGGCACGATCGAATGGGAGGTGGTCGCCCGGCGGGAGGAGTTCGAGGCCATCCTCGCCTACGCCCGAGATGTCGATCCCGGCTTCCAGCTGGTCTCGATCCGCCGGCGGCCCCTGCGGAGCCACCTGCCGCTCCTGACCGAGGGTCAGCAGCTGCTCCTGACCCAGGCGATGGCCGCCGGCTACTTCGCCGTCCCTCGAGGGATCAGCCTCACCGACTTCGCGAAACAACTCGGCCGGAGCAAGTCCGCGATCTCGGAGTCGATCGCCCTGATCGAGAAAAAGCTCCTCGAGAGCGCCCTTCGGCCGTCCTCGTTGACCCTCTGACGGGCCGAGCGGTCCTCGCTCGGTTCGGCGACGCGGCCGGGCGCGGGCACCTCAGAGCTTCCGAAGGAGCCGGTCGACTTCGTCGACCGCGGATTCGAGCTCCTTCGTGGCCCGACGGATCGCCCGCTTCGTGGTGCCCTTCGGGTCCTTCGAGGCGGCCTGGGCGCCGGACTTCACATGGCGGGTGAGCTCGCTCGCGGCGTTCCCGAGCTCGCGCACCGCGCGCTTCGCTTCCTCCACCATTTCGTGGATCGTCGCCGACGTCTCGCCCGGGCTCGGTGCCGCGGTGGCGAAGCCACACGCCGGACACCGGTTCGTGCCGCTCGGGAGTTCCTTCCCGCACTGCGCGCAGAACATCGATCCAGGACCCCCCTGACGGTCGAGTGAGAAGCCCGGTGCGCCATAGGGTTTCCCCCCCGAGCCGCCCAGAGCGACGGCTCCGTGCTACCCGCTCCGCTGCCCTCATCTCAAATACCGGGGAACCGGTCCAGGACGGCTCGGAGGGAAGGATCGATGGCGTCTGTTGGGACCCGCGCAGCATCCGCCCGATCGGTGCATCCGTTCCATCGGTTCCTGGACGAGGACTGGACTCGTTGGCTCGACGAGTACCCCGAGAACTCGACCTACTTCGGGGCGCCGGGGCGCAACGACCGATGGACCGATGACTCCAGCGACGGAATCGCGCGGCGGCGTCGCCATCTTGCCGAGAGCCTCGCGACCGTTCGCGAGGTCGATCGCGCGGACCTACCTCCTCCCGAGCGGCTGAGCTACGATCTCTACCGGGCCTGCCTCGAGGAGGCCGAGGCGGGCCTCCCGTTCGGGGGAGATCCGTTCCCCTACCGCCTCGGGATCCCCCACAATCTCTGGATGCCGATCAACCAGATGGAGGGAATCCACCTCCTTGCGGGCGATATCCTCGAACTCCAACCGCGGGAGACCGCGCACAACTTCGCGGACCTGCTCGCCCGCCTCGAACGGCTACCGACAGCGATCGACCAGAACATCGCGCTGCTCGAAGCCGGCCTCCGCGCCGGATACTCCCCTCCCCGGATCGCGATCCGCGGCGTCCCCGAGCAGGTCCGTCGGCTCGTTCCGCCCGAGGTGCGCGAGAGTCCGCTCCTTCGCCCGTTCTTGGCGCCGGCTCCCTCCCTTCCGCCCGCGGAGCGGGAGCGGCTCCTCGCCGCCGCGACGCGGGCCCTTACGGAGCAGGTCGCGCCCGCCGTCGGTCGCCTGAACGAATATCTCGTGGACCAGTACCTCCCCGCCTGCCGGGAATCGGTCGGCACGTCCGAGCTTCCGAACGGGCGCGACGGCTACGCCTACCTCGTGCGGTGGGAGACGACGACCGATCTCACGCCTCAGCAGGTCCATGAGATCGGCCTGTCGGAGGTGCGTCGGATCCGGGCGGAGCTCGAGGCCCGGAAGGCCGAGGCGGGATTTACCGGCAGCCTGCGCGAATTCAACGAGTTCCTCCGGTCGGATCCCCGCTTCTTCTGGTCGAGCGCCGAGGAGCTGCTCGACGGCTACCGGGTAATCGCGAAGAAGACGGATCCCGCCCTCGGCCGTCTGTTCGGGCGGCTCCCGCGGCTGCCGTACGGGGTGCTCCCCGTACCGAAGTTCAAGGAGGAGAGCTCGCCGACGGCGTACTACCAGCCCGGCGCGCCCTCGACGGGCCGGGCCGGCTACTTCTTCGCCAACACCTACCAGGTGGGCGCGCGGCCGAAGTGGGAGATGGAGGCCCTCACCTTCCACGAAGCGGTCCCCGGTCACCACCTGCAGATCTCCCTCGCGCAGGAGCTCGAGGAGCTGCCGGAGTTCCGGCGGAACAGCGGGCCGACCGCGTTCGTCGAGGGATGGGGGCTCTACGCGGAGGGCCTGGGCGATGAGCTCGGGTTCTACGAGGATCCGTACTCGAAGATCGGTCAGCTGAACTACGACATGTGGCGATCGGTCCGGCTCGTGGTGGACACCGGGATCCACGTGATGGGGTGGAGCCGGGAGCGCGCGATCGAGTTCTTCCGAGAGAACAGCGGGAAGAGCGACGTGGACATCGCGGTCGAGGTCGACCGGTACATCGTCTGGCCCGCTCAGGCCCTCGCGTACAAGATGGGGCAGCTCAAGTTTCGGGAGCTGCGGACCCTCGCGGAGAAGGCGCTCGGGGACCGGTTCGACGTGCGGGCGTTCCACGACGTTGTGCTCGCCGAGGGCGCGCTCCCGTTGCGCGACGTGGAGGTCCGGGTCCGCGAGTGGATCCGCTCGAGGAGTTAGGCCGGGGGCCGGAGCGTGGGACCCCTCGGCTAGGCCGCCGCGGGTACCGGAGGCGGGGGCTCGATTCGGGGGGCCGGCTCCCGGACCCGGGGGCGCGTCGTGGAGGTTCCGATGCTCGGTCTCACCTGTTCGGCCTCGAGCCAGAGGAGATACTCCGCGAACTCCTCTTCGGCCATGTCGCACATTGACGACGGGAGAGAGTCCGGGATATTGATGGTTCGCTCCGGCCCCTCCTCGAAAGGGGGCGGGTCCTTCCCGCTCACGAATCGAGATACGATTCGCGGATCCAGGCGAGGGCATCGCCGTCCAGATCCTCGGGCCGGCGCACGGCGAACCAGAACGAGCCCCGTCCCCTCCAGTCCCAGCCGAGCTCGGGATGGAGTCGGAGGTTCTTCGGGGCCGAGGCGAGCCGGAGCTCGACGTCGATCTCCTTCGGTGCCACGTACACCGCGGCGAAGAGATTGCGGCGCCAGAGCCCCACGTACTTCTCGGTCGGGCGGATCTCGTCGATCGGACCGACGTCCGATCGGATCCGCTCGATTAGCCGCTCGTAGAGCGGCTGCATCGGCTGATGCGGCCCCTGGAAGTGGTCGGCGACCCGGGGGTCCGGCGCGGGCTCGAACGTTTCGGGTCGCACGGCGCCGTCGAGTATTGTCGTGAACAGGCGTTGCTCGATACCGACGACCGGGTGGCCGACCCCGGTCGAGAGAACCAGCTTCACGTCGGCCCGGGACGCCCGTGCCGCGCTGATCGTCCGAGGAGCGAAGCTCGCGGCGACCACGAGGAGCCGCAGCGCGCCCGGGTCCGTCCGCTTTACGCCGCTCCTCCGGATCAGGTGGCGGAACGCGTCCGGGTTGGCCTCGATCCAGCCCGAATAGCCGAGCGCCTGCACGAGCGCCACTTCGTCCGCGACACCGGGAGCGGCCTGCACGACGACCACCGGGCTCCCGAGCGAATCGACGGCGAGGCGCTCGAGGATCCCGGACTCCTCGGCGACTCGATCGGCGCTCCAGCGGAGTCCGAGCTCGATCGCTTCGAGCTCATGGGGCAGCAGATCCGGTACATCCCGTGGCGTCGCGAGCCCGGAGCTCGCGGGTGCGGCCCGAACGCGGTCGGTCATCGGCCCCCTCTCGATCGTCCCGGAGGCGTTCGGGTCCAAGATCGGCGGGAAATCCCGGGTTCCCGCGCGAAGCGGTTCCTCATGGGGACGGCTCGAACCCTCCTGCCGGCCGTTGGGGTACGCGGGGCACCTCGTCCATCGAGGTCCGGAGCTTAGACCTTGCGGCCGCCCTTCGCTCGGGGAGTCTCCGAGTCCATCCGTCCCGGGGCGCCGCCGAGCGTGCACCGCAAGTAGACCGCGCCGGGGATCGGATTGAACCGATAGGGCGGGATCTCCTCGAACCCGAGGGACCGGTAGAGCGCGATCGCGGCCGTCATCGACGGCACGGTATCGAGCACCATCCACCGATAGCCCAGGCGACGGGCTTCGCCGAGGATCCCGGTGGCGAGACGACGCCCCAGCCCGAGATGGCGGTACGCCGGACGGACGAACAGCCGCTTCATCTCGCAGGTCTCCTCATCGAGGCGGCGGAGGGCGACACAGCCCGCGTACCTCGGACCCGCCCGGGCGAGGTGCAACGCGCCCGACGGGGGACCATACTCGGTCCGAAGCGTTTCGAGCTCGTGCGCGAACCCTTGGAAATCCAGGCTGAAGGCGAGGGACGCGGCGTACTCCCGGATCAGCACACGGGCGCCACGCCACGAGCTCGCGTCAAGCGCGCGACGGATCGTGACCGCTTCCCGGGCCGCCACCGGGCGAGTAGCTGCGCGGGAGGTATTCATCTCTCGCCAGCCGCTCGACCGTCAACGGTCGCCGGCCAGGCGCAAGCGCCCGGACCGTCGGGTGGCCGGGCGGGGGAGGGGGCCCGCCGCCCCCCGACCCCCGCGACCTACTCGAGCACGTGAATGTCCCGCTTCGCGCAGATCTCCTTGAGGATCTTCGGCCAGACCGTGACGCTGACCTCGCCCAGATGCGCCTTGTGGAGGAGGAGCATCTGAGTCCGCGACTGGCCGATGCCGCCCCCGATACTGAGCGGGATCTCCCCGTTGAGGATCGCCTGGTGGTAGGGAAACCGGAGGAAGTCGAGCTGCCCGGACATCGCGAGCTGCTCTCGGAGGGTCTCCGGGTTCACGCGGATGCCTCCCGACATGAGCTCGTGCCGGCGCTTCGTCACGGGATTCCAGACGAGGATGTCCCCGTTGAGCCCGTGGGTGACTCCGCCCTTCGGCGAGCGGACCTCGGTGATCCAGTCGTCGTAGTCGGCGGCGCGCATCTCGTGCGGGAAGCCGTCCTTCAGCGGCCAGCCGATCCCGATGATGAACACCGCTGGATACTTCTGGACGAGCTTCGTCTCGCGCTGCTTCCGGGGGAGATCGGGGTACATGTCGAGGATCTCCTCGGCATGGATGAATCGGATCTCCTCGGGGAGCGGCGGGTAGCGCGGGTCCTTGAGCGCGGGGAACCGCTTGTGGAGGTAGCGCTCCGCGCCGGTGATCACCTTCCAGATCCGTCGGACGGTGTCCTTCAGGAAATCGAGGTTCCGGTCCTCGGGGTTGATCGCCCGCTCCCAGTCCCATTGGTCGACGTACGCGCTGTGGTCGTGGTCGAGGAAGTAGTCCTTGCGGACGGCGCGCATGTCGGTGCAGATCCCCTCGCCCGGGACGAGCCCGAACTGGCGCAGCGCCATCCGCTTCCACTTCGTCGCCGCCTGGACGACCTGGGCCTCGACCGGGTGCAGGTTGCGGTCGTTCGAGATGTGGAACTGGATCGGCGTACGCGATCCGTCCCGGTCGAGCATGTCGTTGACGCCGCTCTCCGCCTCCACGATCAACGGAACCTGCACGAGGAGCAGGTTCAGCTCCTTGCAGAGATGCTCCTCGATGTACGCCTTCGCGAGGTAGATCGCGCGTTGGGTCTCCTTCGGGGAGAGCAGGGAGTGGTAGTCCTCCGGGAGGATCTTCTCGAGCTCGCGGTAATCGCCGATACCCGGTCCCGCGAGATCGCTCCGCTTGTCCTGTGCCAGCTGCATAGGTGACCCGACGGAAATGGGGCCATCGTGGCGGATAAAGTCCGCGTCAACTCGTACCGACCGTCCGGCCTCCGGCAGGGTCCGGGCCGCGGGGGGGGGACGATTTGAGGAGCGCTCGGGTCCGGTATCGGTCCCGGGGGATTCCCCGATGGTCCAACGCGCCGCGAGTCTCCCGCGGTGGGCGCACGCTCCTCTCCCGGCATGGTCGCTCTCGTGCGCGGTGACCCGACCATCCGGAGTCGATCGGGTGAGCCGGGGGACGCCACGCCGCCGCGGGATGTCCGAGCGCGAGGGAGGACGGTGCCGGACCCGCGTCCTCAGCGCGCGTCCTCGGCGGCGTCGAGGTCGTCCGTCTGCTCGAGATCGAGCAGATGCCCCATCTTGCGGGCCTTGGTCTCGAGATAGCCGATGTTCCGCGCGTTGGGAGGAACGACGACCGGAATCCGGTCCACGATGTGTACCCCGTGCCGCTCGAGGTCCCGGACCTTCGCGGGATTGTTCGTCATGATCCGGATGGACTCGACGTGCAGGGAGCCCAGCATGTGGGCGGCGATCCCGTAGTCCCGTTCGTCGGGGCGGAACCCGAGCGCTTCGTTCGCCTGCACGGTGTCGTACCCCGCATCCTGGAGCTGGTAGGCCCGGATCTTGTTGGTGAACCCGATCCCGCGCCCTTCCTGGCGGAGGTACAAGACGATCCCGGTCTCCATCTTCCCAATTCGCTCGAGCGATTCGGTGAGCTGATCGCGGCAGTCGCACCTTAGCGATCCGATCGCGTCGCCGGTGAGGCACTCGGAGTGGAGCCGGACGGGGACCCGCTCGGCGCCGAAGACGTTCCCATGGATGAACGCGGCATGCTCCTTGTGATCGGAATCGTTCCAGAATGCCGCCACCTGGTAATCGCCGAATCGGGTCGGGAGATTCGCGATCGCACGGATCTTGACGCAGATCTCGGGGGCGTCGGGGCAGTTGTGGTCGAGATTCTCCTGGAGGAGCTGCTCGACGATGGCGGGAGGTAGTCCCATCGTCTCGTGGAGGATGGAACCCGATTAAAGGGCTCGGTTACCATGACCGCACCTCCGTCGGGGAGCTCGCGCCCGAGGGTCGCCGTTCGACGAACGAGAGACCCGAGGGGATCCGCGAGGACGCTGCCGACGCCCGGCCACCCCTGCGATGCGGCCCCGCGCGAGGGGGTCGGGGGCCTGCCCATCGACCCGGACCGGTTCGAGGATCCGCTCAAAAAGCTCCACGTCGACCCACCGTTCGAACTTGAACCCCACTTCGCGCATCACCCCGACCGAGCGGAAGCCGAGAGACCGGTGGAGGTGGGTGCTCGGGGGGTTCCGGTCGGCGATTCGCGAGAGGAGCGTATGGAGCGCCCGCTCGCGCGCCGTCCGGATCAGCTCTTCGAGGAGGTGGCGGCCGATCCCCCGGCCCCGATCCATCTGGCGAACGTAGACGGAGACCTCGGCGGTCCCGTCGTAGGCCCGGCGGTCGGACCACGCGCTCAGCGAGGCCCATCCGAGCACCGCCCCGTCGCGCTCGGCCACGAGCACGGGAAGGCGGCCGGCGTGCTCGGCGAGCCACCGACGCTGGGCCCCAACACTCCGGGGGGCCGTGTCGAACGTCGCGACGGTCGTGCGAACGGCCTCGTTGTAGATGGCCGCGATCGCGCCCGCGTCGCGGAGTTCCGCAGAACGGATGCTCCAGTCCCGCGGGTTCGTCGACACGTACGGCGGTCCCGCCCCACGAAGCCGCCCCGGCTCATCAACCCCCGGGAGCGTAGAGTGGAAGATCGGTCGTTCTCAGGTCGCGCCGGTGGTCCCTCGTTCGGTCCGCCGTGAGGTCGGGCGGACGAGTGACCAGTCTCGACGACCGATCAGCCCACGAGATCCACGTCGTCCGACCCAAGGTTCGCGACGTAGACGTACGTGTCCTTCGGGTTGTAGAACGCCGCGATGGCTCCCTTGCCCACCTTCAGGCTGGTGAGTGAGTTGGTGCTGCTGATGAAGTCGACCTTGCTCACGGTCTTCAGGTTCACGTAGCCGGCGCCCACCAGGTCCTTCAGGGTCGGATCGTAGACCAGGAACAGGACCGACTGGGAGGTCTTGATCGGAGTTCCCAGCGTGGTGCCCGAAACGACGGCGATCGACTTCAGCGCCGAGGGGAAGTACATGTCGCCGTTCGCGGGGTCGTAGAACGCGTAGAGGTACCCCGTCGCGCCGAGCGTGATCGTGCTCGTGAGGGAGTTCGAGGAGGAGATCACGAGGGCATAGGACTTGTTCTTCGTATAGTTGTCCGCCACGAGGTAGACGTTCTTCGTCGCGGGGTCGTACCCCCCGGTCGGGGTGATCGGGTTCCCCGAGTTGACCGACGCGTCGAGCAGCGTCTTCGCGATCGTGTTGTTCGGAGCGATGACGCTGATCCGCAACTGGTCGTGGGTCCCCGACGCGTAGCTCCCCCACACGTAGGTGTCGTTGTTGGCGGGGTTGACGTAGTCGTAGAGCGGGCTCCCTCCGACCGTGAGCGAGGTGACGGTGCCCGTCCCGGTCACGATCGAGACCGTTCCCGACAGATAGTTCGCGAGGTAGAGATCCTTCGACTTCGGGTTGTAGACGATCGAGGGGAAGGTGCCGGAGCCGAAGGTCAGCTTCTTCACCGTGTTCGTCCCGTTGGAGATCAGCCAACCGACGCCGGTGCCGAGGCCCGCGGAACTGTTCAGCACGAGCACATCCCCGCTCGCCGGGTCGTAGGTCGCGAGGATTGGCTTGTAGCCCGTGCCGAGCGAGGGGTTGGCGATCACCTTGTTCGTCGACGCGCTGATCACCGACACGTTGCTCGAGTTGTAGTTGGGGACGTAGAGCTCCTTGTCGCCGGGATCGTAGGTGATCGTGTACGGGCTCTTTCCGACCGGGATGCTCGAGTGCGTGTGGGCGGTGCTCGAGATGACCGTCACGTTGTTCGATCCCTGGTTCGCCACGTAGACGTCGAAGGTCGAGGGATCGTAGGCAGCCCCGGACATCTCCTTCCCGGTCGGGATGGTGAAGTGGATGCTCGCGGCCCGGACGGCGGTGGGGTTCGGAATCGCCGCGTGGGCGGATGCGGCGGGCAAGGCGGCGAGGAGGAACACGGCGACGGCGGCGACGGCGAGCAGATGAGGCGCACGGCTTCGGTGCATGGTGGTACCCGGGGGTGGTCGGCGCATCGAGGCCGACCCCATAAACGTATGGAAAAACGAGCGTCGAATTCCCGCGAAAACCAAGAATGGGGGGCCTTTCTGCCTGGGCGCAAGGTCGAAGAGCCCCCGTGGACCTTCCCCTGAGCGTTCATGCCTTACGTGGAGTACGACGAGGTCGAGGCCATCTGCTCCGACTGCGGTCGGATCTTCCGCTCGGAGGAGGCGCTCGCGGCCCACCGCGAGGAGGCCCACGAGGGCCTCGGTACCCCCGCCGAAACGGCCGCGCCCGCCGAGATTCGCTGCGAGCGCTGCCAGCGTTCATTCAAGACCGAAGCGGGTCGTGCACGGCACCTCGCCCGGGCCCATCCGAGCTGACGCCGCTCGTGGGGGGTCCCGCCGGATGGCGCGGCAGGTGAATTGGGCCCGACGGGGGCCCCATTAGGGAGGGGCGGCCACCGACCTTCTGGAGGGGAGCGACGTGGAGGCGGGCCCCGACGCGGGAGTGACCCTTCGCGACCGGCGGGATGCGGGGCAGCGCCTCGCCGAACGGCTCGGTCGATACCGCGGGGACTCGACGGCCGTGGTCGGGGTCCCCCGGGGCAGCGTGCTGGTCGCGGCGGAGGTGGCCCATCGCCTCGGCGCGCCCCTCGACGTCCTGGTCGTCGAGCGGATCTCCTCCGCGGAGGATCCCGCGCACGCGCTCGGAGGCGTCGCGGCCGCGAGCCGCGTGCTCGATCTTCCCGAGGTGCAGAGCGCGGGTCACTCGGCGGAGGAGCTCGACGAGGGGGTCCGGCGGGCCGGCTCGGAGGCCGAACGGCGGGAACGGGACTACCGGGAAGGGCGGGCGGCGGTCGAGTTCAACGATCGGACCGTGATCCTCGTGCTCGAAGGGATCGTGGCGCCGGTGCTCGCACGGGCCGCCGTGCAGTCGATCCGGGCCCGGGGACCCCGTCGAATCGTGATCGCTACGGGGGTCTGCCTGCGCTCGACGCACCAGGAGCTCCGCCGGGAGGTCGACGAGATGATCGTGCTCCGCGAGCCGGAGTACGTCGTGTCGGTGGGCGAGTGGTACCGGGAGTTCCCCCCGGTGGACGACGCGGATGTGCGTCGCGCGCTCCACACGGCGGCCAACGACCGGAGCGTCCGTCCGCCCCCGTCGGCTTGAGCGCAGTGGCCGACTCGGGACCACATCCGTGCGACGGGATACGCCACGCCATAAACTTGGCCGTGTTCCGGCGCCAGGACTCGGCGGAACGTCTCGGGAAGGTGCGCACGCGTGGTCGACTGGTTCAACCTCGCCCTGTGGGGGCTCGCCGGGACCTGGGCCCTCGTCGTCGGGACACTGATCCTCATGTACTGGCAGACCCGCACGTCCCAGCACCTCAACTCGGCCAACGCCGTGATGAGCCTCCGGGAGCGGTACGACGGTCCCCGGATGCGCGCGGTGCGGCGTCACCTGTCCGACCGGCTGCTGCGGCAGGCGCACCAGGACATCGCCAACATGGAGGTCATCAACTTCT
>Ga0187772_10000630_pt1 | contig 15849 bp, 13 predicted proteins | sample 0116_SJ02_MP15_2_FD_133137 | JGI IMG/M metagenome (GOLD analysis project Ga0187772, IMG submission 133137) | Tropical peat soil microbial communities from peatlands in Department of Meta, Colombia - 0116_SJ02_MP15_20_MG | ecosystem: Environmental > Terrestrial > Soil > Wetlands > Peat | place... | reverse complement strand
GCACCAGATTCTCCCGTGAAGCCGGTGAGGTAATACCAGTTGGCCGGGTGCGTGACCAGCAGGCAGTCCAAAGACCGGCGCTTCAGCTCACGCACTACTCGCTGCCGCCGAATGGAAAAGGTTTGCGTCATAAAAAAATCGAGGAGACTTGAGTCTCCTCGATTTCAGTTTACCTGAAGCTTTGTGGCTTGGCTAAAACCGTCCTCGGCAATTCCCGCGGCTTATCCAGGAATAATACGAGGCGTCAGGAAGAAGAGCAACTCGGAAGAGTTGATGGTCACAGCCTGTTCACGGAACAAGCGCCCAATAACCGGGAGGCTCCCTACGATCGGGATCTCGTTGATGCTGGTCTGTTGCTGGGTCACGATGATGCCGCCAATGACCACGGTCCCGCCGTCGGCTACGAGCACCTTGGTTTCCGCGGATTGTGTATCCAATGCCGGGATACCCTGAACGCGAGGAATACCGTTGTCGATTTGCGTGTTTTCCACCAGCACGTCCATGAAGACGGTGCCCTCGGCGGTGATCTGCGGAGTGACTTCCAGCTTCAACACGGCGTCAATGTACTGGACGGAAATCGTGTTGTTAATGGTAGTCTGGATCGGAATCTTCTGACCTTGTTTGACGGTGGCTTTTTCGTTGTTCTGCGTGATGACCTTCGGCTTGGAGAGCAGTTTGCCGACGCCCTTCGCTTCGGCCGCGGTAATGTACAGGTCAACGGCGAAGTTCGGAGAGCGGTTGCCAAAGAAGAATCCGCCGGTTGGCGCTCCAGCAGGAAGGTTCACGTTGAACGGAATTCCACCGGTTGCTCCGCTGCTGCTGGTTGAGGTCGGCGTGCCAATGAGCGGAGGCTGTGGCAGTCCAGGGCCTGTTGTTGTCGGGCTAATGCCCACCTGCGGGGCGCCGCCGAAAATCGACCGGCCGCTGGTGGTCGAACCCGCAAAGCCCCACTGGATACCGATATCCTGGCTGAACGAGCGCGACGCCTGAACCACGCGCGCTTCGATTTCCACCTGCTGGGACTTGCGATCCAACTGACGGATCAGGTTATCCAGCATCGGCAGATTCGAGGGGATGTCGCGAATGATGAGCTGGTTCGAGCGATCGTCGGAGAAGATGTCCCCGCGGGCGGAGAGGAACTTCTTCAGCGTGTCTCTTACGACCGAGGCTTTCGCATAGCTGAGCACGCGCGTCACTGTGACCGGCGCGACAGCTTCTGCCTGAGCCTTCTGGAGGTCGCGCGCCGTTTCCGCTTCCCTCTTGAGGGTGTCCTTGGTGGCGACGCGCAGCACATTTCCGTTGAGCTGCTTATCGAGTCCGTTGTTCACCAACACGATGTCCAATGCCTGATCCCATGGTACTTCATCCAGCACGATGGTCAGGGTGCCCTTGACATTTGGATCCAAAACCACGTTGAGTCCGCTGATTTCGTGAATCAGGCGGAAAAAGTCTTTCAGGTCGACATCCTTCAGGTTCACGGAGATGGGTTCACCCGTGTAATGGCCTGACTGCGGGGTAGCGGGAGATGCTGTAGAAGCAGCCTGTTGGGCGGCGACTGTCGACGCGGCCGTGGTGGCCTGCTGGACAGCCTGCTGAGCAGCTTGTTGCGCGTTAGTGTCGGAGTGTGCCGGTTGCGCCGGGGTACTTACAGTTGCCAAATTGGCTGAGGGCTGGGTCAGTTCGTTCGGCAACGGGAAATGAGAAGCTGCGCCGGCGCCGGTCTTATCGCTAGAAGCAGTTACCGCCGGTGCGTTTGGAGTGGTGGCAACCTCTTTCAGGGCCGCCGTCGTCGACGTGGACTTTACCACGGCTGGCGTGGCCGCGTCTGCGGGCTGGACTTGCAGATAGATCACCACAGCATCGCCTTCATGCGCAATCTGGTAGGGCGCGGAGTTCGTCAGGTCGATGACCACGCGCGCAACGTCCGGCCGGAACTGGCCCATGCGCACGCCGCGGACCGGTGCGGAGACTCCGGGGATCGAAGTCTTTTGCACGTTCAACCGCGCGCCGGTGAAATCCAGCACCAAGCGCTCCGGATTCTGGATCCGCGAGGCATGAACCTCGAGGCGTCCCGCCCCTTCGACGCGGACCGCCGCCCGCTGCGGATCCTGCGTGATGGCCACGCTCGAGATCACCGCTGCGGTCGTGCTCGCGCCGGCGGACTCCTGCCCTCGAACGATCGCCGGGCCCCCGCCCAGCATCACGCTCGTCAGTATCAGGCAGCCACACCTTAAGGCCCGCCAGTTCGTCGTCATTGCTGTTCTCCTGCACTGGAGTAGATTCTCTTATTCACTTGCCGTTCCACCGGTTTTCCGAATGCGTCCTTCCCCACTTCGTGGAACGACACACCGTCCAACGCTATCTTTTCCACTCTTCCGTCATAGAGCTGGTCGCCTTCCCGCAGAAAGTAAGTTCTCTGCTGCGGATTCGTGACCACGGCGATCATCCCGTTTGGCGCTTTCACAATTCCATCCAGCCGCAAGGAGGCCACCTGCAGTCCGGCCTTGCCTGGCGGCAAATTCGCGGCGACCTTTGCGGCCGCGTCCTGCCGGCTCGTCAACGATTCGAAGGGATCCCGGCGAGCGACTTTGGCTTCGGGCGCTGCCTCCGCATTGGGTGCAGGCGTAGTCACTTTCTTGGCCGGAGACTTCGCGGCCTTCGTGGCAGATTTCGCCGCGGGCTTGGCCGTGGCCGGCGCCGTTTGCGCTTGCACGCTGAACCCCGCCAACGTCAGCACTGATGCGATTAGCAGTATTTTCAATCGACGCATAGCTCGCTCATTCTCGCTCACGGCTTTTTCACAGGCGTTGCCGGACCCTTTGCCCCGCCTGCTCCTGCCGGAGTCGTATCAGCCGGCTTCGTGAAGAACGTCGTGACCGTAAATACCCCTGACACCGTTTCCCCTGGGCGCACTGGATAATGGGTGCCCTTGCCGTTGGCAGGGTCGTCAAATTGCAAGTCGCCCACGTTGATGATGCGGGACAGCCGGCTCAGACGGCTAAAGAAATCCAGCACATTGAAATAAGCGCCGTCTGCCTGGGCTTCGAAAGGCATCTCGTAGTGGAAGTCCTTCGGAACGATGTTTTGCGCGGTCAGGCGGCGCAACTGGACGTTCGAGGCGCTGGCCGCTCCTTCCACCTGGCGGATGAATTCATCCACTTCTTTTTCTTCCGGAACGATAGTTTTCAGAGTGTCAAGCTGCTTGTTGAGCGCATCCATCTGCTGCTTCAGTTCGCCGTAGCGCTGTTTGTAAACCTGCAGCTGAGTGACCTCCTGGTTGAGTTTGGTCCGTTGCTGGACTGCGCTGTCGTATGCAGCTCTTTCCTGGGCCACGGGTGAGACCGGAACATACAAGCCAACAAGGATGAGAACCACTGCGATAGCTACCGCCACCAGCCCCTGCATGATTACGGACATATCTCGGAAAGGATTCGCCATGGCTCCCTTTATCCTTTCTTCGCCGGTGCCGCACCTGCGGCGCCCGTCCCAGCAGCACTTGCCGGCTTGGCCTGCGTAGACGCGTCCGGCCCGCTCGGTGCAATTTCCGCATCGATGGTGAACACGAATGTCTGAATGGCCGTATTTCTATCGTCCTGCTTGGCTTCCTTAATCTCAATCTTCTGGAAATACCCAGAGCGCTTCAAGGCGGTGATAAAGTTCGCCACGGAGTTTATGGAAGCTGAGGCACCTTGCATGGTCACTACGGTGCCCTTCTTGGTCATGGAAGTCAGCCAGAGGTTCTCTGCACGGGAAACGGTGTTGGCGATTTCATCGAGCAATTCCTGGCCGCCGGTACGATCTTTCTGGAGTTGTTCGATGGTGCCGACACGTTGCTGCAACACCTGCTTCTGCTTCTCGAAGGCTTCCACCTGCAATTTGATCTGTTCCAGTTCCGTCTTCTGGCTCTGAAGCTGTTTGATCCGGGCGTTCTCCTGGTTCAGCTGCGTCTGCCAAGAATGGTAAAAGTAGAAAAGGAAAAGCGCGCCTAACAGGACACCGGCTCCAATGAACACGAGCGGCATGGCCGCCCCCGTGTCTACCGGCCTTCGAGATGCTTTAGGCCGTGTTTGCCCGAGTAAGTTTATGCGGATCATGGCTAGTCGAAGCTCCTCAGTGCCAATCCCACCGCGACTACCAACCTTGGCGCCAATTCCCGGATCTGATCTTCACTGTGCCTTCCCGGGTTGATTAACACCTTACGGAATGGATTCAGCTCTTCCACCGGCATCGCAAACTCTTCCCGTAACAGATCCACAAGTCCGGGCACGCGTGCCGTTCCTCCGGCCACCATAATGCGCTGGATGTTTTCTCCGCTGGCCGTGGCTCGGAAGAAATCGAAGGTCTTCTGGATTTCCAGGGTCAGAATGTCCGAAACGCTGCGTAAGATCTGCCCCTTCTGTTCGTCCGTGACGCTCGGCAGGGTGTCGCCCTTCTTCAGCCGTTCTGCGTCGTCGAAGCTCAGGTCCAGTTCCTTTTGCAGCGCGTCCGTGTACTGGTTACCGCCGACGCTGACGTCGCGGGTAAACAGCGGAATGCCGCCACGCACGATATTAATGTTCATGACGCTGGCACCGATGTTCAGCAGCGCCACAGTCTGGCCGGCGTCCGGCTCATAGTTCACTTCGAAACAGTTCTGCAAACCAAAAGCGTCGATATCCACTACCACCGGCGTCTTGCCCGCCTGGGCGAGCACGTTGGTGTGATTCAGAATCTTGTCTTTCTTCACGGCGACCAGCAGAACGTCCATCTGTGAGTCCATAGCTTCCAGAAGCTGGTAGCTGAGGTTCACGTCAGCGATATCGAAAGGAATGTGCTGGCTGGCTTCGGAAGGGATTCGATCGTACAACTCTTCTTCCGTCATCAGGGGTAGAGGAACGCGCTTGACGATCACGGAGTGGCCGGAGACCGAAGTGGCCACGCTCTTGGTCTTAATCTTTTCCTGATCGAAAATCTTGGTGATGGCATTGGCGACTTGCGGCGCGTCCATGATGGCGCCGTCCACGACGGTGTCCTGCGCCAGCGACTCCATCCCGTAGCTGACGAGCTCATACCCGGCCTTGGTCGATTTCAGCTCCACGGCCTTAATGGAGCTTGAGCCGATGTCCAGTCCCACGAGCTGCTTACTTTTTTTGCCCCCGAGTAACCACATATCGCGGCCTCTTTCCCTCACGCTGAAGCGAACCTAGCGGCGCCGTGACACCGCTTGGCTCATCTTGCGTTCCATCCATCTGTCCAGGATCGTCTTCCTAAGTTTCCAACGATTTCCTAGTTTGAATGCAGGTATTTCGCCCTCTGTGATGTACCGATACAGGGTATCCGGACTGATCCCGAGATACTGGGACGCCTGCCGTACGTTCATCACTTCGCGCGATTCGCTCACGAGGAACGCCCATCCTGTTTAAGACACGCCCTGATTCCGGACAAGTTCGCACCCGTTCTCCACCCCGGACGACCGAATCTTCTCGGGCACGACCTTGTCCCCGTTATGTCATTGGGGATGCCTGAGCGTCAAGCGTTTCTCTTCTGCAGTTGTCCTAAAAACATCGGTAGTTTTAGGCATTTGACCTGGTATTGTAGGCAGGTATCCCTACCCCTTGGGCTACCATTCAATCAGTACTCCTATTAGTTGTGTATTCCGGCAATTTTGCCCCTGTCCTGCAGGACGGTTATTCTTAGTCCGCACATTGGGCCCGACCGTGGCCTTCTTTCGCTATCTCCAGCAAAACAAAGTTCATGCCGCGCCCAGGTTGCGAAACAGAAGCAGACGAATCTCTCCGCCAAAGCTATACTCGGTGCGCTTAAGCTGCTGCTAATTCTGGAGATCACTTATGAAGAACCTGGTCCTTCGGCTCTCCGCGTTGCTCTTGCTTCCGTCGTGCGTGTCAGCGCAGACCTTGCTAGTCGCCAATCAGTATGACCATACGCTGATTGTCGTTGATCCCGTTTCCCGAAAGGCACTCGCCACGGTCGGAGTGGACATCAACGGACACGAAGTTATCGCTTCCCCCGACGGGAAACACGCATACGTGCCGATCTACGGGAACTCCGGCATCGGCAGGCCTGGCACGGACGGGGCCACGGTAACAGTGATTGACATCGCAGCCGGCCGCGCGGTCCGTATCATCGACCTCGGCAAACCGGTCCGCCCCCATTGCGCCAAGTTTGGGCCGGATGGCTTGCTCTATGTATCCGCGGAACTGGCCAAGGCGGTGGACGTGATCGACCCGAAGACCGAGAGGGTTCTCGCGGAAATTCCCACCGGGCAAGTCGACTCGCACATGTTGGTGATCACGCCCGACGGATCGCGCGCGTACACGGCGAATGTGTTCGCTGGCAACGTAAGCGTGCTCGATCTGCGAAACCGCTCGCTGATCAAGAGTATTCCTGTGGCGCAGCAGGTGCAGCGCATCTCCATTTCGCCGGATGGCCGAACGGTTTACACCCATGACCAGACAAAACCCCGTGTCGCGGCAATTGACACGGGCACGAACGCAGTAACGGCCTGGTGGGATGTTCCCGCCGAGGTCTACTCCTCGGCGCCAACACCGGATGGCCGGTGGCTGGTTGCCAATGCGCCTTCCGGGAAATTGTTTGTTCTGGACACTTCATCGGGGAAGCTTGCCCATTCCTATGACATCCCCGCTGCTTTGGGGGAAACACTCGTGACGCCGAACGGCTCTTTCGCGTATGTCAGTTGCCCGAAGGCCGGGGTGATTGAGGTGCTGAATTTGAAAACGTGGCAACTGGAGGCGCCGATACAGCTTACGCCGGGCGTCGATGGCCTGGCGTTTGTGGCGACCGGCGCACATGTTACGGCGGCACACAATTAGATCAGGGAGAGCGGCGAGGGGATACGCAGAAGAAGAAGTGCAAGAGTGTAGGGGGACAATAGTGTAAGAGTTTGGGATGGAGTATCGGGCGGGCCGGCTTAGATTCCGAGGGTTCTCCAGAGCGCATCGACACGAGCCTTGGTAGCTTCGTCCATGAGAATTTCATCCGGCCAGGGACGCGTAAAGCCTTCTGTCGCCCACTTGCGCGTGGCATCCACGCCCATCTTCGAGCCGAAATCCTGCATGCGCGCGGCGTGATCGAGTGTGTCCACGGGCCCCAATGTAAATTGCACGTCGCGTTCGGGGTCGATGGCACAGAGCGCCTTCCACACCACTTCTTTGTAGTCGTGCACATTCACATCGTGATCCACCACGACGAGCACTTTGGTGAACATTGCTTGGCCTAGCGACCATATCGCGTTCATCACTTTCCGTGCATGGCCGGGAAACGATTTCCGGATGGACACGATCATCAGGTTATGGACGATGCCTTCAGCGGGCATGGACACGTCCACAATTTCCGGATTAGTCATTTTCATAAGAGGAAGGAAGATGCGCTCGATAGCGTGGCCCATGTAGTAGTCTTCCTGCGGCGGGCGACCGACGACGGTAGTCAAATAGATAGGATCCTTGCGGTGCGTCACGCATTCCACGTGGAAGACCGGATATTCGCCTTCGAGCGAATAGAAGCCTGTGTGATCGCCGAACGGGCCTTCGGTGCGCATCTCGTTTAAGTTGACGTAGCCTTCGAGGACGATTTCCGCGTTCGCAGGCACTTCCAGTTCGTTTGTCTGGCACTTCACCAGTTCTACTGATTCCTTTTTCAAGAAGCCGCTGAACATCATTTCGTCCAGGTCCGGCGGAATCGGCAGAATGCCTCCCAGCGTTGTGGCCGGATCAGACCCAATCGCGACGCTCACGGGGATTCTTCCTTCAGGATTCGCGGCGCGCGCGCGGCGGAAATGTTCGGCGCCGTGTTTTTGTGTCTGCCAGTGCATTCCTGTGGTGCGTTCGTCGTAGACCTGCATGCGGTACATGCCGACGTTGCGCTTCCCTGTCACCGGGCTTTTCGTGAACACAAGCGGAAAGGTGATGAACCGGCCGCCATCCTGCGGCCAACACTTCAGAATCGGAAAATCGAAAAGGTTGACGTCAGTTCCCTTCCGCATGACTTCCTGGCACGGCCCTTCCTTCACGACGCGAGGGAAAAACGAGCCCAGTTCCATCAACTTGGGCAACATTTTAACTTTGTCGAAGAGTCCCTGCGGCGTTTGCATGTCCAGAAAACCGCGAATTCGCGCTGCTACCTCGTCCTGTTTTTCCACTTCGAAAGCCAATTCCATGCGGCGTTCGCTTCCAAAAGTGTTGATGAGCAGCGGATAGCGCGAACCCTTTGGTTTCTCGAAAAAGAGCGCAACGCCGCCGGGATTTCCTTTGGGGCCTGGAAGCGCCTGGGCGCGCTGCACGACTTCCGCAACTTCCAGCACAGGATCCACTTCCGTTTTCACGCGGCGCAGTTCGCCTTCTTTTTCCAGCGTCTTTACAAACTCACGCAGATCCGCGTATCCCAACGGTAGCCTCCGGATAATGATTCACGGGTGATCGAAGGGCCACACTAACATGGAGGTCGCTGTACGTGCAAAGCCAGGCACGCTATATACGGAGCGTTTGGCGGCGAAGCTTTGACTGCGAAATGGGCGGCGAGCCGCCGCACTCCAAGGAGGGAGCTTCTGTGAGATTTTAGGTTGAAAGAAGATGTGAGAGAGAAAACTAGGTGTCTTTCGGATCCGTTTCCGGTTGCTCTTTTGGAGGTTCCTGATGGAGAAGGCGTTCCGCCTCTCTCAGCGTCCTTTTCTCGCACCATCAATTTGATTCCGCCCGCGTTCGACCAAAGCCAGTCCATGCGCACCACATTGTCGTCTTGGAGAAAGCAGCCGATCCCGGCAGCGTCGAGAACGCTCTTCTCGACAAAGGCAGCCGGCATGTCCCGATATCTTCGCAGCACGACTGGGCGGTTCCCCGGGTCGTCCGAGATGATGAAGCGCACCATGTCCTGCAGAAGCTGCACATCTTTGCCTGCCCAATCCAGGCCGCGTTTGCGCATCCCTTCGCGAAGGGCTTCAAAAGCCCATACAGTCAGTCCAACAGACTCCGCCGGCGCAGCTGCTTTCTGCAATTCCTCATCGCTCATGGCAGCATATTTCTGCGCCATCCGGGCTCGTTCTTGTTTGGGATCAATCTTCGTCATGGCCTACGCACTTCAAAGCGCTCTGCCGGGCAGTACGCCTGGGCCACTATACCTGGTATTGCAACTTATGCGTCTTCGAGACGCAAAAAGGCAGTGAATTGAGGAAAGCCTTTTACCGCTCGAGATAGGTGGACAGGTTTGTCTGCTGCAGGTCGCGAATCTGAATGCAGGCATTAACCGCATCCTTGGCATTTTGGAGAATGCGCTCCGTCCCCGGGAGCTTCTGTTCCGCAAAGAACTTCTGCGCGTCATCGCGAAGCTTAGGATCACAGAAGGCCCCCGCAACCTGCGCCAGGTTGACCGCATCCGGGCCGTCCACCTTCTTCATGATGACGGGGAAATCGTTCTTGAACAGTTCCCAGGCCTCCGGCTGCACGCGGTAATTGACGAGGGGAGTGAAGAGCGCGTACAAATCCTGATTTTTTACGTCGGGCCCAAGCACCAGGTCAAAGGTGCGCTTGGCCAGTTCCCGCTGCGGGAACATTCCCAAAGCCTGAAGGTAAAAGCCATACTCTTCCGGGTTTTTCGCGGTTTTCAAGTGCGCGACGTATTGGTTGTAAAGTGCCGCATCTCCGTTCATCGCCGAGATCATCAACGCTTTCCCGGCAAGCTCCGGACTGACCGATTGCGGATCCTTCATATACTGTTCCGCGGTGGTTCGCGCCTTGGCAATGAGCGCGGGATCGCGTCCATACTGCGCGAGCAAGCCAAAGATGTCGGCGCGCAGCGCCTGACGCTCCGGGGCTTCGCCCGGCACGGGTGTATCGCCCAGATCTTTTGCGATCGGCGTCAGGAAGTCTCGCACCCATTTCTCGAACGCCGGCCGGTCTGCTGGCGCCACAAACTGGTCGTGAATCGCCGGGATATGCCCGATCATGGTCTGCAGAACATCTCGGGAACGTTCTGCCTGCATGTTCTGCATCAAGTTCAAGTAGTCGCCGATGTTCAGCCGTCCGATGCGAACGAGTGCCCAGGCATCGCCCGGGATGCGCATGCGTTCCTCCGGGGAGAGTGTGGTTTCCACTTCCGCGCTCATTTTTGCGAAGCCGGCCGGTTCGTAGCTGCTGCGGTAATATCCGCGACCTCCGGCGTTTGCATACACCCAGGCAGAGCATCCGGGCAAATCGAATGTATCTGTCTTTTTCGTGAGCAGGCGATAGACCGGCTCTTTCGTGGACGAAGGCAGGAGATTCACCGGAATGGGCCAAATCTCGTCGGAACCCGCCACCATTTTGGCGGCATTAGAGAAATAGCGTTCCTGCGCCAGCGTCACTTCCGTCTTGTCGCCTTTGCATTCACTCTTCACGTTGACGAGCGGCGCACCGGCCTGTTCCGTGAAGCTTTTCATTATCCTGTCGATGGGCTTGCCGGAGGTTTCCGTAATTTGATTCCAGAAGTCTTCCGCGGTGGCGTTGGCATACTTGTGCTTTTCGAGGTACGCGTTCACTCCCTTTTCGAACACCTCGGGGCCAACATACGCTTCCACCATGCGCAGCACGGATGCGGCTTTTCCGTACGCGATTCCGTCAAACAGGGCCTGGATGTCCGCGGGAGTTTCCGCGTTTGCTCGAATGGTTCGCACGGAGTCGAGCGAGTCGGCATTCAGCGCGCCTAGTGTTTCGCCGATTTCCTGCTGCTTCACATTCCAGTTCGGCTGCCATGCTTCGAGCGGTTTCCAGGCCATCCAGGTGGCGAAACCTTCATTCAACCAGATGTCGTTCCACCACTTCATGGTGACCAGATCGCCGAACCATTGGTGAGCCATTTCGTGGGCAACGGTGTTGGCCATGTTCTGCTTGAAGTCGTACGTAGCGTTGTTTTCGTTGATCAGGAGAAAGCTGTCGCGATAGGTGATGGCGCCTACATTTTCCATGGCGCCCGCCGCAAAGTCCGGAAACACGATATGGTCAAGCTTTCCGTAGGGATATTTGATGGCGTAATACTTGTCGAAATACTTTAGGGCGCTTTCGGAAGCCTGGAGGGCATAGGCGGTCATGTCTTTTTGCTCGGGAAGAGAGCAGACGCGAATCGGGATGCCATCTGTGGCTCCTTCCCGGCAGACAAAATCGCCCACGAGCATGGCGACCAGGTAGCTGGACATCTTCGGCGAAGGTGCGAATTGCACGGTGTGCTTGTTGTCGCCCGGCCCCGGGGTATCGGAAGCAATCTTGCTGTTTGAAATGGCCATGTCGCCCTTGTCGATGACCAACGTGATATTGAACACCGCTTTAAAGGCTGGCTCATCAAAACACGGGAAGGCACGACGCGCGTCGGTGGCCTCGAATTGCGTCACGGCGTAGCTCCGGCGATCGGACTTGCTGAGGTAAAAACCGCGGAGCTTGTCGTTCAGGATGCCCGTGAAGACGATGTGAATTTCTGCCGGGCCAGCCCCGAGTTCCTTGCCGACAGCCAGTGTGGCCTGCTCCTTCGTCGCATCCAGGCTCACTGTTGCTTTTTGCGTGACGCGGGCGGAGGTGACGCTCACATCCTGAAATTCCAGTTCTATCGCGTTCAGGGTGATTGTGGAGGTCGGCTTCAGCATCTTCACGTGAATGGTCTCTTCACCGGAGAAAGTTGCCTTTGTGAGGTCCGGCGTAAATTTCAGATCGTAGGTTTCCGGCGCAACCGTGTCCGGCAGTCTTTGAGCTCCGGCACACAGGCAGGTTCCCAGGCTCAACAGAGCCGCAACAAAAATCCGCTTCATGTATATCTTTCCCCTTGTTCTGAATGACGGCGATATAAATGCAGTTGTCCTTCTCTATATACGCTCGTTGCTACCGGTTTGTTCCGGGTCGGTTCCCTATTTGGCGCGGAAGGGAGCCTCTGGACACTTCCTTATGGGCCCTCTATCCTGATTTGAGGCCGTTTTATGAAGCGTATTTACCTCGATCACAATGCCACGACGCCCGTGGACCCTGCGGTCCTTGAGACCATGCTCCCCTATTTCAGCAGTGATTTCGGTAATGCTTCTTCGATCCACACCTTTGGCCAACGCGGGCGCGCCGCGGTGGAAACAGCACGCGAGCAGGTAGCCACTTTATTAGACGCCCAGCCGCAGGAAATCGTTTTCACTAGCGGCGGCACGGAATCGGACAATCAGGCGGTCTTTGGGGTTGTCCGGGCGCAGCTCGCCCGGCGTGCGAAAGCTCATGTGATCACCACGGCCATCGAACACGAAGCTGTACTCAACACCTGCCAGGAGCTTGAAAAACAAGGAGTTGCGCTAACGTATCTGCAGGTTTCGGGCCAGGGGCTAATCGATCTCGAGGCCCTGAGCAAGGCTATCCGGCCGGAGACGACGCTCATCACCGTGATGCATGCCAACAACGAGATTGGCGTGGTTCAGCCTCTTGCAGAGATTGGACATATCGCCGCGGAACACGACGTCTATTTCCACACCGATGCCGTGCAATCCGCGGGGAAAATTCCCGTAGATGTGAAAACCTGCAAGGTTGACCTGCTTTCGCTTTCCGGGCACAAGATCTATGCGCCGAAGGGTGTTGGCGCCCTGTATATCAAGAGCGGAACGCGTCTGCAGCAACTGTTATTTGGCGGACACCACCAGCGCGGATTCCGGCCAGGCACGGAAAATGTGGCGGGGATCGTGGGGCTAGGAAAAGCCGCGGAACTGGTGCGATTGTCGCTTACTGCAGACGCGGCGCGCCTTTCCGCGTTGCGCGATCGATTCGAACAAGGATTGGTTTCGCGCATTCCCGACGCGCGAGCCAATGGCGGCGCCGCTTCTCGGACTCCGAATACTTCGAACATTACGTTCCCTGGGATTGAAGGCGAGGCGCTCGTGATTGCGCTTGACCTGAAAGGCCTGGCCTGCTCCACGGGAGCGGCATGCTCCTCGGGAGCGGTTGAGCCCTCGCATGTTCTGAAGGCTATTGGGATGCCTGCGGCAGAAGCACGCGCGAGCATCCGATTCAGCCTTGGGCGACACACGACGGACGCCGAGATCGATGCGGCACTCGAAATCGTGCCCACAGCTGTTGCGCAACTGCGCCAGGTGGCGCCCGCGTATAAAAAAGAGGTCTCCGCGCATCACTGACGCATTCCCTGTAAAATACTTAAAGGCATGTCTACACAAGCACAAATAGATTCCCTGCTCGCGGTGGCTGAGGTGCAGCCGGGTCTCGTTGCGGTTGCCATGTCCGGCGGTGTGGATTCCTCCACGGTCGCAGCGGTTCTGCAGCAACAGGGACGTCCCATCGTCGGGCTGACGATGCAGCTCTGGAATCAGCGGCGGCTGCCCGAGCTGCAAGGCCAGGGACCCGCGCAGCATCGTTGCTGCTCACTGGATGATGTGTACGACGCCAAGCGCGTGGCCCAGCATCTGAATTTCCCGCACTATGTAGTGAACTTTGAAGAGCAGTTTGAACGGCGCGTGGTGCGCCCCTTTGTGGAACAGTACCTCGCCGGCCGCACACCGATTGCGTGCACCAACTGCAACACCGACGTGAAGTTTGAGCCTTTGCTCCGCATGGCGCGGCAGATCGGCGCGGAGCGGCTGGCCACCGGCCACTATGCGCGGATTCGCAAGAACGAAGAGACCGGCCGCTACCAGCTTCTGCGCGCTTGTGACGATTCAAAGGACCAGTCCTATTTTCTTTGGGGCCTGAGCCAAGAACAGCTCTCGCGCAGTGAGTTTCCCCTCGGCGAACTCAGTAAGGAAGCGGTGCGCGAACTGGCGCGCAACGTGAATCTTCCGGTCGCGGAAAAGCCAGAGAGCATGGAGTTGTGTTTCGTTCCGAACGGCAACTACGTGCAGTTTATCCACGCCTACGCGCGGGAAGGAGGTAAACCCCTGGTTGATACTGAAGGCGAGATTGTCACCGAAGACGGCACCGTGCTCGGCCAGCATTCCGGTGTGCACAATTACACCATCGGCCAGCGCAAAGGCCTCGGATTCCCCACAGGTAAGCCGATTTATGTGTTGGCAATCGATCCCGAGAAGAATCGGGTGATTGTCGGGGAAGGCGATGCACTACGAGCTACCACACTTGAAATCGAGCACGTGAACTGGGTTTCGATTGACCAGCCCGCGGCTCCGTTGCGCACGCAGGTGAAAATCAGGCACAAGCACGAACCCGCCACTGCCACCGTCGAAGCTTTACCAGGCCTGCGCGCCCGAATCACATTTGATGCGCCACAGCGCGCGATCACACCCGGACAGGCGGCTGTAGTCTACGACGGCGATGTCGTTCTTGCCGGGGGATGGATTGGGAGAGGAAAGTGATCAGTAGTAAGTCTTAAGTTCCGAGTCTAAGAGTCGGAACTCTGAAGCCGGCAGCTCGAAGTGGAATTAAACAAGGGACCCCTACTCTGAGCCCAAAACTACTGACTTCTGACTTAACTTCTTCAAATAAACAGTTCGTCTTCTTGTTGCTCGACCGTTTCGCGCGCGTCATCCCGGCGCCCGCGATGCGTCCGCAAAAAGTCCAGTCCGACCTTGATGCCCTGAACCAACGCGGAGGCTGTCCGCACCGGCCGCAGAAAACTGCGGCGGACTTGTTCGCCTGCGTCTTCGACCGCCTCCAGCGTTCCCGTTAGAATGCGATCAGCGCGGACCAATTGTCCGCGCAACCGGTCCGAGGCCTCCGTGAACACCTTGTCCATCTTCTGCGCCTGCGTCCGCGCGAGGTAAACGACGTGTGAAGCGTCGTCGACCAGGGCAGTGATTTTTGGCTGAGTATCGTCAAGCAGGATCTGCGTCCGCGTGAGGATGGGCCCGATCCGCGTGTGCAGATCGTTCACCATCCGGTTGATCGATTCGGTGGTCCTCTTGAGCTGCAGGAACAGCCCAATCAGGATGCCCACCTGCACCACGAGCGCGATGGCGGCCACAATGCTAAAGAATTCCATCCAGAATTGCATTCACACCCCACCCTTTCCGCTCAACACACGGAAACGCCTTGCAACGTCAAGTGAATCCCCTAAGACTTGGATTCGCGCAAAAACGCTTCCCGGCCCGCTTCGACTGCCGCGGTCAACGAATCCTTTTTCCGGGCTGCCACGTCCTTGCCGCGTTCGATCAGTTCATCCGCACGGTCACGAAGCTCGCGCGCCTTCCGCTGAGCGAATTCACGGCCCTCATCGGCACGCTTGCCGAGGTACTCGCGAGTCTCCTCACCCGATTTCGGCGCAAATAACACGCCCAGAAGCGCCCCAATGCCGACACCGACCAGGAAAAAGCTAACCTTGGAACCCACGTTATCAGCCATGATAACCTCCACAAAAACCGTAGCATAGCAGGGTCCGAGTGACAATATGGCCTAACCTCCTTAAATGGATATATAGGTTAGCCGGTCAAACCTCTTTTCCGTAGTGCTCCACGATCTTCTCGGCACTCTTGCGAGTCACAATCCGACTCAATTCCTCTACCGTGGCTCGCCGCAGGTTCGCAATGCTTCCGTATCTTTGCAACAGCTTTTGTGAGGTCCTCGGGCCGATGCCGGGGATGTCCAGCAGGGCGGTGTGTGTTTGCCGGGCGGCCCGGCGCTGACGGTGAAAGGTCACGGCGAAACGGTGTGTCTCGTCGCGAATCTGCTGTATCAGGTGGAGCACAGGGGAATGTCGTTCCAAAAAAATCGGCTCATTCTCCTGCCCCAGCACGTACAGGATTTCCTCTTTCTTGGCGATGCTGGCCATGGGTTGATTGATAATTTGCAACTGGTCAAGCGCCTGGGCCGCCGCGTGCAATTGCCCCATGCCGCCATCGATCAGGATCAGGCTCGGCATGGGCTTCTGCTCTTCTTGCAGACGCTT